>Ga0070739_10006598_pt1 | contig 12725 bp, 8 predicted proteins | sample Coa_R1_7_FD_66445 | JGI IMG/M metagenome (GOLD analysis project Ga0070739, IMG submission 66445) | Surface soil microbial communities from Centralia Pennsylvania, which are recovering from an underground coalmine fire - Coalmine... | ecosystem: Environmental > Terrestrial > Soil > Unclassified ... | reverse complement strand
ACCTCGAAACCGAAGTCCCGGCCCGGCCGGACGCCGCGCAGGTGCTCTCCCGGCCGGTTCGCGCCGGTCACGTACGAGGCGGTGCCATCGGTCTCGACGGCGGCGTCGAGGAGCACCCGCACCTGGCTGTCGACCGGTCCGAGCGACCCGGGCGGCCCGAGCTCGCGCTCGATCTCCTCCACGTGAGCGGGCCTGAAAGCGCTGCCGAGCGCATTGCGGAGCTTGATCTCGTTGACTCGGTGATCGCCGCGGAGCAGCACGAGACAGAGCCCCTCGCGGCCCTCGACGACGATCGGATAGGCCTTCAGGAGCGCGGCGGGGGGCAGGTCCAGGTGCTGGGCGACCGCTTCGATCGTGGTCATCCCAGGCGTATCGACCGGCTCGGGCCGATCGAGCGGCTCGGGGAGTGCGACGGGCTCCGGATCGGCGCTTGCGACCTCGACGTTGGCCGCGTAGCCGGGCGCCAGCGCGACCTCGTTCTCGCCGGCGGCGCACGGCGCCATGTACTCGTCGGCCCCGTGGCCGCCCATCATCCCGACGTCCGCCTCCACGCGGTACCACTCGAGGCCGCACCGGTCGAGGATCCGGTCGTAGGCGACCATGTGCTTCTGATAGCCGGCGTCGAGCCCCTCGCGGTCGCGATCGAACGTGTAGGAGTCCTTCATGATGAACTCGCGGGTGCGCAGGACGCCGGCTCGGGGCCGGGGCTCGTCGCGCTCCTTGACCTGGAAGTGGTAGAGGATCAGCGGCAGGTCCCGGTAGGAGCGGACGGCCGCCGCGGCATGCAGGGTGACGATCTCCTCGTGGGTCATCGCGAGGACCATGTCGGCGCCTCGACGGTCCTTGAGCTTGAACAGCTCGTCGATCCCGTAGCGGCCGGTCCGACGCCACACATCGGCCGGGTGGAGCACCGGCATCAGCATCTCCTGGCCGCCGATCGCGTCCATCTCCTCGCGCACGATCTGGACGATCCGCTGGTGGACGCGCCAACCGGCCGGGAGCCACGACCACAGCCCCGAGCCGACCTGTCGGATCAGGCCGGCCCTCACCATCAGCTTGTGGCTGAGCGCCTCGGCGTCGGCGGGCGCCTCGCGCTCGGTCGGCAGCAGGTACTCGCTAAGGCGGGGCATGGCGGGGGTGAAGCCTAGATGCTCAGGTGCGAGCCGAGCTGTTCGTAGGCGCAATCTGCGGGCAGCGGGCGCCGATTGCGCGCTGGAACACGAAAAACCTGTCCGAGCGCGCAATTCTCGGCCGCGCGAGACAGATTGCGCGCTGAAACACGTCCGCGCCGGGAAGGAAAGAGCCGACCGCGCGTCTCTGACCGACCGCGCGCCACTGACCGACCGCGCGCCTCTGATATAGAACGAAGAGCGCTTCAAGACGTTCCCCAGCCCAAGGAGCCCCTCATGGCCTACACCGTCCCACCGCTGCCCTACGACTACAACGCCCTCGAGCCGCACATCGACGAGCTCACGATGCAGATCCACCACGACAAGCACCACCAGGCGTACGTGGACAAGGCCAACGCCGCCCTCGAGGGGACCGAGTGGGAGGACAAGCCCCTCGAGGAGGTGCTCCAGAACCTGAGCTCGCTCCCGTCCGACAAGCAGGGCGCGGTGCGCAACAACGCCGGCGGCCACTACAACCACACGCTGTTCTGGGAGCACATGGGGCCGGGCGGCGGCGGCCAGCCCGACGGCGCCCTGGCGCAGGCGATCGACTCGGCGTTCGGGTCCTTCGACGAGTTCAAGGCCAAGCTGAAGGACGCCGGCGTGAACCGCTTCGGCTCGGGCTGGGCGTGGCTCGTACACGACGGCTCTGGCCTCACCGTCGTCTCCACCGCCAACCAGGACAACCCGATCAGCGACGGCCAGACCCCGCTCGTCGGCGTCGACGTGTGGGAGCACGCCTACTACCTCAAGTACCAGAACCGCCGGCCCGAGTACCTCGACGCGTGGTGGAACACGGTCAACTGGGCCAAGGTCGCCGAACGCTTCTCGGCCGTGAGCTGAGCTGAGCGCACTCGGCTCACCCCAAGCCCAGCTCGGCAGGGGCCGGCGGTCCGCCGCCGCCCTCTGCCGGGGGGCGATCAGGCGCGCGTGAAGCGCCGGCCGTCGGCGGGTGAGCTTGCCTCGAGCTCCGCCTGCGCGGCCTCTAGCGCGGCGAGCCGCTCCGGCGTCATCGCCGTGGTGTCCTCGTTCTCGGCCAGCCAGGCCCTGGCTTCGGCAGCCTCGGTCTCGTCCCGCAAGACGTTCTTGCCGGCCGCGTAGTACTTGTCGATCTCCACGAACAGCTCGTCGACTAACCGCTCGGTCGGAACCTTCCGCAGCGGTTCCCCACGTGAGAACAGCATCCCGGCATCTTTCGCGCCGGTGATCCCGAAGTCCGCATGGCGCGCCTCGCCGATCCCGTTGACGACGCAGCCGAGCACCGAGACCTCGATGGGGTCCTCGTAGGCCTCGAGCCGCCGCTCGATCTCGGCCACCACGGTGTCCATGTCGAACTGCAGCCGGCCGCACGTCGGGCACGCGATCAGGACCGGGCCTCGCTCCCGAAGCTTCAGCGCCTTGAGGATCTCCCAGGCCACCTTGACCTCCTCCTCAGCGTGGAAGGTCGACAGCGAGATGCGGATCGTGTCTCCGATCCCGTCGGCGAGCAGCGTTCCCAATCCGACGGCCGATTTGATCGACCCGCTCCACTTCGTGCCCGCCTCGGTGATGCCCAGGTGCAGCGGATATGGGATCCGCTCGGCGAGCATCCGGTTCGAGGCGATCGTGTTGGGGACGCTGGTCGACTTCATCGACACCTTGAAGTTGGTGAAGTTGAGCGACTCCATCAGCTCGACGAATCCCTGAGCCGCTGCGACGAGCGCCTCGACCGGATCGGTGAACTCAAGCTCCCGCAGATGAGCCGGCAGGGATCCGCTGTTGACGCCGATCCGCAGTGGCGTGCCGAGCTCCTTGGCGCGCTCGACGACCTCGGCGACCTTCTCGGGACCTCCGATGTTGCCGGGGTTCAGCCGCACGCAGTGTGCGCCGGCATCGAGGGCCTTGAGCGCGAGCGTGTGATTGAAGTGGATGTCGGCGATGACAGGGATCGGCGACTCGCGCACGATCGTCTCCAGCGCCCTGGCATCCTTCTCGCGCGGCACCGCGACCCGCACGAGATCGGCGCCCGCCTCGGCGACACGACGGATCTGCGCCATCGTGGCACCCACATCGGCCGTCTCGGTCTTCGTCATCGTCTGCACTGCAACCGGGGCTCCGCCCCCGATCGGGACGCCGCCGACCTGGATCTGGCGCTCTGAAGCCATGCTGTCAGTGTAGAGGCCCGCAACTTCCACCCATCGGCGTGGTTGGGTGCCACATGCCCCGATCAAGCCGACTCCTCTCCCTGATCGCGTGCGCTGCCGCGATCCTCCTTCCAACCGCTGCCGCACGCGCATCCGCCGGCCAGGCATCGGTGCTCGACGACAATGGCGCCCTACAGCGGGACACGACTGGGATGCTGTCTGCTGCCCGGGCCCTTGGAGTGAGCATCGTCAAGGTGACGGTTCATTGGAACCAGGTCGCGCCGAACCCCCGATCTTTCCGCGCGCCGCGCCACTTCAATGCCGCCGGCCCGGGAGCCTACCCCGCCTCGAGCTGGCGATTCCTCGACAGCGTCGTGGAGCAGGCCCATGCCGACGGGCTCCACGTGGGCTTCATGCTCACCTCGCCTGCGCCGTTGTGGGCGACCGGGGGCGGCATGCCTCACACGAGCAACTGCCCGTGCGGCCAGTGGAAGCCCTCACCGCGCGCGTTCAACGCTTTCGCGACTGCGGTCGGGCGCCGCTACAGCGGTAGCTACACCCCGGCCGGCGCCGCCTCGCCGTTGCCAAGGGTCAGCTGGTGGTCGATCTGGAACGAGCCCAACTACGGCCCAGACCTGGCTCCTCAAGCCACCGATCACGATCGGCTGGAGCTCAGCCCGGGCACGTATCGAGCGCTGCTCGGCGCGGGCTGGCGTGGCCTCGGCAGCTCCGGTCACACGATCCATCGCGACACGATCCTGTTTGGCGAGACCGCTCCGCGCGGGCTCGACCACCCGATCGGCAACTTCTCCGGCATCAAGCCGCTGCGCTTCCTGCGCGTCCTCTACTGCGTCGACGGCCGCTACCGACCGTTGCGCGGGCGGTCGGCCAGCCTCCGGGGATGCCCGAGCACCTCGACTGGCTCGCGGTCCTTCCGGGCCCACAACCCGGCCTTGTTCGACGCGAGCGGCTTCGCCGACCATCCGTACGCGCAGGGTACCCCGCCCAACCTCCCGACGTACGGGTGCGGGAAGACGTTCTGCGTCAATCGCCGCACGCGCCGCAGCGATCCCGCCTACGCGGACTTCGCCGTGATCCCCCGGCTCCAGCGAACGCTCGACCGGCTCGTCTCCATTTACGGATCGCATCGGCGGTTCCCGATCTGGAACACGGAGTTCGGCTACTGGACAAAGCCGCCGAACCGCGCGCGAGGCGCGATCTCCCCGACGACGGCGGCGTACTACATGAACTGGGCCGAGTACCTCAGTTACCGGAATCCGAGGATCGCCAGCTACGCGCAATACATGCTGGTCGACCCGCAGGATGGGAAGTTCGCCCAGGGCCTCGAGTTCTCGAATGGGAGGCGCCTGGCCACCTTCGCCGCATTCCAGCTCCCGCTCTACCTGCCGGCCACTTCGACACGCGCCGGCTCACCGCTGACAGTCTGGGGAGCAGTGCGCCCAGCGCCCTATCAGCTCACGCCGGCTGTCGCCCAGATCCAGTTCCGGCCCAGGACCAGGCCGACGTGGGCGACGGTCGACGCCGTTCCCGTGACCAACCCACGGGGCTATTTCGATACGCGGGTGGCGTTCCCAAGCAGCGGCAGCGTGCGGATCGCGTGGACGGCCGACGACGGCAGCACCCAGTTCAGCCGCACCCAGTCGGTCACGGTTCGCTGATCATCCGGCGGCGGCGGAGGGCGGTATGCCCCCGCCGCCGCGGCGGCGGCCGGCCGCCAGGGCCAGGCCGCCCCCGACTACGACGATCGCGATCACGACCGCGATCAGCACCCAGGGCGTCGAGGAGCCGTTCGAGCCGCCCGCCACCGAACGATCGCTGCCCGGAACCCGCTCGCCGAGCTGGCGGAAGAGCTGTGCCTGGATGACCGTGTAGCAGGCGGTGTACTCCTTGGTGGCCGGTGGCATCGTGGCCAGGGCGTTCTGGAGCTGGGCCGTCGTGTACGGGCGCGTCAGCCGGCTGTGGTGGCTGCAGTCGGTGATTGGCGACTGCGCCGAAGCCGTCGCGGCCGCGACGGCCAGCCACGCCCCGGCGAGGCACACGACCCGCAGCAGGTTCGCTCGCCGCATCGCGCACAATCTATAGCCGTTTGCCTCGGTGCGGCCGGTCGACGCCGGGCGCTCAGCGCTGGATGATGACCGCTGTATGACCCGCGGGGGCAGGACCAACCAGCGACGGCGCGGCCGCCGCGAGGGCGCTCGGCGCCAAGCGCCAGGACGACCGCAGCGCAAAGCGCACCACCAGTATGTCGTTCACTGCGCTGCTCGAGATCACGCGGACGCCGGCCGGGAGACGCGTCGCGATGCTCTGCGCCGTGTTGCCGATCACATCCACCTCCGAGACCGGTACCGCCGCGTTCGAACGAGGCATCCCTGAGTAGCTGAACCGTGTGTGGCGCAGGTAGATCGCGAGAGGCTGCTCCGCCGCGTTTCCGTCGTAGGCGAGGATCGCGCGGGGGCGCGAGCTCGAACCGAGGGCGACGGCGGCGCCTCTCCAATCGGGGCGCTGGTAGGCCGGACTGCTGTCGATCTTCGCACCGGCCCACAGGAAGAGTGCGATCAGTGCGACCCCGAAGGCCATCCCAGCGGTGCGCGCGCGGCTCGCAGCGCAGGCGGCACCCAAGAGGACCGCCAGCGGGATCCACGCCGGCAGCAGATTTCGTGCGAATACGTAATCGTGGCCGACTGCCGCGAATGCGACCGGCATGAGCAGTGTGACTGCGGCAATCGCGGCGGCGCGCCGCGCTCCCCGGCGCTCAGCTGGGTCCGCGCCCAGCCACAGCAGGGCGCCCACGATCGCAAGCAGGATCGCCGCGCCTGGCGCACCCCACGTAACCGAGCTCTCGTACAGCTGCGAGGCGGCGAAGGTGACCGGCACCTGCTCGAGACGCACCGACAGCGGTGCGGCGAGAATCGACGGAAACGGCCTGACCGTGTCGGCGATCGCCAGCGGCAAGATCGCCAGCTGAATGGCGGCGACCGCGCCGGCGACCAGTACCGCCTCCCTGCTACGCAGCTGCCAAAGGATCCAGAGCGCCTCCGGCACGATCAGGAACGCCGCGAAGAAGTGGGTCAGGATGGCGAGCGCCGAGCACGCGCCCCAGGCGACCACATCCCGGCGCGCGCGGGTTCGGATCGCGCGGGCGCAAAACAGCAGCGACAGCCCGCTGAGGAGGCCGAGCAGCATGTACGAGCGGGCCTCCTGCGAGTACCAGATCAAGAACGGATTGAACGCCGCCAACGCGGCTGCGGCCACTCCCGCGCGGCGAGAGACGAGCTCGCGCCCGCACAGGTAGAGGACCGGGACGAGCGCGACGCCCGCCACCGCCGAGAGGGACCGGATGCCCAGCTCCCCTCCACCGAAGATCCTCGTCCAGACCCACGCGATCACGAAGTAGAGCTGCGGGGTGGTCTCGTTCAGGCGTACCGCGTGCAGCATGGACCCGAGGGAGAGCCCCACCTCGTGGACCGTCGAAGCCTCGTCGATCCAGAAGCTCTGCGAGGTGATCGTGGCGAAGCGGAGAACGGCGGCAACCAGGGTTGCCGCCGAGATCAGCCAGATGTCGGGAGCGACAGCGCCGACATCGGGCACCACCCTGCGGGAGGCGGCGGCCGCTCCCGCGGCCTCGCGCGTGCGAGGCTCCGTCACCATGCGGCGGAGTGTAGGAGAGGTCCCTATCCTCGCCTGCTTGCTCCGTCTACTCTCCGCTCGGCTCCGCTGCTGCGGGGCGGCGCTGGTAGGGGTCGCGATCCTGGCGGGTTGCGGGTCGTCGGCGCCTATGGTCCCCCATCGGCCGGTCAGCGACCTCGAGTCGATCTTCGAGGCCCAGGGCCCCCTGCGCGCCAATCCTGCCCAAGCGCTTGCGACGCTGAAGGCGCTGGGCGTCGACCGTGTGCGCATGTACCTGCCATGGGATCAGCTCGCGCCGGATCCAACGTCGGCCGCGGCGCCTGATTTCGACGCCTTCGATCCCGCCGCTTACCCGGCCGCGAACTGGGGGATCTACGACGAGATCGTCCGCGACGCGGCGGCGATCGGGATTGGGCTCGATGTGACCGTCGGCGCTCCCCCTCCGCTGTGGGCAGCCGGGCCGGGCGGTCCCCGCCGGGCGAAGCCCGCGGCCCAGTGGAAGCCCTCATCGGTCGACTTCGGAGCGTTCGTGCACGCGCTCGGCGTCCGCTACAGCGGTCATTACATCCCGCCCGGCGCGACCACAGCGCTACCTCGGATCGACTTCTGGTCGATCTGGAACGAGCCGAACTACGGACCCTACCTCGCCCCGCAGGCGATCGAGAACTCGAACGTCGAAGTGTCACCGCGCCTGTACCGGTCCCTGCTCGACGCTGCTTGGAGGGCGCTGCTCGAGACGGGCCACACGCCGCGCACAGACACGATCCTGATCGGGGAGACGGCGCCACGGGGGGTGTTCCGCCCTGGTGATTTCAACGGCATGCTCCCGCTCCGCTTCATCCGTGCGCTCTACTGCGTGGGCGAGAGCTTCCGGCCCCTGCGCGGTGCCGCCGCGACGCTGCGCGGTTGCCCCTCGACAGCCGGCGCTGCCTCGCGGTTCGTCGCGCAGAATCCAGGCCTGTTCGATGCCAGCGGCTGGGCAGATCATCCCTATCCTGACCAGCAAGCGCCCGATCAGCCGGAGGGGATTCCCGGCTACGCGGACTTTCCCTCGCTGGGCGATCTCGAGGCAACGCTCGATCGTGCCGCCGCCGCCTATCGACAGCATCCTCACATGCCGATCTACTCAACCGAGTTCGGCTACCGCACCGACCCTCCGAATGCGACATATGGGGTGCCCCTTGCGACGGCCGCGAGGTACCTCAACCAGGCCGAGTATCTGAGCTGGCTGAACCCACGGATCCGCTCCTACGACCAGTACCTGCTGATCGACCCTCCAGTCGGAGGGGACTCACTGTTCGTGACGGGCCTCGAGTTCGCCGACGGCCGGCCGAAGCCAGACGTCTACGACGCCTTCCGGATGCCCCTCTACCTCCCGGTTACGCATGGATCCCGGGGGTCCTCCCTGCTCGTCTGGGGTTGCGTGAGACCGGCCCCCGAAGCGCGTCGTCGGACCGGCCGCGCGCAGCGAGTTGCGATCCAATTCGCGCCGCGCCGGAGCGGTCGGTTCCGAACGGTTCGGACGATCGACCTGTCGGACCCACACGGCTATTTCGACGCGGATGTCGCGTTTCCGGGAAGTGGCACGGTGCGCCTCGAGTGGGCAGGTTCGGGCACTCCCGTCTACAGCCGCCTGCAGCCGATCACGCTCCGTTAGGACCGATCCGTTCGTTCACCGCCATCTGCTCGTCGGTTCGCTACTGTCCTGGTGGCTACCCGGCCGGGGCCGTCCAACGATTCTCTGGAGGAAGCATGCGCACAGCCCATGCCCGCATCAGGCCCCCCCGTCTAGCGAGTCGCCTCCTGTGCCTCGTCTCGCTCGTGGTCCCGATGCAACTGGTGATGCTGGCGGGATCAGTCGATAAGGCTGCGGCAAGCTCCTCGCAGATAACGATCCTCGAGGAGGCTCCCCTCCTGCAGAGCGACCCAGCCGGGACGCTCCTCCAACTCCGCCAGCTTGGCGTCAGCGCGATCCGGGTCGGTATCAGGTGGCAGTCGCTCGCGCCGGCCGCGAATTCCTTCAAGGCACCCCGGAGGTTCAACGCGACGTCTCCGGCTGCTTACCCCGCCGCCGGCTGGGCGCCCTATGACGCGATCGTCCGTGACGCAACCGCAGACGGCATCACCGTCGAGTTCGACATACAGGGCGGCGCGCCGCTGTGGGCCACCGGTCCCAGAATGCCGTCTCGGAAGACCGGAGGCTGGCCGTTCAACAACTGGGATCCGTCGCCACGGGCGTACGGCCAGTTCGTGCGAGCGGTGGGCACGCGCTACAGCGGCTATTACGACCCTGACACGAAGAAGCTCGATCCGGGCAGCAGCGCTGACCTTCCTCGCGTGCACTTCTGGTCGATCTGGAATGAGCCTGATTACGGACCCAGTCTCGCGCCGCAGGCCGTCCCCGGGAGCAAGAGCGTCCCCTACGCGCCGCGCGTGTACCGCGCCCTGGCCGACCAGGCGTGGTCGGCGCTTAGGGACACGGGGCACGGATCTGACACGATCATGTTCGGTGAGCTGGCGCCTCGCGGGACGCTCACGTTCGCGAACTTCAACGGCATGACCGCGCTCGTCTTCATGCGTGCCCTGTACTGCGTCGACAGCCATTACCGCCCCCTGCGCGGTCGCGCCGCCGCCCAGCTCGGATGCCCGAGCACTGCGGCGGGCTCGCGCCGCTTCGCGGGCCAAAATCCCGTGCTGTTCAAGGCCAGCGGAGTCTCCGATCACCCCTACATGCGCTGGTACCCGCCGAACCAGGAGCAGAAGGCCTCTCAGCCCCGGAACTTCAAGCAGGTATTGCCGGACTACACCACGCTTGCCACGATCCGCAATCTCGAGAACGCCATGCGCCGCCTTGCCCGCGCCTACGGATCGAGGCACGTGCTGCCCGTCTGGGACACCGAGTTCGGATACCAGACGAGCCCCCCGAAGCGCAGGTGGAAGCACGATCCTTACCCGTGGGTGTCCCAGGCGACGGCCGCCTACTACGACAACTGGGCTGAGTACATCTCCTGGAAGGACCGGCAGATCGCATCGTTCGACCAGTACCTGCTGAGGGACCCGGAGCCCGCGCTGCAGCGCTACGACTATGGGGGCTACGCCTCCGGCCTGCTCAACTACAACGGGAAGCCGAAGCCTGGCTACGACGCCTTCCGCCTGCCCCTGTACATGCCTCACACGACGGCGGCGAGCTCGACGCAGGCCCTCGAGGTCTGGGGCGCGGTCAAGCCCGCCCACTTCGTGTGGATGGACGAGCCCGGCAGCGCGCAGAGCGCAACGGTCATGTTCAGGCCTTCGGGCGCCAGCACGTTCTCGCCGCTGGCGACAATTGCGCTCGACCCGAAATCCTCCCAGGGCTACTTCGACACGCACCTCCAGTTCCCGTCGAGCGGAACTGTCGAGCTCCAGTGGACCTATCCGTCGGATTCGCTGCTGGCGAGCGCCGGCCAGACCGTGACGAGCAGGCAGGTCCAGGTCACAGTCAAGTAGGGCCGGGTGGGCCGCCGCGCCGCACGAGCGCGGGCTCAGCGGGCAAACTCTTCCCGAGCATGCCTGGAGCGGAGAATCTGGTCGAGCGCCTGCGAGCGATCTGCGGGGAGGAGCACGTCCTCACCGACCCCGGCGAGCTCGCCACCTACCGCTCCGACGGCCTGCTGCACCACCGCCAGCTCCCTCGCGTCGCCGTGCTTCCCGGCTCGTCCGAGCAGGTCCGCGACGCGGTCGCTGCCTGCGCGCGGGCCGAGGTTCCGTGGGTGGCCCGAGGGGCGGGCACTGGGCTCTCGGGCGGCGCGCTCCCGGTGGCTGATGGGGTACTGATCGTGCTCGCGCGGCTGCGGCGGATCCTGGAGATCGACCTCGACAACGGCGAGGTCGTGGTCGAGCCCGGTGTCACGAACCTCGCGATCTCGAAAGCGGTGGGACCGACGCACTTCTACCCGCCCGATCCCTCGAGCCAGATCGTCTGCTCGATCGGCGGCAACATCGCCGAGAACTCGGGCGGCGCGCATTGCTTCAAATACGGCTTCACGACCAACTACGTCAACGCGCTCGAGGTCGTGCTCGCCGACGGGCGCCTCGTCGAGTTGCGCCGCGACGCGCCCGGCTACGACCTGCTGGGGGCGTTCGTGGGCTCGGAGGGCACGCTCGGGGTGGCGACCCGCATCCACCTGCGGGTGGTGCCCGTCCCCGAGACCGTCCGCACCCTGGTCGCGTTCTTCCCCGACACGGTCTCGGCCGGCGAGGCGGTCACGGCGATCGTCGCGGCCGGGATCGTTCCGGGCGCGATCGAGATGATGGACCGCCTCTCGATCCGGGCCGCCGAGCAGGCGACCGGAGCGGGTTATCGCCTCGACGCGGGCGCGGCGCTCCTCGTCGAGCTCGACGGCCCCCGCGAGGAGTGCACGACCCGCTTCGAGCAGCTCCTGGCACTGTGCGGCGAGGCCGGCGCCCGCGACGTCCGGGTCGCCCTCGGCGAGGACGAGCGGGCGCTCCTCTGGCAGACGCGCAAGGCAGCGTTTGCCGCGATGGGGCGGATCGCGCCCGCCTATTACGTGCAGGACGGCGTCATTCCTCGGACCCGGCTGGCCGAGGTCCTGGGGCGGATCGACGAGCTCTCGCGCGAGTACGGCCTCGACGTGGCCAACGTGTTCCACGCCGGGGACGGCAACCTCCATCCGCTGGTCTGCTACGACTCCGCCCGCGAGGGCGACGCCGAGCGCGCCGAGGAGCTGGCCGCTCTGATCATCAAGGCGTGCGTCGACGCGGAGGGCTCGATCACCGGCGAGCACGGGGTCGGCGTAGACAAGAAGGCCTACATGCCCTCGATGTTCACCGAGGCCGACCTGGAAGCCTTCCAGCGCCTGCGGTGCGCGTTCGACCCCCTCGGGCTGGCAAACCCGGGCAAGGTGATGCCCACCCCGCGGCTGTGTGGCGAGGTCCCCGGCCCCTACCGCGAGCATCCGCTCGAGCGCGCCGGCGTCGCGACACGCTTCTGAGGTGAGCGTGGCCGGATCGGCGATCCCCGGCAGTTTCGAGGAGGCCGCACAGGCGCTCGCCGCCGCCGCGGCGGGCGGACATCGTGTTCGCATCGTCGGCGGCGGGACGAAGCTCGCCTGGGGAAACCCGGCCGCCGAACCCGACCTCGTCCTGCGGACGACCGGGCTCGACCGAACGCTCGAGCACAACGCCGGCGACCTCACCGCGATCGTCGAGGCGGGCGCGCCGCTCGCGCGCGTGCAGGCCGAGCTGGCCGAGGCCGGACAGAGACTTGCGCTCGACCCTCCCCTCGGACCGCCTGCAAGCAGCGATGCGACGGTGGGGGGCGTGTTCGCCACCGGCGACTGCGGTCCGTTGCGCCACCGCTACGGCCTCCCCCGCGACCTGATCCTCGGGATCACGGTCGCGCTCAGCGACGGCACGATCGCGAAGGCCGGCGGCAAGGTGATCAAGAACGTCGCGGGCTACGACCTCGCAAAGCTGTTCACGGGGTCGTTCGGGACGCTCGGCTTGATCCTGGCGGTCAGCGTGCGCCTGCATCCGCTGCCCGAGCTGACGACCACCGCCCACGGCACGACCGCCGATCCGCAGCTGCTCACCGCCACGGCCCTGCGGCTGGCCGGAGCGCCGCTCGAACTCGAGGCGCTCGATCTCGCGTGGCGGGACGGGCGCGGCGGCCTGCTCGCGCAGGTCGCGGGAGCCGAGGCGGCGCGCCGGGGGCGCCGGATCGCCGAGCTGATCGAAGCGGCGGGTCTCGACGACGTCGGCGTGAGCGAGGACGACGCCATCCTGT
>Ga0070739_10006592_pt1 | contig 12731 bp, 12 predicted proteins | sample Coa_R1_7_FD_66445 | JGI IMG/M metagenome (GOLD analysis project Ga0070739, IMG submission 66445) | Surface soil microbial communities from Centralia Pennsylvania, which are recovering from an underground coalmine fire - Coalmine... | ecosystem: Environmental > Terrestrial > Soil > Unclassified ... | reverse complement strand
GGGCGCCGTGGAGGTGCGCAAAGGGCCTGCCGGCGCGCCGCAGGCCGCCGTGGTGGTCCTGCAGGCGCCGGATTACTTCGGCGAACAGGCGCTGCTCACCGGCGACCCGCGCACGACCACCGTCGTGGCCGTGGGGGACGTGCTGGTCGCGCGCCTGCCGCGACCGCGCTTCGACGCCCTACTGGCCCGCAACCCGGCCCTGGCCCTCCTCCTCGGTCGCGGGCTCAGTCGCCGCCTGGCCGCGGCGCGCCGCGCCGTGTCGGAGGTGCGCCACGGCTTCGAGGAACTGGTCGCCGCTCGGCTCGACGCGATGGCGCCCGAGCGCCGCGACTTCCTGCTCCGGACCGCGATCCTCCGACGCCTCGAGCCGGCCGTCGTCGACGCGCTCCTTGGTACCGACGACGCGGCGGCGCGACTGGCCGGGCTGGCCGCCGAGGGCGCCGTGCTCGGCGCGGCCGGCGAGGGACGCTACGCCTACCACCCGCTGTGGGCCAGCTTCCTGCGCGGGCGCCTGCGCGCCGAGGCCGGCCCCGAGGCGGTGCGCGCGCTGCACGCCCGCGCGGCGGCGATCTATGCCGCGCGCGGCGACTGGAGCGAGGCCGTCTTCCACTACCGCGCCGCCGGCGAACCCCAAGCGGCCGAGGCCACGCTCGCCGCGGCCGGTCGCGCGTTGCTAACGGAGCCCCGCCTGGCAACTGGCCGCGGGCCATCGCTGGGACACGAGCTTACAGCCGCGCGCTCGCCGCCGACCGGCGGTGGGCGCGGCGACGCCGACGGACAAGTGAGGGAGGCCGGCCCGGAGCCCGCACTGCGGAGCTGGCTGGCCGCCGTGAGCGCGGGCGGGCGGCCGACCTCGCCGGAGCTGCTCGCCCTCGAGCTGCGCGCCTATCGCCGCCTGGGCGACGCCGCGGGCGAGCGGCGCGCGCTGGAGGCCGTCGTCGCCGCGCCGCCGAGCGGCCTGGCGCGGGCCGACCTCGCCGCCTGCTACGCGCGGCTCGCCGCCCTGGCCGCCGCGCGCGACGACCACGCCGATGCCACCCGCTACCTGGCGCTGGCGCGGGCGCTCGGCGCCGACCTGGGCCAGTCGGCCGAGCCGGCCCCGCCGCTGGCGGACCGCGCCGACGGGAACCTGGCGGCGAGCGGGCTGGCCCTCGCCGCCGACCGCGCCTTCTGGCTGGCGGCGGGCGCGGCGCGGGGCCTGGGCGGCCCGCTGCGGCGCCGCCTGATCGGGCTAACGCTGGTGGCCGCGATCGGCGGCGCCTTCATCCTGGCCGCCCCGCCGCCGGACCTCGCCCCGCCGGCCTGGACCGCGCTCGGGCTGGTCGCCGTGTTCGTGCCGATCCTCGTCTTCGACGTCGTGCCGGACTATGTGGCAGGCCTGCTCCTGGTGGCGGCCTGGGCAGCGCTCGGCGTCGTGCCGGCGCGCGTGGCCCTGGCCGGCTACGCCAGCGGCACCTGGCTGCTGGTGGTGTCTGTCCTGGGGCTGGGCGCGGCGGTGGCGCGCAGCGGGCTGCTCTACCGCGCGGCGCTGCTCGCGCTAAGGCACTTGCCGTCCACGCACGTCGCGCAGGGCCTCGCCCTGGGCGTCCTCGGGCTGGGGTTCACGCCGGCCATGCCCAACGCCACCGCGCGGGCGGCGATGGCCGCCCCGCTGGTCGCCGAGATCGCCGACGCCCTCGGCTATCCGGCCGGCAGCCGCGCCCGCGCCGGCCTGGCGATCGCGGCGCTGTTCGGCTTCGGCCAGCTCGCCGGCCTGTTTCTCACCGGATCGTCCACGGGCCTGCTGATCCATGGTGTGCTGCCGCCGGAGGTGCGCGCTCAGGCGACGTGGGGCGCCTGGCTCGTGGTCGCCCTGCCGCTGCACGTCGTGCTCGCCCTGGTCGGCCTCGGCGCGGCCGTGCTCCTGTACCGGCCGCGCCAGCCGCAGCGGCTGGCGCGCGAGCGGCTGGCCCTGCAGTGGCGCTTGCTCGGTCCGCCGTCGCGCGCCGAGTGGCTGACGCTCGCCGTGCTCCTGTTTGTGCTAGTGGGCTTCGTCACCCAGCCGCTGCACCACGTCGATCCGGCCTGGGTCGGAGCGCTCGGGCTCTGCCTGCTGATCGTCACGGGCGCGCTCGACCAGAACACGTTTCGGGCCGGCGTGAACTGGGGGTTCCTGCTCTACCTCGGCGTGCTGATCGGCCTAGGGGACGTGTTCGTCTACCTGAAGCTCGACGCCTGGCTGGCGAGCCAACTGGCCGGCCTGCTGGCGCCGCTGGCCGGCAGCGCCCTGGCCTTCACCCTCGGGCTCGCCGTGGTCTCGTTCGCGATCAGCTTCGTGGTCCGCTGGCAGGCGGCCGGGGTCCTGCTGACACTCGTCCTCGGGCCGGTGGCGCTGGCGCTGGGCCTTAGTCCCTGGGTCATCGGCCTGATCGCGCTGGTGGCGACGAACACCTTCTTCCTGCCGTACCAGAGCACGATCTACCTCGCGCTGTACTACGGCATGGACGAGAGCTTCGCCCACGCCGACATGCGGCCGCTAGCCTGGGCCTACGCCGGCGCGGTGCTCGTCGGCATCGCCGTCAGCGTACCCTGGTGGCGCGCGCTGGGCCTGCTCGGGTAGGCGGCCGCCCGGCGCCCGGATCTTGAAGGAGTGGCCCTGTAACGCCTTGCGCTCCGAATGATTTGATGATGTGGCTTAGTGGCACCGGGCCCGCCTGGCGCGTCTAGCGCTCCGCGGGGATGGGGGAAGCGCGCACCGAGGCTCGGTGCGACTGGCGCCACGCCGTACCCGCAAGGAGGCGAGGCTTCGTGCAGTCACTGCAGCGCATGGCCCTATTCCTGGTCCTCGTGGTGAAGCCCCTCGCGCCCCGGGCAGCGGTGGCCGCGCTCGTGACGTCGATCGCGATCGCTCTGCTGCATCCGGGCCCGCTAAGTCCGCCCGTCGGGTACGCCGGCGGCGAGGCCACCTGTGGGGGTGGGGTCCCACCGAGCGAGTTCGTCTCGGCCACCGGGTCTTCCGCCGCCGGCACGCTGTCTCAGACCAATCCGGCGACGGGGGCCTCTACCGCCATTGGGCCGGTCACGGCAGGAGGCCTGCCGTTGTCCCTCACGGGGCTAGCGCAGCAGATCTCCACCAGCACGACCACGCCCGGCACGCTGTACGGCGCAACGGGCGAGTCCAGCCCCAACAACCCGAGCAGCCTCGTCACCATCAACCCGGCCACCGGGCAGGCGACCGTGATCGGGCAGTTCCACACCAGTGGCGGTACGGTTCACGGCATGGCCGACATCGTCTTCGCCCCGCCGAACTCCCCCTGCGCTGGGACCCTGCTCGGCGTGAGCGGCGACAACCGCATCCTCTACTCGATCGACCCGGCGACAGCATTGATTACCCAGCGCATCGCCGCTGCGATCACCGGCAGCAACCAGGGCAATGGCCTGACGTTCGACGCCGCCGGTAACCTCTGGCTGGCCAGCCTCGACACCAGCTCGCTAGTGCGGATCGACTGCGCGACGTGAGCAGTGCTGGCGAGCGTCCCGCTGACTCCGGCTACCGGCCGGGCGATCAAAGCCCTCGCCGGTGCCGCCGACGGCACGCTCCTGGGGTCTCACGGCGTGAACAGTGGCCCGGGGGCGTCACCGACCTGATCAGTATCAATCCGACGACCGGGGCCATCACCTCGCTGGGGGCGCTACCGGCCAGCACGGATGCCCTAAGCTTCGTCTGCCCGGCGCTCCCCATGCCCACCCCAACCAACACCGCCACGCCGACGACGACGAGTACGCCGACCAGCACCCCGACAAGTACGGCGACGAGCACGCCAACACCGACGAGCACGGCGACAAGCACGCCAACTCCGACGAGCACGGCGACCGGCACGGCCACGAGCATCCCGACGGGCACCGCCTTGCCGACGAGCACCGCGTTGCCGACAAGCACTCTGACAAGCACCCCGACGAACACCGCCTTGCCGTCGGCCGTCACGACGCCGACTCCGACTCCCACCCCTACGCAGGCGATCGTGCCCATTAACCAGAACGTGCCGCCGTCCAGCGGCCAGCCCGGCGTGCCGTGTACCACCCAGATCGGCGGAATCTGCACCATTAGCGGGCCGAACCTGCAGGGGTCCTGGACCAAGACCGGCTCCGGCACCTTCACCGTCACCGCCACCGGCCCGGTCGGTACGGTCATCGGCGGCCTGCCGGCGATCTTCTTGCCGACCACGGCGGGCGTCGAGGGCTTCCAGTGCGGGCCGGTGAACGCGGCCTTGCAGACCACCTGCACCGGGGCGACGGTTGGCAACCTGCTCCAGGGCGCGACCGTCACCGTCCGCTTCCCGCTGGTGGGCGGCGGGACCGCCGACGTGACGGGGACCGCCAGCGGGCCGGGCCCCCTCGTCCCGAGCACGCTAACTCCCACGCCGACGAGCCTCTCCCTGGCCCAGGCCCTCGCCCTCGTCCAGCCGTCCGGCCAGCCGGGCCCATGCGCGAGCGCGGTGGGCCAGACCTGCTCGGTGACCGGCGGCGTGACCGGCAGCGGGACGGTGACCGGCAGCATGACCTGGACGCTGACAGCACCGCTGCCCGCCGGCGTCGCCGCGGGGATCGTCCCGGTAGCGGTGTTCGCGACGACGGCGGGCCTGGAGGGCTTCCCCTGCGCCGCGACCGTGGCCTGGGCCGCGACCGTGGCCTGTAACGGAACGACGGCGGACAACGCGCGGCAGGGCTCGACCGTAACGGTGGTGTTCGCCGCCGGGGTGACGGCCACGGGCGTGGTCAGCGGCCCGGGCGTAGTGCTCGCGCTGCTGCCGCCGCCGCCGATCGTGCTGCCGCCCCCGCCCCCGCCGCCGCTGGTGCCGCTGCCGCCGAGCGCGCCGCCCGTTCTGGCGAGCGCACCGCCCGAGGTGCCGCAGATCCCCGAGAGCGACAGCTTGCTCTTGTTGGGGTTCGGGCTCGCGACGCTGGGACTCGTGACGCGGCCCTGGCGCCGCCGTTGAGCTGCCCCGGCCGCGGCGCCTGTTCTACCGGGCCGCGACCGCCCGAGCGGACTCCTCTCTGGATACTGGCTCCGGGCACGAAAGCTGCTACCGGCCACCTAGCTCGAGCCGGCCTGCAGACTGCAGCGCCGGCCGAGATGCAGATGGCTAGGAGGGCCAGGGCAATGAACGGGAGGCCGTTCTGGATTGCTGCACTACTCGCGCTGCTGCTTGCTACTGGACCGGGCGCGCGGATGACCGCGGCGACGGCGCAGCCAGCAGCGGCAACACACTCCCCTAGCTCCACTGCATGGGAGCCGCTCGCACATCCTGGGGCGCTGACTGTGCGCGAAGTGGCTGATCGGGTCCGGCCGGCGGTGGTGCAGATCGTGGCCGAGCAAGCTCCCATCCGCAGCCTGCCCACGGGCCTCACCGATCAAGAGATCGGCATCGGCTCGGGAGTGATCTTCGACAGCGCCGGGCATATCCTCACCAATCAGCACGTGGCCGCCGGCGCCAGCCGCCTGTCGATCGCGCTGCCAGATGGCCGCACCTTCGACGGACAACTCGTTGGAGCAGACCCGGACACAGACCTGGCGGTGGTGCAGATCCAGGGGACGAATCTACCGGTGGCGGTGCTCGGGGACTCCAGCCAGCTCGGAGTCGGCGATCAAGTGGTCGCGATCGGAAATGCGCTGGGCCTGCCCGGCGGACCCACTGTGACGGCCGGCGTGGTGAGCGCCCTGGGGCGCACCATCCAGGAGCCGCCAGGGGACAACGGGGAGCCGGGACCGTACCTGTACGACGTGATCCAGACGGACGCGGCGATCAACCCGGGCAATTCGGGCGGTCCGCTCGTCGACATGAACGCACAGGTCGTCGGGATCAACACCCTGGTCGCCAGCGCCGATGAGCAGGGGAACTTCGCCCAGGGCATTGGGTTCGCGATCGCCATCAACACGGCGAAGCCAATCGCGGCGCAGTTACTCACGACCGGGCGAGTCGTACATCCCTACCTCGGTGTCGTGTATCGCTGGGCCGGCCCAGCCGACGTGCGCTTGATCGACGTGAATACCCAGCCCGGCGCGCTCGTGGAGCAGGTGCAGCCGGGCTCGCCGGCGGCGCGGGCAGGGCTGCGAAGCGGTGATCTGATCACGCAGGTGGATGGCCAGCCGCTCAGCGACGAAGCGTCGCTGCTCAAGGACTTGCAGCAGCACCACCCGGGCGAGATCGTGCAGCTCACCGTCGTGCGCGACAACGTGGCGCGCACCGAGGCCGTCACGCTAGGCGAGCGCCCAACCAGCTAGGGTGGTCGCCCTGACACATTTCTACAGCCCCTCCTACAGTGCTCTACTCCGCTTCTGACGCCGCTCCAACGGAGCCGCGCTATAGTCCTTCCAGAGCCAGTTGGCGAACCACTTACTCATCTGGAGGTGAGTATCATGGCATTGGCTCCTTGGGACCCAGTTCAGGACTTCCTGCCCCTGCGCGATGCGATGAGCCGGCTGTTCGAAGAGAGCTTCATCCGTCCGGGCGGCCTGGGCCTGACCGCCGCGGTACCGGTCGACGCCTACACGCAGGGCGATGAGTACGTGATCGAGGCGGCGCTGCCGGGCCTGCGACCCGAGAGCATCGAGGTCACGGCAGTCGGGAACCAGGTGACCATCAGCGGCGAATATCCGGCGCCCCCGCAGGGACGCCAGTACTTGTTCCGCGAGCGCCCGGTCGGGCGCTTCGAGCGCACCATCACGCTGGGGAGTGACCTCGACGCGGATCGAGTGCAGGCGCACTATGAGCATGGCGTGCTGCGCCTGGCGGTCCCCAAGGCCGAGTGGGCGAAGCCCAAGCGGATCGCCCTCAATGGGGCCCGGTAGCGGCCGCCTGGCCGCCCGCCGGGCCTCCCCGGCTGCGTCAAGCTTGCGTCTGACGGGAGGGCTACCGATGCGTGGCGTAGTGAGCATCCTGGTACTCGTTCTAGCAGCGCTGATCGTGCTGGGCTACGCGGCCGTGACTAGCCTGCAGACGTAGCCGCCCCCGAGTCTGACGGCGGCTGATTCCACCGAGAGGACGAGGTTGGTCTGCGCCGGCGGGACGCGTAGCCGTGGAACCAGATCGTGGACACCGGAAGGCTGGTGTCCGGGATGACGCGAAGAACGGCTAGCCGCTTGGGCTAGCCGTTCTTCGCGTCAGGCGCCGGCGCGCGCTCTGCTCATCCCCACTCAGTGAGTGAATCGAGTCCCGTCTCTGGGCCTCCGTGTCGGGCCTGCGCGACCGGCGGCCATAACGGCCCTGCGGGGCCTTGCCAGCGTCCGCTTCGAAGCGGCTCCCGGCCCGCGGGACCACGACCGCGGCGGATCGGAAGGCGCCTTCACCATCTCTTAATCAGACCTCCCCCGGCTGTTCACCCGCGCCCCTGCCTCGCGGCGCGCCGGCTGCTGCACCATGACTAGCAGCAAGCGCGGGGAGGGCAACATGCTCCGGCAGGGGTTGGGCGCTCTTGTCGTCGTCTGCGCCGTATGGATCGTAGCAAGCCTGGCCGCCGGGCCACGGGTGCCAAGCGGATTCGTACCGATGCCGCCGGAGGAGCGCGCGCTCCCCGCGGCCAGCTACGCCACAGCTCCGGACACAGCCACCTGGACACTCGTGAGCATCCGCCGTGCGCCAGGTAGCGGGGCCAGCGTCGCGCGGCAGGTGACTGTGCCGCAACGGAGCCTCGCCCCCCGCGCTAGCGGGGGCCTGGTCGTCGTGCACCCGCCGCCCGCCATCCGGGACGACGCTCTCCCGGAGCCGCTGTGGGCGCTCCGGCGCCGCTAGCCCCGCGCTCGCCGTTCTTCCTTCGACTGACCGCGCCAGGCCCAGCCTGGACATCTCCCAAGCGGTGCAGGATTGCGACTCCGACGCTGGCGTTGTGCCGGCACGGGTACTGCGTGCGAGAGGGTATCGGAACGACGTCGGCTAGGCCCGGCCCGCCAAAGGAGATGATCCCATGAATCGTTACCTGATCGGTCTGGCGAGCGCGATAGTCGCGCTTACTGCCCTCCCGACGCTCGCGACGGCTCAGTGCGAGGGCGGCACGTCCACCGCGGGCTACTACCTGACCAACGGCACGTACGTGCCGGGCGGGTGCGCCGACCTGAACCCCACGACGCCGGGCCAACTCTATCCGTCGGGCGCGCAGCCGCTGCCGAGCACGAATCCGGCGCTCGGCGTGAGCGCGCTGCCGGGGCAGCCGTTCGCGACGGGCCTGCTGCCCACGACCGGCGGCAACCTACAAGGCCTCACGCCGGGCGGGCCGCAAACGCCGTCGATCGGACCCGGCGTGCGCGGGGCAGGCCCCCTGGTGACCATCCCTCAGAGTCCGAACGGAGTGGCAGGAGTGGCAGTAGTACCAGGCCCCGTGCCGACCACGGCGAGCGTGCCGCTGATCAACGTCAACAACAGCTCGGCGCTCAACAGGGTGAACCCAGCGTACGGCTACTCCTTGCCTGCAGCGCCCGCACGGACCGAGGATAGCCCGGCGACCGAGGGCCAGACCGCGCCCTGATCGCGCCCGGGAACCTAGAGGACCGCACTCGTAGCGAGCAGGCAGGTCGTCGACTAACCGGTCTCGACGCTATCGGGTTCGCCACCTCGGTCGGCGCGCTCGTCCGGCCGGCAGCTTGCCGGGCCGGTCGAGCGCGCCAGATCTAGGGCCAGGCCCGCCGGGGTGTCCTTGGTCTCGACCCGGACGACCCGCTGCAACCGATTGAGGTACTGGTTGGCACGTTCGAGGCTTTCCGCGCCCCAGGCCAGCAGCTCCTGCAGGTGGTTGGCGCGGGGCAAGATCGCTACCGACCGGCGTCGAGCTATGGACGAGGATGATGGAGATTCCTACAGGCCCCAGCCGAGGTGGGCGACGAGGCCGACCAGGGCCGCACCGCCAAGCACCCAGAGCACGTCGACGTGGGTGAAGGCGATCAGGACGAAGGCGGCGGCGGCGACGGCAAAGTGCAGCGGCGTCCCAGGCATGGCCTGGGCGATGACGTAGCCTAACGCCAGGGTCAGCCCGATCGCCCCGGCCTGCGCGCCCCGCACGCCGCGGTTGACGACCGCCACGCGGGTCAGGGCGTCCTGGACCCGCAGGAGCAGGAGAACCGGCAAGGAGACGACGTACAGCGCGAGAGCGGCCATCAGCGCGCCGCCGAGGCCGGCCACGAAGTAGCCGACCGCCAGGGCCATCAGGCCGTTGGGGCCCGGGGCGATCTGGCCGATGGCGAGCGCGGCGACGAAGTCCGGGTCGCTGAGCACGCCGCGCTCGCGCCCGAGCTCGTTGTGCAGGATCGCCGGCAGCGCCGAGCCGCCAAAGGAAAGGATGCTCGCTTTCACGAACACGACGAACAGGCTAAGCAGGTCCACGCGCGCCTCCCCCCAGGCGGTACAGGAACACCCCGGCCACGGCGGTGACCAGCACGACGAGCGCGGCGTTCACCCGCAGCAGTCCGAGCAGGGCGAAACCGCCGACGACGAGGGCCAGGGTGATCCAGCGCCCGGCGTCGCGCTCGTGGTGCACCGCTTCCCGCGCCAGGCGAAAGCCCAGTCCAAAGGTGAGTCCGGCCGTGGCCGCCAGGACGTCGTCCATCACGTTGGCGATGAGGGGATTGGCGCGCAGCCCGGCGTAGGAGACGGCGAGGGCCAGGGTCGCCGCCGACGACAGGACGAGCAGGCCCAGGCTACAGGCCAGCGCCCCGGCCAGGCCGCGGACCATGTGGCCGATCAGGACGGCCTGCGCCAGGACGTGGATGCCCGGGTAGATGCGGCTGAGCGCGTAGGTGAGATCGTAGTCCTCGGCGCTGAGCCATTTGCCGCGCTCGACCACCTCCTGCTCGGAGAAGACGATCGCGGTCTGGCCGCCGCCAAAGGAGAGCAGGCCGATCTTCCCGAAGGTGAGGAAGAGCCTGAGCAGGCTAGGGCGACGAGTGGTGGCGGTCGGCTCGGCCATGCGCGCCCCTACCCGGTGAGCTGACGGCCCGCGCCCTCGATGAGGGTGCCGAGCAGGGCCACCGCCTCCTCCAGGTGGCGCTGGGCCGCGGCCTCGTCGGCGCCGCTGACGACGACGTCCACGGGGAGGCGCTGCTGGTTGGCGAGGGCGATGTAGCCCTTGATGTAGGTGCCCGGCACCGCGTCCATGACCTGGCGGGCGTGCGGCGCCAGCTCGCCCTCGTGCATGTTCACGTAGACGCGGCGGGCGAGGCGGAAGCCGGCCGCCGCGCCGCTGAAGTACTCGCGGACGTAGCGGTCGAAGACCGCCTGCACCTCGCCCGGCGGGCCCGGCAATAGGAGGAAGGTCGTCTCGCCGTGCCGCAGGCGGATGCAGGGCGCCAGCCCGGCCGGGTTGAGCAGTACCTCGGCGCCCTCGGGCACCACGGCCATCTTGTGCAGGGCGGGCGACAGCTCCGCCTCGGGCAGCTCGCGCCGGCGGGCGAAGTCGGCCAGCACTGGACCGTGGACGACCGTGCCGACGCCGACCAGCGTCGCGACGCAGGCGACGGTCAGGTCGTCGGGGGTAGGACCGAGGCCACCTGTGGTGAGGACCGTCCGCGCCCCGCGTCGGACCGCGTCACCCAGCGCCTCGACGATGGTCGGCGCGTCGTCGCCGACGATGGTGATCCGCCCCACCGTCGCGCCAAGCTCGGACAACTGCTGGGCGAGCCAGAAGCTGTTGCTGTCGTGGATGCGGCCGATCAGTAGCTCGGTGCCGATGCTGAAGATCTCGACCGGCGAGACGGAGCGGCCGGACGCGGTGTCTGCTGCGCTGGACATGGCGCAGCCTCCTCGCGGTGTAGTCGCGCGGGGACGGTGGGCTAAAGGATGTCTGCCCAGGCCGGGTGTGAGCCGCGGGCCCACACCCGGCCGGCCCGGCTTCCCAAAGCGCTCTAAGGATAGAGAAAGCCCCCGCCCGCGGACAAACGCGGGCGGGGGCTTCTGCTGGCGAGAGCGATCAGGCGGCGTAGGTCCGCAGGCCGCCGGCCGTGCGGCGCAGGCGGTGCAGGCCCGCCGCCTCGAGCTGGCGGGCGCGCTCGCCGCTGATGCCCAGCTCCTGGCCCACCTCGCGGAGGGTGTGCGGGCGCCCGCCGTCGAGCCCGAAGCGCAGGCGCAGCACCGCGCTCTGGGCCGGCTCGAGCGAGTCGAGCGCGGCCGAAAGCGCGGCGCGCAGGTCGGCCCGCTCGGCGGCCTCCTCGGCCGGCGGCAGGTCGTCGTCGGCGACCAGCTCGCCGAGAGTGTCGCCGTCCTCGCCCAGTTCGAGGTCGAGCGAGAGCGGCTCGCGCGCCGCGGCCTGGGCCAGCTCGACCTGCTCGACGGGCACGCCGAGCTCGGCGGCGATCTCGGCCGGGCGCGCCTCGCGCCCGAGCCGCTGCTCGACGGCGCCCGCCGCCTTGCCCAGCCGCCCGAGCAGCTCGACGAGGTGGACCGGCAGCCGCACCGTCCGCGCCTGGTCGGCCACCGCTCGGCTAATCGCCTGACGGATCCACCAGTAAGCGTAGGTGCTGAAGCGGAAGCCGCGGTCGGGATCGTACTTCTCCACGGCGCGGAACAGCCCCAGGTTACCCTCCTGGATCAGGTCCGCCAGCGGCAGCCCGCGCCCGAGGTACCGTCGAGCGACGCTGACCACCAGGCGTAGGTTGGCCTCGATGAGCTGGCGGCGCGCGGCCTGCGCCTCGGCCACGGCCGCCTCGAGCGGGTCGCGCTCGTCGGCGTCCAGGACCTCCGACGCCAGCCGCTCGGCCGCGCGCGCCCCCGCCCCGACAGCGCGGGCCAGGCTCACCTCCTGCTCGGCCGTCAGCAGCGGCGTCGCCGCCGCCTCGGACATGTACAGCCGCAGCAGCTCATCGCGCGCGGGCATCTCCCGGGCGCTCTCGTTGTCAGTCGCCGGGGGCCGGGGAGCATCCAGGACTGCCGATCGTCGATTCTGCACTTCACTCACCTCTTTCCGGCCTCAGCAGCTCAGGGCGCGGAGTTGCGCCGAAAATCCATCGTTCAGGTCACCTACGCCCGCGACCGCCCCGCCGCGGCCGTCCGCTGGCGACGGTCGCCCAACAGGGCACACTCAGCCCAGGCGTAGCATCTTTCGTTCCAGTCTCATCATACAGCAGGTAGTTACTTTTTGCAAGTTTATTGCGAGCAGTTAGTACACCTCCGGGTAGAATAACTACCCGGTCGGGCCGATCGTCCGGCGCCGCGCCGGCCGAATTCCTCCCATCTCCAATACACGCGGGCCCGCTACTTTATTACCCGAACCGGGCGGCCCGGATGTCGGCCCGCTCGGCCGGTCCCCCAGGGCTACTGCTGCCCCTGCAACGTGTGGGCCAAGCCAGCGGCCCGCCGCGGCGCGGGTCCGGGTGCGCTGCCGCCGCAGGGCCCGCGCGTGCTATCCTAGTAGCCCGTTACTCATCGAGAAGACGCACCTTGGCCGCTGCTGGCACGCGGCACGCTAGCCGTCGCCGGGAACGGGCCGCGCGGCGCGGAACAGGCAGAGGCGGAGAGGAGGCGGGCGATGGCCGAGCTGCTGACACCGGAGCAGATCGCGCGCCGGGTGGTGGCCGAGCTGCGCGATGGGGACTACGTCAACCTGGGCTTCGGCATGCCGCTGCTCGTGAGCAACTACCTGCCCAGCGACCGGGACGTGCTCATCCACACCGAGAACGGCATGATCGGCGTCGGGCCGCTGGCCCGCCCGGGCGAGGAAGACGAGGACCTGGTCAACGCCGGCAAGCAGTACGTCACCGAGCTGCCCGGCGC
>Ga0070739_10006590_pt1 | contig 12734 bp, 8 predicted proteins | sample Coa_R1_7_FD_66445 | JGI IMG/M metagenome (GOLD analysis project Ga0070739, IMG submission 66445) | Surface soil microbial communities from Centralia Pennsylvania, which are recovering from an underground coalmine fire - Coalmine... | ecosystem: Environmental > Terrestrial > Soil > Unclassified ... | reverse complement strand
CGGATGCGCTGCACGCAGTAGGTGCATTTCTCCATGACGCCGCGCGAACGCACCGTCACTTGCGGGTTGTTCATCAGTTTCAAGCTGCTCGTCGCGAAGTCGGCGAATTGCAGGAAGTTGAAGCGCCGCACCTTATATGGGCAGTTGTTCGAGCAGTAGCGCGTGCCGACGCACCGGTTGTACACCATATCGTTCAGCCCTTCCGAGCTGTGATTGGTCGCCTGCACCGGGCAAACCAGCTCGCACGGCGCGTTCTCGCACTGCATGCACGGCACCGGCTGGTTGTACATCGCCGGATCGGCCGCCGGCCCGTTGTAGTAGGTATCCACGCGCAGCCAGTGCATCGCGCGCCCGCGCCGCACCTGGTCCTTGCCGACCACCGCGATGTTGTTCTCGGCCACGCACGCCGTCACACAGGCGCCGCACCCCGTGCACGCCGTCAGGTCGATCGCCATGCCCCAGGCGTATCCCGGATACTGCCACTCCGGATACAGCGTCAGGCCGCGCGGCGGCTCTTCCGCGCCCCGGTGTACCGACTCGGGTTCCTTCAGGTACTCGGCCAGTGTCCCCTCGCGGATAATGTGCCGCCGCGTATCGAGCACGCGCTCGTTCTGCGTGGTGGCGAACTCGTACGAACCCGAAATCTTTTTGATATCGAACCCCGAATCCTGCCACAGCGCCTGCGCCGTCCGCAGCCCGTACGGGTTGAACCCGATGCCGGTTCCGGCCTTCCCCGCTCGCGTCCGCCCGTAGCCGAGGTGCAGGGTGGCCGCGCCGGTCGCATGCCCCGGCTGAATCCATACCGGCGCGTGCAGCGACCGGCCCTGGTAGGTGAGCTGCACCATGTCCCCGCTATCGACTCCCAGGCGCTGTCCGTCCTCGGGGCTGAGGATGCACGCGTTGTCCCACGTCAGCTTCGTGATCGGCCGCGGCCACTCCTGGAGCCACCCGTTATTCGCGAAGCGTCCATCGTAGATCGCAGGGTCCGGCCGGAAGTTCACTTCGAGCTTGCCCGCCTGGGCAATCGCCTGCGCCGGCGGCGGAATCGCCCCCGCTCTCGCCGTCACGGTCCGCGTCGCCGCCGCCGTGTTCGGAACCACGCCGTCATGCACCGCGCGCCGCCACCAGGCCTCGAAATCCCCGCCGGGATGCTGCGCCGCCCAGTAGCCCTTGACGATGTCATACCCGCTGAGCTCCGGAGTGTCGGTGAGCATTTGCAGGAGTTCCAGGCCCGATTTGCCGTTGTACAGCGGCTGGATCAGCGGCTGCTGGATCGTTACCGTGCCGTCGAACGCCCGCGCGTCGCCCCACGCCTCCAGGTAGTGCGCCATCGGCAGATGCCACTGGCATGCTTCCGAGGTTTCATCGCTGTAGAGGCTGAGATGGGCCCGGATCCGCGCCTTGCGGATCATGTCCCCCATCCCCAGCTCCACCGGAGCATTGAATACCGGATTCCCGCCAAGGATGAGCAGCACGTCCACCGCGCCCGCGTTCAGGTCCTTCGCCAGATCCTGGATCGAAGCCACCTGGTCGACCGGGTTGGCCTCGATCGGGTCGCTGTAAATCACGGTCTGGCCCACATTGCCCAGCGCCGCGTTGATCGCATGAGCCAGCGCGTGAACCACCGGGGATTGCTGATCGCCGGCGATGACCAGGCTCGCGCCGTGGTTGCGCTGCAAGTCGCGCGCGATCGCTCCGGCCCATTTGTCGATTTCCGGATTGCCGCCCGCGGCCGGCGCTTGCCCCACCCCCAGGTTCCCGGCCAGCGCCCGCGCGAACGCCTCCACATCCCCCGCCCGCATCGGCAGGCGGTGGTCCGCCTTCGATCCCGTGGGCGTCGGATGCGGCTCGACGACATACAGCCGGTTCATCGTCTTCTGGTCGCCCTGCACGCGGCGCCGCGCCGCAAACTGCCGCGCATACCGCAGCCATCCCGGACCCGAGGCCAGAAAGTCCGAGTCGAGCGCGACCACGACATTGGCCTTCGAAAGATCGTAGTACGTGTTCACCGGCGCGCCGAAGGACGCCGCCGCCGCGGCGCGCGCCGAATGCGCGCCGGCCGGCTCCCACTGATGCCACTTCATCTGCGGGTACAGCTTCTGAATCGCCGCCAACTGCGCCGCCATCGAAGGCGACGTCACCGTCTCCGTCAGCACCCGCAGACCCGCGCCGTTCTTCGCCCGCTGTTCCGAAAGCGCCGCGCGCAGGGCCGTAAAGAAGTCGCCCCAGGTGCGGATATCGCCTTCGTACGTCAGCGCCTGCGAGCGGTCGGGATCGTACAACTGCAGCACCGAGGCCTGCGAATACACATCGCACGCGCCCAATGTCGCCGGATGCTCCGGATTCCCTTCGACCTTCGTCGGCCGCCCCTCGTGGCTCTCCACCAGCACGCCGCTCGCAACGCCGCTCAGCGTCGTCGCCGTGGCGAAAAAGAGCGGACGCCCCGGGATCAGCTCCTCCGGCTGCCGGATGTACGGCATGATGTGCTCGGTCGGCTGCCGCGTGCAGGCCGCGAGGCCTCCCAGCGCCAGCGAGGCCCCCATCAGCTTCAGAAAATTGCGCCGGCCCGCGTCGTGGTCCTCGTCCTCGCTCCAGCCGATCGCCTGCTGCGGGAACTCCCGGTCCAACAGCTCGCGAAATTGCGGCGTGTCCGCCAGGTCCTCCAGGCTGCGCCAGTACTCGCGCCCGCGCGCCTCCTCCAGCCGCGCGCGAACGGCGGCCAGGTCCAGTTTCTTTTGTGCGTCACTCATCGGTGGCAAGTGGAACAGCTCGTAAGCGTGCGGGAATCCTGAATGTGGTACTCCGCGACCAGCCGGCGCCCGATCGTCTCCTGGTCGCCGGCCGGCACGTACCCCATCTTCGTGATGAACTCGCGCGGCCTTACGTACTTCTCGGGATGCCGGTGGCAGTTGAGACACCACTCCATCTGCAGCGAGTTCTCCTGCCACGTCAGCGGCATCCGGTCCACACGCCCGTGACAGGTCTCGCACCCGACTCCCTTGTTGATGTGAATGCTGTGATTGAAATAAACGAAATCCGGCAGATCGTTCACCCGCGTCCAGCGGATCGATTCCCCGGTGCGGAAACTCGCCCGCACCGGCTCGAGCGTCGGGCTCGTGTTCCAGATTTGCGAATGGCAGTTCATGCAGGTCTTGGTCGGCGGAATGTTGGCGAAGCCGGACGTCTCGACCGTCGTGTGGCAATACCGGCAATCGAGCCCCATCGCGCCTACATGGTGAGCATGGCTGAACGGAACGGGCTGTTCCCGCGGCTGCGTGGCCCGCGTCGCGTATGCCGAGCGGTCCAGCTCCGCAAACGCCCAGGTGAGAAAGCCCAGGATAAACACGGCCCCGAAAATCGTGATCCGGGCGAATGTGTTCGTGCTGTGATGAAAGATCTGGGACATGGTTACCTCTGTCCCGGCCTGGTCAAATCAAGTCTGTGATTCAGCATCCTGAAAAGACAGTAACTACCTAATTGTGCGCCCTCCCTGGGGGCGCTCCCAGTCTTACTTCATCCCTGCTGTTCGCTCGTACGTCCCTGAAAGCGGGAGTTTGTTACATTGTAAACCTTCGCACGATCGGTGCTCGATTTTTTTTGTGTTACTCCGGACCGCGCCTCTATTTCCGTTCCAGCAGGTACACCGAATTCTCGTGCCGGCTCCCTCCCGGATCGGTCGCCACCGCAAACTGCGCCCGCGCGCCGCGCGGCGGCCGGTCCCATAAGGACGCCCCGCAATACTCCCCGTCCTTGCGCAGCACGTAGAAGCTCAGATCCACCTGCGAAAGCCGGTCCATATCATGATCGAAGTTTCGTGCCACGCGCTTTAGGGCATCGAGCGCCGCTTCTTTCGGCGTCATGCCGTGCCGCATATTCTCCACGCACGTGTGGGCGCCGCACGCGCGGATGTTCTCTTCTCCACGTCCCGTCGAGCCCGCGCCGCCCACGTCCTGGTCCAGCCACAAGCCGCCGCCCAGGACCGGCGAATCGCCTACGCGTCCCGGAATCTTCCACGCCATTCCGCTGGTCGTGGTCACAGCCGACATCTCGCCGCGCTCATTCAGCGCAATGCAATTGATGGTCCCGTGTGGCGGATGCGTGGCGTATTCCCATGCGTCGGACAGCACTTCCTCGGCCGCGTGCGGAAACATGCGCCGGAGCTCCCGGATGGCCTCGGCTTTCTTCCGCGCCGGCGCATCCGGTCCCGGCGTCTTCCGCGCTGGCGGCGCATCCAGCCCCGGCCCCCAGTTGCTGTGCCCGGAGGCGTCTTTCAGCGATTTCTTCCACGCCACCCACGCAATGCGCGATTCCTCGGTGAGCAGATCCTCTTCTTTAAAGCCCATCGCCCGCGCGAACCGCAGCGCGCCCTCCCCGACCAGAAACATATGGTCGGTCTCTTCCATGACCGCCTTGGCCACGCGTGACGGCGTCTTGATATTCCGCAGCGCGCCCACCGCGCCGCCGCGCCGCGTCGGCCCGTGCATGCAACTGGCGTCGAGCTCCACCACGCCGTCTTCGTTCGGCAGCCCGCCGTAGCCCACGCTGTTGTCCCGCGGGTCGAGCTCCACGATGTTCACGCCCGCGATCACCGCGTCCAGCGTGTCGCCGCCGCTCCGGATGATCTCCATCGCCCGCGCGCAGCAGTGAATGCCGCCGTCAAACCGGTTGGCGCTCGAAATCACCACCCGCCGCGCGCGCCCCGCCTCCGCCTGCTCGTCGGCCGCGCGGACCAGCGGAGCCGCAGCGGCCGAGAGAATCGCCGCCCGGCGGGTGAAAGTGTTCGACATCGCTTCGTTCTGCTTCGGACCGGGGCGGTGGCCGTTCGCAGTCGGAACGCTCCGCCTCGAAGGAAGTCACAATTATGGCACATCGAGATCAGGATGGTGTACTCCGAAATACCATCGCGCCCATTCTGCGGTCTCACGCCGCTTCCGCCGGGTGCCGCGCATCCGGATCAGGCTCCGGCGCGCCCTCCCTAATCCCCAACCCCCAATCCCCGATCCCCCCGGTTTGACACCCCTCCCCCCTGCTGTTAGCCTGAGTTTTCATGCCCGCAGCTCCTTCGCTCCGCGCCACGCCGCTCAACTCCGTGCACCGCGCGCTGGGCGCCAAAATGGTCGATTTCGGCGGCTGGGATATGCCCGTGCAATACTCCGGCATCATCGAGGAGCACAACGCCGTCCGCACCCGCGTTGGCGTATTCGACGTCAGCCACATGGGCGAAATCGAGATCCGCGGCCCGGAAGCCGCGCGCCTCACCGATTTCCTCACCACCAACGCGGTCCACAAGCTCAAAACCGGACAGGCCCACTACTCCGGCCTCCTCTACGAGCACGGCGGCTTCGTCGACGACATCCTCGTCCACAAGGTCGCCGGCGATCACTTCTTCCTCTGCGTCAACGCCGGCAATCAGGACAAGGACTTCGAGCACATCCGCGCGCACAATTGCTTCGACGCAGCCGTCGAGTTCTCCTCCGATCGCTACGCGCAGCTCGCCATCCAGGGCCCCTGCGCCCGCGCCACGCTGCAGAAGCTGACGCCCGTCGACCTCTCCGCCATCAAATACTACTGGTTCGCCGATGGCGAAGCCTGCGGCATCCCCGCCCGCATCGCCCGCACCGGCTATACCGGCGAGGACGGCTTCGAGCTCTATGTCGCGCCCGCCGAAGCCGAACGCGTATGGAACGAGGTTCTGCGCGCCGGCGAGGAGTTCGGCATCCGCCCGTGCGGTCTCGGCGCGCGCAACACCCTCCGGCTCGAAGCCAAAATGGCGCTCTACGGCCACGAGATCGACGCGTCCATCTCGCCGCTCGAAGCCGGCCTCGATTGGATCGTCAAGCTCGACAAAGGCGATTTCCTCGGCCGCAACGCCCTCATGAAGCAGAAGGAGGCCGGCATTTCGCGCAAGCTCGTCGGCTTCGAGATGCGCGGCCGCGGCATCGGCCGCGATGGCTACGAAGTGCTCCTCGATGGCCAACCCGCCGGCTGGGTCACCAGCGGCGGGCCGTCCCCGACCCTCGGCAGGAACATCGGTCTCTGCTATCTCCCGGCCGCCCGGGCCGTCTCGGGCCAGCCGATTCAGATCGTGATCCGCAGCCAGCCCGTCGATGCGGTCACCGTGGAAACCCCCTTCTACAAGCGAGCGAAATAACGATATGGTTCCGGAAAACCTTCGATACACCAAGGACCACGAGTGGATCCGCGTGGATGGCGAAGTCGCCACCGTCGGCATCACCGATCACGCCCAGGAAGAGCTCGGCGATATCGTCTACGTCGAGCTGCCCAAAGCCGGCGCCCGCCTGGAACAGGCTTCGTCCTTCGGCAGCGTCGAGTCCGTCAAGGCCGTATCCGATATTTACGCGCCCGTTTCCGGCGAGGTCACCGGCGTCAACACCGCGCTCGCCGACGCCCCGGAAAAAGTCAATGATGATCCCTACGGCGAAGGCTGGCTCATCCAGCTCAAGCTCTCCAGCCCCGCCCAGCTCGAGAGCCTCATGACGCCGGCACAGTACACTGAATATATCGGCTCCGAAAAGTAGCGTGGGCAGGCCCATGGCCGGCCCGATTTGCGCCCGAATACGAGGTATCCCAGTTGCGCTATCTCCCCAAATCCGATTCCGAACGCCGCCAGATGCTCGAAGCGTGCGGGCTGAGCTCCGCTGAGGAGCTGTTCGCGCACCTTCCGGAACCCGTCCGCCTCGATCGTCCGCTCGACCTCGCCCCCGGCATCTCCGAATACGAAATCGTGCAGTACTTCCGCGATTGCGCCGCCCGCAACGCGGCGGACGGCTACCAGTCTTTTCTCGGCGCCGGCGTCTACAGCCATTACCGCCCGGTCCTGGTCGATACCGTCGTCTCGCGCGGCGAGTTCCTCACCTCCTATACGCCTTACCAGGCCGAGATCTCCCAGGGCACGCTGACCACGATCTTCGAGTTCCAGACAATGATCTGCCAGCTCACAGGCATGGACGTCGCCAACGCCTCCATGTACGACGGCTCGACCGCCGTCCCCGAGGCCGCCATGATGGCCGTCCGCGCCACTGGCCGCGACGGCATTCTGACCGCCCGCTCCGTCCATCCCGAATACCGCGAAGTCCTCCGCACCTACGCCCGCAATCAGGGCATGCCGGTCGACGAGTTCGGCTACGTTTCCGAAACCGGCGCGCTCGATCTCGAAGACCTGGAGAGCAAGATCGGCCCGCAGACCGCCGCCGTCATCGTGCAGTCGCCCAACTTCTTCGGCATCGTCGAACAGGCCAATGCCGCCGCCGAAATCGCCCACCGCGCCGGCGCGCTGCTCATCATGGTCTTCACCGAGGCGGTGTCGCTCGGGCTGCTCGAGCCGCCCGCCGGAGCCGATATCGTGGCCGGCGAGCTGCAATCCTTCGCCATTTCCCCCAGCTACGGCGGCCCCTACGCCGGCGTCATCGCCACGCGCGACAAGTTCATCCGCCAGATGCCCGGCCGCCTCGTCGGCCAGACGGTCGATTCGCGCGGCAATCGCGCCTTCTGTCTCACGCTTTCGACCCGCGAGCAGCACATCCGCCGCGAAAAGGCGACGTCCAACATCTGCACCAACCAGGCCCTGATCGCCCTCATGGCCACCGTTTTCATGACGGTCTACGGCAAGGAAGGACTCCGCGAGCTGGCCGCGCAGAACCTCGCAAAGGCTCACTACCTCGCCGGACAGGCCGCGCCACGCTTCACCGGACCCTTCTTCAATGAATTCGTGGCCCGCGTCGGCTCGCCCGAAGAGGTCAACAAGCGTTTGCTGAAACAGAAAATCATCGGCGGTCTGCCGCTCGGCCGCTTCTACCCCGAGCTCTCCGACTGCATGCTCCTCTGCGCCACCGAAATGTCCAGCCGCACCGCGATGGACGCCGTGGGCCGCGAACTCGCCGCCAGCCGCGGCCACGCCGCGGCTCCCGCCGCCGCTCCGAGCGAGGTGCTCGCATGATCGAAAAAGTCCGCCCCCATCTCTCCCAGAACGAAGCCCTGCTCTTTGAGCGCAGCTCGCCCGGCAAGAAGGCCTACCAGCTTCCCGAGCTCGACGTTCCGCCGGTGGACCCCGCCGCCGCCCTCGGCGCAGCCAACGTCCGCTCCGAAATCGCCGGCTTCCCCGAGGTCAGCGAAGTCGAGGCCATCCGCCATTTCACGCGCCTTTCCACCTGGAATTACGCGATCGATTACGGCATGTACCCGCTCGGCTCCTGCACCATGAAGTACAACCCGCGCGTGAACGAGCTCGTCGCGCGCACCGAGGGCCTCGCCTGGGCGCATCCCTATCAGCCCGAAGCACTCTCCCAGGGGTGCATGGAAGTCATGGCGCGCCTCGAAGCCGCGCTCGCCGAAATCACCGGCATGGACGCGGTCACGTTGCAGCCCGCCGCCGGCGCGCATGGCGAGCTCACCGGCATCCTGCTGATGCGCGCCCTGCTCGAAAAGCGGGGCAATCCGCGCAAAAAGATCCTGATCCCCGATTCCGCCCACGGCACCAACCCCGCCACCGCCGCCATCGCCGGCTACGAGGTCGAAAACATCAAGTCGACCGCCACCGGCGTGCTCGACCTCGCCGCGCTCGAACAGCTCGTCACCGCGGACGTCGCCGGCCTCATGGTCACCAACCCCAACACCCTCGGCGTCTTCGAGAACAACATCATCCAGGTGGCCGAAATCCTGCACCGCAAGGGCGCGCTGCTCTACATGGACGGCGCCAATATGAACGCCCTCGTCGGCATCGCCCGCCCCGGCGATTTCGGCGTCGACGTAATGCATCTCAACCTCCACAAGACCTTCTCGACTCCGCATGGCGGCGGCGGCCCCGGCGCCGGACCCGTAGCCGTGAAGAAGGATCTCGAGCCCTTCCTCCCCACCCCGCGACTGCGCCGCGCAGGCAAGAAATGGGCCTGGGATTACAAGCGGAAGCATTCCATCGGACGCGTCCGCGCCTTCTACGGCAACTTCGGCGTGCTCGTCCGCGCCCTCGCCTACATCCTCGCCCACGGCGGCCCCGGCCTGCGCAACGCCACCGTCGATGCCGTGCTGAACGCCGTCTACGTCCGCAAGGCGCTCGAGCCCCACTACGACCTGCCCTACTCCTCGCCCAACATGCACGAGGTGGTCTTCAGCGACGACCGCCAGGCCAGCCGCGGCGTCCGCACCGGCGACATCGCCAAGCGGCTGATCGATTACGGCTTCCATCCCTACACCGTCAGCTTCCCCCTGATCGTTCGCGGCGCCCTCATGATCGAGCCCACGGAAACCGAAGGCAAGCAGGAGCTCGATGCCTTCATCGATGCCATGCGCTCCATCGCCGCCGAGATCGAATCCGATCCCCAGCTCGTCAAAACGGCGCCGCACAGCACCCGCACGACGCGCGTCGATGAAGTCGGCGCCGCGCGCAAGCCCATCCTGCGATGGAAACCCTAGATGCCGGAGGGCGGCGCGGTCTCTGGATCGTGCTCGCTCTCGTCCTTCTCCTCCGCCTCCCCTTCCTCAATCAGGCCATCCAGGGCGACGACCACACCTACCTCACGGAAGCCTTCCACGCCCTCATCGATCCCCTCCACCCCATGCACACCACCGATGTCTTCCTCGGCAACCCTGTCGATCTGCGCGGCCACTCCCACCCTCCGCTCGACGCCTGGATCCTCGCCGCCCTGATCGCCACCTTCGGTGAGATCCGCGAAGTCCCCTTCCACGCCGTCTACATGGTGTTCTCCCTCATCGCCACGGCCGCGATGTGGTCCCTCGCCCGGCGCTTCTCGCCCCATCCGCTCTGGGCCGCGCTCCTGTTCCTCGCGGTCCCCGCCTTCGTCGTCAACGGCAACTCCTTCGAAACCGACGTCCCCTTCCTCGCCTTCTGGCTCGCCGCCGTCGCCCTATTCCTCTCCGGCCGCTTCGTCCTCGCATCCCTGGCGATGGCCCTCGCGGCGCTCACCTCTTATCAGGCCGTTTTCCTGACGCCCATCCTCGCGATCTGGGTGCTCCTGAACCGCACCCACTACTCGCGCCTCCTGGCTCCGGTCTCCTGTCTCCTGACTCCTTGTGTCACCGTCGCCGCCTTCCAGCTCTTCGAGCGCGTCACGACCGGAGCGCTCCCCGCCGCCGTTCTGACCGGCTACTTTCACTCCTACGGCTTCCAGCGCCTCTCGGCGAAACTCGGGAGCGCGCTGATGCTATTCATCCATTCCTGGTTCATTGTCTTCCCCGCGCTCGTCCCGCCCGCCGCCATCCTGGCGTGGCGCAAACGCCGCGAGCCCGATACGGCCTTCCTCCTCGCCTGGATCGCCATCTTCTTCGTCTGCGTCGTTGCCGTCGTCTTTGCCGGCTCCGCCCGCTATCTCCTGCCCATGGCGGCGCCCGTCTGTCTGCTCGCTTCGCGGCTCCACCCGCGCTGGCTCGCCCTCGGCTTCGCCGCCCAGTTCACCTGCTCGCTCGGCCTCGCCGCCATGAACTACCAGCACTGGGATGGCTACCGCCAATTCGCCCGCCGCATCGCGCCCGTCACCGCCGGCCGCCGCGTCTGGATCGATGGCGAATGGGGCCTGCGCACCTACCTCGAAATCGCGGGCGCACTCCCGCTGCTCAAGACCACCCAGGTCCGCCCCGGCGAATTCATCGCCTCGAGCGCCCTCGCCCACGCCGTCGACGTCAGCGCTCCCACCGCCCTGGTCGCCTCCGCCGTGATCCGGCCCGCGATCCCCTTCCGCATCATCGGCCTCGACTCCCACTCCGGCTTTTCCGACGTGTCGCGCGGCTTCTGGCCCTTCGGCATTTCGACCGGCGTGATCGATCGCCTCTCGCTGGTCCGCGTCGCCGAGCGCCATCCCACGCTCACCTGGCTGCCCATGAACGCCCCCGAAGCCGCGCAGCAGATCGTCGCCGGAGTCTACCAGCTCGAAGGCGCCTTCCGCTGGACGGCCGCCCAGGCGCTCTTCGCCCTCAAGAGCCCGGACGCTGCGCGCCCGCTCTCCGCCTCATTTGCGATCCACGAAAAATCCCCCGCCCGGCGCGTCCGCCTCCTCCTCGACGGCCGCGAAGTCGCCGCGCAAACCTACCCCGCTCCCGGCGTCTATACGCTCACAACTCCGCCGCTCCAACCCTCCGGCCCGGTATCCATCGTGACCCTCGAAGCCGACCGCACCTTCACCGCCCCACCCGATACCCGCGACCTCGCGCTCATCCTCTCCGCCATCGGCTTCCGGCCGTAATCCGGCCCGTCAGCGACCGCGCCACCCATCGCCGCACGCCCTGCGCAGCCGCGCCCCGAAATCCCCGCTCCCCAACCGCCGCTCCCTGCTATCCTGAAAGTTCCAGGAGGCATTCCCATGAGCTGCGGACACGGCGGGTTTAACCAGATCGACAACGCGATTCGCCCCGGCGCGCGAAAAGTCTTTTGCGTCAAGTTCCAGCGCGAAATGGAAGGCCTCGACGAGGTGCCCTTCGAAGGCCATCCCCTCGGCCAGCGCATCTACGAGAATGTCTCCAAGGAAGCCTGGAAGCTGTGGGTCGAGCACATGAAGATGCTCATGAACGAGTACCGCCTCAACCTCGGCACCAAGGAGGCGCAGGACTTCCTGCTCCAGCAGATGGAAAACTATTTCTTCGGCGAAGGCGCCGCGTTTCCACCGGACTACGTTCCCCCGCGCTCGAAGGCATAGCCCTCAGCGAAGCGTTTCGAGCGCCGTCGCCACGCGGAATCGGAGTTCCGCGTGCGCCCCGCGGAGCGCGTCCTCCACCGCGCCCGGCGTTTCACCGCGCGCAAAGATGAAGCCGAGGTAGCTCGCACCTTCCGGCAGCTTCAGCATCCGCTGCCCCGCTTTCGCCGTCACGATCACATCCTCGACTCCCGGCACCGCGCGCGCCCGCTCGACTCCCTCCACATCCTCGTAGATCCCCTCCTTCGCGATCGGAATCATCATCACGCCCGACGCCCGCTCTTCCCGCCGCGCTCCGCTCACATCCTCCCCGGCGGCATGGCGCAGGACGACCTCCTCCAGCGGCATCCCGCCGGCAAACCGCAGCGCGCGCGAGCACAGCCCGCCGATCGGCCGCGCGTGCGCCTCGAGGATCCAAGCCCCTTCCGCATTGTGCCGCAGCTCCGCGTGGACCGGCCCGTGCCGCAGCCCGAGCGCCGCCGCGGCAGCCGCCGCCGTCTCGACCAGCGCGCGCTGCACCGCCTCCGGCTCGCGCGACGGGGTGGTGTAGATCGTCTCCTCGAAGTACGGCCCTTCGAGCGGGTCCGGCTTATCGAAAATCGCGAGCGCCCGGAAACAGCCCGCCGTCATCAATCCTTCGACCGCGAACTCCCGCCCCGGAATGTAGCTCTCGACCTGCACGCGGCCTTCGCCCATCCGCCGGATGCGCGCGTAGGCGGCGCGGAACTCCGCCGGATCGTTGGCGCGGATCACGCCACGGCTCGCCGATCCACCCACCGGCTTCAGCACGCAGGGATACGGCGCGCGCACCGCGTCCTCCGCCGCCGCTTCGAAGAACGCCGGCACGCGCAGCCCCGCGCTTCGGTAGAGCTCGCGCGCGCGCAGCTTGTCATGGCACGCCCGCGCGGCGGCGGCCGGATGGAATGCGATCCCCAGCGCCTCGGCTGCCTCCGCCGCCAGCACCGCCGGCCGGTCCCCCACCGCCGCCACACCGTCGAACCGCATCCCGCGGAGCGCCGCCACCGACTCCGCGATGCGATCGAACTTTACCGCAATGGCGCGATCGCCCCAGGG
>Ga0070739_10006588_pt1 | contig 12738 bp, 17 predicted proteins | sample Coa_R1_7_FD_66445 | JGI IMG/M metagenome (GOLD analysis project Ga0070739, IMG submission 66445) | Surface soil microbial communities from Centralia Pennsylvania, which are recovering from an underground coalmine fire - Coalmine... | ecosystem: Environmental > Terrestrial > Soil > Unclassified ... | reverse complement strand
GCCCACAGGTGGAGTCGGGCCTGCTCGCCGACGAAGCGGGCGATCTGCTCAAAGCGTTCTTCGGCGCGCGACGGTGATCCGGGGTGCGGGGACGCCTGGACGCTGCGGCGCGGCCGCTGGACGCTAGCCTCTCATGCCGCTCCCCGGAGAGGTGGCAGAGCGGTTGAATGCGCCGGTCTCGAAAACCGGTATGGGCGTTTCCGTCCATCGAGGGTTCGAATCCCTCCCTCTCCGCCTTGTGATGAGTCGGGACATGGGTCACACAAGTCCCGGTCATCGGTCTCACTTTGATTCGCAGCAAGCAACGGGGTGCTCGGGCGTCCGCCAGGCAACCATGCGAACGCGCGCGCAACGAGCCGGTTTGGCCCCACGCAGCGCGGGTACACGTTCTGGCCGATGACCGACCACCACCAAGACGAAGACCCCGAGCGCGACGAGGAGGCGCCCGCACCCGAGGACATCCCGGACGAGCCCGGCGCGGAAGGCGGAGCCAAGAGTCCTGCGGCCGATGCGCTGCCCGGCGCGCCTGCCGGAGGCGACTCGCCGCTTGGCGACACAGACCAGCACTCGACGGGCTGAGCCCGCACGCCGTCCTGCGCGTCGATCACGCGCCCGAGCCCGGCGGGGCGCTTGTCAGGTAGGTCGCGATCATGTCCTCGTTTGGGTGCTCGCTTGCTCCCGCTCGAGCCGAGCTCGGATCGTCTGCATCAGCGGCAGCTCGAGACCATGGTGGCGCGCCGCCTCCTCGACGAGGCAGGCGTCCTTGGCCACCAGAGCGAGCTTGAATGACGGCTCGAAGTTGCGCTCGATGACCGCCTTGCCCTTCATTTGCATGTAGGGCAGCTCGAGCGGCCCGCCAGCCAGTGGGACACTGCGGTTGTAACTCCCGTTCGGGGCGATCAGCGATTTTGGCGGGCGTCGCGGAGGGCCGCGCGGGCTGAGAAGCGCTCAGCTCGGCGGCGTCCGCTCGCGACAGTCCGCCGACGTGCGTGCGCAACAGCAGACGCAGCGGTGTGCTCAGCTACTTGCTGCCTCCACCGCTTTCGCGATGTCTTTGATCAGGATCATCAGATGCAGCGGATCGGTCGGCGAGGATTCGAGGCCGTGGCGGAGATAGAAGGCGCGCGCTTGCTCGTCGATTGCGTGGACGAGCATCGCGCGCACGCCCAGGGTCTCGGAGGCGGCCAGCGTCCGCATCATCGCGTCGCGCAGCAGCCACGCTCCAACGCCGCGCCCCACGACTGAGACATCGACAGCCAGCCGTGCCAGCAGCACGACCGGGATCGGGTATTGGGGCATCCCTTTTATCGCTCGCGCGGTCGCTGCTTCACGTTCCAACTGGGCCGCGGTGACCGCGTGGTAGCCAACCACTCGGCCCTGATCCGAGTCGACGACAACGTATGTGCGCGCAGAACCGGCCGCAGCCGCCTGATGCGAGTAGCGCGTCAGCCACACATTTAGCGAGACACAGCCGCAGTCGAACCCCTCGAGAACGTGATCCGGACGGAGCGGCTCCGGATCGCCGAAGCGCGCCACTACTCAGGGCGCGGTCGGCGAAACAGCTCGACCAGCTCCGAAACCTCCCGCGGCGAACGATCGAGCGCCGCAGTGAACTTCCGCCACTGGGACGACGACAGCACGAACCGCGTCCGGTCGGCGAGGACCCGCTCGGCCCGCTCACGTCCGCTCTCCACGAGGAACTCCGACAGCGACTCGTGCGCCGCGGCCGCTGCGCTACGAAACATCTCATCGTCGCTGGCGGCAACGCGCAGATGAAGACGTTGGGTCTTTGCCTCAGGCATCGCCGGCGTGATTGTACGCCAGGTGTGCGTACAAGGCAATGGGCACGATTTCTCTCCCACACGACGGTCCGGCTAGAAAATCCCCCGCAAATCGGGAGCTTCAGGCTACGTGAGCGGTTGTCTGAGCGTGCTATTCGCCCCGATCACCCGCTCCGCTTCCGACCGCAGTCGTGGCTCAAGTCGAACAGCCTCGCGTAGCAGCTCCTCAGACGTGGTCGCGCCAACCGCCCGCACGATCCCCGCTTCGTCCACGAAGACGTTCGTCGGCACGCCACGTACTCCGAGCGTCCTCGCATATGCCGCGGTCTCATCCAGCAGGACGGTGCCTTCGATCCCCCAGCGCTGGCAGTAGCCGGCCGCCTCTTGCGCGGCTCCTGTGCCCTCCCAGATATCAACAAGCAACACGTCCAGACCGAACCGGCTGGCACGGCGGCGCAGTGACTCGACGACCGGCGCCTCCGCATTGCACGGTCCTCACCAGCTGGCGAAGAAGTTGAGGATGTACTTGCGCTCGGACCACTCGCGGCTCTGGCGAAGGTTGCCGGTGCGCAGGTCGAGCAACTCGAAGCTCGGCAGCGGGCGCCCGACCAGCGGATGGGGCCCCGATCCCCGAGCGGTAGATACTGGTCCGCTCAGCAGGTCCTCGAGCACGGTCACGCTCGCGCTGCCGGCGTTCGAGACCAGCAGGCGCCCCGTCCGTGCGTCGACCGCGCAGCCCGCCGGTGCTTCTCCGACCGGGAACCGATCCCACTCGCGGTCATCGAGCGCACCGATCACGCTGACGGTGCCCTCTGCCCGATTGCCGGTGTAGATCCGGTCGCCAGCGAGCGAGCTGTTGATCCCGACGGGCCCACGGCCCACCGGGATCTCCGCAGCCACGCGACCGGTGGCGAGATCGATTCGCGTGACCGTGTCCGACGCCGAGTTGGCGACGTACAGACTGTCGTTGACGGCGCTGATCGTCGATGCGCACGGCGCTCGGCCGGTCGGGATCCTGTCCACCGCCGCGAACGTCTCGCAGTCGACGACGGTGATCGAATCGGTCATGAAGTTGGCGCAGTAGGCGCGCTGGCGGACGCTGTCGACCGCGGTCCCGCCAGCGCCGAGCTCGGTCCCAACCGTCGCCACGACCTTGAGCTCGTCGACATCGATCACGGCGATCGCCGCTCCGGCCGCGCAGCCGGTGTAGAGCAGGCGCCGCGCCGGATCGAGTGACGCCGCCGAGGGGTACGCCGGGACCTTGATCGACTCGACGACCCGCTGTCGTTCGAGATCGATCGCGGTGACGCTGCTCGATCGCAGATCGCATACGAACAGCCGCCCCGTCTGCTCGTCGTGCTCCGTGTCGGTGGGTTCCTGACCGACGGCGATCTCGCCGATCACGGCCAGTCGATCGAGGTCGATGACGGTCACCGCGTGGCTGCGCGAGCTGGTGATATAGGCGCGCCGCCTTGTTGCGTCGACCGCGGAGCCCTCGGGCCCGAGGCCGGTCGGGATCTCGGCGATGACCCGGCAACGGGGATGGCCCGCGGGCTGGACGATGCAGGCGGCGCCTTCGGGCATCGGTTCCGGCACGCGATCGGGGGTGGCCATGAGCGCCTTATAGCCAGGCCTCCGTGCCCAGGGTCAAAGCGGGAGCACCGTCGGTAAGAACTCGACAGCGCCCGGTGAGATCCCTGACAAGTCACCGCCGGCGCTCGCCGGGGACTAGGCTCTGCTCAGTCAGGCGATCGAAAGGAGCTCACGTGCCAAACCCCGTCACCCACTTCGAGGTTGTTGGCAGCGACGCCGGCGCGCTGCGGCGCTTTTACAGCGAAGCGTTCGGCTGGGAGATGCAGGACGTGATGGACGGCTCCTACTACATGGCGCATCCCGGCAGCGGGATCGACGGTGGAGTTGGAGCCGCGATGGGCGGCAGTGGCGGCCACGTCACGTTCTATGTCGAGGTCGAGGATCCGGCGACGGCGCTGGAGAAGATCTCGAGCCTCGGCGGCAAGACCGTGCAGGAGCCGATGGACATTCCAAACGGCCCCACCATCGCGATGTTCGAGGATCCCGAAGGACACATGATCGGCCTCGTGAAGCGGGCGTAGGGGCGGCTGGGCGGGAGGCGCCGTCTATGCGCCGCCGGGCGGGGGCGCCGCTGGGCGGGAGGCGCCCCTGGGCGGGGGCGCGGGCGGGCGGGAGGCGCCGTCTGGGCGCCGCTGGGCGGCAGGCGCCCCTCGGCGGGGGGCGCCGTCTATGCCGGGGCCTTCTCCCAGACGGAGATGTGCTTGGCGCTGTCCCTGGTGAACGGCTCCCGCTGCCAGCTGCCCCACCGCTCGAGCAGCGTCATCCCCGCGAGCCGGGCCATCAGATCAAGCTCCGAGGGCCACACGTACCGGAACGGGATCGAGCAGACCTCGAACTGCCCTTCTGCCATGCGGTAATGGTGAGAGGTGAGTCGCTGCGTCGCGACGTCGAACTCGTCAAAGCCGAGCCTCGTCTCGCTCACGTGGAACGGTCGGACCGTCTCGCCAGGCGGTAGCCGCTGAAGCTGCGGTACGCCGACCTCGATGACAAAGCGGCCGCCGGGCACCAGGTGAGCTGCCACGTTCTGAAAGCACGCGACCTGCTGATCGACGCTCGTCAGGTTCATGATCGTGTTGAAGACGAGGTAGGCGAGCGAGAAGCGGCCGTCGAGGCGCGCCGTCGCGAAGTCGCCGATCGTGACCTCGATAGCGTCCCCGCTGGGCTTCTGGCGGAGCCTCTCGACCATCTCGCTCGAGAGGTCGATCCCATGCACGCGAATGCCACGCTCCGCGAGCGGTATTGCGATGCGGCCCGTCCCGATCCCGAGCTCGAGCACCGGCCCGGGTCCGGCCAGCGCTGCCAGGAACTCGACCGTCGGTTCGACCACCGCCGGGTCGAACATCTCCGCCTCGGACTCGTCGTACCGGCTCGCGACCCGCGCGCCGAAATAGTTCGGTTGCATTGACCGGACTTTGCCAGCTCGCGGTTTGCGGCCACCGTCACACTCAGCGCGATGATCGAGACCGAGGCGCGATGATCGAGACCGAGGCCTGATGATCGAGACCGAACGGCTGCTGCTGCGGCGGGTGACGAGCGCCGACCTCGACGAGCTGATCGCGATCCACGCCCAGCCCGCGGTGATGCGGTTCATGGGCTCGTTTGATCGCGACGAGGCTCTGCAATGGATGAGTCGCAACGAGCGCGAGTGGGAGGAGCTCGGGTACGGGCGTCTCGCGATCGTCGAGAGGGCCACCGGCCGGTTCCTCGGGCGAAGCGGGCTCAAGTACTGGCCTCAATTCGGCGAGACCGAGGTCGGATGGCTGCTGCGACCCGACGCCTGGGGGCGCGGGTTCGCGAGTGAGGCCGGACGCGCCTGCGTCGAGTGGGGCTTCGAGCATCTGCAGCTGGGACACATCACCGCGATGATCAGGCCGGACAACCACCGCTCGATCCGCGTAGCCGAGCGGCTTGGGATGGAGCCGTTGCGCGGGGACGTTCTCCTCGGCGAGCCGGTGGTTGTGTATGCGGCCAGCGGCTCGGTCGCCTAAAGCCTTGAGGCGCGGCCCCGGAGCTGGGGCCACGCCTCGGTGTCCAAGCGGGGGAGCTCTGGATACTGGGGGCTAGTGCAACCGGGCTCCCATATTCGAGATCGCGCAACGAGCGGTTTGAATTGAACCCGGCGGCTCGTGCTGGACGCACGTTCGACAGCTGGACGCCGCGGTACGTCAGACTGCGGCGAATGCGCCTGACAGCCCGTGGCGATTATGCGGTGAGAGCCGCCGTCGAGCTCGCGGCCGCCGGCGGCGCGCCACGCAAGGTCGCGGAGCTGGCCGCCGCGCAGGAGATCCCGCCACGCTTCTTGGAGAACATCCTGCTGGCGTTGCGGCGCGCGGGGCTGGTGCAGAGCCGGCGCGGGACCGACGGCGGCTTTCGTCTGTCTCGACCCCCTGAGGAGATCACGATCGCCAACGTGCTGCGCGCGGTCGAGGGCCCGATCGCGAACGTGCAGGGCGTCTCCCCCGACCAGGTCGCGTACGCGGGATCCGCCGCGGCGCTTCGCGAGGTGTGGGTGGCGGCGCGAGCAAGCCTGCGCGCGGTGCTCGAGCGCGTGACGCTCGCAGATGTCGTCAACGGCACACTGCCCAGCGCCGTCACCGAGCTGCTCGACGATCCGGAGGCATGGCGGGCGCACGCGCCACAGGCATAGACGGAGGCATGGCGGGCGCACGCGCCACAGGCATAGACGGCCACATGGCGGGCGCACGCGCCACAGGCATGGACGGGGCCCTCGGCATCTTTATTACCTTTTTGGTCGAGAACGTGCTACTCTGCCACGGCACCGTCCCATGGGGCGCGGCGGTGAGAACTAGGAGCGGTAAGGAGGCGAGGTGCACATAGACCCCTGGATCGTGGTATTCGGGTTCGGCGTCGGGATCCTGATCGGGATGACCGGGATCGGCGGGGGCTCGCTGATGACGCCGCTGCTGATCCTCGTCTTCGGCATCAAGCCGGTCACGGCGATCGGTACCGACCTCGCCTACGGTGCGGTCACGAAGACCCTCGGTGGATGGCGGCACTGGCGCCAGCGCACGGTCGACGTACCGCTGTCGAGCTGGATGGCGCTCGGCGCGGTGCCCTCGGCGGTCGTCGGCGTGGTCGCGCTGAAGGCGCTCCAACACGGCAGCAAGGCGAGCTTCGACAACACCGTCCTGATCGCGCTGGGCGCGACGCTGCTTCTGTGCGCGGTCACGATGCTCGCCCGCCTGGTGCTGCGCTCCGGGAGCGAGAGCGAACGCGAACGTGCGGCGCTGACTCCGGCAAAGCGGGCTACCGCGCTCGTGTTCGGGCTTGTCGTCGGGTTCGTGATCGGGGTGACCTCGGTCGGCAGCGGCTCGCTGATCACGGTGGTGTTGATCCTCGTGTTCGGGCTGGGGCCGCGGCAGGTGGTCGGCACCAGCGTCTTCTACGCGGCGATCCTGCTGTGGGCAGCGGCGCTCGCGCATCTCGTCGCGGGTGACATCGATTTCGGCCTTGCCGGCACGATCATGCTGGGATCGCTGCCGGGCGTGTGGATCGGCAGCGCGCTGTCGATGCGGGTCCCGACTGGCGCACTACGGGTCGCGTTGCCGCTGTTGCTGGTCGGCGCGGGCTTGGCGCTGGTGCAGAAGGCCGGGGCCGGCATCCCGACCGCAGTGATCGGCGCCTTCCCGCTCGTGGTCGGAGGCTTCATCGCGGTCACGATGCTGTGGCGGCGCGCCGCGCTCAAATCGGCGCAGCCAGCCCACGCCCGTCGCGAGCCGGCCGCGCTGATCCAGTAGCGGCCTTCGCTTTCGACTAGCGGCGAGCGTTCGACTTTGAGGCGACTGGTAGCCGCCGCGTGCGCTGCGTGGTGACGCGCTCGCGCTCGATCTGCTGGCGCAGCGCCGCCGCCGCCGCAGCAGCTTGGCGATCGGCCTCGCCGAGCCGACGCTCGAGGCTGCCGGCCTCGTCCTTCAGCTGAGCGGCGCGAAGCTGATCGTCGCGATACACGGCCTCGCCCAGGGGCGTCAGCCGGCGCCGGAACTGCCCGCGCAGGACGAGGCGGCGGTGCCATAGGCGGGCCAGCTCGACGCCGGTCCGGGTCGACGCGCGGACGGTCACCGCGCTCAACCGCACGAGCCCGTCCGCGTCGCGGGCCGCCGCGCGGGCGACGCGAGCACCCGTCGCTCGCGGCTCGCGCCTGACCGCCACGAAGAACAGGCAGACCTCCGTGGCGGAGGCGGCCAGCAGCACCAGCCCGGCCGCCCACGACCCGTTTGCGAACATCGTGATCGCTGCGATCAGGGTGATCGCAGCCAGCGCGGCGAGCAGCGTCGTTGGGCCGAGCCCGAGCGGGCGCCGGTGGATCCGGTGGATCGTCGTTGGGAAGTGCACCTCGGGCTCGGGCAGCATCTGCTCGGTATCGCCGTCTCGCGCCTGAGCGGTCCGCTCGTCGCCCACCATGTTCGCTGTTATGCCCCTGAGCCCCGATCTTGACGCGCCCGATCGAGGTTTGATCAGATATCGGAGTGGAAGTGTCGTCGCGCGAGCGCGTGGAGCCTCAGACCTCGCAGGAGGCGGAGCGCCGGCACCGCTTGATTCGATCAGCCGCCGCGCGTGACGGCCTCGACGCGGTGCTGGTCTGCGCGACCGAGTACACCGGGTTCGAGGGAGCGATGTTCTACCTCTCGGGGTTCCGGATCCTGCACCGCTATGCCTACGTGCTGCTGCCGCTTGACGAGCCTCCGACCAACATCTTTCCCGGCGAAGGGCGCTGGGTCGGCGACCACTCAGAAGGGTGGGTCGAAGATCGCGTGTTCGCCGATACGCCGGGCAAGTGGATCGCTCAGCGGATCCGCGAGCGCGGCTGGCAGCGGGTCGGCGTCCACGGCATCGACCTGGTGATGACCGTGCGCGACTACGTCGAGCTGCCGCACGAGCGGATCGTCCGCTGGGACGAGGCGTTCGACCTCGCGCGTGCCGTCAAGTCCGAGGCGGAGCTCGACTCCGTCCGCGAGTCGATGCGGATCAACGAGGCGGGCGTGTTCGAGGTTATGGCGGCGTGGCAGCCGGGCGCCACCGAAGCTGAGCTGATGGCCGCGGCGGAGCAAGCGTTCGTCCGCCGGGGCACGCGCCGGCTGACGATGGACATGGTGCTGACCGGCCCCGAGGGCGCGGCGTTGCCGGAGATGCGGCTACCGGACGAGAAGCGCCGCGTCGCGGAGGACGACATGCTGATCTACGGGCTCGAGGTCGCCGGGCCGGGGGGTCACTGGGTCGAGTTCTCACGGCCGATGTGCGCCGGCGAGCCGTCGGATGAGTCCAAGCGGATGATGGAGGCCTACCGCGAGTACCACGAGATCTGCCGGCGCGAGATGCACGCGGGCGCGACCGCGAGGGAGGTCCACCGGGCCGTGGCTAAGCCGTTCACCGACCGCGGCTGGAAGCTCGGGCACGTCACCGGCCACTCGATCGGGATGACGATGATCGAGCACCCCCGCATCGGCGAGGCGTTCGACGTCGAGCTGCGCGAGGACATGGTCTGCTCGATGCACCCGCACGTGATCAGCGCCGACGAGCGGACCTGCCTCTACTTCCAGGACACCTGGCACGTGCAGGGAGATCGCGCGGTCCCCCTCAGCGACGTGCCGGTCGACTTCTTCGATCCCCGGACGCGTTCGCCCCGGTCCGCGTGAGCGCCGGAGGGCTCTCCCTCCCCCGCCTTGCCCTTGGCTGCGGCAGCTTCGGCGGCGTCGGCTCCGCCCCCGAGCTGTTCGGTCAGGGGCTTAGCACCGACGAGGCGCTCGAGCTGATGGACGCGGCGTGGGAGCTCGGGATCACCCACTTCGACACCGCCGACGCGTACGGCGGCGGGCGCAGCGAGAGGGCGATCGGCGCGTGGATTGGCTCACGCGGCGTGCGCCCGACGATCACCACCAAGACCTATAACCCGATGCACGAGGGCGCTGACCATGGGCTCGCGCCAGATCGCGTCCTGCGCCAGCTGCGCTCGAGCCTCGAGCGGCTCGGGGTCGAGTCGGTGGAGCTCTACCTGGCGCATGAGTTTGACCCCGATGTGCCGCTCGAGCAGACGTTCGGCGCGTTCGAGCAGCTGGCCGCGGGCGGGCAAATCGGCTGCTACGGCGTCAGCAACTTCGACGCCGCGCAGCTCCGCGCGGCGCTCACCGCCGGCAAGCCGAGGGCGGTTCAGAACGCGCGCAGCCTGCTGCACCGCGGCGACGACGCCGAGTTGCTGCCACTGTGCGCCGAGCGCGGGATCGCCTACCTCGCGTTCGGGCCGCTGGCCGGCGGCTGGCTGACGGGCAAGTACCGGCGCGGCGAGCCGTTCCCCGCCGGGTCGCGGATGACCCAGCGCCCCGACCCGTACGCGGCGCTGGTGTCGGCGCGGACCTTCGACCTGCTCGATCGGCTGGGCCGCTTCGCCGACGCGCGCGGGAGCTCGATGGCGCAGATTGCGCTGGCCTGGCTGCTAGCCGATGAGCGCGTCACCCAGGTGGTGGTCGGGCCGGGCCGCCCCGAGCATCTTCAACCGGTGCGCGAAGCGCTCGAGCATCCGCTGAGCGCCGATGAGCTGGCGGAGATCGAGGCCATGCTCTAGCGATGCTCGTTCTCTCCCACGACGAGGTGGCGGCCGCGCTGGCGCCGGAGGAGTGCGCGGCGGCGATGGCCGAAGTGCTCGCGGCTCACGCCCGCGGCGAGACGTTCATGCCATTGCGGACGACGATGAAGCCACCGGACGCAGCCGGGATCATGGGGCTGATGCCGGCGTGGCGAGGCGAGTCAGGCCAGTGGCAGGGCGTCTTCTCGCTGAAAGCGATCTGCGTGATCCCCGCCAACCCGGGCCGCGGCCTGGACGCGCACCAAGGGGTGGTCGTGCTGTTCGACGCCGACACGGGGGTGCCGCTGGCGATCCTCGACGCCTCCGCGGTCACGGCGGTGCGGACCGCCGCGGTCAGCGCGGTCGCCACCGAGCAGCTAGCGCGTGAGGGCGCGCGTGTGCTCGCGATCCTCGGCGGCGGCGTGCAGGCGCGCTCGCACCTGAACGCGCTGCTGCGGGTGCGCGAGTTCGAAGCGGTGCGCGTGTACGCGCCGACGCACGAACATGCCCACGCCGTGATCGACTCGATCGAGCGGACGCGGGCAGCCGGAACGCTCGTCGCCGAAGCAGCCGCGAGCGCCCGCGACGCGGTCAGCGGCGCCGACGTGGTCGTCGCCGCCACCAACTCGCTGACGCCGGTGCTCGAACTCGACTGGCTCGCCGCGGGCTGCCACGTCAACGCGGTCGGCGCCAGCACCCCGTCGGCACGCGAGCTGACGGCGGAAACCGTCGCGGCGTCGGCGCTGTTCGCCGACAGCCGCGAGTCGCTCGAGAACGAGGCGGGCGAGTACCGGGAGGCGCTGCGGCTCGGGCTGATCGGCGAGGACCATGTCCGCGCCGAGCTCGGGGAGGTGCTGGCGGGGCTCGCGCCCGGCCGCCGCGACGACCGCGAGATCACGCTGTTTCGCTCGCTCGGGCTGGCGGTCGAGGACCTGGCCGCGGCGCAGCACGCCGTTCGCGCGGCGGCCCGGCTCGGTCTCGGCACCGAGGTGCACCTGTGATCGAGCTCTCCGAGATCGAGGCGGCGCGCGAGCGGATCGCCGACCTGGCCGTGCGGACGCCGCTCGTGCGGCTCGAGGCAGACGCCGACGCCGAGATCTACCTGAAGCTCGAGACGCTTCAGCCGATCGGCTCGTTCAAGATTCGCGGCGCCGCCAACGCCGTGCGCTCGGCGCCCGCGGCGGCGAGGACGGGCGGACTGGTCACCGCCAGCGCCGGCAACATGGCCCAGGGGGTCGCGTACCTGGCGCGCGAGCTCGGGCTGCCGGCGAAGATCGTCGTGCCCGAGCACGCCCCCCAGGCGAAGCTCGGGGCGGTCGAGCGCCTGGGCGGCGAAGTCGTGCGCGTGCCCTACGACGAGTGGTGGCAGACGATCGTCACCGGCCGCGTCGAGGGGAGCGAGGGGCTGTTCATCCATCCGGTGCAGGATCGGGCGGTGATGGCCGGCAACGGCACGATCGGCCTCGAGATCGTCGAGCAGCTGCCCGACCCAGACGCCGTCGTGATCCCGTTCGGCGGCGGCGGGCTGACGGTCGGAATCGCGAGCGCGTTGCGGGCGCTGAGCCCCGCGACCAAGGTGTTCACCGCGGAGCCCGCGACCGGCGCGGCGCTGGTCGCGGCACTCGCGGCCGGCGCTCCCACTGACTTCGACTACCAGCCGTCGTTCGTCGACGGGTCCGGCAGCCGGCGGGTGCTCGACACGATGTGGGGCCATGTGGCCGAGCTCGTCGACGACGCGTTCGCGATTCCGATCGAAGATGTTGCGAGCGCGGTTCGCCTGCTCGCCGAACGCGTGCACGTGATCGCCGAGGGTGCCGGCGCGCTCGCGCTCGCCGCTGCGCTGGCGGGACGCGCGGGCACGGGGAAGGTCGTGTGCATCGTCTCCGGTGGCAACATCGATCTCAGCAGGTTTGTCGAGATCGTCCTCGGCCCGGAAGGGACCGCAGACGGAGGAGGTGTGGGATGAGCAGCGGTTCAGAACCAGTCGCGGGCCACGGTGACGCGGCGGCCACCTGGGAGGAGATGCACACGCCGATCCTCCCGGGCGAGGGGGACAGCGACTACGAGCGCTACCTGCGCACCGATGAGCTGCTCTCGCTCCAGAAGCCTCCCGAGGAGCGCGTCCACCACGACGAGCTGCTGTTCCAGACCGTCCACCAGAGCTCGGAGCTGTGGCTGAAGCTCGCCACCAGCGAGGTCGACGAGGCCGCGGGGAAGCTTGAGCAGGACGACGGCGCCGCCGCGATCAGGCTGCTGAGGCGGGCCGTCCTGTGCATCAAGTTCATCACCGACCAGATCGAGATGCTCAACCAGATGTCGCCGTGGGAGTATCACCAGATCCGGGTCGTGCTCGGGCACGGCAGCGGCTTCGACTCGCCCGGCTTCCGCCGGGTTCCCAAGGTCACCCAGCGGGTTTGGCTCGCGTTCGGGGATCAGCTGGAGCGGGCGGGCCTCGAGCTGACCGAGCTCTACCAGCGTGGCCGCGAGTTCGAAGAGCTCTACCAGCTGGCGGAGCTGCTCACCGAGTGGGATGAGCGGATCTGGGTGTGGCGCTTCCGCCACTACTCGATCGTCGCGCGCGCGCTCGGCGAGGAGACGGTCGGCACGCAGGGCACGCCGGTGCAGGTGCTCGGCAAGCTGATCGCGCAGCGTCAGCTGCCGAAGCTGTGGGAGGCGCGCAGCCGGCTGGTCGAGCTGTTCGACGCCGAGCGCGGGGTGGAGGGGTGACGGCGGCTACTTCACCGCCGCGGGGTTGATCACGCCGCCGACCGCGCCCGTCAGCGGCAG
>Ga0070739_10006586_pt1 | contig 12741 bp, 11 predicted proteins | sample Coa_R1_7_FD_66445 | JGI IMG/M metagenome (GOLD analysis project Ga0070739, IMG submission 66445) | Surface soil microbial communities from Centralia Pennsylvania, which are recovering from an underground coalmine fire - Coalmine... | ecosystem: Environmental > Terrestrial > Soil > Unclassified ... | reverse complement strand
TCGAAGAGCGCTATAACAAGTTCCGGCAGATGGGCAACTACTTCACCGAGGTCCCCCTTTGAGCAAGCCCGCGGCCGCCGGAGTTGTGTTCCTGCTGATGGTGCTGGCCGTTCTCGTCTATTCGACCGTCAACCTGGCGCGCAATCGCGTTCGCGTCGAGGCCTGCATGGAATTCAACGGCCGGCGCGACTGCCGCACCGCCTCCGGCGAGAACCGGGACGCCGCCCTGCGCGCCGCAGTTTCGACCGCTTGCGCGATGATCGCCTCCGGCGTGGGCGACACCACGGCTTGTGAGCGATCGAATCCTGTCAGCGTGCGCTGGCTGAAGTAGTCCTGCGCGCCTCCAAAAACAGGTTCAGCCGCTCCATGGCTTGTTCGAGAATATGCTTTTCGGCGGCATAACAGATCCGCACCGAGCCCTCGCCGCCGGCCCCGAATGCCGCGCCGGGCGCGAGGCCGACCCGGCTCTCCATTAACAATTCCCGGCAGAATTCAAACGAGTCTTCGACGCCATCCATCTGCGGGAACAGGTAAAACGCGCCTTCCGGCTTAGGGACGCGCACGCCAGGCATCTGTGATAGCGCGGCAAGGCAGAAATCACGGTTCTGCCGCAACCGCGCCACCATCTCCCGCAGGGCGGCCTCGCCCCAGAGAAGCGCTGTTTCAGCCGCACGCTGCGCAAAGCTCGGCGCATGGGAAACGATAAATTCGTTCAGCCGGGCGGCGCGCGCCGCAAGGTCCTTGCGCGCCACCAGCCATCCCACCCGCCAACCCGTCATGCAGTACGCCTTGGAAAAGGATTGAATCACAACCACGGCGTCATCGCGGCCGGCTTTCCTCAGGATCGAGGGCGCACTCAGATGCTCCGGCGGATTCGCGTTCGCAGGCAGGTCCGGATAATATAGGCGCTCGTAGACCTCGTCCGCCATCAGCCACAATTCATGCCGGCGGGCGAACTCCAGCAGTCGCTCCTGGTCGCGTTCGGACGCTACCCAGCCGAGGGGATTCGACGGCGAAGTGTACAGCAACATTCTGGTTCGGGGCGTTACCGCAGCCTCGAGCGCGTCAAAGTCGATTTCATAGCGGCCGCCGGCGAGCGCGTGCGGAATCTGGTGGACCAGGCCGCTGGCCATCATGACGTTGGCCGGACCGTTGGGCCACGCCGGCGTCAGTACGATCGCGCTGTCTCCCGGGTCGATGATGCATCGGATCGCGACATTCAGAGCCTGCACTCCCGAGGCCGTAATCACGATTTCGGTTTCCGGATCGAGCTCCACGCCGTGCAGCTCGCGGTAGTATCTGGCGAGCGCTCGCCGGGTCGAGGGCAGCCCGGCGTTTTCCGTGTAATACGTAAAACCGTCCGCCATCGCCTTCTGAGCCGCGTGTTTGATGTACTCCGGCGTGGGCAGATTCGATTCGCCAAAATACAGCCTGAGCACGCCGTCCATCGACATCGCGATCTCGGCAAGCTCTCGGATTCGTGAAGGGGGCACGCTCATCGCCGAAGGCGCAACCTGGGCCGGCATAGTGACACGACCAGTGTAAACCCAGCGGCGCGCGCCGCCCGCGGGTGCGCTCGCTCGCCAACCCAAGCCGTCGCCATGGGCCCAGCTTGTTGAGCTCGCTAAGGCAACCGGCCACGCCCGTCGATAAGCCTCACAGATGCGCAGAGATCTTCGGCGTTGCGAACGCCGCCCGCATTCGATCTCGGTCCGGCTGAGCTGGCAGGATGCGCTCGGGGGCTTCAAGTTTGCCGCCGCCAGAAGCATCGACATCTCAGCGACGGGCATCCGTCTTGAAGCTCCCGAAGGTCTTGCGCCTCGCAGCTACGTCCTCTTGCAGGCTGATGCCGCCGGACTCGCCGGTTCGGCTTCGGTTCGCCATTGCATCCGTTGCGGCGGTAAGTTCATCGTCGGTCTGGAATTCAGCACACCGTTGCCCCAGGCGCATCCTGCTCTGGGCAATGGTACGCCGGGCTGCGGCCGTTAGTTGAGGCCCACCGGCGCCCCCTGCCGCGCTATAATTGAGGTCCCCTCATAATTCCACGTCGAAACCTAAGGAACCTGTACTTCGTCGGCGGGTATCCATACAATTTCGCAGGGAGGCTGCGTACACGTGAAAAAAATCGAGGCCATTATCCAGCCGCACAAGCTTGAGGATGTCAAGAACGCTCTCAAGAACATCGGCATTGATGGTATGACCGTCACCGAGGTCCGCGGGCACGGGCGGCAAAAGGGGCATAAAGAGATCTATCGCGGAATGGAGTACCAGGTCGACCTGCTCCCCAAAGTGAAGCTCGAAGTGGTGGTTCCCTCCGAGCGAAGCGAGGAGGTCATCAATGCGTTGCTGTCTTCGGCGCGCACCGGAAAGATTGGCGATGGCAAAATCTTTGTCTTCGACGTGGCTGACGCGATCCGAATCCGCAACGACGATCGGGGCGACGCAGCGCTCTAGCCATGGCTGATCCCGCGACATGGATGCTTGATCCGCGGGTCCCCACCAGCGACGAGACCGCGCGCGCACTGGCCGAGCGCGCCGCCCAGGTAGATGGAATCGCTGTTGAGGCGTTCGACAGGACCATCGGCGCTGAACTCGGCGATCGTTTGGCAGCGATTGCCGTCGGCGGGTATGGCCGGCGCGAGTTGTTCCCCCACTCCGATATTGACGTTTTGATTCTGGTTCGTGAGGACCTCCGTACCGAGGTCCTGCGCGAGCCGGTCGGGCGTTTTGTCCAGGCGCTCTGGGACGCGCGCCTGCGCCTGAGCCACTCCGTCCGCACCGTTGCGGAATGCTGTGAACTTTACGAGCAGAACGTCGAGTTGAGCATCAGTCTGCTCGACGCCCGGCCGCTTTGCGGCAGCGTCGCGCTCAGTGAGGAGCTGACGGCCAGCCTGCCCCGCTTCTATCGCGTTCAGGGCGATTCCGTAGCCCGCCACTTGGCCCGCCTCACTCGCATCCGGCACGCCAAATTTCAAAACACCATCCACCACCTCGAACCGGATGTTAAAGATGGTCCGGGCGGCATCCGCGACCTTCAGGTTGTGCGCTGGCTTACAAAGTTGCGCGGCGACGCGGGTGCAGCGGCCGTGCTCGAGAACGCGCGGGCGTTTTTGTTCCCCTTGCGGTGGTTTCTGCACGCCGAATCGCGCCGCGACAACAACGTGCTCAGCTTTGACGCCCAAGAGGCGCTCAGCTCGCAGCCCGACGCGGTGATGCAACAGTTCTACCGCCATGCTCGCGACGTGCATCGCGCCGCGGTTGACCTGCTCGAGGCGGTGGAGGAGCGCGACCGGTCGCTGCTTGCGCAGTTCCGCGAATGGCGTTCCCGGGTGTCGAACGCAGATTTCACAATCCAGCGCGAACGCGTTCTGCTGCGATCCCCGCATCAGTTGAGCGTCGATCCCTCGCTGATGTTCCGGCTGTTTGAGTTCTCAGCTCGGCACGCCGTTGCGCTGGCGCCCGATACCGAGCGCCGCGTCACGGATGCCGCCCGGGCGCTCGCTCCAAGATTGCAGCTCGGCGGATGGTGGCGCCATTTCCGCGCCGTGCTGTCGCAACCCAGGACCTCGCTAGCCTTGCGGGCCATGGTCGATTCCGGCGCGCTGGAGGCGCTGATGCCCGAATGGCGCAACATTGATTGCCTGGTGGTGCGCGATTATTACCACCGCTACACGGTCGACGAACATACTCTGGTGGCCCTCGAAAAACTGGAAGATATCGGCGAGCCCGCCTTTCGCGATCTCATGTCGGAGATCGATGATCCCGCTCTGCTGAAATTCGCGATCCTGATGCATGACATCGGAAAGGGTCGTGGAAATCACGTTCAGGAGTCATGCGCGCTCGCGCGCCGCATCGCCGAGCGCTCCGGAATGAGCGCCGGCGAGCGCGATACCGCGCTGTTTCTGGTGGAGAAGCATCTGGAGCTGTCGTCAGCGATGAACTCACGGGATCTCAGCGACCCGGACACGGGTCGCGTTCTCGCCGACGCAGTCGGCACAGTCGAACGTCTGAAGATGCTGGCGATGCTGACCTACGCAGATATTTCCGCCGTCAATCCCACAGCCATGACGCCCTGGAGGCGCGAGCAGCTTTGGCGCGCGTATCTGGCCGCTTATGCCGAACTGACGCGAGAGCTCGATACGGATCGGATCCGCAACGCGACGGCTTCTCTGGCGCCGGATCTGGCCGCATTTGTCGAGGGTTTTCCAACGCGCTATTTGCGAACGCACGAGGAAAGCGAAGTCCGCCGGCATCGGGAGCTCGCGATGACAGCCGAGCAGAAGGGCGCCGCCGTTTCCCTGGAGCGCAGAAATGGCGTGTATCAGGTTTGCGTCGCCGCCCCGGACCGCCCCTTTCTGTTCGCCTCCATCTGCGGCGCCCTCGCCTCTTTCGGTTTGAACATCGTCAAGGCCGAAGCGTTTTCCAACGCAGCCGGCATGGTCCTCGACACCTTCACCTTCGCCGATCCCAACCGGACGCTTGAATTGAACCCGACCGAGCGCGACCGCCTTGAGGACATGGTCTGCCGCGCCGCGATGGGACGAGTCGATGTGAAGCGCATGCTGGCGAATCGCAGGCCGCCAGCGCGCATCCAGCGGGTGCCGCCGCGCGTCGTCTTTAACAACGACGCGTCTCAGCATGCGACCTTGGTGGAAATTGTCGCCGAGGACCGCACCGGCCTGTTGTACGACCTTGCGACCGCCATGTCACAGGCTGGCTGCGATATCAGCGTTGTGCTTATCGATACCGAGGCGCAGCGAGCCTTGGATGTGTTCTATGTCACAGTCGGCGGCCTAAAGCTCAGCGCCGAGTTCCAAGCGCGCCTGCGCCCCGTTCTGCTCGCCGCGTGCGGAGCAGCGTAGTCGCTGGTGCGCGGGCGCGTCGTGCGTCCCGGCAAATTCTTCATCATTGCTTCTGTCTGAACTGCGGATAAGCTTTGTTAAGCCTTTGAATTATATAGCCGTGCGCCTTGGCATCGCGCTTGCACTGGGCTCCGTGTCTAAACGGAGGATGAAGGGCTTATATTTCCGCTCGCTTTGAAGCGGAATCGTGGGGGGAAGCAATGCTTAATTTTTGGACCGGGTTTGGATGCGGAGTCGCAGTTGGGATGCTGTTTGCGCCCAAGTCTGGCGAACACACGCGTGAGTACCTGGCCTCGATGGCGTCCGGGGGCGTCGGCTACATCAAACGGCAGGCTGAGGAGATTCGTGAAACGGCGCTCGATGCAGTCGAACGGGGGCGTGATGTGGTGAACCGTCAAATGGAACGGTTGGCCGCCGCCAGCCAGAATTCCGCCGCCGAGATCTACCACCGATAACGCTCAACGACAATTGAGAACGCCACTGTGCGGCGCTCCTCGTGTTGGGATCACGGTCCGGGGAAGAGCTCTTTAAAATGTTACGCTGCGCGGTCCAACGCTCGCGCCAGCGGCGCAGGTTCGACGCGCGCCAAGCCCAGACTCTCCAACAGGCGAATCACCGGCCACGCCGGATCGACTTCGCCTCTGCGCAGCGACAAGCGAGCCGAGGTCGGAAATTCGTGATGATTGTTATGAAGCCCCTCGCCGGCGGTCAACCACGCGACGGACTGTAAGTTCGTGGCGCCATTCTCGTAATTTCTGTAACCACTGTGGTGGCAGAGTGCGTTGATCATCGAGTTCAGCAACACATAGGCGACAAGATGAAACGCCCAGGCCGCCATTCCCCATGCCCAGCCGAACAGTCCGATAAAAACCGCTAGACCCGCCAGTACGCCGTACTCGATGAAGGGTATGCGGTCGATGAGATCGGGCTTATAGTCGGGCGTGTATTTGTAAACTGTCGCTCTGTTTTTCGTTTCGCGCTTGTAATAAAAATAGTTGCCCAGCAGAACCCGCCACAATCCGTAAACCTTCGGACTGTGCGGGTCGCCCTCGCGATCCGAGAAGTGGTGATGCTTGCGGTGCACGGCAGCCCATTCACGCGGTACAACGCCCGTGAAGACGGAAAGATGCAGATGCATCAGGTTCGCGATCACAGGATGAAGATGCAATCCGCGATGCGTGATCGAGCGGTGCAGGTAAATTGTAGTCAGGAAAACAGAAATCTGCAATATGATGAATGTAACTGTAAAAATCGAGAGTAGATGCATCCTTATCCTTTATTGGCGATGTGGACTTCGAACAGGTAGGATCGCAGCTCCCCACGAATGGGACGGGACGAAAAGATCTACCCAGACAGCCGTTTCCAGTCTAACAGAAACAGTAGAAGAACGAAGCCAATACTCGCAATAAAATGATTGCCCCTCTCAAAAAACGTTTCGCCAACAACGATCATGCCGTTGTGAAATAATCTCTGAGTGAGTAAACTCTCCAACGCATGAAGCGCCCGCCGGCGCCGGCGCAGCCAGCAAGCGGACAGACGGACGGATGCGGGAGGGCGGCGTTGTGCGCAACTTAGTGGAGAGCGCACAAGCCGCGGCGCGCGTCGCGCAACAACTTGGCGAAGCGGGAAGCGCGCAGCGGGGCTGTCAAAATGCGAGTTATTGAGGAGCAGAATTATGAAATTGGCGACGTTCCGGCGCTCCGGCAAGGCGCCTGAGGCCGGGGTTATCGCCGGCGATCGCGTAATCAGCCTGTCGGGCGCCGGCTACCCTGACATGCTGAGCGTGCTCGCGCTGGGCGAGGAGGCGCTGGCCAGGATTGAAAACTGGGTGTACAACCCCCCGCCTGACGCCGTGGCGGATCTCGAGTCGGTTACGCTGATGGCGCCAGTCCCGCGCCCCCCAAAACTGATTTGCGTCGGCTTGAACTACCGCGATCACGCCCTCGAATCCAATATGGAGATCCCCAGAACGCCGACGATCTTCAACAAGTTTCCAAACACCGTGATCGGGCCGGGCGACCCCATCGTGCTGCCCCGGAACTCGGAAAAGCCGGATTATGAAGCGGAATTTGCGTTTGTGATCGGCCGCGGAGGGCGGAACATCCCGGCCGCGCGCTGGCGGGACCATGTCTTCGGCTACACGATCGTCAACGACGTCAGCGCGCGCGATTATCAGATGGCCACTACGCAATGGCTCATGGGCAAAACCTTCGACACGTTTGCTCCAATGGGACCGTGGATTGTGACCGCGGACGAGATCGCTGATCCTCATGCGCTTGATATCAGCCTGGAAATCGGCGGTGAAGTTTTGCAGCGTTCGAACACCCGGGAGTTGATCTTCGATGTTCCCAAGCTGGTGGAGTATGTCTCAAGCGTCGTCACGCTCGAGCCTGGCGATGTTTTTTCCACCGGCACGCCCTCCGGCGTGGGATTCGCGCGCAAGCCGCCCCGCTGGCTGAAGCCTGGCGACGAGGTCATTATTCGCGTGCAAGGCATCGGCGAACTGCGAAATCCTGTTACCGCAGAAGCGGAGCGGGCTACAGCGTAGCGCGCGATCTCACGCGCGCCGAGCGCGCCCGGAAGACGTAGTAAATCGGGATGCCGGTCAGCACGATGACGAGGCCGGGCCACGTCGTGGCGGTGCGGTAAATAAACAGGACCGCCAGCACCACGCCTGCGCCCGCGATGTACAGCGCCGGAATCAGGGGGTATCCGAACGCCCGGTAGGGTCGCTCTGCGTCCGGACGCGTCGCGCGCAGGCGGAAAATGCCGGCAATCGTCAGAATGTAGAAAATCAACGCGGCGGAGATGACGTAATCGAGAAGATTACTGTACAGGTTTCCGTATGTGTGGCTGCTGACGTCATACGTGCGCGGCAACACGAGCAGCGCCGCCCAGATCCCCTGCAACAGGAGCGCGACGCCCGGCGTCCGGGCGCCATTCAGCCGGCCCGCGCTGGCGAAGAACACATCATCGCGGGCCATCGCGTACAGAGCGCGCGCCCCCGCCAGAATCAGACCATTGCTGCACCCAAATGTCGAAATCATGATGGCGATCGCCATCATGACCGGGCCCAAGCCTGGAAACATTGCGTTCACCATGGCGGTCGCAACTCGATCGGACGGCGCGCGCTGGATTGCGCCGAGCGGCAGCGTCACCAGGTAAGCTACATTCGCGAGCAGATAAATGGCCGTTACCAGGCTGGTTCCAAAAGCCAGCGACAGCGCAATGTCCCGCTTCGGATTCTTCACCTCGCCTGCGGTGAACGTGATGTTGTTCCAGGCGTCGGAAGAAAACAGCGAGCCGGTCTGCGAAACGCACATCGCGATGAACAACCCAAAAGCCGTCGCGGCAGTAACCCCGGGACTGATCGGATCATAGCCCCGGGCGGTCCAGAGATCGCCGAAATTTTCCGAGACCGCAGCGCTGTTTTTGCCAACCGTAAGTCCCAGCGCGATCAGAACCAGCAGCGCCCCGAGTTTGGCGATGGTGAAGGTGTTCTGCACGAGCTTGCCATATTCAAGCCCGCGCATGTTGGTATAGGTCAGCAGCGCGATCAGGGCGATCCCCGTCAACTGCGCCGTCGAAAGAGAAACGGCATAGCCTGAAGAGAGATGCAACGGCGGCACGAGATACCGCGTCTCGGAAATCGACGGCCAGACAACGCCGAAGAAACGCGCAAACGCCACGACCACAGCGGCAATCGTTCCCGTTTGAATTACAGTAAACAACGTCCAGCCATACAGAAAACCCCAAAGCGGCGAGAAGGCTTCGCGCAGATAAACGTACTGCCCGCCGGCGCGCGGCATCATCGAAGCCAGCTCTCCATAGGACAGCGCGCCGGTGATGGTCAGGAATCCCGTGATGAGCCACGCCGCCAGCAGCCACCCCGGACTGCCGATCTGCCGGGACATTTCGGCTGAGACGATGAAAATGCCGGACCCGATCATCGAGCCCGCAACAACCATGGTGGAATCGAACAGGCCGAGCCCACGCTTGAATTCAGTATCGAGACTCGTGGCCGCGTTTGGAGCGGCAGCGCGGGCCCTCTGCATCGAATCCAGTATAGTCAGCCGCGCAGCGGAGCGGACCTGCGCAAAAACGCCCCTTCCCCTTCCATCGGCTCCGCCCGACGTCTCAAGGCTCTACGATCCCGTTCCGCACCGCAAACCGCACCAGCTCGCCGATGGATCGCAGCCCCAGCTTGGCCATGATGCGGCTGCGGTGCGTCTCAGCGGTCTTGACGCTGATGTTCAGCGCGTTCGCGACTTCTTTGTTCGATTTGCCTTCCGCAAGCAGTTGTACGATCTCGCGCTCCCGCGCAGTCAAGGGCAGCCGCTGACCGTCGTCGCCGTTTTCAGCGCGGGGTCCGCCCCGGAGATATCCGGTAAGCACCATCTCAGAAACGCGCGTGGTGAAGTACGGCTTATGATGCCGCATCGCTTCCAGGGCTGCCACCAGATCCCGTCCTGCGTCCGATTTCAGCATGTAGCCGCGGGCGCCAACGTTCAGAACCTCGCGCGCCATCTGCTCCGATTCGTTCATGGTCAGGATGAGAATCTCAATCGACGGAAGTTCCTTCAGAATCTGACGCGTCGCGTCCAGCCCGTTCAGCTCCGGCATGCTGATGTCCATGATCACGAGGTCAGGCTTCAGCCGCCGCGCCTCCTCCACCGCCTGGCGGCCCGTCAACGCTTCCGATACGACTTCCCAATCGGGATGCGCGCTGACAATGGCGCGAAGGCCCCGCCGTACGATCTCATGGTCGTCTGCGATTAAAATTCGAAAAGGCAAGTCATGCTCCAGGGATAACGACTCGCACCATTACTCCCGGGCGGGCGCAATCAATTTCAACCCACCCGCCCAAATACCGCGCCCGCTCGGCCATCAAGGAAAGGCCCATGCCGCCGGCTGCCGCGCGCTCCACATCGAGTCCCCGTCCGTAGTCGCGAATGATCAGCTCCCGCCGGTCGCCGGCGATCTGAAGAGTAAGCTCGGCTTTGGAACTGCCCGAGTGCCGGCGAATATTCTCGAGAGCCTCCTGGGCAATGCGAAACAGAGCGGATTCCACCGGGGCCTCCAGCCTGCGTACGCCTGCCGGAAAATTCAGGAAAACCTGGATGTTCGATCGGCGCGTGAATATGTCCGAATAGGCGCGCAACGCAGCCTCCAGTCCGAGCTCATCGAGCAGCGGAGGATGCAGCTCGTAGGAAAGCCCGCGCACTTCCCGCAGACACTGCTCCGTCAGCGACGCGCATTCGTCGATCATTTCGAGCGCGCGGGTGTGCATCCCGGCCGCCTGGCGCAGCATGGTGAGGTTCATCGCCAGCGCCGCCAGATTTTGAGCGGTGGTATCGTGCAGCTCGCGCGCGATCTTGCGCCGTTCTTCGTCGTGCAGCACCAGAATTTGTCCGGGAAGCGCGGCGAGCCGCCTCCCCGCATCCTCACCCGAGAGATCCACGGCAAATCCGACAATGCCTCCCGCATGCGGGTCAGCCGCGGCGCACGATAGCGCCGGCGTCCGGCGTCCGTCTCGGGAAATGTAATCCTGCCTCCACAGCGGCGACCTGCCCTTCGTGTACGCCTCCCTGAGCCGCGCCGCGATCTCCCGGCGGGTTTCCGGCCCGGTTACGTCGCCGAGCGCTGGATACCCGTCGCGCGCGATTTGTTCGGGGGAATATCCGATCATTTCTAAAAATTTTTGGTTTGCTTCCAGGATATTACCTTTTTTATCGCAAATAAAAATGCCGATTGAGCCGGCGTTGGGCAGAGCCCCGCCGCGCTGGCGGCGCGGTTTCCAAATTACTGCGCCGAAACAGGCGGCTGCAAGGGGCGTAATCTGCCGCAGAAATACACCGCCGACGGACACGGTATCCATTGTAATTGCTGGCCTCCTGTGGGAGATTTTGAGCGCCGCGGCGCGCCTGGAGAGGCCGCACCAGCACGCGGAGTCGGAGCGGGAAGGAGCTTGCGCATCGCCTCACCTATCGGCGCCGACACTCGCGGAACCCTGATCGCGCGAAATATAGGAGGCGCGCGCAACCACCCACGGGCGGGGCCGCCGCGCAGACGCCGGGCTCTGACACGGTATTCGGTTATTATGATCTGAAAATATCGCTTGGGCCCGCAGCTCGAAGTCGTTCCTCGGGGCGCGGCGACGTAATCCAATCCCGGTTGCCAACCGGGCGCGCGCTGCCGGGCTGCATTGTGCGGGCGCGCTGCGCCGGAAGGTTGCAACGCCCGCCGGCGCGGGGCGGAGCGCTGGTCACGATAGCGGGTATCCGGCAGGATGCAGACTGAAGTAAAGAGCTCGCGCTTTGATTCGCGCACCCTCAACGCAGCGGGCGCTCAGCTTCAGCGCAGCGGCGATTTGCGCGTCGCTGTGGCGGAGCAGATACGCGCGAAGCACGATCTGCCGCTCTACCGGGCGCAGCCGGGTAAACACCGCGTTCAGCAACTCTCCCTTGCGCCGCAGAGTGATTTCCGGCAGCGGAATCGCCTGCGCAGTCTGGTCGCGGATGATCAAAGCTTGATCTCTGGCTAAATCATCGATCGCCTGCTCGAACTCGGCGCGCGTCTTCAAATCGCAGCAGCGGACGCGCCGTATGGCGGCAATCAGAACGTCAAGAACCGCGTCGGCGATGTGATCCGATCCTGTCCGCCGCCGGAGAGTGTCTGCAATCACATGATGATACTCTGCATACAGGCTTTCAGCCACTTCGGAGTCGCCGGCATAGATTCGGCGCAGGATGCGCCGCCATTCGGCATCGCAAGCCTCCGATCCCGTGTTTGCCGATCCAGGCGCAAACGCTGCGTGTGTGAATGCTGCGGTCATGGATGCCTTACTGCTCAAATATGCCGCTGCCCTGAGATCGTCACAATGCTCCCGAATCGGTACTTCTGGCGGGAGAATTCCGTAGGGAGCCCTAGGTAAGATTCCTCGGTGGTGGTAGGGACGGGCAGATTCGAACTGCCGGCCTGTCGCTTAGGAGGCGACCGCTCTATCCATCTGAGCTACGTCCCCGGTCAGTTTCATCTTACCAGCGCTTCAGTCCTTTCCGTCCGATATCGGTCCGGTATTGCATGCCCTCGAAGTGGATCCGGCTGACGGCCGTGTAGGCGTTGTGGATAGCCGAACCGAGATCCGGGCCGCGCGCGGTGACTCCAAGAACACGTCCCCCCGCGGTCTCCAGGCCGCGCGCGCCGAGCCGCGTGCCGGCATGAAAGACTTCCGCTTCCACCTCGTCGATGCCCGAGATCGGATCCCCTGTTCGCACGCTACCCGGGTAACCGTGCGCCGCCAGGACAACGCACACGCTCGGTTCCGGCCGCCATTCGAGGCGGCAGCCGGAAAGAGAACCGGAAGCCGCGGCAGCCAGAGCTTCCCCAAAGCCGCCGCTCATGCGATGCATCAACGCCTGCGTTTCCGGGTCGCCCAGCCGCACGTTAAACTCGAGAACTTTGGGTCCGTCTTGCGTCATCATCAGGCCTGCATAGAGGAAGCCGGCGAATGCAGTCCGTCCCACCAGCGGTTCGATAATACGATTCATAATCAGCCGTGCGGTCTCCTGGTCCAGGATCCTGCCGTCGCAGTATGCGCCCATTCCGCCGGTATTCGGCCCGCGGTCGCCGTCGTACAAGCGCTTATGGTCCTGCGTGGCCTCGAGCGGCAATACGGTTCGGCCGTCGCTTAGCGCGATAAAGCTTATCTCCTCGCCCTCCAGGAACTGTTCAATAACGAATCGCTCCCCAAGCCTGTGGATTGCCGATGCGGCTTCCGCGCGGTCCTGGGCGATCACGACGCCCTTGCCCCCGGCAAGGCCGTCGGCTTTCACAACCACCGGATACTCGAACCGTTGCAAGGCGCGCAGGGCGGCTT
>Ga0070739_10006584_pt1 | contig 12743 bp, 9 predicted proteins | sample Coa_R1_7_FD_66445 | JGI IMG/M metagenome (GOLD analysis project Ga0070739, IMG submission 66445) | Surface soil microbial communities from Centralia Pennsylvania, which are recovering from an underground coalmine fire - Coalmine... | ecosystem: Environmental > Terrestrial > Soil > Unclassified ... | reverse complement strand
GTCCCTGAACTCCACGGTCTCGTGGACGGCCGTACCGGAGATCGCCCGATCCGATGGTCCAGCGAGAGTGCACCTCCAAAGACCACCCAAGTTTCCCTGACCCTGGCCGAGGCCCTCGTCGCCCTCACGGGCTCGATTGTCACCTCATCGAGCTGCGGCGGCCGCGGCGCCTCTGCCGTCCCCGACTGCCATATCGTTTACGCCAGGCTCGACCAGCTCGTCCCTGATCTGGAATCCGCTCTCGCCCTGATCAAGCAACGCGGCATTGCGGAGCGTAATTCGTACGTAGGTCTGATTACCGGGTCCAGCCGCACCGCCGACATCGAAAAGATTCTGGTTCTGGGAGCGCACGGGCCTCGTCGCCTTGCCGTCGTGCTCCAGACCAAATAGCGCCACCAGCCGCTTGACGACTGGGCGCATAATTACTGGCTTATCTCATTGCTGTTGCCGTCCGGGAGGAATTCATCATGGGTACTACCCCCAGCAAAGTAAGGCAGCAACCTGCACCGGCAAAAATGCCGCCGCAAAGTTCAAATCGCATTCCTGGAATTCTGATGTTGGTGTTCGCCGTTGCGCTGGTGGCGCTCGCCATCTGGGCCCCTGAAGCCGAAAAGACGTGGCACCAGACCTACGATCCCGTGGGGCACTGGTGGCTCTCTACGTTGATCGCGGCACTTCCCGTGATTGTCCTGCTGGGTACGCTGGCCATCTTGCACGTGCAGGCACACAACGCGGCGCTGCTTGGCTTATTAACGGCGGTGTTAGTCGCCATAGGCGTGTTTCACATGCCGGCCAAGTTGGCGGCCAAGACAACGCTCTATGGCGCCGCCTACGGATTCCTGCCCATCGGCTGGATCATTCTGAACGTCATCTTCATGTATCAACTGACTGCCGATCGCGGCCGGTTCAAGGTGCTGCAGGAAAGTTTGATGGGCATCACGCAGGATCGCAGGCTGCAGTTGCTGCTCATCGCATTTTCCTTCGGCGCGTTCTTTGAAGGCGCCGCCGGGTTCGGCACACCCGTCGCGGTGACCGCCGCCATTCTCATCGGGCTTGGGTTCGAGCCGCTGCAAGCGTCCGGACTTTCGCTGATCGCCAACACCGCGCCCGTCGCGTACGGTGCGCTGGGTACGCCGATCATTGCGCTCGCCGGAGTCACAGGCCTCGACTTGAAGGAGCTGGGCGCGCAGGCCGGGCGCATTCTTCCCTTCTTCTCTGTGCTCGTCCCCTTCTGGCTGATGTGGGCGTTCGCCGGCTTCAGCGGCATGATGGAAGTCTGGCCCGCCGCCCTGATTGCAGGCGTGTTCTTCGCCATCCCGCAATACCTGATGTCGAACTTCCACGGCCCCTGGCTGGTCGACGTGGTGGCCGCTGTCATCTCGATGCTCGCGCTCATCGCCTTCCTCATGGTCTGGCACCCCAAAAAGGTTTGGGGATTTGAGCACGAAGGAGAGCGCACCGCGCGCGGGTCACACGGTTATAGCCGTGGCGAGGTGGTCAGGGCTTGGGTGCCCTGGGGAATTCTCAGCGTCCTCGTGTTCTGCTGGGGCCTTCCCAGCGTGAAGACGGGATTGGACAAGATTTCCATCGTGAAGCACGCGATCGCAGGTCTGGACAAAGTGATTCAACGCATGCCGCCAGTGGTTCCCAAACCGACCGCGGAAGGCGCTGTGTACGTAGTGAACTGGCTTTCGGCGACCGGCACCGGCATTCTCATCGCCGCCATCATCGCCGGATTCGTGATGGGCTGCAGCATCGGGATGCTCTTCAAGACTTATCTGAAGACAATCAAGAAAGTGCGCTTCTCGCTGCTCACCATCTCCGCCATGATGGCGATTGGTTTCATGACCCGCTACGCCGGCCTCGATGCCACCATGGGTCTGGCGTTCGCGCGCACCGGAGTGCTCTATCCATTCTTCGGCACCATGCTGGGCTGGTTGGGGGTGGCCCTCACCGGCTCGGACACCGCTTCCAACGTGCTGTTCGGCAGCTTGCAGAAAATTACCGCACAGCAGATCGGGCTTTCACCTGTGCTCATGTCCGGTGCGAACAGTTGCGGCGGCGTCATGGGCAAGATGATTGACGCGCAAAGCATCGTCGTCGCCAGCACCGCCACCGAGTGGTACGGGCATGAGGGCGACATCTTGCGCTACGTCTTCTTCCACAGCATTGCCCTCGCAGCGCTGGTCGGCATCCTGGTAACGCTGCAGGCCTACGTTTACCCCTTCACCCGCCTCGTCCACCATTGATGATGGGGAATGAATGCGATGAATGGCGGGACGGCCGGGGTTAATGACGGATGCATTGGCTTGATGGCGGAGGAATAGGCGTGATGGCGGATGAATGACGTGCCCCAAGTCTCGAGGTTTTCGAGACGGCGGCTCAGCGAAAATGTGGCTGCCCCACCCTCCCCGACTTTGGGAGGGTGGGACCCGGCACTCTGAACTCAGCGACAACCTCGCTACCTCATCTCACATTGTCATCCCGAGCGAGCGCGACCCGAGCTTGCGAGGTAAGCGCGAGTCGAGGGACCTTGAGTTTCTCCGCGTCGCAAATATGTGGCTGCCCCACCCTCCCCGACTTTGGGAGGGTGGGACCCGAAATCCCAACCGTCGGGTCGAATTGAAAAAAAGGCCGCGTTCCCGCGGCCCCGTTTCCCGCCCTGATTACTACTGCGGGTTGCTGGTGTTCCCCGGCGTGCCCATAGGACACGTATCCGAAATCTTGTCCACCTGCGTCACCAGGAAGACCTGCCCATTTTCACCTTTCTTTTCGCCCGTCGCGACCGGCCCCGTGATCGGGGCGCCGCTCGGCTGCGTCGTCGCCTGGTGATTATTTTCGTTGTTGTTGTTGTACGGATTCCACCGGCCGTGAACGTCAACGTTCTTTCCAACGTACTCGCTGAGGTCCTGGCTTCCGCCGTTCAGCCGCACGCGTGACCCATTCACCGGCTGGATGAAGTAATCCGTTTCCTGCCGGATGATGCAGCCTTTTAGATCGGTCACTGAAGTCTGAACACTCGACCCCTGACTGGAACTGCTCGCATTGCTGCTCGCTGAGCTTCCGCTCTGCACCGAGTTGTCAGGATTGCTGGATTGGCTTGAACTGCTGGTCGATTGCCCGTAGCTCGCCACCGCGAGCACCAGAAACATCGCCGTTACAAATAGAAACTGTTTTCGCATTCGCCTTCTCCTTCGCTTTTCGCACCCACACTCAGCAATTGGATGAAGGCGTCAAGGCGTGGTTTGCCCTGAAAGCTAAGCGCCACAACAGTGCAGCGGCTGTCCTGCAGCTCGCGTCACAGCACAGCTGATACCGACCGCGTGCTGGCGCACTTCGTCGTTGGAGGAAAGACTCATACGACCACTTGTCTTCGTGGAGTAGCTCAGCGCGCGAGTGATTCCGGCGATGCGCCGTGAATCGATGCATCGAGTAATTCGATCGAATGCAGCACCGGAATGTTAATGCCTTTGCGCTTCAGGGCGGACCGAATCTGCAGAATGCAACCCGGATTTCCCGTCGCGACGACCTGCGGCTGAAGCCCGGCGATGTTTGCCGCTTTGCGATCGCCCAGCTCCTGCGCCGCTTCCGGCTGCACCAGGTTGTAAATTCCCGCCGACCCGCAGCAAATCGCAGCTTCCGGAATTTCCTTCACCTCGAGCCCGGGAATTTGCTTCATCAATGACCGCGGCTGGGTGCGAATTTGCTGCGCGTGTTGCAGGTGGCACGCATCGTGATACGCCACCCTTAACGGCAAAGGATGACGCTGTGCGCGCGGCTCAAGTTCGGCCAGCAACTCGGAAATATCTTTGCACTTGCCCGAAAACTGCCGCGCGCGATCGGCATATTCCGGATCGTCTCGCAGCAGGTGGCCGTATTCTTTCATCGTCGATCCGCATCCCGCGGCATTGATGACGATCGTGTCCACCTGCGCGGCTTCAAACACGCGAATTGTATTGCGTGCCAGTGCCTGAGCCTGTTCTTCTTCGCCGGCGTGCACCATCAGTGCCCCGCAGCATCCTTGCTCGGCAGGCACCACGACCTCGCAGCCCTCGGCCGCCAGCACGCGCGCCGTCGCACTGTTCACCCCGGAAAACATCACCCGCTGCACGCATCCCGTCAGCAGCCCTACTCGCCGCCGCCGCTCGCCTTGTGCAGGAATCACCCGCGGCAGCGTACCGTTGCTCGTGATCGGCGGCAGCAGCGCCTCCGCCGAACGAAATCGCTTCGGAAGCAAATTGATCAGTCCGGTTTTTCGCGCCAGCGTTTGCAGCCCGGATTTTTGATACATGCGGACGGGCAGCAGCATCGCCCCAAGCCGCCCCGGGCTCGTGACCGACCGCAGCAGCACGCGCCGGAAAAATTTCTCCGGCGCCGACCGCGGATAATTACGCTCGATCTGCGCGCGCGTCGCTTCGATCAGCTTGCCGTAATCCACGCCCGAGGGACACGCCGTCATACATGCCACGCATCCCAGGCACGCGTCGAAATGCCCCACCCACGTGGGATTCATCGTCGCCGTGCCTTCCGCCGCCATCTTCATCAGGTAAATGCGCCCGCGCGGCGAATCCATCTCCTCGCCCCACAGCGCGTACGTCGGACATGTGGGCAAGCAGAATCCGCAGTGCACGCACTTGTTGATGATGTCGAGCGACGGCGGGTGCTGCGCATCGTAAACGCCGGGCCCGCCATTTTTGGGCGCAGCCATCAGATGCCCCCCACAAATCGCCCGCGGTTCAGCGTCCCATTGGGATCAAATTGTTGCTTCACTGCGACCATGAGCGGAAAAGAATCCGACGTTGGACCCCACACATCGATGGTCGCCAACGCCGCGGAACGCCGCTGAATCACGAACGGCTGAACCTCGCTTCGCAATTTGCGAACAGTTGATTCCAAAGTCGCGGGATTCGCGGCATCCATTCGAACCCAGCCCAGTCCAGTGGCTTGGATAATCGCATTCCACCGCACAAATGACCCGCCGATCTGGCGAAACTTCTCGCAGGTTGCGCCGATCTCCGTGGGCAGCACGCTGAACTTCGCGATCAGGCTGTTCCCAGCATCGCGCCACAATTCCTGCAGCGACTCCCATACCTCCATCGACGCGCCGCATTCCCGCGCCCCGCCGGCCAGACCACGCAAGGTGGCGCACTGCGCGTCCATCCCCGTCTCTGTTCCCGCGAAACGAACGTCCACTTCGGGCTTTCCTTCACCGCCAATGCGAACCTGCAATCCCGTGTGCGCCAGCTTCGAACCTTGCACCGCCACCACCAGATCCTCTGCCTGTTTAGCATTTTCAACCGCCAGCGTTACCGTCCGTCGCGTGCGCGGCAGCGGGTACAGCCGGAACACCGCACGGGTGATCACTCCCAGTGTTCCCATCGCCCCGGTCATCAGTTTAGGAAGATCGTACCCCGCCACATTCTTGACGACTTTCCCTCCACTGCTCGCGATCGTTCCGTCGGCTAAAGCAATGGTGACACCGATAATCAAATCGCGGAGTGCCCCAAACCGCAGCCGCAACGTGCCGCTATCGTTGGTTGAGAGCAGTCCTCCGATGGTCGCGTGTTCGGGAAATAGCGGATCAATCGCCAGCCGCTGCCCATGCTGCGCCAGAATGTCCTGAAAACTTTGTACTGTCGCGCCCGCTTCGACGCTCGCCGTCATGTCCGCCCACGCGTGTTCGAGAATTCGGTTCAGACGAGCCGTTGACAGCACAAGATCGGCGCGCGCCGGCGGATTTCCCCAGTCCAGCTTTGTCCCGCCACCCCGAGGAACGACCGCCAAGCCGTTCTGGTCCGCCCATTTCAGCGCTGCTGCGATTTCCTGCTCGTTGCCGGGCAACGCAACCATCTGCGGCTGCACTCCGAGCACCGCATCCTCCGGTGTCGCAGATTTCAAATTCGCCTCGCCGACAATCGCCCGCAACTCCTGCCACGGAACTTCGAGCGTAGCCCCCGCCATCGCTGATGATCGCGCCTGTACCATCAGAATCGCTCCGCAATCCCGGCCACTTCCAGCGGATGCGGCTGGTACTTGCCCGGTTTCTCTCCGCACAGTCGCGTGCGCGGAAAAACTTTCGTGGGATTCGAAAGCTGGTACGGATCGAACGCGCACCTTACCCGCTGCATAGTTTCAAGATCCGGCTCGGCGAACATCTTCGACATCATCTGTTTCTTTTCTTCGCCCACGCCATGCTCGCCCGTGATCGACCCGCCCGCCTCCACGCACAACTCCAGAATCCGCGTCGCCAGCGCCTCCGCCGCCTTCTCCTGCCCGGCGATGCGGTTGTCATAAAGCACCAGCGGATGCAGATTCCCATCGCCCGCATGAAACACATTCGCCACCCGCAGCCCCGCCTGCGCGCTCAGCCGTTCAATTTCACTCATGATGCGCGGCAACGCTGTCCGCGGAATCACCCCGTCCTGCACGATATAGTTCGGTGAAATGCGCCCCACCGCCGCAAACGCCGCCTTGCGCCCCTTCCACACCACCGCGCGTTCGGCATCGGTCTGCGCCACCCGCACTTCCCACGATCCGCACTTGCGGCAAATCTCGTCCACCTGATCCATCAGCGTCTCGACTTCCGCGGTCGGCCCATCAAGTTCCACCAGCAGCAGCCCGCCGCAATCGGGATAGTTGGCGTGCACCGACGCTTCCGCCGCCTGGATCGCCAGGTTGTCCATCATCTCGATCGCTGCCGGCAGCATGCCCGCGGCGATAATTTCACTTACCGCCGCGCCCGCCTCATTGGTCGAATTGAACGCCGCCAGCAGAGTTCGGATACACTCCGGCTTTTTCACGATGCGCAGAATCGCCTTCGTCGCAATCCCCAGCGTGCCTTCTGATCCGACAAAAACTCCCAGCAGATCGTATCCCGGCGTGTCGAGCGTCTTCCCGCCGAGATGCACCAATGACCCATCCGATAGCACCACCTCGAGCCCAAGCACGTGTGTCGTCGTGAACCCATACTTCAAACAATGCGCCCCGCCCGAATTTTCCGCCACGTTTCCGCCGATGCTGCACACCGACTGCGACGATGGATCCGGCGCGTAAAAGTATTCCTCGCCGATAATCCGCCCCGTAACGTCAAGGTTAATCACCCCGGGCTGCACTACCATTCGCTGGTTAGGAAGGTCCACTTCGAGGATCTTGTTCATGCGCGCCAGGCTGATCACGATTCCGTTCTCCACCGGAAGCGCGCCACCACTTAGCCCCGTCCCCGACCCGCGCGACACAAACGGAATCCGTTCGCGATGGCAGATGCGCACAATCCCCTGCACCTGTTCGGTGGATATAGGCAGTAGGACCGCGAGCGGCATAACGCGGAAGTTAGTCAGGCCGTCGCATTCGTAGGTGTGCAATTCTTCCGCCGACGAGATGACGCCTCGTGCCCCCACCACCGAGCGAAACTCCCTCAGAATGCGCTCGTCCACGGCTCCTCCCCAATCTCGTGCGGCAGGCAAGAATACATCATTTTCAGAGTGGAATTGTCGTTGACAACTGCGAAAACACCCGCAAAATCTGCGCAGGACGCAACCTCATTGAAGAATTCCTGACGCTGAGTACCCCGCTTCTCACCGATTTTCTCAGAAATGGGACCACAAAAAGCCGCAGGCCTCTCCTCAACCGGCAGAGGCCTGTGTGCCTAGCCAAATTCGAACGGTTACAACAAACCCTGACTTACTCCGCCGCCACTTTCACCGTCAACACCGGGCAATGCGCATGACCGATGACCTGGTGCGCAATCGCCCACGGCGCGTGCGAAGCCGATGCCCGTCCGGCGTGAACGCCCATCACAATCACGTCCGCGCGTTCCTGGATGGCAACGTTCACGATCTCTTCCGACGCCGTGCCCACAGCCACGAGCAACTGCGCCTCACGTTTCAGGAAAACATCCTGCGGCAGCATCTCCCGCATGTGCTCCCGTGCGTTCTCCGACCACGCTTCCGGTACCAGGTCGTCGAACATCACCGTGCCCTGAATCACGTGCAGCATCATCAGCTCGGCATCGTTCTCTTGCGCCAGAGAGATCGCATACGGCAGCGCGTGTGCCCCATGCGCCAGATCGGTGGCAAACAGCACTCGCTCGATATTTACCTCGTGCGCGTCCGGAAAATTCACCTTGGGCCCGACCGTCAGCACCGGGCAATCAATGTGCCGGAAAATGTTTTCCGCGATCGATCCCATGATCAGATCGCTGATCCCGCTGCGGCCGTGTGTGCCAAGAACGATGAGGTCAACCTCTCTCTGCTCGACCGTCTCCCTCAACGTCTGGACCATATCGCCCTGCAACAGCAGTTCCTCGTGCGTGAGGCCTTTAAATGTGTCCAGCGTTGTGAAGTCGGCCAGACATCTTTCCGCTTCCACCCGCGCCACTTCGTCGCGCTCGGAGATCTGGTCCGGGTGCGCGACTCCGGGCTCCGGCTCCGGCAACACATGTGTTACCAGGACCTTGGAACCGTACTTGTGCGCGAGCGCCGCAGCATACGCCGCGGCCTTGTCGGAAATAGGGGAAAAATCGGTGGCGAACAGGATGTTCTTCAGCAGAAGCCTGGGTGCGGTATCCAGCGTGGCCATCGCACACCTCCAATAATGAACGGCACCTTACCTGATTTATGATCGGCTTCCACCAGGTTAGGTGCCGTGACCCTCATCACAGGAATGCGTGTTGGCTAGGCCGGCCGCAAGTGACAACTGCACAGGCCTGAGATCTGCCTCCCTTTAAACAATCGTCATACCCTTTCGCAGTTCCTCCGCGAACAGGTTCTTCGGAATCATCGCGTGGACGCCGCGCACAATGTCCACCACCTGCGTGACCCGGAAACTTACCGCGATGCTGCACAGCCCATACGCGTCCAGCTTCGTGATCTTGGCGCGGCTGGAGATGAAATCGATCGCATTCCGCGCCGCCATCGTCATCGCATTATTCAGGTCCTTGTCGAGCCCCATGGCGATCCAGTGTGTCGGCGTTTCCGCCATCGGCCAGGCAAAGTTCTTCTGCTTATGCAGCACAACCTGGATGCGCAGCTCCTTCATGCGCGTCTCCAGCGCACACAGGCAGATTTCACCGTCGCCCTGCACCGCATGTGAGTCGCCTGTGAAGATGAGCGCTCCCGGTTTCCACACCGGGATGAACATCGTTGTCCCTTCGGCCATTTCCCGCAGATCGGTATTTCCCGCGTGCGGGCCCGGTGGCACCGAACTGGTTACACCCGGCTTCAACGGTGGATAGTAACCATCGGGCGGCGCCACTCCCAGCGTTCCCTGAAACGGCTGCAGCGGAACATGAATTTGCGGAGAAAACTCCGCGGTCATCTTCGGTAGGTCGAGCTTCATGTACTTCACCTGCCCTTCGGGGAAATCCTTGGGCAGAAGACCGGTGCCCAAACTACCCGGGTTGTTGAACACCGCTCCCCAATCGAACGGCGTAATGCGCTTGTACCTGATTTCCAGCACATCCCCCGGCTCCGCTCCGTTCACGTACACCGGCCCGATGATCGAGTGTGGCCCCTTCCCGGGATTGTCCACGCGCAACTTCGCCAGAGTTTCAATCGGAACCCCAGGCTGCATCTGGTTCAGAAAGTGTGACCACGTGTTCGGATAACTGATCGTGTCCCCTGAGTCGATCTTCACGACCGGTTCGAGATTGGTGTCGTACACGCCTAACTGCACCGTCTTGTCGTTTGATTCGACGACGTGTACGCGTCCTTCATCTTTATTGTTCGCGGCGGTCTTGTGACCGGTCTGCTTGCCGCCCGCATCCATCGCCGTCGCAGCCTGCGCCAGCTTCGTGAACCACGGCCCGATCGCCGCCAGGGTTCCCATGAATCCGCTCGCCCGAAGCATCTGCCGCCGAGAACGTCCCCGCACGGTCAGATATTCATCGAGCTGTTCCTGGTTCATTTCGTCCATATGTAACAGGCGATCCCCGGTGTGCCCGCAACACACCGCATCTTTGATGTCTTCGCGGATCGCGCCCGTGCCTTGCTCCTCGCCGCATCCGAACAGGTTCGTGCAACGATGGATGTGTGGCTGCTTGCTCTGCTCAGCCAGGGACTGCGGAGAATTTTCTTCAGGTTCCTCGGGAATACGTCGCATCGATTCCTCCTGGACAAACGAAAAGTAGGACAAAGGCTGCCGTTGCTGACGGCGGAACGGCGAATGCTGTCAGCCTTAAGCGTGCGGCATTATATGCGCGTCGGAAAGCTCCGGCAGTGACAATTCATTCCCGGAAACCTTGATGCGACCAACTCAATTCTGCGATCATCCCAATTGCCCATGAAAGCCATTCAGGTTCAACGGACGGGTGCTCCCGAAGTTCTCACCGTCGTAGATCTCCCCACACCCAAACCGAATCCCAACGAAGCCGTTGTGCAGATCAAAGCAGTCGGACTGAATTTCATTGACGTCTACTTCCGCGAGGGCCGCTACCCCGCGCAACTTCCATTCGTGGACGGACAGGAAGCTGCCGGTGTGGTCAGCGAAATCGGCCGCGACGTGAAGTCCGTCAAGCCGGGCGATCGCGTCGCCTATACCGGCATCCTGGGCGCCTACGCGGAATACGCCGCCGTTCCCGCCGACCGCCTCGTGCACCTTCCCGGCAAGCTCAGTTTCGAGCAGGGTGCAGCCGCCATGCTGCAAGGAATGACCGCGCATTATCTGACCCACTCTACGTATCCTCTTAAACGCGGCGAAACGGCTCTCGTTCACGCCGCTGCGGGCGGTGTGGGCCTCTTGCTCGTCCAAATGGCCAAACGCCTTGGGGCGCGCGTAATCGGCACTGTCGGCACCGACGACAAAGCCAAAATCGCGCTCGAGGCCGGCGCCGACGACGTCATCGTTTACACGAAACAGGATTTCGAGGCCGAAACCAAGCGCCTCACCGGCGGCAAGGGCGTCAACGTCATTTACGACGGCGTCGGGAAAACCACCTTCGACCAGGATCTCAATCTGTTACACCCGCGTGGGTATCTCGTCCTATTCGGTGCCTCGAGCGGCGCTGTCCCACCTTTCGATCCCATCAAGCTCACGCAAAAGGGGTCGCTCTTTCTCACCCGCCCCACCCTGGCAAATTACATCGCAACACGAGATGAATTGGAAACTCGCGCCAAAGATGTCCTGGGAGCAATCGAGTCAGGAGCCCTCAAGCTGCATATCGGCCACAAGTACCCGCTGACCGAAGTCCAGCAGGCCCACCGTGACCTCGAAACCCGAAAAACCACCGGCAAAGTCCTCCTGATCCCCTAGTGTTTTAGGGAAGTTGAAATTCAACTCGGTTTTTAGGGGTTGAAACCCAACTCGCGAATATGGCTGCCCCACCCTCCCCGTTTTTGGGAGGGTGGGAAATGGCCCTCTGAACTCGACGACAAATCTCACACTGTCATCCCGAGCGAGCGCGGCCCGAGCTTGCGAGGGAGCGCGAGTCGAGGGACCTTGTGTTCCTCTGCGCCGCAAAACTGTGGCTGCCCCACCCTCCCCGCTGTTGGGAGGGTAGAAACCGCAATCCAAATCTCACACTGTCATCCCGAGCGAGCGCGACCGAGCTTCCGAGGCGAGCGCGAGTCGAGGGACCTTGCGTTTTTGCGTTGCTACCTCCAAGAATCTGGCTGCCCAACCCTCCCCGTTTTTGGGAGGGTGGGAGATCCCTCTGAACTCGACGACAAATCTCACACTGTCATCTCGAGCGAGCGCGACCCGAACTTGCGAGGGAGCGCGAGTCGAGAGACCTTGTGTTCCTCTGCGCCGCAAATGTGGCTCCCACCCCTTCCTGCTTTGGGGAGGATGGGAACTGAAACAAACCCCAAAATAGAAAAGGCCCGGCTCCCGCCGGGCCCTTCCATCGAACCAACCTACCCCGCTTGCGCCACCCTGGGTTTCGCAGTACCCACCTCGTCCCAGATCAGCGTCCCATGCGTCTCCGGCAATGCGATGCTGCCCACGATGAACGTCATGGCCGCAATTGCCATCGGGTAATACAGCCCCGCCATGATGTTGCCGGTAATCGCGCACGCCGACAATCCTATGAGCGGCAGCAACCCTCCAAACACACCGTTCCCTATGTGATAAGGCAAGGAGAACGACGTGTAACGTATTTTCGCCGGAAATGCCTCCACTAAATACGCGGCAATCGGTCCATACACCATGCAGACGTAAATCACCTGCACGAAGATCAACGCCACCAGCGCCCAGAAGTTTGGATTCGGCGCTTCCTTGGCCGGCACCAGCGCTCCCGTCGCATCATTGGTCATCGGTGTCAGGCTGATCGCTCCCGTCACCTTGTTCCGCGTGGATTGCACGGTGACCACGTGATTCCCCGCCGCGGCCTCCATCGCTTTATAGATCGGGATGTATGTGATGACTCCCAGCAGGCATCCCAGCATCATCAGTTTCTTGCGCCCGATCTTATCGGAGAGCGCTCCAAACACCGTGAAGAACGGCATGCCGATCAACAGCGCCACGGCAATGATCCAGTTCGCCGTCTTCGGGTTCACCTTCAGGATGCTCTGCATATAGAAGAGCGCGTAGAACTGACCCGTGTACCAGATCACGCCCTGCCCGGCGGTCGCGCCAAAAAGCGAAACCAGCACGCGCTTCAGGTTGTCTTTCTTGGTGAAAGCGTCCTTCAACGGCTGGGCCGAGGTCAGTCCCGTACTCTTGATGTGCTGGAAGATCGGCGACTCTTTCATCTTCAGCCGGATATACAGCGAGATCGCCACCAGCACGATGGAAATCAGGAACGGTAT
>Ga0070739_10006583_pt1 | contig 12744 bp, 14 predicted proteins | sample Coa_R1_7_FD_66445 | JGI IMG/M metagenome (GOLD analysis project Ga0070739, IMG submission 66445) | Surface soil microbial communities from Centralia Pennsylvania, which are recovering from an underground coalmine fire - Coalmine... | ecosystem: Environmental > Terrestrial > Soil > Unclassified ... | reverse complement strand
CGGGTCGTCGGTGGCGCTCGCGCTCGTCGCGGTGGGTGAGGGCACCACCAGCACCGCGCCCTGCACCGAGCCGCTGGTCTGACCGGCGCACCGCTGCTCGGCCGACGGGCTGCCGAAATAGACCGCGTGCACATCGAAGCGCACGCAACGCGAGGAGTCCCCGCTCAAGTCGACCAGATGCCATCCGGCCGGAACGGTGAACGTGTGCCCGAGGTAGGAAACGGCGCGGGCCGCGGCGGAGACCTCACCCGGTGCGCTGGAGGTGCCGGCGCTGTGGCGCGAGCTCGCTGAACCCGCCGCGTGACTTGTCGATGCGGGCCCGGGCAAGAGCACCTGCGCGACCGCGCCCCCGGCGGCGGAAGTCGCCGCGGCAGGCCGCGAGTCTCCGCTCGAACCGGCATCGCCCCACATCGAGCCGGCCGCCACGGCGCTCCCCGCGACCGCGATGGCAGCCACGCCGAAAATACGCGAACGCCGCGAATCAAGCCACGAACGTATGTGCACCGATGCCCCCGGTCATCACTCGGCAAGCGCTTCCAAGCCGCGCAGATCCTAGCAGTGCGCAAGCGCGGCGCAGCGTGAGAGTGACAGCTTAGACGTGTTCTTAGACGTGTTCGGACACGAGGACGCCCCAGGTTCCCGACTCCAGCGCGCGGAAGATGTGCGTCACGTCGCCGGGGTAGGCGATGTAATCCCCGGGGGCGAGTTGGACGGGCTCCTCCTCGGGACCGGCGAGTGCACTGCCCGCGCACAGCACCAAATGCTCGACCACGCCCGGCATATGCGGGGCGGAGGTGCGCTGGCTGCCGGGTTCGGCTCGAATGCTGAACACGTCGCGGCGCGCACCGGGCGGACAGGCGGCGAGCAGGGTGGCTTGGTAGTCGGCTTGCGAGGCCGCGACGACCGGTCCCTGCCCGGAGCGGATTACCTGGACGTTGGGGCGCGGCTGCTCGAAAAGCCGGGCGAACGGGATGTCGAGCGCGACGCACAGCGCCCACAGCGTCTCAAGGCTCGGATTGCCGGTGCCGGCCTCCAGCTGGGAGAGCGTGGACTTGCCGATCTCCGCCCGGCGGGCGACCTCGCTCAGGCTCAGGCCGGTCCGGCGCCGCTCGCGGCGCAGCGCCGCCGCGATGGCCTCGGCCGAGGGCCGGGATGCCGCTGTCGGGTGTTCCGCCATTCGTTCATTTTGATGAACGGCGTTCCCTTTGACAAACGGCCGCGCCGCGTTCACTATGACGGACATGCGTTCGGCGTGGAGAACACTGGATTCCGATCTGCTCCGCAGCATCGCTCTGATCTGCGGCTCCGTCGCCATGGTGGGCGTCTCGTACGGCGCGTCGGCGGTCGCGGCCGGCTTCCCGCTCTGGCTGCCCGTGCTGACCGGCGCCCTCGTACTGGCCGGGTCCTCGGAGTTCCTGTTCGTCGGCATCACGGCCGCCGGCGGCAACCCGTTCGCCGCGGTCGCCGCCGGGCTGCTGGTCAACGCCCGGCATGTGCCCTACGGACTGGCGCTGCCCGAGGTGATCGAGCCGGGCTGGCGCAGGCTCCTGGGCACGCATCTGATGAACGACGAGACGGTCGTGCTCGCGCTCTCCCAGCCGGACCTCGTCCGCAAGCGCGCCGCATACCGGCTGTGCGGGCTGGGAATCCTCATCGCCTGGCCGCTCGGGGCGTTCCTCGGCAGCCTGGGCGGCACCCAGGTACGCGATACCGGCGCGTTCGGGCTGGACGCGACATTTCCGGCGGTCATCCTGGCGCTGATCCTTCCGGCCCTGCGCGAGCGAGTCACGCGCGAGGCCGCGCTGGTCGGTGCGGCCATCGCGCTGGTCGCCTCCGTTTACCTGCCTGCCGGGCTGCCCGAGTTGCTGGCGCTGAGCGGACTGCTGATCCGCTTCGTCCGCGCATGACCGGCAACCGCGTCCTGCTCGTCAGCGCCATGCTGACGCTCGCGGCCGGCACCTTCGTCTTCCGGCTCGTCGGCCCGTTGCTGCGCTCCCGGGTCGAGTTCCCGCCGCTGGCCCGCCGCCTGCTGGAGAGCGCGGCCGTGGTCCTGCTCACGGCGCTGGTCGCCACGACCGCACTGACTCAGGGCCATGACTTCGCCGGATACGCCAGACCCGCCGGCGTCGCCGTCGGCGGGCTGCTTGCCTGGCGTAAGGCGCCTATCCTCGTTGTCGTCATCGCCGCGGCGGCCACCACCGCGCTGCTGCGGCTGGCGCCCTAACGCGGCGCCTGACTGAAATCAGGTCAGAGGTTGAAGGCCGAGGTGAGGGTCGGGTAGGAGGCGGCCTGCCCGAGCGCCGGCAGGCCGAGCAGCTGCTCGGCGGTGCCCAGCAGCGAGTAGTGGTTGAACAGCGTCCCCGAGGTGCTGCCGGCCCGGGTGCTCGGGCTGATCACGATCGTGGCGACGTGGCAGCTGTTGTCGGTGGTGTTGGCTGAGCAGTCCTCGCCGGAGCTGCCGCCACTGCCCTCGTCCCAGGTCAGGAACACCGCGGTGGTTCCGCTCTGGTACTCGGAGCTGTTCAGGATCGTGGGCAGGTTGCTCGACAGCCAGCTGTCGCCCTGCGCGATCGTGCCGTCGTGCATGTCGTCGATGAGGTTCGGCGTGACGAAGGAGAAGGCCGGGAGTGTGCCGGCGGACAGGTCGCTCGCCAGCTGCGTGTAGGGCACGTCGAAGGTGGAGCAGCCGCTGAGCGAGGTGAAGTAGGGCGGCGGGTTGTGCCGCACCGCGTATTCGCCGGAGTTGGACTTGTCGCAGTTCGAGGGCATGGACTCCTCGTACGCCTTCCAGCTCTCACCCTGGCCGAAGATGCTCGCCGACGAGGTGCTGCACTTGGTCGACGGGTTGCAGTCGGAGTCGAAGTTCTTCAGCGAGCTGACCGCGAGGCCGGAGGTGGCCCCGACGTAGTTGGGCAGGCTCGGGTGCGAGACGTTGTGGTAGTTGGTGGCCAGGCCGCACTGCCCAGCCAGCGAGTTGATGTACGGAGCCTGGGAGCTGCCGATGATGTCGCTGTAGCTGTGGTTCTCCATCCACACCCAGATGACGTGGGTGTAGGTCGGGGGCGTGCTCAGCGTGCCGCACGGCCCGGTGGCGGCCGCGGCGGGCTGGCTGGACCCGGCGGCGCCCACGACGCCGCCGATCGCCAGCGCCACGGTCGCGGCCAGGGCGAGAATCCTGCTGCGCATAAGCGACTCCTAGCAAAGTCCGAGTACCGGTGAATGCGAGCCCTGATCAGCTCGCGGGTGGTCGACCCAAAATCGCAGAGTGCTGGCATAAACGCCTGCGGGCAAGCCCGATCGGTAAGGATTCGTCCCCTATTCGCCGACCCTTCGCGCGGGTGGCCGCAGGATGAACAACGGGTGCAGCCTTGGCCCGCCCCCTGGCGAGCGCGCCCGGTCCGGGTGATCCTTCCGTCGTGAGCACCGAGCCGACCGACCAGCCGACCGATCAGCCGCGCGGCCTGAAGACCGACCTGTCCAACCTGCGCGCCCGCCCCAAGCCGGGCGGCCCGCTGGACCTCGCCGCCGCGGCCGACCTGCGCGTGGACGACAGCGACGACGACGATCCAGTGCTGTACTACGCGGACGGCTCGCCGGTGGACACCTGGCGCGAGGACTACCCGTACGACGAGCGCCTCTCCCGCTCCGAATACGAACTGCACAAGCGCCTGCTGCAGATCGAGCTGCTGAAGCTGCAGAACTGGATCAAGGAGTCCGGTCAGCGCCTCGTCGTGCTGTTCGAGGGCCGGGACGCGGCGGGCAAGGGCGGCACGATCAAGCGGTTCACCGAGCACCTCAACCCGCGCGGCGCCCGCGTGGTCGCCCTGGAGAAGCCCTCGGAGCGCGAGAGCAGCCAGTGGTACTTCCAGCGGTATGTCGCGCACCTGCCCGCGGCCGGCGAGATCGTGCTGTTCGACCGCTCCTGGTACAACCGCGCCGGGGTGGAGCGGGTCATGGGCTTCTGCGGCCCGGAGCAGTACCTGGAGTTCATGCGCCAGGCCCCGGAGTTCGAGCGGATGCTGGCGCGCGACGGTATCCGGCTGGTGAAGTTCTGGTTCTCGGTCTCCCGGGCTGAGCAGCGCACCCGCTTCGTGATCCGGCAGGTCGACCCGGTGCGCCAGTGGAAGCTGAGCCCGATGGACCTGGCCTCGCTGGACAAGTGGGACGAGTACACCGAGGCGAAGGAGGCGATGTTCTTCTACACGGACACCGCCGACGCGCCGTGGACCGTGGTCAAGAGCAACGACAAGAAACGCGCCAGGCTCGGCGCGATGCGTCACGTGCTCTCGCTCTACGACTACCCGGACAAGGACCCTGAGATCGCCGCGCCGCCGGACCCGCTGATCGTCGGCTCCGCGGCGCTGCTGTCCGAGCGCACCGCGGACGCCCAGCAGATCCTGCCGAGGCTGTCGCGCTGAGGCGGCGGGCCGGATGAACATTCGGCGACGTGCGGGTGTTTTATGACGATGGTCCCTTCCGTCTCAGTCATCGCACGCATACGTTCGCGACGTGAGCAGCAACGACCTGCTGATGACCCTCGTCGTCGTCACCGCTCTGTCCTTCGACTTCACCAACGGCTTCCATGACACCGGCAACGCGATGGCCACCTCGATCGCGACCGGAGCCCTGCCGCCGCGCGTCGCGGTGGCCCTGTCCGGTTTGCTGAACCTGGTCGGCGCGTTCCTCTCGTTCAGCGTCGCGGCCACGATCGCCGGCGGCCTGGTGCAAAGCCACCTGGTCACCCCGACCGTGGTGTTCGCCGGCCTGGTCGGCGGCATCCTGTGGAACCTGGCCACCTGGTTCTTCGGCATCCCGTCAAGTTCCTCGCACGCGCTGATCGGCGGGGTCGTCGGCGCCACGCTGGCCGCCGCGGGCGGGCACGCGGTGCTCTGGCACGGCGTGGTGTCCAAGGTGGTCCTGCCCGCGGTGCTCTCGCCGATCATCGCCGGCGCGATCGCCGCCCTTGGCACCTATCTGGTCTACCGGCTGACGCGCAGCGTCACGGCGGGCGCGCGCGACCGAGGCTTCCGGATCGGGCAGATCGGCTCGGCCTCGATGGTCTCGCTCGCGCACGGCACGAACGACGCGCAGAAGACCATGGGCGTGATCACCCTCGCGCTGATCGCGAACGGGTCGCTGGCCTCCGGCCACAAGGCGCCCGCCTGGGTCATCATTTCCTGCGCGCTGGCCATCAGCCTCGGCACCTACGTCGGCGGCTGGCGGGTCATCAGGGCGCTGGGCAAGGGCCTCGTGGAGATCGAGGCGCCGCAGGGCATGGCCGCCGAGTCCGCCTCCGCCGCCACCATCCTGCTCTCCAGCAACTTCGGCTACTCGCTGTCCACCACGCACGTGGCCACCGGCTCGATCCTCGGCTCCGGAGTGGGCAAGCGCGGCGCGGAGGTGCGGTGGAGCGTGGCCGGCCGGATGGCGACCGCCTGGGTGTTCACCCTCCCGGCCGCGGGCGCGGTCGGCGCGCTCGCGTACGAGGCGGCGCACGGCATCGGCGGAACGGCCGGAGTCTCGGTGATCTTCGTCGTGCTGGTGGCCTGCGCGCTGGCCTTCTACCTCAACTCCCGGCGCACCCCGGTGACGGCGGGCAACGTCAACGCCGAATGGACCGGCTCGGTGGCTCCGGCGCCCGAAGTTATCGGCGCCGCCGCATGACGCGCCCGCTCGCTGTGCGCCCGGCATTCGTGCGCCCGGCTTCCGCGTACACGACATCTCAGGATCGAGCGAGAGCAGGGAAGCGAGGCGGGCCGCGATGAACTCCTGGATCAATCTGACCGCGCTGTGGAAGATCGTGGTCGTCGGCCTGTTGGCCGGGGCCGGGCTGCCCGCGCTGTTCGCGGTCGGGCTGCGGGCGCTGAGCCCGGCGCGCGGCGCCGAGTCCGGAACGACGCGGGGCGGCCAGGGGCCGGACGGCGGCGGCCGGGCCGCCTCGGCCGGATCGCCGGGACTCGCCTTGGCGGTGCTTTGCTTCGCGGTGGTGCTGGCCGCGATCGGGTGGGGTATCTACAGCATCGTCAGCCACAGTTAACCCCGCGTAACCCCACGGGCCGGTCCGCCGGCCCGGATCGCTAGGCCCGCCCTGCTTCGCCCATCCCGCACCCGAGGTCCGCGATGCCGATCCCACCGCTGCTGCAATCCATCATCGACTTCGTCCGCAAGGGCTATCCGCAGGGTGTGCCCGACCGCGACTACCTGCCGCTGTTCGCGCTGCTGCGGCGCAGGCTCTCGGACCTGGAGGTCGCCGAGATCGCCGCGGCGCTGGCCGAGGACGAGGTCGCGCAGAATCCGGCGGCGATCGGCGAGGCCATCGCGCGCCTGATCCAGGAGGCGCCCTCCGAAGCGGACATCGAGCGGGTGCGTGCCCGGCTCGGCGCGGCCGGATGGGACGAACCCGAGGCGTTGAGTCAGCCTACCGACTGAACGCGAGAGTAATTCGTATTCGAACCCTGTCGATAGTTCCGTCAGCCGGAAGCCGCCGGTAACCGAGTGCTCGGTTACCGGCGGTTTTCATTTCGGGGCTGGTCAGAAGCCTTTCGAATGAGTTTATAGTGGCGCAGGTTTCTGATTCTGCGTCGTGATACGCAGGGTCATGCGACACTGGAAGAGTGAGCGCGGGCGCGTCACCGGCGGCCTTGCGGTGCCGGACGCCGGCCGCGACTGCCGCGGCCAGGGCGCCTGCAACGTCCGCGGACCCGAACGCGATGTGGTGCACGCCCTCGCCGTGCCGCTCGAGGAAGCGGGCCACCACGCAGTCCGGCCTGGTCGGCTCCATCAGCTGGAGGTACGAGGCGCCGCCGTCGTCGGTGCCGTTGATCCGCAGCATCGCCTCGCGGATGCCCTGGTCCTCGTCGACCTCCTCGTGGAAGACCTCGAAGCCGAAGGTCTTGCGGTAGAACGCCACGGTGGCGTCGAGATCGCGGCAGGCGATCCCGACATGGTCGATCCGGGTGAGCATGAGCGGACCCCCCTCGTCCGGCGCGGCGCGGCTTCGGCCCGCGCCGCGCTGTCAGTGCCTTGACGCTAGAGCTCCTGCGGCTTGGCCTTCTTCGGCAGGGAGAACATCATCGCGGTGACCACGAGTACGAGCCCGATGACGTAGATCAGGCCGATCTTGAGGGCCCGTGAGAACGCGTCGGCCTGCACGGTGGGGGTTTGCGCGGTGAGCACCTGCCCGATCTTCGCCGCGGTCTGCGGCGGCAGCCCGGGCGGCGGGGCCTGCTTGCAGCTGGCCGGGACCACCGTCGGATCGGTCTCCCCGGCCAGGTCTTGGGCGCAGGTCTTGTAGCCGGCGATGATCGGGCCGTCCAGCGGCGCGGGGACCCCGGCCGCGGTCAGCTGGGTGCTGATCCGCGGGGCGAGCGAGTCCACGCTGCGGGCGGCCTGGCCGGACAGCGGGGACAGGAAGATCACCCCGACGATCGCGATGCCGATGGTCATGCCCGCCTGCCAGGTCATGTTGATCGCGCCCGAGGCCGAGCCCGCGGCCTCGGGCGGCACGTCGGTGAGCGCGAAATCCATCAGGGTGGAGACCACAAGGCCGACGCCCGCGCCCAGCAGGAACAGCGCCGGGATCATCTTCCAGGAGTCGATGCCGGCGCCGTAGCGGTCCGCGGTCCCGATGAACAGCAGCGCGCCGAGGCACACGATGATCCCGCCGGTGATCAGGGTGTAGCGGCCCATGGACGGCGCCAGGTACTGCACCGACATGGCGGCCGCGATCGCCAGGCCGACCGAGAACGGCAGCCCGGTCAGGCCCGCGTGCAGCGGGGTCCAGCCGAGGCCGATCTGCATATAGAGCGTCCACATCAGGAAGAAGCTGCCGGTGGCGAGGTTGAACGCGAGGTTCACGCTGAACCCGCCGGCGAAGCTGCGCGCCTTGAACAGGCTCAGCGGCAGCAGCGGGTAGCCGCCGCGCCTGGCCGTGACCTGGCTGTAGTAGACGAACAGCGCCAGCACCGCCACCGAGGCGCCGAGCATGCCGAACGCCCAGCCGGGCCAGTGCAGCTGGCGGCCCTCGGTCAGCGGGTAGACCAGCAGCAGCACCCCGGCCGTGGCCAGGAGCATGCCGCCGAGGTCCAGCTTGAGCGCGGTCTCGGACTTCGACTCGCGGATGTAGGCCAGGGTGGCCAGCACGCCGAAGATCCCGATCGGCACGTTCGCCAGGAAGATCGGCCGCCAGTGCAGCCCGAGGATGTTGTACTGCACCAGCAGGCCGCCGATGATCGGGCCGAACACGGTGGCCGATCCGGCGATCCCGCCGTACATGCCGAAGACCTTCCCGCGCTCCTCCTTCGGGAAGGTGACGTGGATGATCGCGAGGATCTGCGGCACCATCAGCGAGGCCATCGCGCCCTGGAAGACGCGCGCGCCGATCAGGAACTGCGGGCCGGTGGCGATGCCGCACAGGGCCGAGGCCGCGGTGAACCCGACGATGCCGATGAGGAAGATGCGCTTGCGGCCGTAGATGTCGCCGAGCCGCCCGCCGGTGATCAGGCCGGCCGCGAAGGCCAGCGCGTAACCCGCGGCGACCCACTGGATCTCGGAGTACCCGGCGTTGAGGTTGCGCTGGATGCTCGGGATCGCGACGTTGACGATGGTGACGTCGAGCAGGTCCATGAAGGCCGCGACCAACACGACGGCCAGGGCGAGCCAGCGCTTGGGGTCGAGAGGCTGCGCGGAACCGGCCGCGGGCTGCACCGGCGCTGACGTATCTTGTGGCGAAGTCATGTCGCCTATCCTTCGCGTTGCCCGAGTGTTATAGTCCGTACTAAGAGTCTCAAGGAATATATCTCTTAGTAACAAAGATATTTGGATGTTAAGAGGAATGGCGGGTCATGTCAAGCACGGCGAGTGAGGCCTCTGCGACCGGTGAACGGGCGGTGGCCGGCGGGGAAAGCACGGCCGGCGCGGCACCCGGGGGGCCTCGGCGCCTGGTGCCGGGCAGCGAGGCGTGGCTGGAGAGCATCCCGCGTCTGGCCACGGCCGGCCGCTCGCTGGCCGTCTCGCTGATCTCGCTGCAGACCGCGACCGCCCGGGCGGCCGGCATCCGCCCGACCGACGTGGCGATCATCGCGCACCTGCAGCGGGTGCCCGGCGAGCCGCCCCGTACTCCCGGCGACCTCGCCCGCCTAACCGGCCTGACCACCGGGGCGATCACCGGGGTGCTCGACCGGCTGGAACGCGACGGCTACGTGCGCCGGGTGCGCGACCAGCACGACCGCCGCAAGATCTTCGTCGAGCTGACCGGTAAGGACATCGAGACCTTCAACGCGGTCTTCGGCCCGATGATCGCGGGCCTGAACCGGCTCTGCTCCACCTTCAGCAAGCAGCAGCTCGAGGACATCACCCGCTACATCGAGGGCTGCCACGAGGTAATCCAGCACGCGGTCGACGAGATGCAGGACGCTGCGTAATACAACGCTGCATAAGACGACGCCGCGCAAGACGCGGGCGGCTCACGGCTCGGCAAGGCCGGGCGCCGTCAGCCGCGCCGCGCAGGAAGCGACGCGGCGGCCGAGATGGCGCGCGGTCTCCCGAAGGGGCGGCTGCTGGTCAAGGACCCGTGGTTCCACCGGCCCGACACCGTCGAGCTGAGCCCGCAAGGTCCGCCCCCGCACGGCGAGCCGCAGAGCGAGTTCATCGCGGTGGACCCCGACGGCACGCTCGGCATCACCGCCCCGTACGCCGTAGCGCGGTACCCGTTCGACGCGGTGTCCACCGCCATCGCGACCGGCGGGAAGCTGCCGTTCGGCCGCGAAGAGGCGGTCGCCCAGGCTCGGGTCATCGAGGCGCTGTTCGAGTCCGCGGCCAAGTCGCAGCCGGTCGCGCTGTAGCTGGCGGTCGTCGTTGCCGTGGGAAGAACCGGTCAGTCGGTCCTTCCCGCGGCAACGGTATGTTGTGCGCATGGCAGCGCAGCCGAAGGCCCTGGGGTCAGACGTATACATGATCGATACGGCCATGTCGGGCTACTCCGGCATCACCGCGGCCTACGCGATCTTGGGTTCGCGGCCCTGCCTGGTCGAAACGGGGACCGCCACCTCGGCGCCGGTCGTCCAAGAGGCGCTCGCCGGACTTGGCGTCGGCGCCGACGACCTCGCCACCATCGTGGTGACGCACATCCATCTCGACCATGCGGGCGGCGTGGGGGACCTAGCCGCCGCGTTCCCGCGCGCGCAGGTCGTCGTGCAAGACGCCGGAGCGCGGCACCTGGCCGACCCGTCGCGGCTGATGGCCAGCGCGCGGCGGGTGTTCGGGCCGGCGATGGACTCGCTGTTCGGCGAGCTGCTGCCCACCGAGGCCGCGCGGATCCAGGCGATCGGCGACGTCGGCACGGTGGACCTCGGCGGCGGACGCCGGCTGGAAGGCCATCACACCCCCGGCCACGCCAAGCACCACCTCGGCCTGGTGGACTCGGCGACCGGAGACCTGTACGTCGGCGACGCCGCCGGACTGTACATCCCGCCGCAGGACGCCTCGTCGACGACCGGGCTCGACGCCTCCGGCGAGATGGGCCAGATGCTTCCCGGCACCCCGCCGCCGGAGTTCGACCTCGATCTCGCCCTCGCCTCGCTGGGCCGGTTCCGCGACCTGAAGGCGACCCGGCTGCTGTTCTCCCACTACGGACCGATCACGGCGGTGGACGAGGCCTTGGACCGCGCCGCGGAGGAGATGCGGCTGTGGGTCTCCATCGTGCGGGACGCCTGGCGTGACTCGGGCGGCGAGTTCGACCTCGACCACGCGGTCGCGATGGTGCGTGACCGGACCCGGGAGCGGTACGCCGATCTGCTGGCACGCCCTGAGGTCGCGGCGAAGTTCGAGGCGCTTTCCTCGGTGGTGGCGAACGTGAGCGGCATCGCGCGGTGGCTGGAGAGCGAAGAGAAGCGGCTGCGTGAGGCAGAGGCCTGAGGCGGCGCGGCGAGGACGACCGCGGGCGCGTTAAGCGCTTGTCGGGCGGACCCGGATCGGTTATCGTCATACTGACGATAAATGGGAGGGTCTGGCATGTCGCTGGGGGATCTGGTCGCGCCGCTCAACGTGGTGCTGTTCCACTTCGGGCAGGACGCGGTCACCTGGGCCGAACTGCTCGGCTTCGTGACGGGCGCGGTGGGGGTGTGGCTGACCGTGCGCGCGAACATCTGGAACTTCCCGGTCGGGCTGGCCAACAACCTGTTCTTTCTGGTGCTGTTCTGGGCCGCCCGCCTCTACGCGGACGCGAGCCTGCAGATCGTGTACCTGGCGTTCGGAGTCTTCGGCTGGTGGGAATGGCTGCATGGCGGCACCCGACGAAGCCGCCGGACCATGGGGAACGCCAAGCCGTGGGCCGTCTGCGCACTGGTGCTCGCCGTCGTTCCGGCCACCTGGGCGCTCACCGTGGTGCTGACCCGCGCCAGCGACATCGCGCCCTTCTGGGACGCGCTGACCACGGCGTTGTCGCTGGCGGCCCAATGGCTGCTGAACCTGAAGCAGTTCGAGAACTGGTTCTTCTGGATGGCGGCGGATGTGATCTACATACCGCTGTACTTCGTCAAGGTGCTGTATCTGACGGGCATCGTCTATCTGATCTTTCTCGGGCTGTGTCTGACCGGCGTGCGGGCCTGGCGGCGTGAGCTGCGCCTGGGAATGGCGCCGGCGTGAGCGTCTTTCAGCACGGCCTGGTGATCGGAAAGTTCTATCCGCCGCACGCCGGGCACCACTTCCTGATCCGCAGCGCCGCCGAATCGTGCGCCCGGGTGACCGTGGTCGTGATGGCCGCGGACGTAGAGTCGATCCCGCTGGCGGCGCGGATCGAGTGGGTTCGGCGAGCGCACCACGAGCAGAGCGGCGTGGCTGTGGTCGGGGTGCGCGACAACCTGGCGGTCGACTACGAGAGTGAGACCGCCTGGCGCGGGCACGTCGCGTTGATGCGTGAGGCGATCGCGTGTGGACCGCACGGTTCGGCCGGTATCGCAGTCGATGCCGTATTCACCTCAGAACCGTACGGCGCGGAGTTAGCCCGACGGTTCGACGCCGCTGACGTACGTCTTGACGCGCTAAGGGCAACGCATGCCGTCTCTGGCACGAAGGTGCGCGCTGATCCGGTCGCCGCGTGGGACGCGCTGGAACCGCCGGTCCGGGCGTGGTTCGCAAAGCGTGTCGTGGTCGTCGGCGCCGAGTCGACCGGAACGACGACGCTGTCGATGGATCTCGCGCACGCGCTTCGCAGGCGCGGCGGCCCGCACGCGTTGACCCGCTGGGTTGCCGAGTATGGACGGGAACTGACGGTCCGGAAGCTCGCGGTCGCCCGGGCCCTCGCCGGCCTGCGCGGGCTGCCCGAGCCGTCCGTGTTCGACTTGGATTGGGACGACGCGGACTTCGAGGCCGTGGCGGCGCGGCAGTGCGCTGATGAGGACTCGGCGGCGCAGTCCGGCGGGCCGGTGCTCGTCTGCGACACGGACGCGCTGGCGACCACGGTGTGGCAGGAGCGCTACCGCGGTAGATCGACAGAGCCCGTGCGTGCCCTTGCGCAGGAGATGCCGCCCCGCGCCCTGTACATACTGACCGATCACGCGGACGTCCCGTTTGACGACGACGGTCTGCGCGACGGCGAGCAGTTGCGCCCCTGGATGACCGACCGGTTCCGTGCAGTGCTGGAGAAGTCGGGCACGCGCTGGATCGAGGTGCGCGGCGACCGTGCCTCGCGGCTGGAGCAGGCGCTGGCGGCGGTGGACGAAGAGCTGGGCCGGGGATGGGAGCTAG
>Ga0070739_10006582_pt1 | contig 12748 bp, 9 predicted proteins | sample Coa_R1_7_FD_66445 | JGI IMG/M metagenome (GOLD analysis project Ga0070739, IMG submission 66445) | Surface soil microbial communities from Centralia Pennsylvania, which are recovering from an underground coalmine fire - Coalmine... | ecosystem: Environmental > Terrestrial > Soil > Unclassified ... | reverse complement strand
CTCATCGAGGCGGCGAAACCTGGCAGCACAATCTACTTCGCCTCCGGCCTCAAGGGGCGCATCGGCCTGACGCGCAGCCTCGAAATCAATAAGAGCATCATTATTCGCGGCCCAGGAGCCAATCTGATTTCCATTGGAAGCGCGCCGGGCCAGCGCGTTGACCTCTTCTTAATCAGCATTCTTCACGGAGCTAACGTCACCTTTTCCGGTCTGACCTTCCGCGAACTACAGCCCTACAACGGTTCGCTCATCTCCAACGAGGGAACGCTCACGCTGAGCAGGTGCAGCGTCACCGGCAATATCGAGACGGGCATCGAACTCCCCTCCACCTCCGGTGAGAATACTGCCCTCGCCGCTGCTATCTCTAACCATCAAGGCACGCTGAACCTTCAGAATAGCATCATCACAAAGAATGCGATCACTACCGGGGTAGGCGTTGGCGGGGCTATCGCTAACGATCATGGGACGCTCACGCTGACGAATAGCCAGATTACGGATAACACCGTGCGCACAATCGGCGGCCCCGCCAATCAGAACGACCAAATCGCCGGCGGCGGCGGGATTTACAGCTCGGGCGGCAAGGTCACGCTCACCAACAGCACGATCTCCGGCAATACCGTTACTGGCGGGAATCCAGGCGCAGTGGGAGGCGGGATTTTCAGCACCCATGATATGCTGACAATCGCTTCAAGCGTCATTGCCAGCAATGCGGTTACCAGTCATGGCGGGGTGGGAGGCGGCGGGGGTATTATAGGCTATGGCAGCACCATCACGCTTATCAATAGCCGCGTCACAAACAATGCCCTCAGCGCCGATAAAGGCGCAACCGGCGGTGGCATTGCGATAAGCGATAACGGCCAGGTCAACAGCACGCTCAAGCTGATCGGCAGCAGCGTCACGCATAATACTGTCAATGGTCACGCCGACCTGGGGCTGGGCGGAGGCATCTCTGTTTTCACCAGTAACGCCACCCTTATCAATAGCCAGGTGACAAACAATAGCGCCATTAGTAATGATATAGCCGCCGGCGGCGGCATTGAGGTTGAGCAAAGAGGCTCGATTACGCTGACCGGCAGCGCGGTCTCCGATAACACCATAAGCGCACCGGAGGTACATGGTGGCGGCATTTCAAGCCTCCAGGCACAGGTCACGATGACTGGCACCATCGTACAGGGAAACATCGCCAGGGGCGGCCCGGGCGAAAATATGGGCGGAGGCATCGCCATGAATGGCACGCTGACCATCAGCAACAGCCTCATCGCTCACAACCTGCTGACCTCCGCCCATGTCGGAACAGCCGGGGCACTCGGCGGCGGTATCGACGTTGTGGGAACGCTGGATTTGGGCAATAGCACCATTGCCAGCAATACGGTAAAATCCAGCGCTGGCATAAGTTATGGCGGTGGCATCCTGATCGTCTCCCCTTCCACGACAGGCAATACTCGAAGTGCCCTCAAGCTAACGAATTGCACCATTTACGGCAATACAGTAGCGGGGAAACAGGGAAGCATCGGTGGTGGTATCCTGGACCTGGGCGTAGGGGGCACTATTGACTTCTGTACCATCTATGGCAATTCAGCCTCGACTGAAGGTGGCGGCCTTTTCAGTAACTCGTCACCGAATGCAGCCAGCAGCACATTGAAACTCAAGAATACGTTGATTGCCGGCAATACAGCAGCGAAGGGGCCGGATGTAGCCGGGAAGATCACCACCGAGGGCTACAACCTCGTGCAGCGCTTCTCCGGTGCGCAATGGAACGATCCCGACCACCGGCACGCTACAGACCACGCGGTGAACAATCTTGCCACGCTGCACATCGATACACAGTTGCGCTCAAGTGGCACCGCAGTGCCCACCCTCGCGTTGCTGCCCGGCAGCCCGGCGCTCAACCAGATCCCGGCCGCCTTCTGTGATGCCAGCACCGATCAGCGCGGTGTAAAGCGCCCGCAGCAAAACGCCTGCGATATCGGCGCCTATGAATATGCCCCCTGAGCAGGGGAAGCATCCTCTTTGTGCAGATCTGGCTCCCTCTGACACCTCAGTACCTGCGGTACTTCGTCCAGAGAAGAAGGGAGGGCCAGAGAGCGCCTGCGGCGCTCTCTGGCCCTCCCTTCTTCTCTGGACAAGCCACACGGTGGCGAGGCGTATACCTTCTTCTCTGGACGAGCCACACGGTGGCGAGGCGTATACCTTCTTCTCTGGACGAGCCACACGGTGGCGAGGTGTACACAAAACAGTGAGTGCACCCGGTGCTTTAAACTACGTTGACAGGGCTGGATCATCATGCTAGACTTCCAGATATCGGAAGAAAGAACAGGTCTGGTATGACATTAGAGCAGCCCCAATCGATACGCACAATTTTTTTTGATGCCGGCAATACACTCCTACGCCCATTTCCCTCCGTCCCTGAAATCTGCATGCAGGTCTGCCGCCAGCTCGATCTGCATATCAATCTGGAAGCAGTAAAGCAGCAGATGGCAGCGGCGGAGGACTACTTTTTGCGCCAGGCACGGCTCAACAGGCATACCTGGGCCAGCGAGCAGGCTATCAACGAGCTATGGATCGGGTATTATATGAATCTCCTGCGCCCCTTCATCGAGGAGCACGACGAGAAACGGCTCTATCAACTCGCGCGGGCGATCAACGAGGAGTTTGGCAAACATACAAGCTGGCAGGTCTTCCCCGACGTTTTGCCGGTACTGGAGGCGCTGCGGCGCGCCAGTTACACGCTCGGCGTTATCTCGGACTGGGGCATCGCGCTCGGCCCGATCTTACGCAATCTGCGTCTGACGCAGCACTTTGATTGCCTGCTCATCTCCGCCGCCGCGCGTCATGCCAAGCCCTCGCCCATGCTCTATGAACTGGCATTGCAGCGCGCCAACGCCATTGCCGATTATACACTGCATATCGGGGATTCCTACATCCATGATGTGCTGGGAGCGCGTGCTGTGGGTATAACGCCTGTCTTGCTTGATCGGGCATGTAAGCTGGACTCCGGCAGCATCGATTGCCTGCTGATACATTCGCTCTTTGAACTACTTGATCTACTGGAGGTGCCACGATGATACCAACCTGTACACGAGCGAGCAGTAAGTTCCTCCTCTCCGGCGCCGCGCTCGGCGTCACCACTGGCGCGCTCATGGCGCTGGGCCGCTATGTGCAGCGCGAGATTCATCGTCGTGGCTACCCCTCGTGGGAGGCATGCCGCTGCGATTTCAAAATCAAGCAGACCATTTTTCAGATCTGGTACAGCCGCCACGAGCAGCGCGGGGAAACCATCGTCAGCCATGAGTGGGGATCATATCTCTCCAATCCCGCGCCCTGGCTGCGCCGCCTGCTGCACTATAGCTCCCAGGTCCTCGCCACGCTCAACCCGCGTGGCCGCTACGTCGAGCGCGCTACGCTCAGCCCGCAGGAGTCGCGCAACTTCGTCGCTCTGTTGCGCGCGGCCTCTTCCAGCGAGGAGAATGGCGAGGAACTCCCTGAGAATGGCGGTCAGATCGTATGGCGGCGCGAGATCCTGCACGTTCCGCGCTACCCCTTCGATGCTTTTGTACGCCGGCTCTATCCCTCCCATGTGCCGTCCGAGCGCAGCGAGCAGGCTCAACCTCTGCCTGTACTCTGGGATCCCGCCCGCAATCTGCCCCTGACAACCGAGGGCAACCTGCTGGATACCCCCATCGGCACACGTATCGACTATATCGGCTGGACGCCCTCGCAGATTTCCTACTGCACCGCGCGTCTCAATGCCCCTGCGGAGCAATAACTTCGCGCACCACTTCTACGCCGTTCAGACGCATATGGTATAGAAACAGCAGGTGCATGACATCGCCGTTATGTGGCAGCGCGCCGCTCTCCCTGGCCGCCGCAAGCGGCAGATCATAGGTCTGCACGGCGTTCTCGGGCACGATCACACGCATGTTGAGATTATGTGCGTTGGCATAGAGCTTCAAATGCATCGCCATCTGATGCACACACAGATCGGTGCAATCGCCGACCACCACCGCAATCCGCAAATCGCGGTGCTCTTCGAGCCAGTCGCCCAGGCGTGTGCCGTGAAAAGCGCTCAGCGAGTTTTTCGCTACAATAGTGAAGAGATCGCGGAAGGGCAGCTCGGCAAGCTCAGGTATCGTGCGCGCCTCGCTCGTATCCATCTGGCAATGCGGCGGAAAATCGGCGAACTCCGTCGCATTCGGAGAATGGCAATCCTGCGCCAGCACAAAGTTGCGCACCCCTATGGCATGCGCCCCCTTGAAGGCGCTCACCACCGCCGGAATGATGCCCCGTACACGCGGGCTGGATAGAACTCCCTCATAGCAAAAACCGTTAATCATATCCACGCTAAAGAGCGCCACCTGCCCCGCCTGCGCCTCGGTAACGAAGTCGGTCCAGGCCACCGTGGGGAGAGCGCGCTCCCACTCGACCAGCGCCTGCAAGAATGGCGCCGCCTGGTCCATAAAGTTCACTGGAAGCGTTGAAGTCGCCATATGCTTTCTCCTATCTGCACAACGCATTTCTATTAAGTAAGAATGTGTCCGTCCCCCACTTCCCTCACTTGCTCGCGCCAGCGGCGCAGCCGCACGCCCGGTGAGAGCAGATGAAGGCGTTGAGGATCAGATACCTTCTAAACGCGAGACGATGGGCTACAATTTACGTTCCGCCGCCGGATTGAAGCTATACAGCCGCGCCGGTCTATGGGTGCCCTCCATCTTCTTCGTGCCCGTATCCTCCAGAATACCAGTTGCCAGAATCTTCTTACGGAAGTTACGTTTATCGAGCTTGCGGTGAAGAATAATTTCGTAGACGCGCTGCAACTCGCGCAGGGTGAATTGTTCGGGCAGCAGGCTAAAAGCGATGGTGGTGTATTCCAGCTTGCCGCGCAAACGATTCAAGGTATAATCCAGGATCTTCGCATGGTCGAAGGCCAGCGGCGGCAGGTTGTAGACCGGAAACCAGCCCACGTCGGCGGCATCATCCGCTGCCCTGATATGCAAGCGCTCTGAAGCCAGCAGCGCGAAATAGGTTACGGTAATGACACGGGTACGCGGATCGCGCCCCGGATCGCCAAACGTGTACAACTGCTCCAGGTAGACATCTTGCACACCGGTCTCCTCCAGCAGTTCGCGCCTGGCCGCATCCTCCAGCGATTCATCGATGTTGACAAAGCCGCCGGGAATGGCCCACATGCCCTCAAACGGCCATGAGCGGCGTTTGACGAGCAACACCTGAAGGTCGCGCTGGCGCAGGCTCATCATTACCACATCCACCGCCACTGACGGCCGCTCGTACCTGGTTACGTCGTAATGATGCGCCTTCGCCTCCGGCGTTCGACATGCTTCATCGCGCCGCGCCCCCTCGGTAACGCGACCTTCTGGCTGCTCACTGTCGTGCATACTCTCTGCCGATCTCCTCTGACTCTGTTCTTCCAACGCTCTCCGTCTCTTTCAGGTGAAACGCGCTTCTCTTAAACATCAAGAGATATGGTCTATGACGTGGACAGACCGCAGATGAAAAGTCTATACTATATCTACGCGTCGCCCCATCTCTCCATCATACGGGTTAGTGTACCATATACACTAATATACCCTGGAGGGGATGCGCTGTCAAGTAGGAAGGCCCGGTAGGGGAAGTCAAAAAAAGCGCTTCCCGTCCGTTGTAGCGTGATTTATCGCGCTCGTTCGGCTCCAGAAGCGCCTTCAAGCGCGATACATGGCGCCGCTACGAAAACAGGGGCGATGGTGCGTTTCGCAGGGAGAAACGCGAGATAAGGGAGATCAGAGATGGCTCAATCAACGGAGGTAGTGCGCCTGGCAGCGCAACAATACAGGCAGGCATCGGAAGTACTGGGCAGGGCCTTTTATGATGATCCTCTGACGCAATACGTCATCCCCGACGATGCCAGGCGCGCACGCCTGCTGCCCTCATTTTTTGGTACGGCGGTGCGCTACTGCCTGCGCTACGGCGAGATCTTTACGACGCCAGATGTACAGGGTGTCGCCTGCTGGCTACCACCCGAAAATGCCATTCCCACCACTGCCCGCATCATAGGTCTCGGCCTCAGCGCTCTGCCACTACGACTCCTGCCCTGGGATCTGGGCCGCGCCCTCCTTATGGAAAACTACACCGGCGCCATGCACCGCAGCGTTGCTCCTGTGCGGCACTGGTACTTATGGGTCCTGGGCGTTGATCCGCCATGCCAGCGCTGTGGCGTCGGCAGTCAGCTGATGCAGCCTATCCTGGCGCGCGCCGACGCCGAGGGGACATCCTGCTACCTCGAAACCGAGAAAGAGGTGAATGTACCTTTCTATCAGCGCCACGGCTTCAAAGTGATGCGCGAGGGAAAGATGCCGCGCAGCAATGTGCACGTCTGGGCCATGTTGCGCACTCCAGGCGCGGAATGATTTAACAGTTGCTGCACCCGGTCCCAGATGGAAGATACGCGTCACCTTTCGCACTCGTCGCCACCTCTGGTAACGCACAAGAAGAACGGAGGGCAGGCGGTGTCCGCAGGACACCGCCTGCCCTCCGTTCTTCTTGTGCGAAGCGCCGCAGGCGCTGAGGTGTCTGGAGAAAGATGCGGCGAGGCCAAAAAAAGAGGCGCGCACCCCACATGGATAATGCATTGTTCCCGGGGCCGCGCTGTGCTATACTGCACATGCGAAACAAGTGTTCCAGCAGGGGGAAAGTGAAAGATATGGCAGAGGTAGAGCTGAGGCAGATCGGCCCATATTCCGTCACCGCATTGTTACACGAGAGCGCTACAAGCACCCTTTACCGGGGGAAGCGGCGCAACCAGGAACTTTTCATCAAGAGGCTGAATATAGCGCTCACTACCGCCGAGGCCAGAGAAGCCTTTCTATCGCGCGCCAGACAGCTTAAAAAGCTCGTGCACCGCAATATCGTCCACACGCTGGATGCTGGCTTCGACGGCGACTATGGCTACCTGGTGATGGAGTATGCCGCAGGCGAAACGCTGCGCCAGCGTATACAGCCGGGCGAGCGCATCGCGCCCGATCAGGTCAAGTCTTTGCTCACGCCCATTGCCGACGCGCTCAGCTACGCCCACGCCAGCAACGCGCTGCACGGCAACCTTCACCCCGGCAACCTGCTGGCAGGTGCGCACAACGCTATCCTGCTCACCGAGTTCGCGCTCTCGCTGCCCGGCGCTGGCGTTGCGCTCGACGAAGAAACGCTCGCCGTGCCCTACATGGCGCCCGAACACCTGCGCGGCCAGCCGTGCCCCGCCAGCGACCAATATTCCCTGGCCGTTATGGCCTACGAGTGGCTCTGCGGGCAGCGTCCCTACGCCGCCACGGAACGCGAAGGGCTGCTCCGGCAGCAGGAAGAGGGACCATTCCGGGCACCGCGCAGCCTCAACGATGCTATTTCGCCAGCGGTGGAGCAGGTGATCGTTCGCGCGCTGGCACGCAGCCCGGAGGAGCGCTTTCCCCACGCACTCGCCTTCGCCGAGCAATACCTGCGCGCGCTCATGGGCCTTCCGATCAGTACCGACAGGCACGCAATATCATCTAATGGCAGCCGGTCAGCCGAGCGAGCGGCGTCAGTTGCCGCGACTTCCGAGGGCCAGGAGCAGAACCTGGAGCCGGCAAAGGGACGGCTGATCTCCTTTCCCGCGCCGGCAATTCCCAGAGGCAGGGAGCCGGGGCCGGTATCCAAAAAAGGAAATATCGTTCCATTTTCAGGGCCGGTCAGAGATGATGAGACCGGCGGCAATAATGGCAAGCACAACGAGGTCACTCCCCCCGCACAGCTTTCCAGCGTGGAGGCATCGACAGACGGTGCGCGCCTGCAAAGCACCGTCGCCGCCGATCTGCGCCAGGGCGGCATCCTCTCTCGTAGTCTTCCCGGCTACGAAGAGCGACCCGCGCAGATTGAAATGGCTATGCTCGTCGCCCGTTCGCTTACCCAGAACGTTCCAGCCATTGTGGAAGCCGGGACCGGCACAGGAAAAAGCCTGGCTTACCTCGTCCCGGTAGTGCGCTCCGGCAAAGTCGCCATTGTCAGCACGGCCAACAAGGCATTGCAGGAGCAGCTTTTCTACAAAGACATTCCTTTCGTGCAGCAGCATGTCAAGGATTTCGAGGCCGCGATGGTCAAGGGCGTCAACAACTATCTCTGCCTTGACCGCCTGGAGGATCAGCGCGTCGGCTGGCAGCATCTTACGCGCAATCCCGAGCTTCAGCGCCTGCTCGCCGTAGTGAACGGCGACGATCAATTCAGCGGCGACTTTGAAACGCTCGACTTCCAGCTCTCCGCCGATATGCGCAGTCGCGTCGCCACCGATAGCGACCAGTGCGCATGGAGCAAGTGCGGCTTTTTCGTGGATTGCTACGTCCGCCGCATGCGCGAGCGCGCGGAAATGGCACAGGTGATCGTCGTCAACCACACGCTGCTGCTGCTGGATGCGGCTATCGGCGGCTTCCTGCTGCCCGAGCGCGACGTGATTATTCTCGACGAAGCGCATCATCTGGAAGAAGAGGCCACGCGTTCGTTTACCATCACCATCAGCCCGGCGCGCATCCAGACGCTACTCGCCCAGCGCATGCTCAAGGACCACAGCCAGCTCGGCCTGCAAGATGAGGCTGCCAGGCTCTCGCAGAAGCTCTGGGTACAGCTCGAAATGATCGTCAATCGGGGTTTCAAAGGCCGCGTGAACCTGGAGGAGCCGCTGGAAGACGGCCTGCACCTGGCGAGCATCATCGCCGATCTGGCGGACTCACTGCGCAAGCAGCGCCCCCGGGACCTGCCAGAGAAGGAGGGCCAGCTTTACGATAAGCTGCTCAAGCGCACGCAGAATCTTGCCGAGGAGATGCGGCTCGTCTTCTCCGCCGCCGACCACAATAAATTTGTCTACTACGTAGAACGCATTGAGGGCGCGGGCGCGCGGGGCGGCTTCACCATCCAGGCGTCGGCGGCGCCGCTCGACGTTACTGGCTGGCTCAAAGAGCGACTTTTCGACAAATGCAACGTCATCTGCACCTCCGCCACCCTGGCGACCATCGGCCCCAACCCGCAGCAGCCGAATGAGAAAGGGCCGAACTTCTCCTATTTCCGCCGCCGCGTCGGACTCGATTTCGAGCAGCGGCCCGACGTGCTGGAGCGCATTCTACCGCTGGCCTTCGACTACGAGAGCAACGCCCTGCTCTACCTCCCGCGCGACCTCCCCGCGCCCGCCTATGGCTCCGGCTCTGACGTTGAAGACTATATGAAAGCAATAGCGCGCGAGATGTACCGCCTGGTCAGGCTCTCGCGCGGGCGCGCCTTCCTGCTCTTCTCCAGCAAACGCCTGTTAGAGCGCGCCTATGAATTGATGGAACCGCATCTCTCGTTCCCGCTTCTCAAGCAGGGCACCATGACGCGCCTTGAGCTGACGCGCCGCTTCCGCGAAGAGGAGGGAGCCGTACTCTTCGGGTTGAAGAGCTTCTGGGAGGGCGTAGATATCCCCGGCGACGCTCTCTCGCTGGTTGTAATCGACAAGCTGCCTTTCGATCCGCCGGACGATCCGGTACACGAGGCGCGGGTGGCGCAGATGAAGGCGGCGGGTGAGAACTGGTTCGGCGCCTACGTCTTGCCCCAGGCCGTACTGCGACTCAAGCAGGGGCTTGGCCGCCTGCTGCGCACGCGCGATGATCGCGGCGTGATGGCTATTCTTGATACGCGCCTGCACACGAAGGGCTACGGCAGGCTCGTCCTCGACGCTCTGCCACCCGCGCGCCACACGTCCAGCCTGCGCGATGTCGAGCGCTTCTTCGCCTTATCCCCCGATTCCTGATTCGCTCCTGGTATGGTTCCTTCGCCCTCGGATGACTGCTCAGCGCCGCAGGCGCTTCGCACAGAGAGTGAGAGCCACCGAAGGTGGCAAGGAGCGAAAAACCGATGGGCACCCGGATCAGCAGGGCTATGTAATGCTCGCCAGAAGCGGGGGTCAAGGGGGCGGCCGCCCCCTTGCGGGGCGCGGGGTGTCCCTGCCCAGACTCTTCCTTTCGGGCGGGGGGTGGGGAGCATTAAATAGCCCTGCCGGATCAGCGGCTCACCTTGAAAGGTGCGGGGGGATGGTGTATACTATAAATACAGTCACAGATTTGCGGTTCCTGGCATTTTGATGAGCTTAACTTTGGAATTCGAAAATCGTTGCGTTCGCAGCTTTTCGGATGAAAAGTTAAAAATCATCAAAACGTCATCCGGGGGTGGGTTGTGCTTCGCCCCTGCAAAGGCAGACCTTCCTGGTTTCTTGCAGGGGTGTGAAAGCGCGACCCACCCTTCTTTTATGCCCTCGTCACATGCATGCGAACAAATGTAACCCCGGCACGTAATAATAATTGCCCGCCCCGGTGTATCGATAGCCGGGTTGGTGAAACGACCAATATATATTGGAGCATGGTCAGGCAGGGGGTTTTGTGAACATACCGCACGGGCCATACGTGAACGCACACGCGGCAGACGAGAGTGGGCCACCGGTGACGGATCGGCGGGGAGCAAATCGGCCTGGAGGCCAGGACGTGCAAAAATTTCAGACGTTCTATGAGGAAACTCACCGCCTGATATACCGTTATGCCTACAGTCAGGTTGGCAACCAGCAAGAAGCGGAGGACCTGACCTCACAGATATTTATCAAGGCGGTACGCAGCATCGATCACCAGCGCGACCCGCAGAGCATTCAGAAATGGATCTTCAAGATCGCGCAAACGACAATCGCCGACTACTGGCGCGCCTACTATCGAGCCTCCGTCAGCTCCCTGGAGGAATTGCTCGACGCCGGCTGGGAAGGCCCGGCAGCGGAGGAGCCAGTTGTCGCGGATGCAACGCCAGCAGAGCGCGTACAACGGATCTTAGCGCTTCTGCCCGAACATTACCGGGAGGTGCTAACCTGTCGTTTTCTGCTCAATCTCTCGATTAAAGAGACAGCCTCACGTATGGGATTGACGGAGGCGAATGTGAAAGTTTTGCAGTTTCGCGCGCTCAAACGGGCCGCCGACCTCGATACCACAGTATCGGGAAAAGTGTAGAGTGGAACGCCATTATGTCGGGGAGAGAAACCATGCCAGATGGAGATCAGGAGAGATTTGAAGATTATCTGGACCTGGAGCGCTATATCGAAGAGCTTCAGGCCGGCCATGTCGCCCATCCTCCAAAGGGCCTGACACCAGAACAGGCTCGCATCTACCGTATGGCTGCGCTTTTTCGCTCTGCTGCACCGGAAGCCGCGACGCCACGTCCAGAATTTGTTGAGAGCCTGCGTGCTCGCCTGCTGGCAATGGATCAGGAGCATGTGGAAGACGATACTGAAGAAGACACGCTGAAGATACCGATTGCTAACAAGAGCGCGGAACGAACGCCAGCGCCCACTCCCCCCGAGCCTCAGGAAGTTCCGCGACAGGAGGCGCCCCGGGCACAGCCCCAGCCGCCGGAGGCGCCTCCCCGGGCGGCGAAGCCAGAGCGCGTGCGGTTTGTTTCGCGCCGCTCCCTGCTTACCGGGGGCGCAGTCGCAGCCGCGTCGCTCGCCGCTGGCGTCGGCATCGGCTCCGTCATCGAGCAGTCACAAGGGAGCAAAAGCGGTACAGCGGCTACAACGCAATACACGGGCACACCGGATGCGACAGTACCGCTCGTGCCGAACAACATCGCTACGGCCTGGAACTATGTGGGCACCCTTGCGCAACTGGGCGATGGTGTGCTACGCTTTGCGACGGATACAGTAGCGGGCTTCGTCGTACATATCCCTAAGGGCGGTGCATGGGAGGAGGAAGAGGAAGAAGATCAAGTCATCGCGCTCTCCGCCGCCTGCACGCACATGGGCTGCCTCGTGCAGTGGCAGAAGAATCGACAATTCCTCTGTCCCTGTCATGGCGGCCTGTTCGATCAATACGGAAAACCTGTCAATGCCGCGGGTCACTTAAAGTACATGACGCCATTACCACGCATGGAAACGAAAATAGTCAACGGTGAGATCTACGTCAAGGTCCCCAAGAGCAACGCATGAGACGCCGGCTGGTGATTATCGTCCTGGGCATCGGTTTTCTTATCTTCATGGCCTGGCTAGGAACATCGCTGACCGAGGTTCTGCCACATCAGCCCACAGCCGCGGTGCAGACGGCGCAGGCCGGGCCCTATCAACTCACCATACGCGTCGATCCCAATCCACCCCCGATCACGCGGCCCGTTTCCCTCTCGATCCAGGTGGTGCGCAGCGCTTCACAGCAGCTCGTTACCAATGCGCGCGTGACGGTTGAGAGCACGATGACGACGATGGACATGGGCACCGATCAGACCAGCGCCATCGTCCAGAACAACGGCCTCTACCTCGCGCATGTGCAGTTCTCGATGAGCGGACCCTGGCAGGTGCGCATACTCGTCGCGCAGCCGGGCGCGCATATCGAGAGCGCCACCTTCGAGATCATGACGCAGTAACACAATTGCCTTCCCCATGTTCACATGGTATGCTTAGAACATACGTTTTCGTCCGTGCAGCCCCGCTGCACAGCGTTGTATGTGGTTGTATGAAAAAGGCGCGCCGCGCATTTTTCATACAACCACATACATAAAGCGAGCGCCGCAGGCGCGAGCAAACAACTGCGCCGGGAACCGGATACCTTTCTTCTGGTATTGGAAACATTATGATCTCATCCATAAATTCTGCTCCCCTCGAAAGGGAGAACGAATACCTCTTCGGCTGGGATCCCACGCCGGGGATCGTCTCCGTCTGGGCGCAGCGCGACGGCCAGGCCAT
>Ga0070739_10006581_pt1 | contig 12748 bp, 11 predicted proteins | sample Coa_R1_7_FD_66445 | JGI IMG/M metagenome (GOLD analysis project Ga0070739, IMG submission 66445) | Surface soil microbial communities from Centralia Pennsylvania, which are recovering from an underground coalmine fire - Coalmine... | ecosystem: Environmental > Terrestrial > Soil > Unclassified ... | reverse complement strand
CCCGGATCAGGGGGTGCCCCACGGGACCGGTCCCGTGGGGGCCCCTCGGTCGGCCGACCCTCCGCGCCGGTACCGGCAGCCGACGGTCTGGAACCGGCCACGGGCGCTGGGAGACGACACGCCCGGCTGCTCGGCCCACCGCTTCAGGTTCATGGATTGTCATCATAGATGACTAGACAGGATTCATGATCACTCAATGGGCAGCAGTCTCCAGCCCCGCACCGCCTCCGAACCGGCCGATAGGCCGGCGCCGCGTCCGCCCCGGCGGCCGTGCCCCCGGCGACCCACCGCGTTCCACCCCGACTCCCAGCATCCGGCCGCACCGTCCGAGCCGTCAATTGGGATCGCGCATCGATCTCCATTTGCACCGACCGGCAATGTGAGTCATGCCATGGCGGGCCCGCCCGGGCGGCCGTTTGACAGCCCGGTTGGCCCGCCATACGATGAGCGCAAACGTTTGGTCAAGGGCCGAGAGGAACGATGGCCGAGCTCATCAGGGTGGAAGGTGCCTGCAAGCGATTCCCGAACGGCGTCGAGGTCTTCGCTGGCCTGGACCTGGTCGTGGCCGAAGGGGAGTGCCTCTGCATCGTCGGCCCGTCCGGCTGCGGGAAGACCACCCTCCTGCGCGCCATCGACGGTCTGATCGCCCTGGACGCGGGCCGGATCACGATCGCGGGCGGAGAGGTGCGGGGGCCCCGCCGCGACGTGGCCATGGTCTTCCAGGGGTTCGGGCTCTTCCCCTGGAAGACCGTGGAGCAGAACATCGCCTACGGCCTGGAGATGGCGGGCGCGCCGCGGCCGCTGATCCGAGAGCGGGTCGCGCGGCAGGTGGAGCTGGTCGGTCTGAGGGGGTTCGAACGGGCGCTTCCCCATCAGCTCTCGGGCGGGATGCGCCAGCGCGTGGGCCTGGCCCGCGCCCTGGCCGTGGAGCCGGACGTCCTGCTCATGGACGAGCCCTTCGGCTCGCTGGATGCGCTCACCCGCGAGGTGCTGCAGGACGAGCTGCTGCGGATCTGGCAGGCGAGGCCGGTCACGACCGTCTTCATCACCCACTCCATCGAAGAGGCGATCGCGCTGGGCGACCGGGTGGTGGTCCTGGGCCCGCGGCCGGCGCGGGTCCGGACCGTGCTGGAGGTCGACATCCCCCGCCCCCGCTCGGTGGCGTCGGTGGTCGCACATCCCTCCTTCGTCCGCCTGCGGGACCGCTGCTGGTCCGTGCTCCGCGACCTGGAGGCGGCATGAGGACGCACCGGTGAGCCCGCGGGAGGCGATCGGACGCCCGGGGATCGTGGGCCGCCGGCGGCTCCGGCTCCCGGCGAGGGCGTGGTGGCTGCGCATCGGCTCGGTACTGGTGGTGCTGGTGGTCTGGCAGCTGACCGCCCCGCTCGTCAACCCGCTCTTCCTGCGCCCGCCCTCGGCCGTGGTGTCGGCGTTCGTCGAGCTGAGCCGGGACGGCACCCTCCCCCGGGCCATCTTCGAATCCCTGCGCAACTTCCTCTTCGGCTTCGCCATCGCCCTGGCGGCCGGCCTGGCGCTGGGCATCGCCGCCGCCCGATGGCGCTCCTTCGAGCATCTGACCGATCCCTGGGTGGCGGCCCTCTACTCGCTGCCGAGCGTGGCCCTGGTGCCCTTCCTGAGCCTCTGGCTGGGGGTGGGCAACGCCCCCAAGGTGGCGGCCATCGCCCTCTTCGCCGTCTTCCCCGTCCTGGTCAACACCCAGCAGGGGGTCCGCCTCGTCGACCCCGAGCTGCTCGAGGTCGCGCGCAGCTTCTGCTCGAGCGAGCGGCGCCTGTGGCTGCACGTGCTCATCCCCGGCGCCCTGCCCATGATCTTCGCCGGCATCCGCCTGGCCATCCCCCGTGCCCTGGTGGGCATGATCGTGGCCGAGTTCCTGATCAGCTTCGGGAACGGCCTCGGCTCGCTGATCATCGTCTACCAGAACGTGTTCCGGGTCGACCGCATGTTCGTGCCCGTGATCGTGGTGGCGGTGATGGGCGTGATCTTCATCGGTGCCGTCCAGTGGCTGGAGCGCCGCGTCGCCCCCTGGGCCCACCGGGAGCAGTGACGGCAATGAGTGGATCAGGAGAGAGGAGGTCTGGTCGTGGTCAACGCACGTCGCCTGGTCTCGGCCGCCCTGGCGGCGGTCACCTGTCTCGCGCTCGGAGCCTGCGGTAGCGCCCAGCAGGCCGCCCCTCGGACCACCGGTGGTCCGGCGACCTGCAGCGCCACCACGGTGAAGATCGGGATCCCGGTCTCGCCCCCGAACGTGGTCCACCTCCCCGCCTACGTGGCGAACGATCTCGGGTACTTCCAGAAGGAGCACCTGACCCCGCAGTTCCTGACCTTCGAGAGCGGCGTGGCCTCGTTCCGGGCCATGGCCGGCGGCTCGGTGGACGTCGCCGGCACGGCCCTGGAGAGCCTGATCACGGCCGTCGCCCAGGGGGCCGACGCCAGGATGGTGTCCAGCTACCAGGTCGGGGTCGACTTCGTCTTCGTGGTCGGGCCCAGCATCCGCACCCTGGCCGACCTGAAGGGCAAGCGGGTCAACATCGAGCAACCGGGCGCGATCGCCGACGCCATGAGCCGGTTCGTGCTCCAGAAGGCCGGGATCGATCCCAGCCAGGTCCAGTTCATCAGCACCTCGACCGCGGGGCGGGTCCCGGCCCTGATCAACGGCCAGTCCGACACCGGCGTGCTGCACTACGACCAGGCCCTGATCGTCATGCAGAAGGACCCACAGCTGCACATCCTGCTCAACCTCGCCGACGAGCTGAAGAACTACCAGTTCGGCGCCTGGGCCATGAGCCAGCAGTTCCTGCGCAGCCAGCCGCGGACGGCTGAGTGCATCCTGCGCGCCCTCATCCGGGGCAACCGGGCCATGTACGATCCGAGCCTGCGCCAGCGGATCGTCCAGATCGGGGTCAAGTACACGAAGGAGCCCGAGAGCGTGGTCGGCCAGACCATCGACGCCCTGGCCAGCGCCAGGGTGTGGCCGCAGAACGTGGGCGTGGACCGAACCGACGTGGAGGGGACGATCAAGAGCATGGAGCAGCGCGGCCTGGTCCAGAACCCGCCCGGCTACGGGCAGCTGGTCGACACCTCGGTCGCGACCCGGGTGGTGAACCAGCTGGGGCGCAAGAGCTTCCCCTACTGACCGGGCAGCCGAGGCCGGGCGGACCGGGGCCAGGCCGCCGAGAACAGCCGGCGCAGGCGGCCGTCGAAGGCCGCCAGGGCGGCCGCCTGCGCGCCCCGGTCGGCGAGCACGAGCGCAGAGAGGCCGTTCACCAGCGCGAGGAGGGGCGACCGCGGCTGCGGCACCGGCCAGCACCTGGCGGCGTTGCGGGCCGCCGTGGGGGCGGAGGGGCGGGTGATCGGCATCGACTACAGCCCGCATGCTGGCCCGGGCGCGCGAGGAGGTCAGGCGCCGCGGCTGGGGCAACGTCGAGTTGCACCGGGGCGACGCCAGGCCGGCCGGGGTTCGACCAGCCCGACCTCGGGGCCGCCTTCGCGGGCGGAGCCCTGGCTTCGTTCGCGCTCAGCGCGATGCCCGACGTGCGGAGGGCGGTCGCGAACGCGCGGGCCACGCCTCGGCCCGGCGGCCGGCCGCTGGTCCTCGACGTGCGACTGACCCGGCCCGGCGTGCTCGCCCGGCTGTTCCGTTGGCTCTACCGCACGCTGGCCGGCTGGAGCGGGGAGGACGTGCTGACCGCGCCGCGGGAGGCCTTCCCCGTGGGGGAGGTACCGGACGGCGACGACGGCCGCTCGCTGGTCTTCCTCGCCGTGTGCATGGCGTGACGGGTCGTGAGCGCGCCCGCGCAGGGGCGCGAGGTGAGGGGATGACGCGCCGCTAACGCAACCAGTTCCTCGCCGCCCCGGGCAGGAGCAGGAGCACGGCCAGGGTGGCCAGGGCCAGGTCGGCCGCGCACCAGAGGCCGAAGCCGCGCACCATCGGCACCGGGCTCAGCCCGAGCACGGCGAACGCCGCCACCAGGGCCGCGGCCGCGGCCACGATGGCCGGGCCGATGCGACGGCAGGCGACCGCCGCCGCCGCCTCCGGATCGGCGCCCGAGGCCCGCTCGGTCCGGTATCGCGAGAGCCAGAGCACGCCGAACTCGGTCCCGAAGGCGACCACCACCCCCGAGAGCAGGATGGTGATGGGGCCGGCCGGGGCCTGGGTCAAATAGAGGATGCCGCTCACCCAGCCGGCCGCGACCGCCGTCGGCAGCACCGCCAGCAGCGCCGGCAGCGGTCTCCGGAAGGCCGCCAGGAGCACGGCCAGGGCCAGGCCCAGGGCCAGCAGGTTGAGGAGGACCTGGTCCCGGGTCAGGCGCTCGAGGGCCAGGGCGGCGATCACCGCCACTCCCGCCGGGTAGGCCTGGTAGCCGTCGGGCGGGTGGGCGGCGGCCGCGTCCACCCGGGCCACCAGGGCCTCGTCCTCCGCCACCGAGGTGACGTGGGTCTGCCCGAAGATCAGGACCCCGGTCCGGTGGTCCTTGCTGACCACCGCCCGGGTGAAGTAGGCCGGCAGCCGGTCCAGGATCAGGCTCGTGGTCTTCGGGTCCGGCGGCTTGCCGTCGTTGAAGGCGAGCAGGACGTCCGGCAGCCCGGTGACCGCCTTCAGGTCGCGGCCCTGGATGCGCTCCTCGGTGACCCCCATCCAGCTGACCACGTTCGTCCGGCTGACGTCGGGACCGACCACGACCAGGTCGAGCTCACCCGTCGTGCCCACCTGGTCCGCCACCCGCTGCGCCCGTTGCAGGGCGGGCGAGCCCGGGGGCAGGAGCCGGTCGGGGTCGGTCTGCACCCGGATCGACGGCAGCGCCGCCCAGCCCGCGAGGCCGAGCAGCATCAGCGGCACCGTGACCGCCACCGGGAGCCGGGCGCACCGGGCGAGCAAGGTCCACGACGGCGCCGGCCCGCTCCTGGGCCGGCGCTCGGCCAAGAGCCCGAGGAGCGGGAAGCCCACCAGGAGGGCCGCCAGCCAGCTCGCGGCCACGCCCAGGGCCAGGAAGCAGCCGAACTGGCGGACCAGCGGGACCGGGCAGACGGTGAAGGCCAGCACCCCGGCGGCGGTGGCCGCGGCGGCGGCGCCGGTCGCGGGCACGATGCCGCGCAGGGTCTGCCGCACCCGCTCCGTCGCCGGCCCCTCCTCCTCGGCCAGGCGGTTCACCGCCTGCAGGACGTAGTCGGTGGTCAGCCCGAGCACGACCGGCAGCACGGCCAGCGTGGCCGGGGTGAGCGGGAGCCCGAGCAGCGCCGCGGCGCCGGCCGTCCAGACGCCGGCCAGGGCCGCCAGGGGGACCGCCAGCAGGCGGTAGGGGAGGCGGAACAGCACCAGCGCGGTGAGCGCCAGCATGGCCAGCAGCGCCACCGGCAGGAGGAAGCGGAGCGAGCCACGCGTGGACTCGGCCAGGGCCGCCATCAGCACCGGGGTGCCGGAGACGGTCAGGGTGAGGCCGGAGAGGTTGCCGGCCGTGGTCGGGACCTGGACCCGCTGGCCGCTGCTGGCGGTCACCGTCTCCGTCTTCGCCCCCGCCTGGACGGTGGCCACCCGGTGCTCCACCGCCTCCACGTCCGCCAGCGAGGCGCCGGGGTCCATGCGCACGCTGATCAGGGCGCGGCTCGGGCTGGGCAGCACCGAGCGCCACCAGGGTCGCACCGACCCGTCGGGCTCCAGCAGCAGCTCCTGATAGAAGGCGGGATTGTTGAGCGCCGGGACGCTGAGGTTGGGGTACCGGGCCGCCAGCTGCTGGGCGCACTGCTGCACCGCCGCGTCGAAGGCCTGCTGGCCCGCCGCCTGCTGGTCGGACGGCGAACGCCCCTGCGCCTGAGCGGCGGCCACCGCCTGAGCCTCGGCCTGCTTGCCCTCGGCGCCGCACAGGTCGAGCGCTCGCTGTGTGACCTCGGTGGCGAAGGTGTTGACCAGGGTGCCCGGCCCGTAGACCTTGCCCACCCCGTGCATCCTGGCGAGGTCACCTTCCAGCTGGGCCATGCCCACCAGGTGGTCGGGCGTGAGCAGTTGCTGGCCCCTGGCCGGCGCCACCACGACCACCACCGGATCGGCCCCGAAGAGCCCGGCGAAACGGACCTGGGCGGCATACACGGGGGAGCTGGTGTCCATGAGCAGGTCGGCGGAGGCGCTGGTCTGGAGCCTCGTGGTCGCGTAGCCCAGGCCGCCGGTCATCAGCACCGCCAGCGCCAGCGCCGCCAACGGGCCGCGGAGGGCGGCGCCCAACCGGGCCGACAGCGGCCGGGGCGGAACCGCCGGCGCCGGGGCCGTTTCAGGGCGCCGGTTCCTGGCCGGCCTGGCCGCCTCGGCGGCGGGGCGGGAGGTGCGGCGCCGCGGCGCGGCCGCCTCGGCCGGGCGCCGTCGGGGCCGCTCCCTCGGGGCCTCAGCCGTTCCCAAGCAGCGCCCTCTGCAGGGCCCGGTCGCTCGCCCGAGGGGCAGCGGGGGTGGCTTGGCTGGCGCCGACCTGCGGGCCGCCCTGGAACGGCCCCCCGGCGCAGCCCAGGTTGAGCCCGGCCGTGCAGGTCCCCACCACGGAGAAGATCCGAACGTAGTGCCCGTTGGCGTCGCTGCCGGAGAAGGCGGACTGGCTCTCCACCACCGCCGTCATGAGGGCGGGGAGGGAGGGATTGACCCCCTCGACGATGGTGTGCGCCTCGGCCAGCAGGGTCCGCAGCCGGAGCACGGTCGTGGGCGCCCTGCCCAGCGTGTAGGCCAGGTTGGCCGAGTTCCCGTTGAGGATCTCGTCGAGGGCCGCGAGCACGTTCGCCGTGTGGTCGATGCCGTTCCCGATGGCGCCGGCGGTCTCGGGCTGGGCGAGCCCGCTCAGCACCCGATCGGTGTCCCGTAGCTGGGCGTCCAGCGGCGCGTACTGAAGGCTCCGGCTCAGCCGCTCGGAGCTGGCGATCACCGACTGGAGGTCGGCGTCGTGCTGGTGGAGGGTGCCGGTCACCGTGGTCAGGTCGGCGCTGGCCCCTCCCAGGGCGTGGAGGCTCGCGTTCACGTCCTGCCCGCGGCCGTCGGTGCCCTGCCCGAGCTCGACGATCAGGACCTTGAGGCTCTGCCGGACGTCGGGTTGGAGGGCGTTCAGGACCTGGTCGAGGCCGACCGCCACCCTGACCCGGGAGGCGGGGATGACCGCGCCCTCGCGCAGCGTGCCCCGGGAGCCCGCGGCCAGATCCACGTACTGGGGTCCGAGCAGGCCGTGAGGTCGGATCGTGGCCGAGGCGTCGGCGTGGAGGAGGTGGGCGTAGCGCCCGTCCACCTCGACCTGGATCAGGGCCTGGCCGTGGACCAGCTCCAGGCCCTGGACCTGGCCCACCCTCGTCCCCCCCAGCTCGACGCCGGCGTCCTGGGGCAGCTGGCCGAAGCTCGGGGCCACGAGGCTGAAGTCGAGCCGCGATTGCCAGGGAAGGCTGGGAGGATGGCCGGCCAGGACCAGCGCCGCCAGGCCCATCCCGGTCGCCAGCAGCCCCACCAGCCGCGGCCACCTCACGATCCGCCCCCCAGGAGCAGGTTCAGGATGCCCGAGAGCGGGCTGGGGAGCGGGACGGGCAGCGGGCCGCCTCCGCTCGGCGAAGGGCAGGCGACCGGGGTCGGCCGGGCGGTCGGTGAGGGCGAAGGCCGGGGCTGACCACCGGGCCCACAGGGTGAGGGGCTGGGCTGCGGACAGGGCGTGGGGCCGGGGGGGACGACCGTGGCCGGTGATGGGCTGGGGGCGGGCGAGGGGCAGGTGGTCGGCCGGCGGGAGGAAGCGCCTCCGGCCGGCGTCGGCTGGCCGCTCGCCGGTGAGATCGCCCCCGAGACGGCCTGGACCAGGCATCCCTGCCCGGGGCTGGACGGTCGGGAGTCGAGGGTGTCGTAGCAGAGGTCCACGACCACGAACTGCCGCAGGTAGTTGCCGTTGGCGTCCTGCTGGGCGATGGCGCTGGTGATGTAGGGGATGAGGTAGTCGAACCCGGCGATGAGCTCCGACTGGCTCTCCTGGAGGTAGGGGTTGGTGACCTCGAGGTTGTCGTTGAGCTGGACCAGCACGGGCTCGAGCTCGGTCACGGTGGCGTGCAGGTTGGCCTCGTTGCCGTCGAGCGTCCGGTCGACGTCGTCGGTGGTGTCGGCCAGGTGGGTGAGGAGGCTGTCCAGCTGCGCCTCCGAACCGACCAGCGTGCCCGTGACCACGGCCGTCTGCTGGACCAGGTCGCCCAGCTGCTGGTGGCTCCGGGCCAGACGGGCGCTGACCGTGGCCAGGTCGGTGGTGATGGAGGCCAGCTGGGGGTCGCGCCGGGCCAGGGTGTCGAGCGTGGGCTGGGACTCGACGCTGAGCCCGGCCAGCTGGTCGAGCAGGTCGGCGATGGCCGCCCGCCGGCCGGCCACCCCGCCCCCCAACTGCTGGACCAGGACCTGCACCTGTCGTCGCGTCTCCGGGTCCAGGCTGGAGAGGAACTGGTCGAAGTCCACCGGGGTGAGCGTCTCGTCGCTGGGGATGGTGGCCCCCGGAGGGAGGGCGGCGGTGCCGGACGCGGGCGTCAGCTCCACGTACTTCTCGGCCAGCAGCGTCGAGTAGCGGATGCTGGCCACCGTCCCCCGGTGCAGGGGGGCGTACTGATGCTCGATGCGCATCGTCACCAGGGCCCGACCGTGGCTCGGCCGCACCCCGGTGACCTGCCCCACCCGGACGCCGGCCACGACCACGTCGGCCCCTTTGGTCAGACCGTTGGCGTCGGCGAAGGCGGCGCCCAGGGTGTAGTCGCGGGCGGGTGGCCAGCCCGGGCTCAGGTTGAAGGGGAGCCCGAAGCTCAGATTGATGCTGGCCGCGGCCACGATCACCGCCAGCACCAGGGCCAGCAGGCCGCAGCCGGCCAGGTAGGGGTTGCCGCGGGTGAGCCTCATCCGCCCCCTCCCGAGCAGCTCGCGCTGGGCGAGAAGCTGCCCGTGCTCGGTCCCACCAGGACCGGGTCGACGCGGAGCATGAAGCCCGCCCCGTCGGTGGCGCCCGCCGGCTGCCGGTAGGAGGTGGCGCTGCGCATCTCGTCCAGCAACACCAGCAGGTTCTGCATACAGGGGTTGATGATGGTGAAGGAGGTGGTGCTCGCCTCCTCGAAGGGACGCAGCTGGTCGAGCAGGGAGGGGAGGTCCTGGAGCACCTGCCGCACGTCCTGCTGGTGGCCGTCGAGGGCGGAGTTGGTCTCCCCCAGCGAGCGGTTGGCGTGCGTGAGCAGCGACTGCAGCCCCTGCTGGTGCTGGGCCAGGGTGTCCAGGACCGTGGCCCCGTTGCTGAGGTCGCCGCGCAGGGCCCCGTCCTCGCCGGCCACCATCGAGGCCACCCGGTCGAACTCGGCCTGGAGCTCGTCCAGCTGCCGTGTCTCCTGGTCCAGGGCGGCCGTGGTCCCGGCCAGGTTGGAGGAGATCTGAGGCAGCTGCTGGAGCACCTGGTTCACGTCCTGGCCGCGGCCCTGGAGGGCCACGCCCCCCTGGCGAGCCAGGGTCTGCAGCTCCTGGCGGGTGTGGGGATCGAAGATGTCGGTGACCTGGTCCAGGCTGACCGGGGACTCGGTGTCCTGGAGGGGGATAACGCCCCCCGAGGGGATGGCCTGCCCCGAGCGCGTCGGCTCCAGCTGGACCAGCATCGTGCCCAGCACGCCCTCGGGCCGGATGACGGCCCGGGTGCCCCGGCGCAGCGGTGTGTAGCGGTGGTCGATCTCGAGGTCGGCGATGGCGCCCGCCGCCCCGGTGTCGGGGGCGAGCCGGACCCCCGCCACCTGGCCCACGGTCACGCCGCCCATGGTCACCTGGTTGCCCGCGACCAGCCGCTCGACGGAGAGGAAGTACGCGTGCACCACGTAGGGTCTGGTCGCCACCCACAGGCTCCACCCGGAGACGCCGATCGCGACCGCCAGCCCCGCCGCCGCCAGCCTGGCGATCACCGGGGCAACCCCAGCAACATCTGGACCACGGCCGGGATGACCTCCCCGGCCGCATCCCTGGAGGACACCTGGCCGGGGACGGCCGCGGGCGGCGGGGACGGCGCCGGAGGGGGGGCCACCTGCCCGGCCGTTCCGCCGTTCGGGGCCGGAGCCGGCAGCGGCGGCGTCACCGCGGTCGCCAGGTCGATGATGGGCGTGATCCGGAAGGAGTGCCCGAGGCTGTCGTTCTGGGAGAAGGCCGAGAGCCACTCCTGGGCCAGGGTGAGGGCCTGCGGGTAGCTCACCTCGAGCTGGTTGCTCGGGTAGTTGATCTGGGCCAGCAGCAGCTCCGGCAGGAGCCGATCCACGGTCGGGTTGAGCTGCGAGAGCAGCGCCTGGCCACTCTGCAGCGTGCCCGGCGCCTTCGCCAGCGAGGCCCGGTCGGCCGGGGTCAGGCCCTGGAGGATCTGGTCCAGCGAGATCATCAGCGTGTTCGCCTGCCGGACGGTGCCGGCCAGGTCCTGATCCCGCTGGGCGACGGCGCCCACCGCCTGGTCACCGCTGTCCACCACCTCCCCCAGCGCCTGTTGCTCGTCGGCCAGCGCCCGCATGATGACGGCCAGGTCGATCAGGATCCGGTCCAGGTCCTGCTGGCGCCGGTCGGTGACCTGGACCACCGGACGGAGGTTGGCCACCGTCTGGTCGACCTCGGGCAGGGAGGTGTTGAGGTCCGAGGCCCGGTCGTCGACGGCCACGCCCAGCTCGCGCAGGGACTGCGTGACCGCGGCCCGGGTCTGGGGATCGAACGTGTTCAGGATCTGGTCGATCTCCACCGCCTGCCCGGTGGCGGAGCGGGGGATGACGTAACCATCGGGGGCCACCGGCGCGTTCGATCCCGGCTTGCGCACCAGCTCGACGTAGTCCTCGCCGAGCAGCGACTTGGGCCGAACGTAGGCCTGCACGTCGGTGCGGAGCCGCACCCCGGGGTCGATGCGCATGGTCACCAGGGAGCCCTGGTGGCCGTCGCTGGCGACGCTCAGGACCACGCCCACGCGCACCCCGGAGACGTCGACGTCGGCCTGGGGGACCAGGCCCTGGGCGTCGGCGAAGTCGGCTTTCAGCAGCGTGCCCCGCTCCAGGGGCGTCGGCAGCCCCATGTTCGTCGCCAGGTAGCCGAGACCGCCCAGGCAGAGGACGGCGAAGCCGGCCACCAGGGCCAGGTCGGCCAGCGCCCGGCGTCTCATCGGCCGCCTCCCTGGAGCAGCGGCTGGCTGATGGTGCCCAGGCCGCCGCTGACCGGGTACACGCGCCACTCGTGGTTTCCGTGCTCATCGGTGGCGCTCATCACCGAGGCCAGCTCCTGGAAGAGCTCGCTGATCGAGCCGGTGTGCGGCGAGACGCTGCCGAAGATCACGTCCGCGTTGGCCGTGTAGGCGGCGGCACTGTCGATGAACCCCGGCGACTGCTGCACGGCCTGGTGCAGCCCGGGCGCGTTGCGCGAGAGCGCCTGGTCCAGGATCGCCATCACCTCGTTCTCGTGCACGAAGAGGTCCTGCAGGCTCTGCTCGTGGGCGGCCAGGGCCCGCATCACCTGGTCCCAGTTCTGGATCAGGGACCGCAGCTGATCGTGCCACGCCGCCAGCGTCTCCAGCACCTTGCGGAGCTCGGTCAGCAACGAGCCCAGGTTGCCCTCCTGGGCGGCCAGGGACCCGGCCACGGTCTCCAGCGACTGCGCCACCTGGCGCAGCGAGGCGGCCTCGGCGTTGACGTCCTGGCCGCGCCCGTCGACCGACTCGCCCAGGTTGTCGATCAGCGACACGAGCTGGTCGCGGGTGCTCTGGTCGAGCACGTCGAGCACCTCGTCGATCTCGACCGGGGTCAGGGTGCGGGAGCGGGGGATGGTCCCACCCTGGGCCAGCGGACCCGCCCCCGCGGTTCCCCGATTGAGCTCCACGTAGGTCTCGCCGAGCAGGTTCTTGACCTTGATCATGGCGCGGGCGTCGCGGTACAGGGGCGCGTACTGCTGGTGGATGAGGAGGTCGACCCGTGCCCCCTGCCGGTCCGGGGCCACCGAGCCGATCTGGCCCACCGGCACCCCGCTGATCGTGACCTCATCGCCCGTGACCAGGTCGGTGGCGGTGCTGAAGAGCGCCTGCACGTGGTAGACGGGCTGGAGGAAGAACTGACCGCCCATCTGCACGACCAGGTAGGCGAGGACGACCAGGCTGACGAGGGCGTAGGCGGCGCAGACGGGCAGGTTCCAGCGGCTCCTCACGGCAGCGTCCCCCCGAGAAGAAAGCCCAGGATACCTCGATGGAGGAGGGCCTGATCGCTCTCGGTGCCGGACGCGGCGGCGCCCGTCGGCCCCACCGGGGTCCCGACCACGGGCAGGCTCCGGGTCACGGGCAGCTGCGCCAGCGGCCCGGTGAGCTGAGGGCAGACGCCCGCGCTGCTGCAGCCCACGACCAGGGAGATGCGGGTGGCGTAGCCGGTGGCGTCCCTCCCCCCGAAGACGACCGGTCCCCGGTCGATGCCCTCGACCAGCGTGTTCAGGTGGGGCAGCAGGGCGTTGGAGTCGGTGGTCAGGTTGGCCAGCAGGAGCCGTCCCTGCCCGACCGTCACCGGGAGGGCACCGAAGATGCCGGAGAGGCTCCCTTCGGTGCCGTCGAGGCCCTGGGAGAGACGGGCCAGGGCGGCCTTGGCGTCGACGATCGCCCGCTCGAGCTGGGCCTGCTGCTGGCTCAGGTTGGCCAGCAGCTGCTCGGTGTTCTGGATCAGCACCGACAGCTCCTGGCGGCGGTCGCTCCGGGCCAGCTCGCCCAGGACCACGTTCAGGTCCTGG
>Ga0070739_10006580_pt1 | contig 12752 bp, 7 predicted proteins | sample Coa_R1_7_FD_66445 | JGI IMG/M metagenome (GOLD analysis project Ga0070739, IMG submission 66445) | Surface soil microbial communities from Centralia Pennsylvania, which are recovering from an underground coalmine fire - Coalmine... | ecosystem: Environmental > Terrestrial > Soil > Unclassified ... | reverse complement strand
GAATCGGCTCGAACGCCGGATGGTAGAGGAAGGCCTTGACCTCGCTGGCGTACAAGAAGCAACCGTCGTGTGCGTAGTAGTACAGGGGCTTAACGCCCATTCGGTCGCGGGCCAGGAAGTGCCGCTGGGTGTCGCGGTCGAGTATCGCGAAAGCGAACATGCCGTTCAGGCGCGCGAGCATCTCCGGCCCATACCGCTCGTACAGGTAGAGCAGGACTTCGGTGTCCGTTTCGCTGCGGAAATGATAGCCGTGAGCGAGCAGCTCCTTTCGAAGCTCTCGGTAGTTGTAGATCTCGCCGTTGTAGACGATGGCGTACCGTCCGTCGTGGCTCAGCATCGGCTGGTGGCCGTTGCTGGAGATATCCAGGATGCTCAGGCGCCGGAAGCCCATGGCCGCTGGATATCGTCGGTCCAGCGGAGGCGTCGACATCAGATCGACGAGCCGGCGCGAGTCCGGATCGAAGGCGAGTAGCCCGAGGTCATCCGGGCCGCGATGCGATAACACCTGCGTCATCTCGCGCAGGACGTCAGCGGCGACGCCTCGTGGGTCGATGATGCCGACGAATCCACACATTCGTACGTTTAGCCTCGCTCGCTGCGCCGCAGGCCATCGTCTCTGCACTCCAAGGCAGGTGCCCTCGACGATGGACCGTTGGCTATCGGGTGGCGTTCCTCTTAGCGGCTATACGGCGTCAACCAGTTTGGGAATGGCGGCCACCTGACGATCCGGCAGGTATAGATGGCAATGTAGAGGGCAGCGCATTGGGCCAGGACGCGCAGGCCGCTGCTGACGTGCGCCCACCTCCTCGGCTGTCTAAGCTCGGCCATGACCTGTCCTATAAGCGGCTTCCCATAGAAACTTGAGTAAAACCGCACACCGTCCTGTAGCGCATCCAGAGCTTGGCGATCCGAAAGCGCCCCGCGAAGCTGCCAGCCGAGCAGAGTGATCTCGGACTCGAGTAGGCGCGCGGAGTGGCGACTCTGATTGGCACCATGTAGTCGTTTCTGGACGACGATGGTATTGTTATGGCAAACTGGATAGAGGCGCGCGATGCGCAGGTGCAGCTCGGAATCGCAGGCGGCGCTTACCCGGGGATCGAAACCGGACAGTGCGGCGAACACCCTGCGACGATACATCACTGCGCCCGGTGTCCAGATGTAACTGCCACGCAGGAGCGAAACGTAGTGATTCGTGCCTTCATGCGGGCTCGACGACCGTGCGGGAACGCGCAGCGCTTCACGCTCGCGCTCATTCAGGGGCAGGCCCGCGCCATCGATTACCTCAGCATCCCCGAAGCAGAAGGCGCACTGTGGTCGCTCGAGCAGGCAGCGGACGTTGGATTCCAGAGCCCCCGGTAAGAGGCGGTCGTCCTGGTCGAGAAAGACCACGTAGTCACTGCTAGCGTGGCGCAGCCCCGTGTTCCGGGCGATGGCGACTCCAGAGTTGGGCTGTCTGATGCAGCGTACCGTGGGATACCGGGCGGCGATCTGGGGGCTATCGTCAGTCGAGCCGTCGTCGACGACGATGATTTCCAGGTCGACGCCCTGCTGCGCGAGAACACTTTCGATTGCCTTGGAGAGATAGGCAGCTCCGTTATAGCAGGGGATGATCACCGAGATGCGGAGTGGGTTCATCCGGCTGGTACTCCTCGGAAGACTGGTTCCGCAGCGGGAGCGACGGCCCCAGAGCGCGGCGGCTGGCGTTTGGGAGATTGGCGGGGGGCAACCAAATCCCCGTCGTGCCGGTCCGCTCGCGCTCCGGGGCCGCCTGGGTGAACTTCTCAAGGCTCGCGTCGGTAGGCTAAGCAACAGCCTGCACTCACCGCGGCAGTCGTTCGATCACGCGCCAGGTGCGGACCAGTCGCGACAGCGGGTTGGCGATGCCTTGTGGCAGGCTGATCGTGTACCCTCGGCCGCTATATGTCCTATTTCACGGCGCGAAGTACGCACTCATCCCCGGCATCGGGATCTAGAGCGGCGCGTACCGAGGCGCAATATTGTTGCCAGAATACCCACAAGGCCCAGGCCCAGGGGGGCTCCGTTCCGTAAGGCGAAAATTGATACTCACGCCCTGTCGCTCCTGCCCGCGCGACCTGTAGCTTGCGGCTCTCAAGCGCGCCGAAGCCCGCCCTCGCGGGTGTGGTCCAGGTGCGGACCTTCCGGAAACCGGCTTTTTCTGCCACACGTTGTAGTGTGCTCCGGGTGAACAAGCGGAGATGGCGGGGCGGATCGAGCCCTAGCCAGTCAGCACCAAAGTGCTGATGGATGGAGCTCGCTGTATTGGGCGTGAGAGCAATTAGCAGACCGCCGGTCTTTAGAAAGCCTTTGCACGTACGCAATAGGCCAATTGGGTCATGGACGTGCTCGACTACATGACTCATTATCACTGCATCGAACGACGCATGAGCATATGGTGCCGTCTCCAGTGGCCCGATATGGACCGGTATACCTAGGTCACGGCGCACCTCACGAGCGGCCTCTGGGTCCAGGTCCTGTCCGACAACTTCCCACCCCTGGTCATGGAAACGTCGGAGCCAGAGACCACGGCCACATCCAACGTCTAGGAGCCGGCCGGGCCGATGGGACCGCAGGTACATAGAGTCCCGTGCTCGCTTGTCAACCGAAATCAGGTCCAGCAAGGGGAGGAGCATGCTACGCATTGCACGACGGATGATGCGTCGCAGGGGCAAGGGAAGCTCACTTCCAGCCAACGTCGCGGCTGCCGCGACTGGGTAGTTCGGATGTGTATAGTAGTTCTCGTATGCCTTGCCGATATCCGCCTCGTTCGGTATTGGATCGAGCCAGAGCAGGTTGCAGCGCGGACATGCCTTAATCGTCCAGGTACCCGGCGTGTGGAACAGCCGGTCTGGCAAATCAGCATACTGAACGCGGCCCTCTTCTCCGCACAGATAGCAGTATGGCTCAGGCCGCGAGCGTATGAGGGTGTCCAACCGCTCGGTGGTTTGCATCATGGTTCTCTGCTCATAGAGGCATTAGTCCAGCGTATCCGTTCAGCCCCTTGTGTTTAGAGAGGCTAATCGGCGACCAGGTGGGGAAGCGGTGCGAGCCGCACAGCGGGCAAGCGGAGCCGCGGCCCGGACTGTGGCTGTACTCTTGACGCCAGTCCAGCCAGGCAAACGTGCGCAGCCGTTTCGCGGAGCGGCTGCTAGCTTCGTTAACCATGCGGAAACTGCCCTTGCGCGAGGGCGCCAGTGGCGGCAAGGCGCGCCGGGCGAAGTTATCGATCGGCTCTGCCCCTCCACAGACGAGCGTCGAAGTAACGGCTGCCTGTTTGGAGTGCAGCGTAGGGCCGGGAATCACCAGGCGCTAGGCTACGCGCGGGCCTTGTCTAATCAAAATGGACGAGATCGATCGCAGCCTGGCGGATGATGACAGTAATTCGACGGGAATGGTACAATACGCCGACTGCGACAGCGGAGTGCCGAGCGGGGCGCCAGCCCAGGACCGGGTCCGGGTGTACAGGCCGGAGGACATGGATGAGTTCGCCGCTGGTCACCGTAGCAATCCCGAGCTACAATCGCCCCGCCTTGCTTCGTGAGGCCTTGGAATCGGTGCTGCGCCAGGACCTACAGGAGTTCGAGGTTCTCGTCGTCGACGATGCCTCGCCGTGTGACATGTCGGTGCTGATCGAGTCGTTCGGAGACCCGCGCCTGCGCCTGCTGCGGCAGCCGCGAAATGTGGGCATGCTCCGGAACTGGCGCACCGCGCTCTCGGAAGCTCGCACGCGCTACGTTGCGACCATGGACGACGATGACCTGTGGCTCCAGCACCATCTCAGTGACGCCGTCGCGGCTCTGGAGGCCCACCCGGAAGGGGCGATCTACGCCTGTGCCGCCGAGCAGTTTGGCAGCCGGCGGGGGGTCTTCAAGCCACAATGGTGCACCGGCGAGGGACTCGAAGTCTGTCGCTGGGAGGATACCGGCTATGGCGTGTGGCTGCCGGGCTGCCCTGTCCAGTCGTCGACAGTCGTCTTGCGGCGCGCGGCACTCGATAGCCTGTTCTGGGGCGGCAAGTCCTGGCCCTGGTGCCACGATTGGCTGTGGTGGGGACAGTTGGCGCTGCAGGGCCCATTGCTTTTCCAAGGACGGATCGGCGTGAAGTATCGCTGGCACGGCGATAACTACAGTCAGCGCCCGATCACCGCGCGGGCCAAGGCGCACTGGCTATTCACCATGCGAGAATTGGCCAGCCGGGCCTGGGAGGCCGGCGGCTTGCGGAATCTGGCGCAGGAGACGGAGGACTTTTCGGCATCCGCGCTATCCGCCCTGGTCATTGCGCTCTCGGCCCCAGAGGCCCCAGCGGGGTTGATGCGCCAGGCCCGCGAGATCTTCGAGAGCCGGCGGGACATCGCGAGCGAGGCCGGGTGTGCCGTGCAGTATCGCGTCGCGGCGCGCGTAGGTGGCTGGTGGCTCCGGTACGCAGACGTGTCGACGCGCCTGAGGGCCGGCTGGTGGCCGCTACCTGACTCGTAGGCTCCGGGACAGCGGCCGCGCGCGGCTCCGAGGCTGGGCCGACCGTTATGAGACCTGCGCGAGATGGGCGGCCAGGCGGTCCGCCAGCTCCCGGACGTTGGGCGCGTAGAGGAACGTATCGTGGTTGCCGCTGACCACGTGCACGGTCACCCCGCCGAGCGCCAGCGGCCCCCACCCCAGTAGCGGGTCGTGCGGAGAGAAGAGCGGCTGCCAGCGGGCGCGGAACAGCACGAGGTGGCCGGGATAGGGCTGGGGCCGGTAGGCGGCCACGGCCTGGTGAAGAGCTTCGACGACCTTTCGCCGGTAGTCGGGCCAGGCCTTGGCATGCTCCGTGCCTAGGATGTCCGTAATCTCCTCCATCAGCATCTCCGGCCTCGCGTAGCGGCTCCACTCGCCAGAGCGCGGCCGATGGCCCAGCGCCCTGCGAGTCGCTCGGAGCCGCCGGCGCAGGATGCTCCGCACGTCCCGGCCGGGCAGGCGGGCGCACGCCTGCAACCAGTACGGAGCGTTGCTGGCGAGGTTGGCGACGAAGCGGAGGGCGTAGCGCCGATCGACGCGCCGGGCCTGGTGGACGGGGACGGCTGATCCGTCCAAGCTCGCCAGCAGCCCCACCTGCTCACCGCTGGCGAGCAGTTGCTGAGCCATCTCGTAGGCGATCGTGGCCCCTGACGAAAGGCCGCCGAGGCAGTAGGGGCCGGCTGGCTGCACGGTCCGGATCTCGTCGATGTAGCAGCGGGCGATATCCTCCACGCGCGTAAGCGGCGGCTCCGCGCCGTCCAGCCCCCGCGCTTGCAGGCCGTAGCACGGCTGCTCCGCCCCAAGCGCTCTGGCGAGATCGGCGAAGCAGAGCACGTCGCCGAACACGGCGTGGACGAGAAACAGCGGGGGCCGCCGGCCCGTCGGCCGAATCGGCACCAGCGACCGCCAGGCGCTGGCCGGGACCGCCGCGGAGATGAGCCGCGCGAAGTAGGCGATCGTCGCGCCCTGGAAGAACGTGGCGAGCGGCAGGCGGCGTCCGAGTCTCCGGTCGACGCGAGCGAGGAACTCCGCCGCGAGCAGGGAGTGGCCCCCGAGCTGGAAGAAATCGTCGTAGACTCCGACGCGATCCAGCCTCAGCAGGTCCTTCCAGATGCTCGCCAACTCCGCTTCGATCGCGTTGCGCGGTGCCACGTACGGCGGGGTGGTCTCCAGACGCGCGCCCTCCTGCAGCGGTAGAGCCCGCCGATCCACCTTGCCGTTGGGCGACAGCGGGATCGCGTCCAGGACCACGAAGGTGGCTGGAATCATGTGCGCCGGCAGGCGCTGGCTCAGCAGGTCGCGGAGCTCCGCGGCAGTGGGAACCGGTCCCGGGTGCAGCGTGAGGTAGGCGACGAGAGAGCTCTCCCCGTGCTGGCCTTCCTGGGAGATGACGGCGGCCTCCTTCACGAGCGGTGCCGCCAACAAGGTCGCCTCGATCTCCGCGACCTCGACGGTCTGTCCCCGAAGTTTGACGCGGGTGTCGGTTCGGCCGAGATGCTGCAGCGAGCCATCCGCCTGCAGACGGCCGAGATCGCCGGTCACGTAGATCCGCGCGCTACTGCCCGCGGGGTCAGCGGTGAACGCGGCGGCCGTGAGCTCCGGCTGGCGCCAGTAGCCGGGCGTGAGATAGTCGCTCTTGATCGCGAGCTGGCCGACCTGCTCGGGGCCGAGCACCTGGCCGGACTCGTCCAGGATCAGGATTTGCGTGTCGTCCCCGGGATAGCCGGCCGGCACGGTGCTGCTCGGCAGCTCCGTGTCGTGGTCCAGGACGACGACGCAGCAGACCAGCGCCTCCGTGGCGCCGAACTCGTGGAGGAAGAGGCAGGTGCGGGGGAAGTGCTGCTTGTAGAGCTCGAAATCGGCTCGGTGGGCCACGTCACCACCCAGACAGACTAGGCGTAAGCAGGGGAATCGCTCCTCTCCGGAGAGCAGCCTGACGAAGTGGCGGAATACGGCCGGAACGGACTGGTGGACGGTGATCTGCTCCTGCTCGAGCCAGGTCGTTAGGACGTCTATGCCCCTCTCGCGGACGTCGCAAGGATAGAGCGCCGCGCCGTTCAGGAGTGTCGAGAAAGTCACTACGGCGGCGAGAGCATAGGTGCCCGGGAAGATCAGCGAGAGCCGGTCCGCGGGGTTGATCCGCAGGCGATTGGTGTACCACCTCATGCAGTGCAAGATGTTGCGGTGGGTCTGGACCACTCCCTTCGGACGGCCGGTCGAGCCCGAGGTGTACAGGATGTAGGCGGGACTGTCGGGCGCGACCGAGAGATCGAGCGGGCCGGCGGACAGGGATGGCTCGAGAGCATCGACGTCGACCACCGGCACACTGCTGCCGGCGAGCTCGCTGGCCAGTGCGTGATGCGCGCTGTCCGTTAGGAGGAGCTCAGCCTGCGAGTCCTCCACCATGTAGCGGGAGCGCTGCTGGGGAAAGGTGGGGTCCAGGGGCACGTAGGTCTTGCCCGCCTTGAGGCTCGCGAGTAGCCCAATGATTAGCTCGGCGTCGTAGGCAAGGAGGAGTGCAATCTGTCCGGGGCCCGGCCCCGCTCTGTCGAGAATGGCCCGCGCCACGCGATTGGTGACTTGGTCGAGGTCGCGATAGGTGAGCGTATGGCGCTGCGTGTGCACCGCCGTGCGGTCGGCGTGCAGCGCCGCCTGACGCGCGAAGCGAGCCGGGATCGAGCCGGCCACGTCCTCCGCGGGAAAGGGGCGAAAGTCGGCGGTTGTTGGAGATGGAGGCACGCTCGCGTAGGTCCTGGCGGTAGCGGAGCGAGCGCTGGTTAGATTGCTCATAATCCTTCCCCGCTGGCCTATGTGAGTTGAGCCGTCGGCCCCGAAGCGCTGGGCGTGGCGCGCTCCTTACTGCGACGGGCTGGGTGACCAGCTCGCACCATGGGCGGGAAGGCGCGCCGTCTCGAAGTCGTTCAGCACCACCTCCAGGTGCGGCCGGCCGGGCTGGCGCAGGATCGCCAGGGTCTCGGCCACGGCAGTGCGACTGCTCACGCTCGGCCGCACGACCACCAGGACGGTGTCGGCCGCCAGCGCGAGCGTGCGGGTATCGGCCACGGGCAGGATCGGCGTCGTGTCGAAGATCACGAGATCCCAGCGCACGCTCAGCTCCTCAACGAGCCGGAGGTTTGCCGGCGCCGCAAGCACGGCGGCAGGGTCATGGGGCGCGGGGCCAGCAAGGAGCAGGGAGAGATTCTCGACCCCGCTCGGCACGATCCCAGGTAGCGGCCGCCCGTCGCTGACCGCCGTCGCGGTGGCGCGAGCAAACATCGCCTCGGTCCAAGACTTTCCGTTGGGCGCTTGGTACCGTGTCCCGCACACCGGGTCTACGGCCGACAAGGCGTCGAGGTAGCCTGTGGCGTTGCTGAGGTTGAAGATCATGTGCAGGCTGGGCGCGCGCAGGTCGGCGTCCACCAGGAGGACGCGGTCGCCCGCCTGGGCATGGGCGAGTGCCAGGTTGCAGGCGATGAAGGTCTTCCCCTCCCCGTGGTAGGCGCTGGTGATCAGGATGGTGCGCCGGGAGCGATCCAGTCCCGCGAGCTGGACATTCGTGCGGAGCAGCCGGAACGCCTCCAATGCCGAGGCCCGCCGGTCGGCCGGCAGGGCGGGATCCTGGAGCACGATCGGTTGGCGGCTGGACGGCACTCTTCCCACCACGGCGAGGGGTGGCTGTCCGGCGACCGCCGCGACCTGCGCGGGCGTCCGTATCGCATCGTCGAAGCGCTCCAGGAGGAAGGTCAGGCCGATCGCCAGGCCGACGCCGATCGCCAGGCCGAAGGGGAGGGCCCGAGATAGCGGCATGGTGCCGGTGGCGACGCCCGGGGTGGCGCTATCGAGGATGGAGGCCGTGTTCATACTGCTGCGGGCGCGGTTGATCTCAACCAGCAGATTCGCGTAGCTGGTCTCCATGCTGGTGAGCCGGGTGTCCAGGTTGTTCAGCTCCGTCAGGCGGCTCGTGTCGCCTCGCGCGGCCGCTTGGTCGAGTCGGTCTCGCTGCTGACGAAGCGCTTCGATGCGCGCGGGATAGCTGCGGGCGGTCTCCTCCATCTCGGCCAGGCGCGATGACGCGCCGGACGGGCTGCCCTGGCTCGAGACCGTGTCCGAGACGAAGAACTCCGCGATTGCTTGCGCTAGCTGCTGGGCGTCGTCGGGACGAGCGGCCGTGACGATGAGGCGCAAGATGTTGGTGTTGGCAACCGGCACGGTAGTGATCGATCGGGCCAGCGCCTCGGGCGCGAGTGGAAGATTGAGCCGCTGCACGAGCGTCTCGGCGAAGGCGCGGCTGCGCAGGACTTCTCGGTAGGAGGCCACCAGCGCCTCGGACTCGGCGGCCTGCGGGCTGAAGGGCAGGAAGGGGCTCTTCGCGGCGGGATTGAGCTGGAGCGTCACCATCGACTGGTATTCAGCGTGGCTCATACGGCTGCTGAGTGCCGCGATCACTAGCCCGATCGTCGGTAGCAACACGAATAACCACCAACGCCTGCGGAACGCGTCAAAAGTCATCATGCTCTCCACAGAGTCGAATCTCTTACTGTTTGCAGTCGCTGCTGGTGCGGGACCAGGGCCCCACGGTACCGGGCATCCAGCCATGTCAAGGGCTATCGCTTTCTCGTCCAAGTGAGTAATTCAGCAAATCGTAGCCGTGGCTCGACCAGTCCGGACGAAAGAAGCTCGTCGACGGCAGCCCGCACTCCTACTCCAGGGTTTCTATTCGAATAGTCATCGAAGACGATGAGACCACCAGGGATTACTCTTGGTACCCAGGTCTCGATATCGGCGCTGATGCCCTCATACGTGTGCAGCCCGTCGATGTACAGGAGCCTGATCGGCCCGATGTCCGCCGTCTCTGCGGCCTCCATCGAAGTAGCTACGATGGGAATGACCCAATCCTCGACCTGAAAGCGGCGGATATTGTCTCGAAAGCCGGCTAACGAGCTGAACGATTCTCCATCAGTGCTCGTCTCGGCGAGATACCAGGGATCGCCGGTATGCGGGTCGATCGCATGCACCGGCTCGCGTCTCGCCCGCTTGGAGCCCCTCGCTAGTGCAATCGTCGACTTGCCCCAGGCGGAGCCGATCTCCACGATGGCACCCCGTCCGGGACCATGATGGGCCATGGCGTACAGGAGGCGCGCATCGCTGATCTTCAGCCACCCTGGGATAGACCGATGGGCGCTTGGCCAGAAACTCAGGAAGTCCGGACCATCATGGCGGAGCGACGTGAGGGCGACCTGGGCAAGGTACCGCGTGCGGTGGGCGGTGAGCATGCGTATCACTCCTTCAGGGGCTTGGCATACCGATGCCAAGCAGGGACTTGTGGCTCCGCACCGAACCGACGGCTTGCCCCACGACGTCGGGTGAGAGAGTACCGCCCTGGACCAGCGGCGGGCATGATCCGGCCGGCGCGCAGGCGGCTACCGCGTGCGGACGCGCTCGATCGCTCCGGCCACGATGGGGTTACCATCGTCGTCGTAGATCCGCTGCGAGGTGTAGCCCTCCGGCCAGATGTCGGTGAACCAGAAGCGGATGCCGAACTGGATGCGGAGCTGCTTGCAAGTCGTGGGGCTCTCGTTGTAGTGCTCGTGCTCGAACATCGCCGGCGGTACGTGCAGCACGTCGCCGGCCTCCCAGCGCTCGGCCCGCCCCTGCACGTCGCTGTATCCCTCACCTTCGAGGATGTAGATCACCGCCTCCAGATGCTTGTGGCGCCCGCTGTGATGGTACGGTGGGTCCTCGAAGATGAAGGTCATCGCCACGCTGGTGGCCTTGAAACCGTTCCGGGGGACGATCAGATAGCGGGTGATGGCGTGCTGCTGCTGAACTGCCGCGAGATGACGCTGCGGGTGATAGGACTGGTCGGTCGGAGCCTGCTCCAGATGGATGACGGCGCGGCGGTCGTCAGCCAAGTACTGTGACTCCTCGGCAGGGATCGCTGCGAGTACCGAAGGGTCATTCGGCCCGGCGTCTTCGAGCTGCTCGAGGCGACCGAGCTTCACGAAGACCTCGAGGGGGAACGACATGCCCGACAGATACAGCGCCGGGACGCTCCCGGTGTTGAAGTGCTGGTGAACTGCCCGGTAAGGGATCTGCAGCGTGCTGCCCGTGTGCCAATCGAACCGCCGGCCATCGATGACGCTGAAGCCCTCGCCCCGAAGAATATGAATGGACTCCTCTCCGTGGGCGTGCTTGCCCGTGTGCCAGCCGACGGGAATCTCCGCCTTGAGCACGCAGCTACCCATGGTGGGGAAACCCAGCTCGTTCGCCACCATCAGCTTCACTCTAGCGTCCTGGCGCGTCCGGATCCAGGGAATGTCGTGATCGTGGGCGATCATCGGCGATCGCCGGAACTCTTCCTGAATCCGATCTCCCGCTGCGAGCCATTCCTCGTAGAAGTTGCTCATCAGGACTCGCTCCTTCCTATGTGCGAGCTGCTTCAGTGAGACACCGGCGCTGTCGCGTCGCCGGCACCGGGTTCGTTCGCCACTGGGCCTGGGGCGAACACCATTAGATGCAGGACCGGCGACAGCTCCTCCCGCTCGACGAGGGTCATGCTCTGGGCAAGGCCAGCGAACGCGGGAGACTGGCAATCGCGACACGGCCAGCCGTCGAAGATCAACCACAAGCGGCAGGTGCCGCAGAGCTGCTGCTGCAGACGCGTCAGCTCCTCGTCCGCGGCAAGCTCGGGCGAGGTCGTCTCCACGAGCTGGTGGTCGCTAGCGATCTCCCACGTATAGAGCCGCTTCAGGATCTTCGCGCGCGGATCGAGCCACTCCCACGAAGGCGGCACCGGCGCGGGAAGTCGGCCCGCTTGGCCTGGCCGATCCGGGGTCACCATCTCTGGCGCGATCGACCACACTCGGTACGTGAAGGCGTAGGCCCCACCCGGCATGGCGCGCACGGCCACGACGTCGTTGGCGCGCGCCTCGGCCACGATTCGCTGCGCTGCTCCGGCCCAGTCTTGCGGCCAGCTCCGGGACCATGGAGAGCCGTAGAAATGCGCCAGGGAGAGGACGTCGATCACGGCGATCAGCGCCAGCAGGGCCCCGGCCGTCGCTCGGCGCTGATAGCGGATACCAACGGCCATCAACAGGAGGTAGAGAATCGCCACGATGACTATATGGCGAGACAGGAGCAGCAGCCCCCCCCCTGCCAGGCACAAGCTACCAAGCATCCACAGCGGATAGGTCCGTCGCCAGCCGCCGCGGCGCCATGCCGCGATGACGCCGAGCAGCGCGATGCCGACCGGTACGACGCCGACGATTGCTAGCTCGGCGACGAGGCCGGGTTGCTCCCACAGCGATCGAGCCTGAAGCGCGCCAAACTCCGTAGCGCGATAACCCGTGCCCAGGTTGAAGACCGTGGTAACTAGCGTCTCCAGGGCAGCGCGCCACGTCCGGCCGATGTAGCCAGAGGACCCAGCGGCCCGCAGTTGAATCAGGGCGATCGGCAAGTGGGGAAGCAGCAACAGCCCCAGCAGCAGTACCCCGACGGGCCAGCGCTTCGGTAGTGGCCGACGCGTTACCAGGCACGAGAGCGCAAGGTACGCTGCCTCGGCGAGCACAAGCAGCGCGGCGTAATAGTGCACGTAGATCGCTGCGGCGCTGGCGAGCGCATACAGCGCCCAGGTCGCGGCCGTGGGCCGGGTGATCGCCTTCCAGAACAGCCACAGCGAGAGCGCGCTGAGCAGGCCCAGAAGGCTGTACTGGCTCGCATCCTGCGACTGGGCGATGAAATATGGCGAGCAGGCGACGAGCAGTGCCGTGAGGAGCCCCGCCTTCCTGCCGTACAGGTCTCGGCCGAGATAGTAGGCGACGACGATCGTGGCCACACCGCTGACCAGCGAGATCAACCGGTAGGCGACCAGGTTGTCGCCGAGCAGCGCGATGACGCGGCCAAGCAGCAAGAAGTAAGACGGCGGATTCTCCTCGTAGCCGCTAGAGATCAGCGAGGCGAGTAGGGGCAAGGGGAGCTTCGCGTAGGCCACCCGCACCGCCTCGTCGGTCCAGAAATCGCGTGTCGCGATACCGTAGCAGCGAAGCAGGAGGCCGGCGAGTACGATGCCCGAAAGCATGAGCGGCAGAGCGCGATACCTCCACCACGGCGCGGCGCGATCCTCTGGGAGCGGCACGACCGGGTCCGTGCTGAGCTCGGGTGCCGACGCCGTCGCGACCGCCAGCGTCGCGGGGCCAGCCGGATGGTCGCGCGGCAGGGAACGGGGTTGAGGCACGCCGGACT
>Ga0070739_10006578_pt1 | contig 12754 bp, 16 predicted proteins | sample Coa_R1_7_FD_66445 | JGI IMG/M metagenome (GOLD analysis project Ga0070739, IMG submission 66445) | Surface soil microbial communities from Centralia Pennsylvania, which are recovering from an underground coalmine fire - Coalmine... | ecosystem: Environmental > Terrestrial > Soil > Unclassified ... | reverse complement strand
CGGCCGGACGAGAGGTGCGCGCTCTGACTCCCGGATTTCACGGTGAGATCGACCGGCCCGGCCGGGAGTGTGTCGACGAACTCGGTCAGCAGCCGGGCGGGTAGTGTGATCGCGCCCTCCTCGGCAACCGAGGTATCCGTCCAGGTCGTGATCCCGATTTCGAGATTGGTTGCCGAAACCTTCAATCGCCCGTCCTCGGCCGACAGCAAGATGTTCGACGCTATCGGAAGCGGAGAGCGCGCGGCAACAGCCCGCCCCGCGACGTGCAACCCATGGCTCAGCTGTTCCTGTCCAGCGGTGATCTTCAACAAATCGCTCCTTCCGTGACCGGCGCGTCCCTGCGGCGCGCGGCCCGGTTTATCCAGAGGCGGGCGCCAAGATTATAGGTGAGAACCGAACACCCATCAATGCGTCTGTGGCAGGCCCGTGTCGGTCTGCCAGCCGTACCAAAGGAGCTTGCGAGCATCGACAAATCGCGCGGCCTCGGTGTCGTCTAAGTTGACGGCAATCACCCATTTGTTGCCGGCTTTCTCCGAGGAGACCAGGCATGCCCCGGCACCGGGTGTCGTTCCGGTTTTCACACCGTCAAATCGGCGGGACGACCAGAGAAGCTTATTTAGATTGAACCAGCGATGGAAGATGCGATGATCGACGCTCCAGGCCCTCCAGGAACGAGTACGCACAATCCTGGCGAAAATCGGGCGGCGCATCGCGATTCGAGCGAGCGTCGCCAGGTCGCGGGCGGTCGTCACCTGACCGGGAACGTCAAACCCGTTCGGCGTGAGGTAGTGCGTGTGCCAGAGATGGAATCTTCGCGCCTGCGCATTCATCAAAGGAACGAATTGTTGCGGAGTACCCGCGACGGCGTCGGCAAGCGCGAAGGCGGCGTCGTTACCGGAGGGAAGAAGCATGCCGTGGAGGAGATTCCACACGCTCAGGCGCTCCCCCGCATAGAGCCCGGCGGTCGATCCGCCGTAGGCAACGGCGTCTGAGCCGACGGTCACAACAGTGTTCAATCCGAGCCGATTTAACACGATGATTGCCGTCATAATCTTGACCGTGCTTGCCGGATAGCGTTCTATATCGGCGTTCTTCTGGAAGAGAACCTTGCCGGTCCAACCGTCGACCACGATTGCCTCCGGTGCGTACACCGTCGGCGCGCGAACCGGCGCGGCAACCGTCGGGCAGGCGGCAGTGAGGGCCAGAGCGACGGTGATGAAGATGGCCGTAACGCGACGTGATTTAGCCCACACGGCTTCGGGGGCTGTCGCCGGGGTTGTTGAGGATTTGGTCGAGACTGTGCGAGGTATAGAGATAGCCGTCGCGAATTAGACCCGCCGTGAGGCTGAAGTCACGCGAGTCCAACGACTCGGGCAGCTCCGGGCGAAGAAGATGGATCCGCAAGCCCGCCTCGCGGTGCCGGGCGAGTTCTCGCTCCACCGCGTACTGCGAACCGATGCGGGCAGCCCGATCCACGACAACTGTCGTTGTGCCGGCGCCCGGCGCGAAGTAGCTGCAATCGAACGCAAATACATCGGTCGCGCCGCGATCGAAGAGAGGTTCCAGCGGAAGAAATTCCAGCAAGCCGCCGTCAACGTACAACTCACCGCCAATCTCGTAGGGCGGATAGACACCCGGGATTGCAGCACTCGCCATTACCGCCGGCACGATCGGGCCCGAGTCAAAGACGACTCGCTGCCCATCCGACAGCCGGACTGCGACAATGCTGCACGGAATCGCGCACTCTTCGAATGATGCGTCACCGACATAGCGTCGAAGCAGACGTTCGAGGGCATCGGATGAGTGGAGATAGCCGCGCCGCAAAAAATTGCGGAGGATCGTCACCGGATTCCCCGGGAAGATATCCTTTTGCCGGAGCGACAGCCAAATGGTTTCCAGGCGATCAAGTTGCCGTGGAGTCAGCGCATACCAGGCGGCATTGATTGCCCCGGCGCTACTACCGCTAATCAGCGATGGCGTAAGGTGCCGCTCCTCCAGCGCCCGCACGCCCCCGACCTGCCAGGCGCCACGCGTTCCCCCGCCTGACAGCGCCACGCCGATCACCTGCTCGGGGCGCCTGGATCGTCCGAACATCTGCATCCTCACCGCTAGGATCTATCTCTATGCCATATTGTGCGCCGAAGACCCGATTCGGCAAAGCCCGCGACGCCGGCTGGCGCGGTACACTGGGGCGCAATTTGCGAGTCGAAACCTTTCATCACGCTCCGCGGTAGATTCATCAGATTGTCGCAGCAACTCGCCCGACCGGATCTCGCTTCGCTACGCGATGACGCGTTGATTGAGCGCGCTCGATCGGCGGATCACGACGCGTATACCGAACTCGTCGATCGCTACAAAGAAGCCGGTTATCGGGTCGCGGCCGGTATCCTCCGCCATCCGTCAGACGCCGAGGATGCCCTTCAGGAAGCGTTCATCAAAGCGTATATCTACCTGGACTCCTACTCGAACCGCTATCGCTTTTACACCTGGTTCTCGACGATCGTCCGCAACGTCGCGCTGTCGCACCTTAGGGCGCGGGATTGGCTGGTCGTACCCCTCGCCGAAGAAATTGTCCACCCATCACGAAACCTGGCCGAGGATTCTCCCGAGCTTGCCGCGCTGGCGGCGAGTCGAGCCGACATTGTCCGCGCGGCAGTCGCCGATCTGCCGGATCGCTACCGGCGGGTGCTCGTGCTCCGTTACTGGCACGACCTCACCTACGACGAGATTGCGGCCGTGACGCAGCAATCGCTGGGAGCGGTCAAGACCCAACTCCACCGAGCGAAGAACATGGTCAGTGAAGGGTTGAAAGCGCCGGAGCTCGGGCTGGCGATGGAGTGGTGATGCCCGAGCCGATGACCCGGGATGCCCAACTCGGCGCGGATTTCACGCAGCGACTGCGCGGATCGCTGGAGTCCGCTGATCGGAGGCGCCGCCGTCGTGCTGTGGTTGCGCGACTCAGACTCGCGCTTCCTGCCGTCCTGCTCGTCGGCCCGGTGCTCGCCTGGCACCTCATGAACATCGCGCCGGGCAGTTTCGCGATCGTGGTCGGGCTCCTGGCCCAGTGGATGCTGGTTCTCAACGTGGGCGTGCACGTCGATACGTCACTGTTGCGCTACCTCGGCCTGCAGGCGTTACCGTCGGTCGTCGGCGTGTTGCTGCTGATCGTGATAACCGGCTGGTTGCTCGCCGGGCCCAGGAACGACGAATGAGACGGTACATTCTTATCGCCGGTTGGGTTGTCATCCTGGGTCTTAGCGCGGCGCTGCCGCTCTCCGCGATCTTCCACGGCCTGGTGCGAGTCGGCGGTGCCGTCGCCATCACCCCGCACGAACGTGCCGCGCCTCTCATTGCTTTTCGGGCGCGCGTGAATGCACCGGGCGGTACGCGATCGGTTGTGGTCGTCGCCGGCGGAACCGTCACCGTCGGGGGGACGATCAGGCAGGATATCGTCGCGCTTGGCGGTCGTGTCTACCTTCGTCCGGACACCGTTGTGGACGCCGATGTTCTTGCAATTGCCGGCACCATTTATCGCGCACCGCGCGTGAGGCTGAACGCGCAGTTGGGTGGACCGGTCCGGCAATGGAACGGGCGAACGCGACCGGCCGGAACTGACCTCGCCGCAACGCTGGCAACAAGTACGCGTATTGGCTTGGCGGCGGGTCTGGCATTACTGCTTATCGGTACCGTACTCACGATCGTTTTCCCCTGGCAGGTCGTCCTGATCTCGTCCACGCTTCGCGCCCAGCCGCTCAAAAGCGTTGCCGCCGGAGGGCTGTGCCTCCTTACGTTCCTGTTTCTCGTCGTGCCGCTTGGCTTGAGCCTGGCCGGGCTCCCATTTGCCCTTTTGCTGTCGGGCGCGGGAACGTTGGCCTGGTTATTCGGCATCACGGCGTGCGGCGTCGTGCTTGGGCGCGTCCTCGCCCGGGGAGCGGTCTCCCTTGTCTGGGCATCGGCGGCAGGATTGGTCGTCCTTGCGCTCGGAATGACCGTGCCCGTGATCGGGCCGCTCGTCGTCACCATTGCCGGTCTCGGCGGCGCCGGGGCGCTAGCCGTTGCCCTCCTGTCCCGTTCGCGGCCTCTCGCCCCGCGGATCTGAAACCTTTTTCCGGCGCGAGCGGTAGATAGGGTAAATATCGCCGCTTGCGGCCGCAAGGATAGGAATGGAAGCAGTTGTCGCGTCCGTGGCCGGCTTCACGTCGGCCCAGATCAGAGTCCACACTCAACGCGCGCGCGAGTTCGTCGACGTAACGGACGAGATCGAGCAGCTCGTCGCCGATTCGGGGATCCGCGACGGGCTAGTCGTCGCCACCTCGCAGCACACGACGGCCGCAATCGCGGTGAACGAGCACGAACCCGAGCTGTTCAAAGACCTGGATCGCTTCCTCAGCGAGCTGGCCCCGACAACCGGTACGTACGCGCACAATGCGGCTCCCTGCGGCCCCGGCGAACATCCCAACGGTCACGCACACTGCCAGGCGCTGCTGCTCTCAGCCAGTACTACCATTCCAGTGGTCGGGGGGGTTTTAGCGCTCGGCCGCTACCAGCGCGTCTTCCTTGTCGAGCTCGATCACGCGCGCCCGAGAACGGTTACCGTCGCGGTCCTGGGATCGTAGCGGGTCGAGGCGGGCACGCGGGTGCCCGCCGTCCCGTAACCCGTGTGGCCGACACCGGATGTGCCAGCATCCGGGCGACCCATTCCCCGCCGTCTCTGAACCTACGAAGTTTCCGTTCCGTACATCGCCCAGTACGGTTCCTGGGCGCCGTAATTTGATCCCAGGTTCGTCACCAGGCGCACGAGCCACGAACGTTTTGGCGCCGACGCCGGCTCATCCCTGACCTCGCGGGCCCTGGCGGCCAGCCGATCCGCATCGGCCTTGGCCATGAGCTGCGCGTGATGCAGGTGCCGCGTGTCCATCGCGTACTGCATTTGGGGATCCATGCCGAGCCTCCTGGAACCTACGACGTTTTCGTTGGTCCTATTTCACCACCTCGGCGCTCCGCGTGCAGTGAACTAATTCACATAGTCAGGCAAGGGGCTCGATAAAGATGTCGACAGTCCCGCCACACGAGAGTCCAACATCCCACGCCATCTCGTCGGTAATGCCGTAGTGCACGAGCCGCGGTTGCCCGGTTTCGAGCACTTCCATCGCCTCGGTATAGACCGCGCCTTCGAGACAACCACCACTTACCGAGCCGACAAGCTTGCCGGACGGCGTCATCGCCATCTTGGCTCCGGTCGGCCGGGGAGTGGAACCGCTCGTACGAACAACGGTTGCGACGGCGATCGGCTCACCCTGCCCGCGCCAGGCGTCCACATCGGAAAGTATGTCTCTCATCTTGCTCTCCCTGTATCCTAGACCGAATTCATAGTGCGTCGGAGCCTACCGTGAATCCCGTCTACTCCATCATGGAACACCCCCATCGCTGGTTCATTCTTGCCGGCCTTAGCTTTCTGGTCGGCATGATCGGCGCGATTGCGATGCTGGCCTACGTCGTGCCGCATCCAGTTGCCCGCGCGTGGCTTATCTTCTGGCTGGTCGTCACGGCGGTGTTTCTGATCCTGAGGTTTCTCGAATGGAAGCGCACGCTTGAAGAGCAAGTACGCGCCGCTGAAGAGCAGCCCAATCGCACCGTTCGGACGATCGGCGACTAACTCCCTGCCAACCCCAAGTCACCGGCAATCGACCGCATTGCCTCAATCACCGCGGCAATGTGCTCGTCTAGGTCTACGCCCAGATCCTCCGCGCCGCGGATCACGTCCTCCCGATTGACGCCTCGCGCGAACGCCTTATCCTTCATCTTCTTACGCACCGAGCGCGGCTCCAGCTGGAAGATGCTCTTATCCGGCCGGACGAGCGCCGCCGCGGTAACGAGGCCGGAGAGCTCGTCTACTGCATAGAGGGTCTTGTCCATCGGCGAGACACGGGTAACGTCAAGGTAATCGGCGTGGCCCTTGATCGCGTAAATAACGTCGTCGGGGTAGCCTTGTTCCTCGAGGATTCGGGTACCGAATAGCGGATGCTCATTCGGGTCGGCGACAGCATCGGGGTTTGGATGTTGCTCGTAATCGAAGTCGTGCAAGAGCCCAGTGATTCCCCACCGCTCCTCGTCCTCGCCAAACTTCCGAGCGTAGAAGCGCATTGCCGCCTCAACCGCGAGCATGTGGCGCCGCAGGCTCTCGCTCGAGGTGTAGGCAGTCATTAACTCCCAGGCGTCCTGTCGCGTCTTCTCCATCCGGCTCCCCTCAATCTTTGGCGCATTCTATAGCGCGGGTTGTCTCCGTCTTCGGCGGACGACGAGGGTCGCCGGGCCGGGATTCGGTACGCTGGTGCTGGGCCAATGTATGAAGAAGGAGAGTGCCATGCCCCGCGTGTACAAAAACTACATCGGCGGGAAGTGGGTCGAAGCAAAGTCCGGACGGACGTTTGAGAGCTGCAACCCCGCCCGAACCGACGAGATTATCGGAGTCTTTCAGCGGTCGAGCGCGGAGGATGTCGACGCCGCGGTACGAGCGGCGCAGGCAGCATTTCCGGCCTGGAGCGCAACACCGGCCCCGCTGCGTGCCGACATCATCCTACAAACCGGTTTGTTGCTCGAGAAGCACAAGGACGAGCTAGCCGAGTTAGAGACGCGGGAGATGGGCAAGGTTCTGGAGGAGGGCCGGGGCGATGTCCAGGAGGGCATCGACATGGCCAAGTACATCGCGGGCGAGGGACGCAGGATGTTCGGCGAAACGGTGCCGTCGGAGCTGCGGAGCAAGTTCGCCATGCTCATCCGACAGCCGATAGGTGTGTGCGGCCTTATCACGCCCTGGAACTTCCCAGTTGCGATACCCACCTGGAAGCTTTTCCCCGCCCTGGTCGCCGGCAATACGGTGTTATTCAAGCCGGCCGAGGATACGCCTGCCGCTGCGTCGCGGCTCGTCGAGCTTTTTGAGCAGGCGGGGCTCCCGGGCGGCATCTTGAATCTGGTAACCGGCTATGGTCCGGAGGCCGGGGCGCCGATCGTGGAGGACGACCGTGTCAAAATGCTGTCTTTCACCGGGTCGAGCGAGGTTGGACGAGAGATTGCGGCGACCGCGGGACGGTCGCTTAAGAAGGTTATGCTCGAGCTCGGGGGGAAGAATGCCCAGATCGTGATGCCCGACGCCAATCTCGATCTCGCCCTCGAGGGGGCGCTTTGGGGTGCCTTTGGCACCACGGGACAGCGCTGCACAGCCACCAGCAGGATTATTCTTCACACCGACATCGCGGGGGAATTTACGCGGCGCTTTGTGGACATGGCACGAGACCTCAAGGTCGGATATGGGATCGAGCCGGGCGTGCAGGTAGGCCCGCTGATCAACGGCGATCAACTCGAACGTGTGGAACGGTACGTCGAAATCGGCAAGCAGGAAGGCGCTGGGATCGTCCTTGGAGGAAACCGACTGACGGGAGGAGAGTACGACCGCGGCTACTTCTTCGCGCCGACCGTGTTCACCGGTGTCACAAAAGACATGCGAATCGCGCAGGAAGAAATCTTCGGTCCGGTCGTCGCTGTCATGCCCGTCAGCTGTTTCGACGAGGCGATCGAGGTCGCCAACTCGACGATGTACGGCCTGTCCAGCGCGATCTACACCCAGGACGTCAACCTCTCGTTCCGGGCGATCGAGGCGCTCCAAGCCGGTATCACCTACGTCAATGCGCCGACGATCGGCGCCGAGATCCAACTGCCGTTCGGTGGCTGGAAGGCCACCGGAAACGGGCACCGTGAGGCCGGAACAAGCGCCATGAAGGAGTTCACGGAAATCAAATCGGTCTACGTCGATTACAGTGGCAAATTGCAGCGGGCGCAGATCGACGTTGAAACGCATGCCACGTGATGCTTTCCGGCCTTCCCCCATTGCCGATACCATCGAGTAAGACCACCTGGGGATATGTCTGTGGCTGTTCGCCCGATCATCAAGCTCGGCGCACCGGTTCTCCGGCAGCGCGCTATAAAGATCCATCGCATTGACAACTCGGTAAAGGCTCTGATCGCCGATCTGATCGACACGGTTAAGGACGCGCCCGGAGCCGGCCTTGCGGCGCCCCAAATCGGGGTGCCATTGCGCGTGCTCGTGACCAATCATGAAGACCGGATTCGGGTCATCATTAATCCCGAGATCGTGTGGGAATCTGACCAGGAGGTCGTGGCCGATGAGGGATGCCTGAGCATTCCGGGGTTTTATGGCCCGGTCGCGCGGAAGGACGCAGTCGTCGTCCGGGCGATGGGCCGGAATGGCAAGATCTCGAAGATCAAGGCTGAGGACTGGGAGGCCCGGATCTTACAACATGAGATCGACCACCTGAACGGGGTCCTCTATATCGATCGGATGGAAGATAAGAGACTCCTGCGGCGCGCCGACGAAGCGCAGGAGGAAGAGCTGCAGGAAGCCGAGGTCATCACGTAACGCCGCGCGGAACCCACGAATAGAATCGGCCCCGTCCCTTAAAGGGACGGGGCCGGAAATTTGTTGCCCTAACAGCGGACTAGCGGATGTAGATGGCGAAGACCCAGCCGACCACGCCGCTCTTGAGCATGACATGATCCCACCGGGCGCCGCGCGTGAGCGCATCGACCTTCTCACCGGCCGGAATCGACGTGATGACCGCGCTGCGGAGCGATGACTTGGTGTGCATCCGAACTGCGACCGTTGCGCGTGCGTTGGCAACGAAACCGGCCACGTGGGGCTTGACCTGCTTCGAAGCCGTGGGAGCGGGAGACGTCGAGCGGCCAAATACCACACCGCTAACCCAGCCCTGCGCCCCCGAGGAGAGCCGGACACGGGCCCAGCCACCGCGCCAGTAGAGAATGCTATACGAACCGCCGACCGGAACAACGGCCACGACCCGCGACCGAATTGATCGGGCAGCCCGGACGTTGAACGCTACCGTGGCGATCTTGGCGTTCCGATTCGTCGTAATGGTCGTCGAGGTGTTCGTCGTCTTGGTCGCAGTCGTCGTCGCGCCGATCTGGAGATATGCTGCATCGACCCAGCCGACCTTACCGTTGGCGAGCCGGACCTCAACCCAATTCCCGGAACGCTTGATAACCGTTACTTTCTGCCCCTTGCCGAGCGACGTGACGACGGACGCGCCGAGGGATGGTGAGCTGTGAACGCGCAACCCGGCGACACTCGACGTTGCGGTCGGACCGGTGCTGGCAGCGGTCGGCGTGCCGGCTTTCGTCGGCGCGGTAGGGTTGCTCACCGTCGTCGCCGGCGAACCCTTGCCGATACCCATCGCCACGACCCAACCGACGGCTCCGCTCGGAAGCCGAACGCGGTACCAGCCGTGCCGGTGGCCAATCACGTTCACAACAGTTCCCTGGACGATGACGGCAATTACCGAATCTCTCGTCGAGGGACCGGAGCGGACATTCAGGGACGCGACCGAAACCGTCGCGGTCGGCCCGGTGGCTGTCGTGACGGTCGGACTCGTCGCGTTATTTCCCGATCCGACTGTCGGGTTCCCGGTGGTCGGGCTCTCTACTGTCCCGACCGCCGACCCCGTCCATGGTCGATTCGCGCCGAGATAGTGCTGAATCCAATAGCTTCCGTCCTTGGGATCACCGGTGATTGACGAGATTTCAACCCCGGTGTTGTACCAGGCCGCGTGGATGACCTTGCCGCCGCCGATGTAAATCGCGACGTGCGAGATGCCCGGCCAGACAGTGTTCTGGAAGAACACCAGATCACCGGGCTCCAACTGCGAGTACGACACATGCGGGGCATAGTCGTACGCGCCCTGCAGAAATCCGGGCAATGGAATACCGTTTACGTGGTACACGTACGAGGCGAAACCAATGCAACTGAAGCCTGTCGACGGGCTGTTTCCGGTTGCCGTGTACGGATATCCCAGATACTTCATCGCGGTCGCGACAATTTGAGCGCCCGATACGGCGGGGAGGTTTGCCTGGGAGCTCTCGGTCTGGGCGTCGAGTGACGTGGTCGAAGGGGAATTATTCGAGGGGGAATTGGTGGTGGGAACTGTAGCGGGAGCGGCCAACGAAGCTGTTGTTCCGACTCCGAGACTGGCAACAACTGCCAGACTGAACGCTATCAGCGGTTTCCTCATCCGCGACCTCCAGGATTTTTGGTCGCACTGAGGCCCGAGGAAGCCACACCTCTGGCACGGCATGGGCTCAGCACGCAAAACGCAAGGCCAAGTTACCATGATGCCCGGGAGGTGTCAAGTTTAGAACGGTTGACCGAGAAGCAGAAGCCTCCATCTTGTCCGCTCATCGGGCCGCTGCTACAGTGAAATTGACGCGGAAGGAGAAACCATGCACGAGGGCTATAGTCTCGTCCCGCCCCCGCCGTCTCTCCAGGTCCCGCGCGTAGCTTTCCTTGCGAGCTACCCTCCCCGCGAGTGCGGCATTGGGACGTTTACCTACGACCTCGTCAATGCCTACGACGCCATCGACCCCACACGCCTGTCGACCGTCATCGCAATGAACGACGAAGGTCAGATGTACGACTATGACCTGCACGACTACCAGGGCCGCGTGCGGTTTCAAATCGAAGTCGACGACCTCGACAGCTACCGCGAGGTTGCCGACGCCATCAACCGGTCACGCATTCAAGTGGTCAACATCCAGCATGAGTACGGCCTTTTTGGCGGCGAACACGGCGAGTACATCCTGACTTTCATGCGTCGGCTGAACCGCCCGATCATCGTCACGCTCCACACCGTCTTGCCCCATCCTGAGGGGCACTTCAAGGAGGTGACCCAGGCCCTGATAGATGAAGCCGCCGGCGTGGTCGTACTCGCGCAGAGCGCGGTCCCGATGATCCTGGATAATTACCGGATCGCGCCCGAGAAGCTCCACATGATCCCGCATGGAATCCCGAATTTCACCCGCAAGGAGGCCGTGCGCCGGCGTACCAAAAGGCTGCTAGGGTTCGGCGACCGGCCGATTCTTTCGACGTTTGGCTTGATCGGCCCGAGCAAGGCAATCGAGTACGTCATTCGGGCGCTACCCTCGATCGTCGAAAAAAATCCGAACGTTCTTTACGTCGTAATCGGCGAAACGCACCCGCACATTCGGCAGCGTGAGGGTGAGTCTTATCGCAATGACCTGATCCAGCTTGCGAAGGATCTCGGCGTTGCAAAGCACGTCAGGTTCAACAATCGGTTCTTGACGAACTCGGAGCTCATTCGTTACCTTGCTGCCACCGACGTCTACATCATGGCGTACCTCAACAAGGACCAGATCGTAAGCGGTACCCTCGCTTACGCGGTTGGCTGTGGCAAGGCAGTGGTGGCGACGCCGTTCGTCTACGCCGAGGAGATGCTGTCCGATGGACGCGGAATGCTGGTTCCTTTTAAGGATTCGGCGGCCATCGGCGAGGCAGTAAATACACTTCTGACTAACCGGAAGGGGCTGCTGGCGATGGAGGAGAGAGCCTACAAATTCAGCCGGCCGATGGTCTGGCCCAATGTCGCTCGCATGTACCTCGAGCTGTTCCGGCAGGCAGCGTTCTTTCGCGCGGCGGTCCACGCGGCAACTTGAACAAGTAGGACATCCACAAGGAGGCGCTCGTGGCGCACCGCTTTGACTCGGACAAATACGACCCGTATTCGGAAGCAGCGCAGCAGGTTGAAAGCCATGCCTTTGCCGGGCCAGATGCGCTCGATGCAGGAGCAAGTGAGAACCTGTATTCCCAGCTTGCCGCCGCAATCGTCGCCGCACTCGGCGATATCGGCGCGACCGCGTTCCGATTGGGACTCACGCAGCAGCCGCAAATCCAGGGCGTGGCCGAGGCGGTCGCGGCAGTTGCAAAGCCCACAATACTGAGTTATCTCGGCGAGGTCGATCCCGAACCCGCGTTGCGGGCGCTGGAACAGGATCCGCGGCTCGAAACGCTGTCGGCCATCGACCAGGATGAGATGAAACGCGAAATCGGCCAGACACGGCAACTCGAGGATCTCGTGCTCCGCGCCCGCCGTCTGCCCGACCTCATCGACTTTGCCGGAACGATGGGCCTGCGGATCCCCGAGGGCGCCCTCGACAACTCGCCCTACATCATTCCCGGCGGGGAGCTTCCCTCCCCTGAAACACAGTAACCGAGTAACTGGAGGGTCAATACCGGGCGATGAATTCGAATTCGGCGGCGGACGACCAGGACCTGATTTACGACTGGAACCTCGCCGATCCCGGTCGGGTACATCCCGGCCGCACGGTTGAGTTGGACGACGAAACGCTGCGCGATGGACTGCAGAGCCCGTCGGTCATCTCGCCGACGATCGAGCAGAAGCTCCGTATTCTGCACTTCCTGCCGCAGCTAGGCATCCAGGCGGCAAACATCGGACTGCCGGGTGCGGGCCCGATAGCGAAGCAAGACGTCATGGTTCTGGCGCGCGAGATTCGCGACGCGCGGTTGCCGCTGGCGCCCAACTGCGCTGCCCGAACCCTCGTGGTCGATGTCAACCCGATCATCGATGCGTCGGAGCAGGCGGGGACGCCGATCGAAGCCGCGGTCTTCATCGGGTCGAGCCCGATTCGCCAGTACGCCGAGGGCTGGACGCTCGATCGGATGATTCGCCACAGCGTCGATGCGGTCCACTACGCGGTGTCGCACGGCCTGCCCGTCATGTTTGTCACCGAGGACACCACGCGTGCCCGACCGGAAACACTTCAAGCGCTTTACACCGCCGCGATTGAGGCCGGCGCCACGCGTATCTGCCTCGCCGATACCGTAGGCCACGTCACGCCGGAAGGGGTCTGG
>Ga0070739_10006575_pt1 | contig 12756 bp, 11 predicted proteins | sample Coa_R1_7_FD_66445 | JGI IMG/M metagenome (GOLD analysis project Ga0070739, IMG submission 66445) | Surface soil microbial communities from Centralia Pennsylvania, which are recovering from an underground coalmine fire - Coalmine... | ecosystem: Environmental > Terrestrial > Soil > Unclassified ... | reverse complement strand
GACGCGACATCGGTCTGCTCCCGTCTCGCTGGATGCACCCGCATACTACTCGCCACCTACTCTTAGGGCAACTTACGTGTCAAATGACCCACTAGGCGTGGACACCTGGCCAGGATCAGCTCATCTGCCGAGGTAGGTGCGCACCTGCCAGAGGTCCGGGAAGCAGCGCTTGGGCAGCGTGGTGAGGAGGTAGCCGACGCCCTCGCTGCCGCCGGTGCCGCGCTTGAAGCCAATCATCCGCTCGACCATCTGGAGGTGGTGCATCCGCCAGAGGGTGAGCCGCTCGTCGAAGTCGAGGAGCGTCTCCGCCAGCTCGTTCAGCGCCTGGTAGCGGTGGGGATCGTTGAACAGCGGCGCCAGGTGGGCGAGGCGCTGGCTGTCGATCCGCCGCCGCTCCTCCGGGTCGGCGTCGGGCGGCGGGCAGGGCAGATCGAAGCCGTGGGCGCGGAGGACGTCGTAGTAGAGCTCGCCGAGCGAGGGCTCGGCAAAGCGGCGCTCCAGGCGTGCGGCGGTCTCGGGCTCGTTGCGGAAGTGGTCGATCAGCCGCGGGTCGCGCAGGCCGCCCAGGATCTCGATCTCGCGGAACTGGCCGGACTGGAAACCGCTGGCCGGGTTGAGGTAGCTGCGGAAGCCCAGGAAGTCGTGGGGCGACATCGTCTCCAGGATGTGGATCTGGTCGACCAGCAGGGTCTGGACGGCGACGACGCGGCGAACGAGGAAGGTGGCGCGGCGGAGGCGGTCCTCCCAGCTCGGGTCGGCCCCGGCCTCGGCGGCCTCCCGCAGCAGGGTGGCCACCGTGTCCAGCTCGTGCAAGATGAGCTTGAACCACAGCTCGTAGGCTTGGTGGATGATGATGAACAGCGTCTCGTCGTGGTGCGGCGGGTGGGACTGGCAGATCTGCAGCGAGGTCAGCTCGGGCACCTTCAGGTAGCCGTTGTAGGAGAGCGGCGCGCCGCTGCCGAGCTGTCCCAGGCTGCCGTAGCGCGTCATCGTGCTTCTCCCGCAGAGGGGCGGATCAGCGCCGCCCGGTGCAGCCAGCGTGCCAGAAGGTGCACGGCTATAGCCGGAGTATACGACCGGAATCTCCGGTGTCGATCTCACTGCGGCAGCATGCAGAAGTGGGCGTACAAGCGGTTACATCGCGACAGGGACCAGCAGCAGCCCGGGTAGACCTGGCTGCAGCGCTCCGGCGGCTCGCCGCGGTCCTTCTGCTTCTCACACCAGCGGAGGCCCCAGGCGACGTCAGAGGGGCAGTGAGCGTAAGGGGTAACACGAAGACGCCCCGCCTCGAGCGTGAGCGGAAATTCGTCGAGCGGCCGCGGCGCGGGTCCCACTTCGGGAAAGCCATCGGCGGTGAACACCGAGTCTCCGTCGAAGAAGCCGCCCCTTGGGCCGCGCGGCGCCCATTGGCTGCCGGGGCGTGGGTCGCGCCACTCCACCTGCTGGCCGCGGTGCGGGCTGCGATCGGCCAGCGCCCGGAAGGTACCATCGGGGTAGCGAACCAGGTAGAAGCCGAGGTGCTCGCGCGGCCGGAAGTGAGTCGTGGAGCCAGGCGGGAAGTCGTCGACCGCGCCCACCCAGCGCCCGTCGGTGTAGACCAGCACCGCGCTGGTCGTCTGGCCGCCCGCCCAGGAGGACACCTGGCCGCTCGCCACACTGCGCATGCGGTCTGGCGGCCACAGCACGACGACCGCTACCAGAGCCATGGCGACCGCCGTGCCGAGAACGAGGGCCCAGGTTAGCCGGCGCAGAAATGCCAGGTCGGCGAGCCGGGGCGCCGCCCTGTCTACCATCGCCCTCGCCTCGGGTTCCACGCGCAGACTGGCCTGCTACCAGCCTACCCGAGACCGCCCGGTCTGTCAGCCGTTCGTCCCCGTGAGGACCGGCATCGCGAGCGCCAGCCGCGTGTCCTCGAGCGGCGGCTCGCCGCGGCGGCGCACCTCGGCGCTCGCCAGCAGGGCGCAGGCGGGGCAGTAGTACTCGCGCACGACGATCTCGCCCACGAGCCCGAAACGGTTCCAGTCGCTCAGCTCGGCGATCGAGCGCTCGCGCACGACCAGGCCGCGCTTCGGATCGGCGTCGGCCGGCCCGTGCGCCCGGCCGCAGGCGGCGCAGGCGTACCACGGTGCCCCATCGTGGTCGACCACGACGAAGGCGTCGCCGATGCGCGCGGCGGGGTCCGGGGCTCCGCTCCTGAGGGGAGAGGCGCGGCGCTCGCAGTGCTCCGCGTCGTGGGGCGGGAGTCCGTCGGCCGAGAGAGCGAGAGCGCCTTCACCCGGGCCCTCTCCCGGTGGGAGAGGGAATGATGCGGGGAGAGGGGATGATCCGTTGCCGTTGCCAGGCGCGGGCGGCGCGGCTGGGCGCGTCCCGCCGTTCGGCGACGCGAACAGCGCGGCGGCGGGCCGCGCCTCGCGCAGGCGCTCGGCGCGCAGGGCGCCGCGGCGAGCGACCGTCGCCGCGGCGTCTACCCCGCCCGTAGCATCGAGCACGACGCCGTACAGGTCGGCGGCGCGGCGCGCGGAGCACAGGCCCGCGGCCACGTCCGCGGCCACGCGTGCCGGCTCGCGCGCCAGCGGGTCGCCGTAGCCGCCGCCGCCGGCGCAGGCGGTGACGAAGGCGTCGCCGGGCCCAAGCAGCGTCCGCTGCTTGGCGGCCAGCGGCTCGACGCGAGCGCCCGGGAGCTCCTCCCAGCTACCGGGCACCTGGCCGGCCGCGAACGCCTCGACCACGCCCGCGTCGCGCAGCGCGAGGCGCACCTGCACGCTCGAGGGCAGGCCGCCGTAGAGTCCCTTCGCCTCCGGCTGACTCGCACCGTGCGAGATAACGGTGAGGTCGATCGGGCCGGCCGCGCCGTGCGGCACGATCAGCGCCTCGGTGCCCTCGCCGCCGCGCAGGCGGCCGGCGCCGCCGGTGTCCTGGCTCTGCTTACGGTAGACGTAGAGGATCGGGTACAGCCGCTCGTAGGCTTCCACGTTGGCGATGCCCTGGGCCGGCGAGCCCGGCACGCCGCTGGTATCGATGCCGTCGTGCCAGCTCGCGGCGCCACCGCCGCCGGCCTGGTCGAGCAGCACCCCGGTGAAGGGCGCGCCGGCGGCCGTGCGGCCGTTCACCACCGCGCCCTGCCAGGCCGGCGTCCAGTTCGCCTGCGCCTCGTCCTTGTCGGCCGCGCAGGCGTGCAGCTTGCCCAGCACCGCCGAGGCGACGTGCGAGGTGGCGTAGGTGGCGCCAACGGTGGCCATGCTGACGGCGGCGGGGTGGCGGGCGTTGTTCAGCGAGCCCTCCTCGGCCACGATCTCCAGGGCCGGCAGGATCGCCGCCGGCGACCAGGGCAGGTCGTAGCAGAGCATCGGGAACACCGCAGACAGCACGCCGCTCTCCAGGCCCACCCGCGTGCAGTTCATCGAGCCCGGCGCCTGGGGGCTGGTGCCGCGGAAGTCGAAGGTCAGCCGCTCGCCGGCCTTGGTCAGCGTCAGCTTGATCGGGTAGAGCACGTTGTCGTTGCCGTCGTGGTCGACGAAGCCCTCCTCACGCCAGGTGCCGTCGGGCAGCTCGCGCAGCCGCCGCAGGAAGGCCTGGCGGATGAGGCCGATGATCTGCTCGAGGGCAGCCAGGTAAGTGTCCACGCCGTACTCGGCGACCACGTCGCCGATGCGCTGGCGCGTGCGCTCGATCGCCGCCAGGCGGGCGCGCAGGTCGAGGCCGTTCAGCTCCGGCGTGCGCGAGTTGCGCGTCACCCAGGCCTCGACGTCCGGGCGGATGCGGCCGCGCTCGACCAGCTTCACCGGCGGGATCAGCGGGCCCTCGCCGTACACCTCGCGCGTGCCGACGGTGAAGCTGCCCGGGTTCGGCCCGCCGACGTCGACCTCGTGCATCGAGATGCCCGACCAGCCGATCAGCCGCTCGCCGGCGTACAGCGGCGCGACCATCAGCATGTCGTTCATGTGGCTGGCGCCGGCCCAGGGGTCGTTGAGCACGAAGGCGTCGCCGTCGGCGTAGCCCGGGTCGGCGGCGTAGCGGGCGATGATCGTCTTCGCCGCGACGTGCAGGCTGAGGGCGATGCGCGTGGTGTAGACGCCGACGAAGAAGGCGTCGCCCTCAGGCGTGAGCAGCGAGGCGTTGAAGTCCTTAGCCTCGTAGACCACCGGCGAGCCGGAGATGCTCGCCGCGACGCGCCCCTGCTCGTCGTTGATCATCCACAGCCGGTGGCGCAGCACCTCGAGCGTGATCGGGTCGAGCACCATCACCTAGCCCTCCGCCCCTTGGCTTCCAATGAACGGGTAGTGGTAAAGCAAGATCGTCGGTTTCCTCAGAGCCATAACACTGTATCGTGCTGCAAAGACGGCAAGACGGTACTCAGGTGCTGCTCGACACGCCGCAACAGCGTGCCGAAGTCACTGATTTCGGGCGACACGATGATGCCTGCGTGAGCACGACCAGCGGACTTCCATTCAGCATCGAGGCGCCGGTAATCGCGTACGTCGAAAGTTAGGATCGCTCGCCCTTCTCGCGCGGCGAACGCTAGCTGCTCGGCGTCCGAAATCCCTCGGTTGCTGAGGCCAGCCTCGGGACAGCTCAACGCATCGAAGCCGTCGTGGCGAAGCGCGGCGGCGAGCTGAGGCGGCATCATTTCATCTCATCAGTGTAGACGCGTATCCCTAAGCCGGCCACGGGTGGCTCTGGAGTTCAGCCCAGGCTCGCTCATTGGTCTCGATGTCCTCGTCGACCCGAGCCGGATGAGCGGCGTAGAAGTCCAGCGCACCCTGGATTTGCTCCTGGCTGAGATGAGACAGTAGCTCCTGCACCCGCTCGACACTGCCGAGATCTCGGTAGAACTTCACGACTGTGCGTACAGGGGTGCGGGTACCGCGCACGACGGGGTAGCCACCGTTGACCCCGGGTACCTCGTTCACGTATCGGTCATCCATTATTGCCTCACTCGTGCGGAGCCACCGGCGCGTCTTCCTGTCTCAGGATCAAGGATAGTGCTGGACGCGGCGCGTGGCAAACCCCGGATGGGCGCCTCTGGCTCCAGCGAGTCGGCGAGGGCAGCGCCGCTCACAGCTCCAGGAGCAGGTTCTCGTACTGGTCGACATGGCCGCTGGCGCCGGGCGGGAGGACGATCGTGTCGCCCATCCGCTCGACGATGCAGGGGCCGGCCAGGACGTGGCCGGGCTCGAGGCGCGCGCCGTCGTAGACCGGCGTGTCCACGAAGCCGGCCGCCTCGGCGAAGTAGGCCGGGCGGGCGCCGACGCGGGCGGCGGCCGGGTCAGCGCTGGCCGCGGGCGGGCGGGCGGCGAGGCGCGGCGCGACGGTCGGGCAGGTGCCGTCGACGCGGCACTTGAGCAGCTCCAGGCCAGCCTGGCGGAAGCCGGCCTGCGCGCCGTAGACCTCGGCGTAGGCCGCCTCGAAGTCGGCCGCCAGCGCCTCGGCCTGGGCGGCCGTGAGCGGGCCGGGCGGCAGCGGCACGGCCAGGGCGCGCGGCTGCAGGCGGTACTTCACGTAGGCGTAGCGCTGCAGGCAGACCGCCTCGCGCCCCACCCCCTCGGCGGCGAACTGCTCGAGCAGGCGCCGCTCGAGCGCGGCGTACAGCGTCTCCGCTCCGGCGCGCTCAGCCGCGTCCAGCGGCAGGACGGCCGGGTACGACGCCTCGGCGCTATGGACGCGCCCGCCGGTGAGCATGCCTAACGCCGAGAATACCGTCGAGAAGCTGGGCACGTACAGGCGGCGCACGCCGAGGTCGCGGCCGTAGAAGGCGGCGTGGGCCGGGCCGGCGCCGCCGTAGGCGAACAGGGCGAAGGCGCGCGGGTCGTGGCCCTGCTCGACCGTCACCTGGCGGATCAGGTCGGCCATCTGAGCATTGACGATGCGGAAGGCGCCGGCCGCCGTGGCGATCGGGTCCATGCCCAGCCGCGCCGCCACGCGCCCGACGGCCTGCTCGGCCAGCGCGCGATCCAGCCGCTTCCGCCCGCCCAGGAAGCGGTCGGGGTTGAGGTAGCCGAGCAGCAGGTCGGCGTCGGTGATCGTCGGCTCGACGCCGCCTTCGCCGTAGCAGGCCGGGCCGGGCTCCGCGCCCGCGCTCTGCGGCCCCACATGCAGCAGGCCGTCGGGATCGACCCAGAGGATGCTGCCGCCGCCGGCGCCGATGGAGTGGATGGCGATCTTCGGCACCAGCACGTGGTACTTGTCGACGACCGGCTCCTCGTCCAGCTCCGCCGCGCCGCCGCGGACCAGGCTGACGTCGAAGGTCGTGCCGCCCATGTCCGTGCATAGCACGTTCGGCTCGCCGTACAGCCTGCCGAAGTAGCGCGCGCCGAGCACGCCGCCGGCGGGGCCCGAGTCGAGGGTGAGCAGCGGGCGGATCCGCGCCTCGGCGACCGTGGTGAGGCCGCCCATACAGTGCGACAGCAGCAGCTCGCGCCCGTAGCCTCGCTCGCGCAGGGCGCCGGCCAGCCGCTCCAGGTAGCCGAGCACCGGCGGGCCGAGGTAGGCGCTGAGCGCGGCGGTGGCCGTGCGCTCGTACTCGCCGAGCACGGGCGCCACCTCGCTGGACAGGGCGACGTAGAGCGCGGGGTACTTGCGGCGCGCCAGCGCGCCCACCGCCTGCTCGTGGCGCGGGTCGAGGAAGGCCCAGAGAAAGCTCACGGCGACGGCCTGCACGCCCGCGGCTACCAGCGCGTCGAGCGCGGCCTCGGCGGCGGCCAGGTCCAGCGGCACGACCACCTGCCCATGCGCGTCGAGCCGCTCCGGCACGCCGATCACCAGGCGCCGCTCGACGATCGGCGGGTCGGCCTTGGCCAGCCGCGACTGATGGAGCATCTCCCGCTCGGACAGTCCGGCCACCTTCTGGATCACCTTGCCGATGAACAGGGCGTCCTCGTGGCCCTTGGTGGTGATCAGCCCGGTCCGCACGCCGCTACGCTCGACGACGGCGTTGGTGGCGACGGTGCAGCCGTGGAGGAGGAGGGCGCTATCGGCGAGGAAGGCGTCGAGCGGCTGGCCGAGGTTCTCCGCCGCCACGGCGAGAGCGCCGAGCACGCCCTCGGCCGGGTCGCGCCGCGACGACGGGCTCTTGGCGATCGTCGCGATCGCGCCGTCGCCGTCCAGCACCGCGCAGTCGGTGAACGTCCCGCCGATGTCGACCCCCACGTGGTACACCTGGCTCCTCCCCATCCGTCGCGGCTCGCATCCTGGGGTTATAGCGCCCTCGCGGCTCCGCGCGCCCGGGGTGCCTTATCATGGAGGCATCAGCTCTTAATGGGTGTGGCTTCGCGGGAGGAGAGCATGGCGGTAATCGACGCCGATGCCCACGTCGAGGAGTGGGCCGCGACTTTCAGCGACAAGTACCTGGACCCGGCTTACCGGGCACGGCGACCGGAGGTGATCGCGACCGAGAAGCGCGTCCACTGGCTGATCGACGGCCACATCTTCCCGCGCTTCGCCGGGCCGGGCGCGCACAGCCTGGGTACGCCGACCGGCTACGGGCTCGACCGCTTCACCTACAGCAGCCTGAAGCGGGAGAGCGTCGAGAGCCTTGAGCTGCGCGACCCCGCCGCGCGCCTGGCGGACATGGAGCGCGAGGACATCGACGTCCAGGTGATCTACCCCACGCTGTTCCTGGCGCGGCTGAGCGAGGACGCGGCCTTCCATGCCGCGCTCTGCGCGTCGTACAACCGCTGGCTGGGCGACGTGCTCGGCGGCCAGGAGCGCCTGAAGTGGGTAGGAGTGGTGTCCCTCGACGACGGCGCGACCGCGGCGCAGGAGGTGCGGCGGGCGCGCGAGCTGGGCGCGGTGGGGATCATGATCCCGGGCACGGCCGGCACGCGGATGCTCAACCACCCGTCGCTGCTGCCGTTCTGGGAAGCCTGCGCCGACACCGACCTGGCCGTGGCCGTCCACGTCGCCTGGAGCTGTCCGCCGCTCAACCAGATGTTCGATCATCTCTACTACGCCACGCTGATCCCGTTCGTCTTCCCGGTCCTGATGGGCTTCATCACCTTCGTCAGCAGCGGCCTCCTCGACCGCTTCCCCACGCTGCGGGTCGGCTTCTTCGAGGCGAGCTGCCAGTGGCTGCACTTCCTCGTCGACCGCATGGACCACCGCTACGAGTTCATGCAGCAGGTCGGCCCGGGCACGGGCGCAGCGCCGCTCGCGGTGAAGCAGAAGCCCAGCGAGTACCTGAAGACGGGGCAGGTGTACGTCAGCGGTGAGGTCGAGGACGCCCTGCTGCCGCAGGCGATCGAGCTGCTCGGCGAGGACCAGTTCCTGTTCGCCTCGGACATGCCGCACGGCGACCGCGAGCCGTTCTCCGTACGCGAGCTGCGGGCGCGCCGGGACATCCCGCCCGGCACTGCCGAGAAGATCCTCAGCGCCAACCCGCGCCGCTTCTACCGGCTGTAACCGCGCCTTCCGCGAGCGCGTCGGCGAGCGGCTGCTAGCGGGGCCCGTGGCGGTGGGCTCGCTCGCCGGCTCACGGCCTCGCGCCGCATTTCTTGAGCACGCCGACGAGCGGCTGCTACGCTGAACGGTGAGCCCAGCGCGCAGAGCGAGGAGGAGCCAGATGGCAGAACAGAGCACCATCGGCGTCTACGAGACGATGGCCCAGGCCGAGGCGGCGGTGCAGAAGCTGAGCAGCGGCGGCTTCCCGATCGACCACGTCTCCGTCGTGGCCCAGAACCTCCAGTCGGAGAAGGAGATCCACGGCTACGTCACGGCCGGCGACGTGGCCAAGACCGGCGCGGCCACGGGCGCCTGGGTCGGCGGGCTGTTCGGCCTGCTGGTCGGGGCGGCGTTCCTCTGGATCCCCGGCATCGGGCCGATCCTCGCCGCGGGGCCGCTGTCGCTGGCGCTGCTCGGCGGCGTCGAGGGTGCGGCGGCGGGCGCCGTTGGCGGCGGGATCCTGGGCGGCCTGATCGGCTGGGGCGTCTCCAAGGAGCACATCCTCAAGTACGAGGAGCAGCTCAAGGGCGGCAAGTACCTCGTCATCGCCCACGGCACCGCCGACGACGTGGCCCGCGCCCAGAGCATCCTGCAGGGCACCGGCGCCAGCGAGCTGACCACGCACGCCGAGGCGGCCGCCTGAACGGGGCCTGGCGCTCGGACGATCGACTCACCGGGCAGGGCGAAGGTCCCGCCGCGATGCGGCCGCGGTCCTTCGCCCTGCGGCTATCCTGCGCCGCGCTGCTGCTCCTGCTGCTCGGGGCCTGCTTGCCAGCGGGCCCCGGCGCGGGCCGCCAGGGGGCGACCGGGCCGGCGCCGACGGCGACCGTGCGGCCCGCGCACACCGGCTCCGAGCGCGGCGCCGAGCGACCCTCCCGCCGACGCGCGGCGCCGCCTACCAGCACGGCTGGCGCCGTCGCCGGCCTGGTCGTCGAGCCCGACGAGGGGCGCGGGCCGATCGAGCAGACCATCGCCAGTGCCCAGCGCAGCCTCGACCTGGTGATGTACCTGCTCACCGACCGCCAGACGATCGCCGCGCTCGAGGCGGCGCAGGAGCGCGGGGTGCGAGTGCGGGTAATGCTCGAGCAGCACCCCTACGGCGGTGGGCCGGGCAACGACGCCGTCGCCCAGGACCTCCAGGCGGCCGGCATCACCACGGCCTGGAGCAACCCGACCTTTCGCCTGACGCACCAGAAGACGCTGATCGTCGACGACGCGACAGCGCTGGTGATGACGCTCAACCTCACCGCCAGCGCCTTCAGCCGCAACCGCGAGTTCGCCGTGCGGGTCACGGACCCAGCCGCGGTGGCCGAGATCCGCCAGGTGTTCGACGCCGATTGGAACCGCCAGGCGGTGCAGCCGCAGCAGCCCGACCTGGTCTGGAGCCCGGACAACGCGCGCGCCAAGCTCCTGGCCTTGATCCGCGGCGCGCGCCGCACGCTGGTCGTCTACAACGAAGAGATGCAGGACCGCGAGCTGGAGACCGCGCTCGGCCAGGCCGCGCGGCGCGGCGTCGGCGTGCGCGTCCTGATCAGCCCCGGGGAAGGCGGGAGCGACGCCAACGCGCCCGGCCGCGAGCGCATCGCGCGCGCCGGCGTGGAGGTGCGCCTGCTGAAGAGTCCCTACATCCACGCCAAGGCGCTGGTGGCGGACGTGGGCGGCGCGGGCGCCATCGCCTTCGTCGGTTCGGAGAACATCTCCACGTCCTCGCTCGACCAGAACCGCGAGCTGGGCGTGCTGCTCCGCGACGGCCCGCGCCTCCAGCGCCTGCAGGCGGTGTTCGAGGGCGACTGGCAGAAAGCGAGTGCTGAGTAGAGTATGACGGAGTTCAGCTTCGACGCCGAGGCGCTGGCGAACGCCCTGGAAGCCGCCGGCTACGACGTGGATCCGCCGGCGCCCCCGACTGCCGGGGGCGAGGTGGGAGTCGTCAGCGCGCGACGCGACAGCGCCGGCGGGGGGGTGGCGGTGGTGGTGATCGACCGCGGCGGGCGCCTGAAGTTTACCCTGACCCGCGACGTGGCACCCGAGCGGGCGCGCGACGCCACTGTAGCCGGCCAGCGCTGCCGCCTCGTCGACACGACGACGCGCACCACCGTCGCGCTGCTGTCCCTGACCGGGGATGCCGACCTGGCGGTGCTCCTGACCGACCTGGAGCGGGCCGCGGCCCGCTAGTGGATCAGCAAGGATGACCCGATCGGGGTTAGCCGGGGCCAACCCCGATCGCTCCATCACCGCCGGGTCTAGTCGAGGGCGACGAGCCGGTGGAGGCCGCCGCCCTCGGCCAGGACTCGCAGGAACGCATCCGGCTGCTCGAGGCTCACGTACAGGCGGCTGCAGCGGACGGGCAGAAGCAGCAGCCGCCGATGCTCGGGCGGCGTCAGGCGCAACTCGACCAGCCCTGCCAGCGACCCGTTGAGGATCAGCGCGCTGACGAAGTTCGTGTGCCAGCCGATGCCGTAGCCCCAGCCGCCCTGCACGCTGCGGGCACTGACGATGCGCTCGCGGGGAAAGCGCATGGCGAAGAAGCCGAACCGCACGCGGACCCATTCGTCGTCCACCACCACGTAGGACCGCCGCCGCGTGGCGCCGAACAGCACGAGCAGGGGCACCCACCACGGATCGCGGCGGATGGCGAAGCGCGCAGCCAGGCGGCGGGGCGTGGGCGCGGCCATCGGCTCTCTCGCTTGGTAGAGTTGGCGTCGCGGGACCCTCAGCGAGTACCTTACCACGATGGACGGGCGGCCGCGGGGTATCCGTCGCCCGCCGGTCACCGACGCCTGGTCGTCGGCGGGGGAGAACGCCACGATGCGCGCGCTCGTCTACCAGCACGTCGCCTGCGAGCACCCGGGCCTGTTCGCTGATCGCCTGCGCGCGGCCGGCCTGCCGTTCCACGTGGCGCGGCTCGACGAGGGCGAGCCGCCGCCCGACCCGCGCGCCTACGACGCCCTGCTCGTGCTCGGCGGCCCGATGAACGTGGACGAGGAGGTCCGCTATCCCTGGCTGGCGGCCGAGAAGGCGGCGATCCAGCGGGCGGTGGCCGGCGGCGTGCCGTTCCTGGGCATCTGCCTGGGCGCCCAACTCCTGGCGCGGGCCCTGGGCGCGCCGGTCACGGCCAATGCGGTGCCCGAGGTCGGCTTCGAGCTGGTCGAGCTGACCGCGGCCGGCCAGGCCGATCCCCTGTTCCGCGGCTGGCCCGTCCGCCCGCGCGTCTTCCAGTGGCACGGCGACACCTTCGCCCTGCCGGCCGGCGCCGTCCGCCTCGCCGGCGGGCCGGCCTGCGCCAACCAGGCCTTCCGCTACGGGCCGCGCGCCTACGGCCTACAGTTCCACGTCGAGGTTACGGCGGCGATGATCGCCGCCTGGGGCGAGCTAGCCAGCTACCGGCAGGCGCTGGTGGAGCTGCGCGGGCCGGACGGCCCGGCCTGGCTGGCGCGCGAGGCGGAGGCGGCGCTGCCCGCCCTGCACGTCCTGGCGCAGCGGCTGCTCGATAGCTTCCTGGCCCTCGCCACATCGGCCTGCGAGCGACGCGCGCGCACGGCAAGCGGGGACTCCGCGCCGCATCGCGAACGGTAGCCGCTGCGGCCCGGGCCGGCTGCCGCCTGCCCAGTGGGGCGCCTTCCCGCGCACGCGCCTTTTGCGATACGCTGTGAGCCAGACACGACTGGAACGGATCGCCCCTGCCCTATGCCGTTGGAGGCGCGGCCATGGCCCCACCCTTGACCGTCTTGCTGGCCACGTTGGGCGATCCCGATCGCCTGTCCGGGGGCTACCTCTACCACCGGCGCCTGGCCGACCTGGCGCCGGCCCACGACGTCCGCTTCGGCTTCGTCTCCGTGCCGGAGGGCCCGTTTCCGCTGCCGGCGCTCGCCGCCCGGCGGCTGGCGCACACCATCCTCGACGAGGACCCGGACGCGGTGATCATCGACAGCATCGTCGCCTCCTACCTGCTGCCAGCTATGCGGCGTCTGGCCCGCGTGCCGCTGATCGGCAGCCTGCACCAGCCGCCAGGCGGGATGGACCACGGCCCCCTGCGCACCCGGGTCCAGGCGCGGCTCGACCTGCTGGTCTACCGCCACGTCCCCGTCCACCTCGTGGCCAGCCAGTACCTCGCCGAGCAGCTCGTCCTCCAGGGCATCGCGCGGCGACGGCTGCACGTCGTGCCGCCCGGCCGCGACGTCGTCCCGGGCGCCGCGCCCTCGGGCAACGGCGTGCACGCCGACCTCCGCCAGGGACGAGCAGCGGCCTTCCTCTGCGTGGCGAACTGGATCCCGCGCAAGGGGATCGTCCCCCTGCTCGACGCCTTCGCCCGCCTGCCGTCCG
>Ga0070739_10006573_pt1 | contig 12758 bp, 12 predicted proteins | sample Coa_R1_7_FD_66445 | JGI IMG/M metagenome (GOLD analysis project Ga0070739, IMG submission 66445) | Surface soil microbial communities from Centralia Pennsylvania, which are recovering from an underground coalmine fire - Coalmine... | ecosystem: Environmental > Terrestrial > Soil > Unclassified ... | reverse complement strand
GGGAGGCGGCCAGTGACGCGCCGACCCAGCCGACAAAACCTGCCGAACCGCCCAGATCTAAGGAGACGGGAGAGGGACCGGCGAAGAAGGAGGAATCGGCTGCGCAGGAGCTTCCCTCGAAGGAGCCCTCAAAAACACCCCGCGCATCGCTCATCCTGACGGTCAAGCTCGCGCTGATGGCGGCGCCGCAACTATTCCCGTACGACATTGACGTAGAGCAGAGCGACCATCAGATCACACTCACGGGAAAAGTGGCGGATGAAGCCGAAAAGACAGCGGCCGCCGAAGTCGCCAAATCGGTGGACGGCGTCGCGTCGGTGAACAACAAACTGGAGGTCGTGCCGCAGTTGAAGCAGGCGCTCGCCCGCAAGCGGGATGAAATGATCACCCAATACGTGAAAGATCGCTTCGCCAAGAGTACGACCCTGAAGGCAGCCAATTTCGATGTGAAGACGGAAAATGGTGTTGTAATCCTTGCGGGAGTGGTACGATTCCAGGTAATTCTTCTCGAAGCGGCTGAAACGGCCAGGTTGGTCCCCGGCGTCAAGGCTGTGCAGACGGAGAAGGTTCGCATCGACGAAAAGGAGTGATGCCCGGTCACAGCCTCACACCAGTGAGTTGCGCCTCTCGCGCCGTCCTCTCCGCCGATGATCATATCACCGCCGTCGGTGCCCAGCGGCTCCTGTTCGCGCGGGATTTCGGCCTGGTATGGCTGAGTCAACTGGTTTCACAAGTCGGCGATGGCGTCTCTAAGTTGGCCTTGCTCTGGTTTGTCTATTCGATCACCGGATCACCGATCAAGACGACGGTGATCGGCCTGTTGCAGACCATCCCCCCAATTGTCCTAGGGCCGGTCATCGGTGTCCTCGTGGACCGCTGTCCCAAGAAATTCCTTCTTGTTTTCTCCGACATCGTGCGCGCCCTGCTGATCGGATTGATCCCCTGCCTGATTTCGGTCGAGTCGTTCACGGTCGAAGTGCTCTATCTGTTGGTGTTGCTCCATGCCATGGCGACGGCGATCTTCGGCCCGGCGCTCATCGCGGCGGTGCCCGCCATCGTCGCCAAGCGGCAGTTCACCGCAGCCAATGCGCTGCTGCAAAGTACGACGAGTCTCGGCATCGTGATGGGGCCGGCGCTCAGCGGAATCGGGATCGCGTTGTCGAGTTCGCAGGAAGTTCTATGCATCAACGCGGCGACCTATCTGTTGTCAGCCACGTGCCTCTTGCCGGTCCGCATGCCGCGTCCGTCCGTTGTATCCGCCGAAAGGCCGCCCGCCGCGGCGCTGCAGCAAGACTTAATGGAGGCTGTGCGGTTCGTCTTGAGGCGGCAGCCGGCGTTGCTCTGGCTCATCGCGACAGCGGCGTTGTACACGTTTGGAACCAGCGCCCTGACTACCCTGTTTCCGGTGTTCGGCCGGAAGCTGCTCAATTTGGGTCCGGTCGAGGTCGGTTACCTGTGGTCGGCGCTGGGTGGTGGCCTCCTCGCGATGTCGATCCTGCTGGTGTGGTGGACGGAATGGAGTCTGCCGCGGCGGATTGCGCTGATTGCGGGGACCAGCGCAGTCAGCGGGACGGCGATCTGTGCGCTGGTGTGGGTTCGCGATCCGCCGGCGGCGGGCGTCCTGATGGCGGTGGTCGGATGCGGCATGGGTGCGCTCACACCGATTGCATGGGGGGTGGTGCAAGAGTTGTCGCCGCGTGAGATCGTCGGGCGGGTCCTGGGCCTCTATCAAACCGCCGCAATGACGTCCGCGATCACCGGCATCGGCGCGTTCGGATGGATCACCGAAGAACTTGGCGAACCGACGAGCGTGAACGGAATCGGTCTCGCGCTGCTCGTGACCGCGTTGTTCGCGAGCCGTTTCAGGCGTCTGCTGGCTCAGTTGCTCGAGAACGAACACGGGTTGTACGCCGGTTGAGATGATCGGCGCTCCGACAAGCGGGGGCGGCTGGACGCATGGTCTCCAAATGCGGTGCACGGATGACTGTACCCTTGTGGCTGTGCGGACCGCTGCCCGGCTGTCTCTCTCCCGTCGCCATGCACCGCGTGGTGTTGGAAGACGACCATACGGTCAGTTAGGTCGAAGCCGATGGGCGCATCGCGATTACCAACTATGATCCGGCCAAGCTATCCGCTCAGGAACGCCGCCTTCAGCGCGATGCTCGGGTTCGTCGCGCGCGGGATGGTACAGCGCCGGGGCGCGTGATGACGGTGAAAAACCGTTGCGTATGTGGAGCCGGGAAGCCTTCAGCCTGCTGCAGCAATTGTTCCAGATGACCGTCACCGATTCGCGCGAATGCTGACGCTCCCGATCAGGATCGCCAAATACACGCACGTAGTCGGCTGATATTCTTTCTGACCTCCCTGGGGCTGCCGAACGGGTTTCCTTCAGTCTCCGCCTGTGCGCTTCAGAGCCGTTGCCTAATCGTCAGTTCTCTATTTCTGTCCATGGACCGATATGGTGGATCAGTCCGCAAGATTCGGTGCGCCTGCCGCCTCGGCTCATCGCAGGTTCCTCCAAGAGGTCGCGCCTCCAGCGAAACGCGGAAAAAAACCAATCATGAGTCATGCATACGGTGGTTCCTGGCGGGACTGTTTGCAGAACACCCTCGGTCCGCATGAACGGGCTTGACAGGATAAGCGACCGAGTGTATAAATGTGACTTAATAGTCATATATGGCGATATAGTCTAAAATGGCTTTTTGGTCTAGAACGATGGTGGCGCTTGTTCGGCGTCTTGTCGTTCAGAGAGGAGGGAGGAATCATGAAAACAGCAATGCTTCGTGGGGAAGCGCTCGGCAGGACATGGTTCGTCTTCGATGACGAAGGGAAAGCTCTTTGGCTCGTTGATCGGTCTGGCAGAAAAGCGTGTCCTATGGCTTGGGAGTCTGTGCAAAACAAAGCGGAGTCACGGCTGGAGACCCGTGTACAGGTTCACTATCGATCACAGGGCGGTGCGTGGCTGGAAGGTCGGGCGGTTCGGGCTTCCCGAGAGGGGGTCTTTATCGAGGGGGACGACCTGTTGCCTGTCGGAACGGAAGTCGAGTTGAGTTTTGCGCTGCCTGGACGTCCAGCAGACAGGATGAAGGGAGTCGGAACCGTAGCATGGGTCTGCCCCAGACCCGATCAGTTCGGACACGCGCGCGGGATGGGTGTGCGATTCCTGGAAATCATGCCCGTGCGGTGGCTCCAGCACAGCAAGGCCGCCCTATCGGCAGGTCAAGAGCAAGCGCAAGAGGAGAAACGGGGTGTGGCATGAAGGCCATCATGGAAAGAACGGAATCGGTACTCGGGCGGGTCGGCCGCGTCCACAGAAAGAGTCGGCCGATCCTGAGCGAGTTGGAAGGCAAGCCCTGCCGCCTGTGCGGGTGGCTCCGGTACTACCTGGTTATTCGTTCGCGTAGCACCGGGCCGAGCGGCACGTTGGAAGCGAGATGTAGCCGCTGCGATGGACGCAGAAAGTTAATGCCAGGAGGGTTCGAGCACGATGTGGACCGGACCTCGTTGAGGAACTCGAACGGGCTGCGCGGTCACGGCGCTGATGCCAGTTAACGTCAAATCGGAAAGGGGGGATGATGATGAATAACCGAGCCAAATACGTTGCGGCCAGTGGAGTGACGTTCGTCACCGGACTCTTGGTCGGCGTCGGAGCAGGCCTGTTAATGGCCCCGCAATCAGGCGCGAGAACACGGCGACAACTGCGATCGCTAGTGGAAGACGCGGGTGAGCGGGCCGGGTGCATGGCGATCGATGCGAGAGAAGCTCTCGGACGGGTCGTCGAGCGCGGGAAACGCTTGGTGGCCTGAGGGCTGCAACAAGAAAGCCGACCTGAGCCCCATCAGGGCGGTCTGTGTCCGGATGAGAGGCCCTCATCCGGACAAGGCCATATGAAGGAGGGCACGATGCGATGTACACGATGTCGAGGCTGGATGACAAGGGATTATTTCACCGATCTTCTGGACGACCGAGGCGAAATGGACTTCGAAGGATGGCGGTGCGTTAATTGCGGAGCCATCGTCGATCCTGTTATCCTGCGCCATCGAGAAATTGGAGAACTTGAGCCGCTGAAGTCGAAGCGTCGGTGGCGGCAGTACGTAACGGCGTGTTCATGAAAACGGAACCGGAGGCCAGAAGTATGGCACCTGCGGCATCGTCACGGGTGGAGCGTCGAAAAGCGCGCACGCGGCAGACTCTGCTGGATGTCGCCCTGGCGCTTTTCTCTGAGAAAGGCATCTATTGGACAAAAATCGAGGATATCACCGAGCGCGCCGATATCGGCAAGGGGACCTTTTATAAGTACTTCGAGACCAAGGAAGCGCTTCTCCAGGCCCTGCTCCAGCAAGGCTTAGACCTGCTCCTTATGAAAACGAAAGAAGCCGCGCGCGGCGCCAAACCAGGACCGAAGCTCCTCAGCAAGATTATCGAAGCGAGGTTGGATTTTTTCCTGGAACATCCGGAATACCTGCTGCTGTTCCATCAGGTCCGGGGATTGCTTCAGCTCACAACGGAATCAGCCAGGGACCTGCGCGCGGTCTATGACGAACATTTGGATCGCCTCGGGGCTCTGTTGCGCCCCGCGCTGAACGGCAAAGGCGCCACCAACCGCACGCTTAGCACGGCCCTGGCGGCCTACACCTCCGGACTGTTGACCTATTATCTGTTGTTCGATAAAGCGGGCGATTTGAAACGGCGCCGCGGGGAGATTCAAGCCTTGCTCGAGCAAAGCCTTCAGGCGTTGATGTAACGAACACCAGGTTGTTCCGATCCGGAGGAGCAAGCGACGAAGAACTGACCCGTATGCGCAGCCGGGAGGCGACCGCTATGAATGGCTCAGAGTCTCAGTCCCGACAGGCCCCTGAAGGCGTTCCGCTCGAAGAGCCATCGCGGGAAATATGGCTGGGCGGAGAGGCGCATGTGGGTTCGCCATTTTCTTCTCCCAGGCGTCAGCGGTCCCTGGCGTTTCCCGACGGGCTGGGTCCACTTGCCCTCGCCGCTGTGTTCATCGCGGGTCTTGCGCTCGGCGTCAGCCTGACCGCGCTGCACCCTTCCTCCTCAAAACGCAAGAATGTGGAGCCGTGATCGTGGGATTGCGCCCGCCCCAAGCCGAATCCGCAAAACCCGGGCATGCGATAGGAAGGTTGATCGTGCGTAGAGAGACTGGTACACGTCCGTCGAGGCCGACGTTTGTTACTCGGCTCTTCTCCTACGCCGTTCACACCAGCGAACCGGTCGTGTGACGGTGGAACAGGCCGCCAGAAGACAAATCACGGCCAAAAAGATCACACTGATCATCAGGAAGAATCCGGCTCTCAGATCCTGCAGCGATATGCCCGTCGCCATCCCGGCCTCATTGCATTGAAGAACGTCTCAACAACTCTTCCAGCCGCACACGCAAATCCATGGAACTTGGGGATCGTCTTTGCGGAGCCAACGGCCGCATGCGGGGCAGTGCCGCGTCCAGGCTTGGCGGGGAGCTGGACAGATGAGGGCGAATCCCTCCGGAGTCCCGCGTCGCTGTGGAAGGTGCGTCCCCATCTGCACGCTCCCCATCGATTTCCTGGACATTAGCGGCCTGTTCGGCGGCCGGGTGCGTCGGCTTCATGCGAGGGGATCAGGAACCGTTTCATCGCTGGTCTAGCCTGGACCGAAGCTAGCCGATCACCGAAGGACAAATCTACTCTGCGAAGGAGGGGAGTCTATCCTTTTGGGGGGAGCGCCCGGGTTGGCGGAGCAGGCGGACTTGCAGAAAGAAGTCTGCCTTCAGTATCTTGTTCTGAACGGCGTGTGCGGCGGCCGCTCTCATGGTATTTGCAATCGGCAAGTCGCCCGGATCCTGCAGCCGGTCAATCTTGCGTGCTGCCGTAGGCCGGTACGCGGGTGTGAGGAGACATGAAAGATATCGAAGGAGGGTATCGAGCCTTACTGGCGGTCACCAACGTCCTCAATTCGCAACGGGACACGGACAGTCTTTGGCGAGCCATTACCGAGCAGATTAAAAAAGTGGTGCCATGGGAGCGGGCCGGCATCACGCTCTATCGTCCGGAAACGGATTCCTTCCGCTTTTACGCCGTGGAAACCGACATGCCGACCCGTGTGCTGCAGCGCGACGCCGTCATTCCCCGGGAGGGCAGCGCAGTCGGCTGGGTATACGATCACCGGACCATGCATGTCAGGCCGGACTTGCGCCGCGAGAGGCGATTCCTGGAAGACAGCTTCTATGTTCAGGAGGGGTTGGGGCGCATGATCAATCTGCCGTTATTGGTCGGCGAGCGATGCCTGGGTACCCTGAACATCGGGAGTGTACAAAGCGGCGAGCCGGATCCGGAGGACCTGGAATTTCTTCGTCAGGTCGCGACACAGATCGCTTACGCGATTGACCACGTGCAAGCCTACGAAGAAATCGACCAGTTGCGCCGGCAATTGGCACGGGAGAATGCGTATCTGATCGAAGAGATCAAGCTCACGCACAATTTCGGAGCCATGGTCGGCAAGAGTCCGGCCTTCCGCAGGGTTCTGAGTCAGGCCGAGGCCGTCGGTCCCACCGTGACGACCGTGCTCATCACTGGCGAGACGGGAACGGGAAAGGAATTGCTGGCTCGGGCGATCCATGAGTTAAGCCCGCGCCGCCACAAGCCCTTCGTCCGCGTCAACTGCGCAGCGATCCCGATGGGCTTGGTGGAGAGCGAACTCTTTGGCCATGAGCGAGGTGCCTTCACGGGGGCCGATCAGCGGCGTCCCGGTCGGTTCGAGCTGGCGAACGGAGGCACCCTGTTTCTCGACGAAATCGGCGAGATGCCGCTGGAAGCCCAGGCCAAATTGCTTCGGGTTCTGGAGGACGGACTCGTAGATCGGGTGGGCGGCATACGCCCGGTCCCGGTCGACGTCCGGGTCGTGGCGGCGACGAACGCGGACCTTGTCGCCGCGGTGAGGGAAGGCCGGTTTCGGTCAGACCTGTATTATCGGCTGCACGTGTTCCCTATCGCCATTCCACCGCTCCGTGAGCGGCCCGAGGACATCCCCTTGCTGGCCAGGCACTTCCTAGAGTCCTATCGCCTGAAACTCAACAGGCCATCGCTCGAGTTGAGCGAGAGCTCGATGGAGCGTCTGATGCGGTATGCTTGGCCGGGCAACGTCCGGGAATTACAAAATGTGATCGAGCGAGCGGTGATTCTGTCACGCTCCTCAATTGTCGAGATCACAGACCAGTTTCTGACCCCTTCGAAGACTATGCCCCCGACTTCCTCCTCGGTCAATCTTCAAGAATTGGAGCGTGAGCATATCCAGCGCGTGCTGCAACAAACCCACTGGAAGATCTACGGATCTCACGGCGCGGCCGCCCTCCTCGGCCTCAATCCCAGCACCCTCAGGAGCCGCATGAAGAAGCTGGGGATCAGGCGTCCCGTCAGAGTTCCGGTTGCTTAAATTCGTCTTACGCATTCAGCGACATATCGCGATAGAGTCGCTATAAATCGCGGTCCTGGTCCCGCCTCGACGAACTTTCTCACCGATTAAGTACCTAATTCTTTGAATTGCGGTCGGTTTCAAGCCGTCTCGTAGAGGGACTCCATCCGGCACGTCGGTTGCTGAACAACATTTGACCAGGTGCTGGGCCCTAACCCTGGTCTTTGGGATGAACAGTAACAGCTCAAGGCATGGCAGCTCTGCGCAAGGAGACAGGAGGAAACGACATGTCAAAACAAACCCGGAAAGGATGGGGAAAAGGTCGTGAGGTGAGTCGGCGGAACAGGAATACCGGCTCAATGAACGGGTGCAGCCGGACAGCGCGAGCCATCCGGGCGACGGCCGCCCTCGCAGTCGGACTGCTCGGGTGGGCTGGGACCGGCTGGGCCGAGATGGTCAATGTGACGTTGACCGCAAAGGTGACCGTGGTTCAGGTGGCCAAAGACGACGAACGGGAGGCTTGGACCTTCAACGGCAACATTCCCGGCCCGGTGATCCGCGTAAAGGAAGGGGACGTCGTTCAGTTCACGTTGAAGAACGAGGCGGATCGTGTCCATTCCATCGACTTCCACGCCGCCAGGACGCCCTGGGACCGACATTTCCAGGGCATCGGATCCGGGACAGAAACGACATTCACCTGGAAAGCCGAGTATCCCGGCGTCTTCTACTATCACTGCGGGACCGACCCGATGATTCAGCACATCGCCAACGGCATGTTCGGCGCCGTGATCGTGGAGCCGCGGCATCCGCTGGTCAAGGCGGACCGCGAGTACGTGATCGTGCAGAGCGAAATCTACCCCTCGCCGTTCGACGTGGACGCCATGATGGCCGGCAAGCCGAAGCTTGTGGTCTTCAACGGCAGGGCGAATCGTTATCTTGAGGAGCCGTTGGAGGCTAAACCTGGAGAACTGATTCGGTTGCACGTCGTCAACGCCGGCCCGAACCATTTCTCCGCGTTCCACGTGATCGGCGCGGTGTTCGACCGCGTCTACGCAAGCGGCAATCCCAAGAACGTCGAGTACGGCATCCAGACCTACACGTTGCCGCCGGGCGGCGGCGCGACATTCGATCTGATCATTCCGGAGGAAGGGGTGTACCCGATCGTGACGCATTCGCTACAGGACGCGCTGACGGGCGCGATCGGAACCATCCGGGTGGCGAGCGAAGAGAAAATGGCGGCGGTGGCTGCAGAAGCCGGTGGCGTCGGTTCCGCTTCCGAGACCGGCGCGCGCACGCCCGGCGTGATCGGCCAGGTCGAGCGGTGAGGAACCGATGGCATATTGGCTGACGGTGGCGATACTGATGCTGGCGGCGCTCGTTTCTCTTGCTAGGGTGGTCACCGGTTGAGGAAATACCGCGTCGCGCGCCGTCGATCTGGAGGAGCTCGGCCCCGCTGAGTTATACTCCTTCCCCTAGTTACCGGGGATAAGGGACGCGGGGGCATGAGGACGATTCGAGGGCGGATGGTGCTGGCGATCTTTCTCGTCGGCAGCATTCCGCTTCTCGCGGGACTGATCCTCGCCTGGATGTCGGGCATGCGGTCGCTCCGCGACGTCATCGGTGGCAATCTCCAGGCGATTGCCGCCCAGGTCGCGGACCGGGTCACCATGTTGGTGCAGAGCGAGATCCAGAACGTACAGTTGCTGGCCTCGGCGCCGTTGCGCGTCCGCCTGCCGGTCATCCTCGCCAACCGCGCGTACGATGTGGACCCAGCCGTCGCGCGCGCGCTCATCGAGCAGCGTGCCGAGCTCTGGCGCAACGGCACCGAATTTTCCGAGCGAATCCTCAATTCCGAATTATCCCGTTTTCTGCTGGAAACCAAGGTCCGCGGCGGCGACAAGGTCGCCGGGCTTCTCATCACTGACCGGTACGGGGCGCTGGTGGCGGCGAGCTCCGAGCCGGACCGTTACTTTTTCGGCGACCAGCCTTGGTGGGAAGCTTTGCAAGACGAGCGGTCCGGCCATGTGTTCATCACGGACGTGATCGCCGGACGGCAGGGTTCCTTCCGGACGCCAGAGGAGACGATCGACATCGCGGTCCCGATCCTCGACGACCATCAACAGGCCGTCATCGGCGCGATCAAAGCCACGTATCGGTTTGATGCCCTCTTTGCCTTGATCAACCAGATCAGAATCGGGCAGACCGGACATGCCATGCTGTTCGACGCGGCCGGCCATCCGCTTGTGTGTCCGATTTTGCCTCGCCAGGCCCACCGCATCCACGAACAGTTGATGGGGCTCATTGTGTCGGCTGAACCCGGCTGGGGCATTGCGCAGGACGACGGCCACGGCGCCCACGATACCGTGGTCGGCTTCGCACCGGTCAGGGGTTTGGGTCCGCCGATCAATACGTGGCATATCTTCGTCCGTCAGCCTCCCTCGGAAAGTTACGCGCCGATTCGCGAGCAGATCGCCAACCTGGCCCTCATCGGAGTGGTGATGGTCGGGTTCCTGGCGGCGATGGGCCGGTATGTGGCCGCTCGGATTGCCAGACCGATCCAGGTGCTCCGCCAGAGCGTCGAGGCCATCAGCCAAGGCACCTATGACGGGTCGCTCCCCATCGAGACGGGGGACGAATTCGAAGAGCTGGCGACCGCCATCCATCGCATGGCGGACCGTCTGAAAGCCTCCCGGGCAGAGTTGGTGACCTTGAACCGCGACCTCGCGCGCCGGGTCGAGGAGAAAACGCAGGAAGCTGCCGCCCAGATGCGGAAACTCGAATTAACGGAGCGGCTGGCCGCGCTGGGCAAGGTCGCCAGCGGCATCGCACACGAAATCAACAATCCCCTGGGAATTATCATCAACCGGATCGAATGTATGGAGGCGGAGGCGGCCCAACTGCCGCTGCCAGCTGACGTGATGCGCGATTTGCAGGCGATCCGCGCGCAAGCCGAACGCATCCTGCGGGTGACCCGAGGGATGTTGACGCTGTCGCGCCATGCCGCCACGACATTCAAGCCGATCGATGTGGCCTGTGTCATCCGGACCGCTCTTGCGGTCGCGGCCGAACGCGTGGCGGCCCGCGGTGTCCGCCTGGACTCGATCATCGAAGCGGATTTGCCCCCCGTGATGGGGGACCGCGATCGGTTGGAAACGGTCCTGCTGAACCTGGTGAACAACGCCGTGGACGCAGCGCAGGAGGGGACCGGCCAGGCGGTCGTGACGGTGACCGCCGATCGGGTCCGCAACCGGCAGGACGACTGGGTGACTGTCCGCGTCTCGGATACCGGGCCAGGCATCCCGGAGGAACTGATGGAGCGGGTGTTCGACCCGTTTTTTACGACCAAACCCATTGGCCAAGGGCACGGGCTTGGTCTATTCCTCGCTCATGGCATCGTGACCGAGCATCGCGGCCGGATTGAGGTGGCCAACGGCGGACCTGGGGCGGTCTTCACCGTCTGGCTTCCTGCGCTGCTGTCGCCCGAGACTTCCGAACAGAACAGGCAATGGGAATTGCGGGCAAAATCTTAGTCGTGGACGACGAGCCGGAAGCGCTGGAGAACTGCCGTCGCCTCTTGCGGCGCCTGGGTTACGACTGTCTCACCGAAAGCGATCCGGTGCGCGTGCCGGAGGTCCTAGAACGGGAACGCCCCGGGCTCGTCCTGACCGACTTGCGCATGCCGGGCATGGACGGCCTCGAGGTATTGGGCGCCGTCAAGCGCGTGGACCCCGAGACCCAAGTGGTGCTGATGACCGCGTATGCGTCGGTCCAGACCGCCGTCCATTCCATGCGCCAAGGCGCCTTCGACTATCTCGCGAAGCCCTTTTCCAGCGCGGACCTCGAACAAGTGGTGCGGCGGGCCTTCTCAACCGCTGAACGGCCCGACCAGCCGGGAGGCCGGGTGGCCGGCCGAACCGAGGTGCCCGCGGCGGCCGCGTGTCCGGCGCCGCACAGCGGGCTGGACCGGATTCTCGGCGATAGCCCGGCTATGCGCGCGGTTCTTCAGCTCGTGCGGAAAATCGCCCCGACGACCGCCAATGTCCTCATCTATGGCGAAAGCGGCACCGGGAAGGAATTGGTGGCGCGTGCGATTCACGCGATCAGCCCCCGCGCTTCCAGGCCATTTGTGCCGGTTGATTGCGCCTCCTTGCCGGAGAACCTGCTCGAATCTGAGTTGTTCGGCCACGAAAAAGGCGCCTTTACTGGTGCCGTGACGAGTAAACCTGGTTTGTTCGAGCTGGCCAACGGAGGCACGGTATTCCTGGACGAAGTCGGCGGAATGAGCCCAAGCTTGCAGGCCCGGCTGCTGCGCGTGTTGCAAGAACGGCAGATCCGGCCGGTGGGCGGAACGCGGTTCGTCGACGTCGACGTGCGGATTGTCGCGGCTTCCAATCAAGACCTCGAGCAAGCCTGCAGGCGAGGAGGATTTCGCGAGGATCTCTACTATCGGCTGAATGTTATTCAGCTTGTGCTCCCGCCGCTTCGCGCCCGCGAGGGAGACATCGAACTGTTGGCCGCGGAATTTCTGCGCCGAGCAGCAGAACGCAACGGCCCGGCGTCGGCTGCACCACGGTCGTTCGACCCTGAGGCGCTGCGGCTGTTGACGCGCTATTCCTGGCCGGGGAACGTCCGTGAATTGCAGAACGTCGTGGAACGAGCCGCTGCGCTGGCCGACGGGCCGGTGATCACGCTCGCACACCTGCCGGAGCGGCTCCGCATGCTCTCGCCGGAGCCGATCACTGATTGTCTGGCAAGCTCCTACAAGCAGGCCAAGCAACAACTCGTCCGGTCTTTCGAGCGCTCGTTTCTGTTGGATCTCCTGCAGCGGCACCACGGGCATATCGGCCATGCGGCCAGGGAAGCAGGTTTGGATCGTAAGACCATCGAGCGCATGATCAAGCGACACGGCCTCCGCGGCCTGTCTGTAGTGATTGCGGCTTCTCGCCCTAACGCGTGATCCGATCATCGAGTTTTCCGGCAGCATCTCACAAATCCCTCCGCGATGTCTCTCCGCCTCGATCCCGCGATGCTTATTACCTCTATCGTTTGTGTGAATGGGGCATTGGCGCCCCATGTGGGATGAAGAGGTCTTCCAAGCGCAGCCTAAGACATTGCAAGACGATGTGCGTCAGATGACTTAGTCGGTAGGACGTTCAAGTCCTCCGTGTTTTCAGATTGGTGCTGGCCCATTCATAACTTACCGTGAAATGTGAAGGCCTTAGGATGACTTGTGGAGAACGCGATAAGGCACAAACCTTGCTCGTGCTTATGACGATTCGCTCCTCATTTTGTGAAATCGGTTGTCGCACATCCGATGGAGAAAAAGGGGAATGCCGGAGCCGGCTCTGTGGCGTTTC
>Ga0070739_10006570_pt1 | contig 12765 bp, 11 predicted proteins | sample Coa_R1_7_FD_66445 | JGI IMG/M metagenome (GOLD analysis project Ga0070739, IMG submission 66445) | Surface soil microbial communities from Centralia Pennsylvania, which are recovering from an underground coalmine fire - Coalmine... | ecosystem: Environmental > Terrestrial > Soil > Unclassified ... | reverse complement strand
GTGAACCAGCGGGAGGAGAAGGCGACCGAAGCGCTGGCCTCGGCGCTGATCTGGGGCCTTGCCGACAGCCCCGAGCGCCTGCCGCGGTACACCCGTGATCAGGTGATGAAACTCGCCATCGACACCAAACTGGATCAGCAGATGAAGGCCTTCGGTCAGTGGGACGACTTTACCGCCGGCCGCCGGGGCGTCTTCGAGTAAGAAAAATGAAGACGGACGCCGGCGACCCCGTCTAAGATGCCGGCTGGGCTGCGGAGGCCCGCATTCTGGTGTGCCCCGTGATCGACACGCCCGACTCTGAGAGCGCGCTGGTGGAGGCCTGCCGGGCAGGCGACCGCGACGCCTTCCGGCGCCTGTTCGAGCTGTATAAAGACAAGGTCTACTCCATCGCGCTGTATCACTTCGAAGGCGATCGCAGCGCCGCGGCCGACGCCGCGCAGCAGGCGTTCGTGAAGGCTTTCTCCGCCGTGCGACATTTTCGCGGCAACTCCGCGTTCTGCACCTGGCTGTACCGGATCGTCTGGAACTGCTGCATCGACCGGCGGCGCAGCGAGCGCGGACTTCTGCAGCTTCCCGATGAGCTGCGGGATGCAGATTCGCACGAGGACCGCTATGCGGAGCGGGAGGTGGCCAACGCGGTTCAGACGGCGATCCGTTCGCTGCGGCCGGACCTCCGCTGGCCCATTCTGCTGCGCTATTTCGAGAATCTGTCGTATCGCGATATTGGGAAGATTATGCGTTGTTCGGAAGGAACGGTGGCATCGAGGCTGAACCGCGGGCACCGTATGCTGGCCAGCAAGCTGGAGCATCTGCGGGCAGCGCTGGGCCGAGGGAGATGACATGTTTGGCGTGCATGTGACAAAGCGGCTCCTGGCGTTCGAGGAAGGGCTTCTTTCGCCGCGGGCGGCCCGCCGCGTCACGGCTCATCTGGAGCGATGCGAGCGGTGCCGCGAGCGCCTGCAATCAATCCGTCTTGCCGCGTCGGCGGTGCGCGAATCGCCGGTTCACCGTGCGCCGGATTCGTTGTGGAGTGGCATCGAGCGGTCGCTCGATGCAGGCGCTCCGGCCGTCGGGCCCACGCGATGGCGGATCGCAGCTGCTGCGTTCGCGACGGCGCTGGCGATTATCGCCGTCATTCTCGTTGTGAAGTTCACCAGGCGCGCGGAGCCGGGCTGGGCCGTGGTCCGCGTTCAGAACAACGAGACGCCGCGGACCGGAACGCTGGGCGTCGGCCAGTGGCTGGTCACCGGGCCGGAGACGCGCGCCCGCGTCTCGGTGGGCGATATCGGAGAAGTGGAGGTGGCGCCGAATTCTCGCCTGCGGCTGCTGAGGTCCAGGCCTTCGGATAATCGGCTGTCGCTCGCTCGCGGCCAGATCAGCACACGCATTTGGGCGCCCCCTCGTCTTTTCTTCGTGGAGACGCCTTCGGCCCTGGCCATCGACCTGGGTTGCGCGTATCAGCTCACCGTGGACGAACATGGCGGCGGGCTGCTGCGCGTCACAATGGGCTGGGTGATGCTGGAGGACCGCGGCCGCGAATCGATGACCCCGGCCAGAGCGGTGTGCCGCATGCGCCCGGGCTTCGGGCCCGGAACTCCGTATTTCGAGGATGCGCCGCAACAGTTCGCTGACCATCTCGCTCGCTTCGATTTCGGGGGCGACGCCGCCGCACTGGATGCCGTGATCGCCGGCGCGCGGCCGCGCGATGCCCTGACCCTGGTGCACCTGCTCGCGCGCGTCGACGCCGGCATGCGTACCGCCATCGTCGACCGGCTCATGGAACTCGCGCCCCTCCCGCAGGGGGTCACACGCGAAGACGCGCTGGCCGCCAATCCCGAGACGCTCCACCGCTGGATCAATAAGATCGCCTGGGCCTGGTGAGCGGCGCGGAAACTCGTGAAGGAAACAGCGGTCTTCTCCGTCAAAATGCGCGAGGAGAAACCGAAATGTTCCGTTTCAACAACGCTTCTTTCATCGCCGCCTGCGCGGCAGGTCTGCTCTGCGCCGATCTGTTTGCCGGCGGTTTCTGGCTCCAGCTTGGCGATCCGAGTGCAAACCCGGACGCGAAAGCGAAAAATGCTGTCGTAATTGTGCGGCCGTTCGGCTGTATTTCCCCGGCGGACGCCAAACTGACAGGCACAGCCGAGGGGATGCTGAATGGCCAGCGGCGGACGATCGCGCTGGATTTAGTCCCACTCTCGGAGAAGGCGACCTACGCGGTGCTGCGCGAATGGCCCGCCGAAGGCTCATGGGTGCTGCGACTCACCGCGAGCGTTCCCGGCAGGACCACCAGCGCGCTCGTTCCGGTGACAGCCGAAGGGTTCAACCGCGCCATGGTGAAGTTCTTCCAGGGCGACCCGCCGCGCAGCGACCTGGAAGCGATGCTGCACACCATGGCGGCGCAACAACTGGCTGCGAAGAATTGATCTACTTCGTGACCGGCACGACCATCGGCTCGGCGGTTTTGTTCCAGCCGCCGAGCGATATTTTGCCGTCCGCCCGAACGGTCGCCGTCAGCATGCCTCCGGTGTTGAACGGCATAGCGACATTGCCGTGGCGATCGAGCGCAATCACGCCGCCTTCGCCGTGTTGCGCAACGAGCTCTTTCATCACCACGTCGTCGGCGGCCTGCGCCAGCGGCACGTGCAAATAGCGCACGCGCTCGCAGATGTCCGCCGCTACGATGTTGCGCATGAAGAACTCGCCCACGCCGGTGCCCGACACCGCGCAGCTTTCGTTGTTGGCGTAGGTGCCCGCGCCGATTATGGGGGAATCGCCCACGCGGCCGGGCATCTTCATCACCGTGCCGCCCGTTGAAGTGCCGGCAGCGAGGTTGCCGGCCTGATCGAGCGCCACCACGCCGACGGTGCCGTGCTCGTGCTCCTCGGCCGCCTGCTCGGCTTTCCTGAATCGCTCCCACTCGCGTTCGTTAAAGAAGTAATAGGGCGAAACGAGTCGGATGCCCTGAGATTTCGCGAACTCTTCCGCGCCGCGGCCCACCAGCAGCACGTGGGGCGTCTTCTCCATCACCAGCCGCGCCAGGTGGATCGGATTGGCGATATGCTGCACCGCGGCGACGGATCCGGCGGCAAGGGTGCGCCCGTCCATAATCGCGGCGTCGAGCTCGGGCACGCCATCGCGCGTGTAGTAGGCGCCGCGGCCGGAATCGAACAGGCCGGAATCCTCCATAACCCGAATGGTCGCCTCGACGGCGTCCAGGCTCGAGCCCCCGCGGGAGAGAATCGCGTACCCGGCGCTGGCGGCCTGCGCCATCACTTTGCGGCGCTCCTCCACCTGAGTGGCCGGCATTTTGTCGTAATCGCCGGCGCCGCCGTGGGCCACGAGAACAAAGTTCTGAGCCGGGGCGGCGAGCGCGGCCAGGACTGGCGCAATGATGCGGAAGATCTTCATACGCGGGAGTTTACAACGCCGCCTCCTGCCCGTGCAGAGAAGGGTCGATTGTTAAACTGAGTATCGCCTCCGCATGCTGCTGTCCATATTGATCCCGGTGTACAACGAGCGTACGGTTGTGGAGCGCAGCCTGGCGCAGGTGCTGGCGGCGCCGCTCCCGGAGAATATGCAGCGCGAGCTGATCATCATCGATGACTGCTCCACCGACGGTACCGGCGCGATCCTCGAGCGGCTCGCCGCCGCGCACCCATGCATCCGCCTGCATCGGAAAGAGGTCAATGAGGGCAAAGGCGCGGCCGTCCGCACCGCGATCCAGCATGCTCGCGGCGACTTCTGCCTGGTGCAGGATGCCGATCTGGAATACGACCCCTCCGAATATCCGCGCTTGCTGAAGCCGCTGCTGGATGGGCACGCCGACGCCGTCTTCGGATCGCGTTACTTGGCCGGGGAACAGACCCGCGTACTGGCCTTCTGGCATTCGCAGCTCAACAAGCTGCTCACCACCATCTGCAACATGTTCTGCAACCTGAGCGTGACCGATATGGAGACCTGCTACAAGGTCTTCCGCACCGATCTGCTCAAGAGCATTCCCATTCGCGCCAACCGCTTCGGGTTCGAGCCGGAGATCACCATGAAGGCGGCCAAGCGCAAGCTGCGCATCTACGAAGTGCCCATCAGCTATCACGGCCGCACTTACGAGGAAGGCAAGAAGATCGGCTGGAGGGACGGGGTGAAGGCGCTCGGCGTCATCCTGCACTTCTGGCTGATCGACGATCTCTACGCGGAGCCGTACGGCAGGGCGTTTCTGAATAATATGAGCGCCACGCCGCAGTACCTCAGCTGGGTGACGCGCGTGGTGCGGCCGCATGTGGGCGCGACGGTGCTCGAGATCGGCGCCGGAATCGGCAATCTCACCGGGCGGCTGATGGGCCGCAAGCTGCAATATGTGGCCACCGAGCGCGACCCGCTGTACCTGCACGCGCTGCGCAATCGCTTTCTGCGGACCCCCAACGTCGTTGTGCGCAGCCTGGACGTGGACCGGCTTGCGGACTTCGACGAGGCCGGCGGGCCGTTCGATACCGTGCTCTGCATCAACGTCCTGGAGTACGCTGAGGAGCCCGCGTTTTTACACGCGCTTTGGCAAAAACTGAAGCCGGGCGGGTCCCTCGTGGTGCTGGTTCCGCGGGGCAGACGGCTATACGGCAGCATCGATCGAACCCTGGGGCACAAGCGCCGCTTTGACAGCCGGGACCTCCAGGCTACGCTGACGAAATACGGGTTCACAGTGGACCGCATGATCCAGCTCAATAAAGCCGGGACGCCGGCGTGGTGGTTTTTCGGACGCGTCCTGCGGCGGCGGCACATCAACAAGCTCACGCTGAAGCTGTTCGACAAGACCGTATGGCTGTGGCGGCGAGTGGATTTTCTGCTTCCCTGGCGAGGCTTGTCGCTGGTCGCCATCGCCCGGCGGCCGGAGACGCAATGAGCCACATCGGTCCGTTCCGCCAGGCGATGTGCAACGAGGCCTTCGGCGCCACAACCCTGGCCGAGACTTGCCGCGCGCTGCGGCGCATCGGCTACGACGGCATCGAGATCGCCCCCTTCACGCTCGCGGAATCGCCCTCACTCATCACTGCCGCGCAGAGGCGCGATTACCGGGACATGATCCGCTCCGAGGGTCTCGAATTCGCCGGCCTGCACTGGCTGATGGTGTCGCCGAAGGGCCTGCACGTCACCACCCCCGACGACGGCCTGCGAGCGCGAGGCTGGCGCCACATCGATGAACTGATCGATCTCTGCGCCGATCTCGGCGACAACGGCGTGATGGTCTTCGGCTCGCCGAAGCAGCGCGAAACTGCGGGCGTGCAGACGCCGGCCGAGGCCGTGCGGCGCTTCACGGAAGGCCTGGTGTCAGTGGCCGCGCACGCGGAGAAGCGCGGCGTCACCATTTTGGTCGAAGCACTGCCGCACGATCAGTGCGACGTCATCAATCGCCTCGATGAAGCCGTCGCCGTTGTCGATCAGGTCAACAGCCCGGCGGTACGCAGCATGTTCGATACCCATAACGCCGTCGACGAGACCGAGCCGCACGATGCGCTCATCGCGCGCTGGTTTCCTTACATTCGCCACGTACACGTGAATGAGATCGACGGCCGGCATCCGGGCACGGGCAATTATGATTTCGGCGCCATTCTCCGCGCGCTGCACCAGCGGCAATACGCGGGCTGGGTCTCCCTGGAAGCTTTCGATTTCAAGCCCGATGCGGAAACCATCGCCCGCGAATCGCTGGCGCACCTTCAGGCGGTCATGCCGTAGCCGCGAAGCGTTCCGCCGGCAATGCCGTCCACCGGCGTTTTTGAGCGGGAATACCGGCAATCGCGCCGTAGTACTTCATCAGCGTATCCATCTCAGCCACCGACAACTTGCGGCGGCACCCCGAGGCGAAGAAAGCGTCCGGGACGCCTGCAAGGTGGCGGATCCAGGGACCCATGGTCTCGATGTCCGATGGTTCGATGTCCAGGTCGCGAACATCAGAAGCGCGGAGATCGAGCACCTGAGCGCCGCCAAGTCCACACCGGCAAACGAGGGTGAAGATGGCCACGTGCCGCTTTTCGTTGTCGGCGACCACCGCGTTGTACAGACGATTCAGTTCCGCGGGGGTCAGGCAGAGCATCTGCTGCCGTTCGGCCTGATGCTCCTGCCGCCAATACGCCGCGGTCATGCCGCCCAGGGTGCTGAGTTCGCCCGGCGTGAGCCAGCGAACGGCGGCGTGATCCGGTATGCGCGCCGCGACTTCAGCCAGGGCCTGCAGCATTTCCCGCCGCGGCCCATCCATGCCGTCGTGAACCAAAACCCCGGCGTCTCGGAAGATCAGGAAATCCGGCCTCACGCCATGCCGCCGCATATGAGCGCGCACTGCGTCGGAGACGCGGGTAATGGGGTCAACAACCGTCGCCGGACCCCTCAGGAAAATCGCGTGGCAGGGATACAGAACGCCGCCGGTCACAATGCGCCGCGAGACCGGATCGGTGGCGAGCGCATGCAGGCGCTCGTCGGACGCGGGCCTCCAGCCCGATTCGTCGATCAGATATTTCAGCCGGTTGAGATCCGCGGGAGGCCCGCTGCGCAGCGGCACGGCGAGACGCTTCTCCACCTCGTAAACCAGCGCTTCGGCCTCGCCGCACGTGTCGGCGGAAACCACCAGCCCGTGGTTCGCCAGAATAAACACCTGGACGTGCCCGCGGACCCGCGCAATCTCGCGGGCAAGCGGCACGCCCGACGGGGCGAAACGGATCCAGCGCCACGGCAGCCCTGACAGATGGGCCCCCAGGCGTTCTCGGGCATCACCCCGTACAGACCACGCCACCGCGTTAACGGAGTGCAGGTGAATGACAGCACGGCGGGAGATGACCGCGTGCATGGGTGTTTCGATCGATGGGCGCAGCGACTCCGCCGCGTCATTCCCGCTGACCAGCCAATGATCCTGGCCGGTGTCCAGACAGGCCTGCGCCCGCAGCAGGTTCACGCGCATGAAGATGCCGCGCCGGCGCGCGTCGGCCAGAGACGCGCCGGAGATCTTTACCCAGAGCCCTTCGTGGTCCTTGAGCGAGATGTTTCCGGTGTTGGCGTGCGACAAAAGAGGATTTCCTCCGAGTCGTTCGCCCAACTCGATAAGCGAATCCAGGTTATTTTCAGACACTTTTTCCACTCCTTCGCTGACCTGAACCGGCCCCCGGGAGCACGAGCGCAGATACCCGTATTGCCGAAGAGCCTGAGCCGTTTACAGGAGCGAAAGGGGTGGAGAGGAGTCCGCTGCGTGAGGCAGCGCCGTCATGCCCGGCATGGCCATCGGCGTCGGCGAGACCAGTTGGTGTCCGACGGAATGCCATACCCGCGGGGCGGCCGCGAGGGCGGCCGGCACAGAGGCTGCGGGGTTTACGCGATGGTCGGCGCTGATCCGAAAGTGATGGGCCGGGCCGGAGCGTGCCGCCGTGGACGGCGGATCGGGGATCTTGTCCAGAGATGCGGAAAGGACAAATGCGCAGAGAAAGGCCGCAATCCAGCCTGTCATTCTGGGCATCACCCTCAGCACGGGACGATTGTAGCGCACGACGCGGGGGGATGGCGTGCCGCCGGGGCCTCGGCAGGACAGGCCCGTTCGCAGTGCAGGGGGCGTTCCGAGGACAACCGTGCTGTACGATGGGACTTCAACCCCGCCCAATGCAAAGAGTCTTCTCCGGCATCCAGCCTTCCGGCAATCTGCACATCGGCAACTACCTGGGCGCCCTCCGCAACTGGGTCCGCATTCAGTACGATTACGACAGCATTTTCTGTATTGTCGATCTGCACGCCGTCACCGTGTACCAGAATCCGGCGGAACTACAGTCGAAAATCGAGGAGACCGCGGCGCTGTTCCTGGCCTCGGGCATCGACCCGAAGCACTCCACCATCATGGTGCAGTCCTCCGTGCCCGCCCACGCCGAACTGGCGTGGATGCTCACCTGCGTGACGCCCGTCGGCTGGCTGGAACGAATGACCCAGTACAAAGCCAAAGCCGCCGCGCAGGAAACCATCGGCGATGGTCTGCTGCAATACCCGGTGCTTATGGCCGCCGATATCCTGCTTTACCAGGCGGCGATCGTGCCGGTGGGAGAAGATCAGTCGCAGCATCTCGAACTTTGCCGCGACATCGCCCAGCGCTTCAATTCGCTGTACGGAGAAACGTTCGTGATGCCTGCCACCGCGCTGCCCACGGTCGGCGCGCGCATCATGGGTCTCGACGAACCTGACAAGAAGATGAGCAAATCGGCGCCCGGGTCGGGACACGCGATCGGGCTCCTGGACCCGCTCGATCAGGTGCGGAAGAAGATCATGCGCGCGACCACCGACTCGCAGCCGGCGGTCGATTTCGAGAACCTTGGCGCCGGCGTGCGCAACCTGCTGAACATCTTCCAGGCCTTTGGCGAGTGGACCGACGAGCAGATGCGCGCTCATTTCACAGGCCTGCGATACGGCGATCTTAAGAAACAGGTGGCCGAAATGGTGGTCTCGAAGCTCGAGCCGCTGCAGAAGCGCTATCGCGAGATTGTCTCCGAGCCGGGGTATCTGGCCGGAATTCTTGCCCAGGGCGCAGAGCGCGTATCGGCGACAGCGAACGCGACCGTGGAGCTGACCAAACGCCGCATGGGCCTCTATACCGTTTCCTGACGCGCAGCATTCCCTGCCCCGCCCGCATCCAACCGGCATGGATCTTCAGCTCGAAGGAAAACGCGCCCTGGTGACGGGCTCGACCGCCGGCATTGGGTTTGCCATCGCCGCCGCGCTCGCGAAAGAGGGCGCCGTCGTAACCATAAACGGACGCACACAACAGCGCGTCGACGAAGCGCTCGGTCAGCTGCGCGCTGCCGGCCATGGCGCCAACGTGAACGGCATTGCGGCCGATATCGGTACGGCAGAGGGAGTCCGTGCAGCCATCGCCGCCCAGCCCGACCTCGATATCCTGGTCAACAACCTCGGCATCTTCGAGCCGAAGCCCTTCGAGCAGATTCCCGACGAAGACTGGTTCCGTTTCTTCGAGGTCAACGTCATGAGCGGCGTGCGCCTCAGCCGCCATCATCTCCCGCGGATGAAGGAGCGCAACTGGGGCCGGATCATCTTCATCTCCAGCGAATCGGGCCTTCAGATTCCCGCCGAGATGGTGCACTACGGGATGACCAAGACCGCGCAGCTCGCAGTCGCGCGTGGCCTCGCGGAGACCACCGCGGGGACGAACGTGACGGTCAACGCAGTGCTGCCCGGTCCGACGGCGTCGGAGGGCGTGGGAGAATTCGTCGACCGTCTGGCCCGGGACCAGAAAACCGACCGCGCCGCGGTGGAACGCGAGTTCTTCCGCACCGTGCGGCCGACTTCCCTGTTGCAGCGGTTCGAGCGGCCGGAAGAGATTGCCCCCATGGTCACCTTCCTCTGCAGCCCGCTCGCATCCGCCACAAATGGCGCCGCAGTCCGGGCCGACGGCGGCGTAGTTCGCGCCATCGGTTAGCTCATGTGGGGCAGGCCTGCGGCTGAAGTTCGTACATTCTCCTGAAATGCCGATTGTGGTGCAAGCCTTGGGCTTGCACGCCTTCATGGGGGGCAGGCCCTCGGCCTGCGGCGGGCTCCCAGCCCGCCCTCCGCTCACGAGCTTGCCGCCGAAAACCGACCGATCGCCCGCCCCCAACCTCCCAATCCGAATCCCAACGCATCTCGTACACCCAACATATGGATGCGCGGGCTCCTGCTCGTTTCACAGCGCTGCTGGCCGCTGCCGCAGCCGTCTTCGCCCACCCCATGGGCAATTTCAGCGTTAACCATTACACGCGGCTGTCTCCGGCGGCCGATGGCGTGGAGGTCCACTATGTGCTGGATTTCGCCGAGATTCCGACTTTCGAGCTGCTCCGCGCCTGGGACATCGACCGCAACGCCCCCACGGCCGTGCTGCTGGCAAAAGCGCGCGCTCAGGCGCTGCTCTGGGGCGAGAATCTGGCCATCGGTTCCGATCGGCGCCTGCTGCGGCCGAGACTGCAGCGCGTGACGGCAGCCATCGCCGACGGCGCAGGGAATCTGCCGATCCTGCGCGTCGACACCTGGTGGCTGGCGCGCTCGGGGGGTGGTCATATCGACTACGAGGATCGGAATTACTCCGAGCGGGCCGGGTGGAAGGAGATCGTCGTAGCGGCCGGACGCGGCGCCGCGGTGCAGCGCGCCAGCCAGGATGACATCGAGCGCAGCCACGCGCTCACGGCGTACCCTCCGGATCCGACCGTCGCTCCTCCGCAGGATTTGCGGGCCTCGTTCGACTGGACGCTCGCGGCTCCCGTAACCGCGCCGCGGAGGCCCGTCATCGCGCGCATTCCACAGCCGGCCTCCCGGCCCGCGCCTGCATCTCCGGCTGCCATCCAAAAAGCGCCTCCGGCGGGAGCGGTGGTCCGCGGCGATCGCTTATCACGGCTGCTCCACGGTCCGATTTCGCCCGCGGTCATTCTGATCGCCATCGGCCTGGCCTTCCTGCTCGGTGCGGCGCACGCGTTCACGCCGGGCCATGGCAAGACCATGGTTGCGGCGTATTTGGTGGGATCGCGCGGCACCATGCGCCATGCGGCAATCCTCGGCGCCACCGTGACCTTCACCCACACCATCACCGTCTTCCTGCTGGGCGTGATTACCCTGTTCTTCTTCCGTTACCTGGCGCCGGAGCGCGTGACGGAAGCGCTGGGCGTCATCTCCGGGCTGGCGATCGTGGCCACCGGCGGCTGCATGCTGCTGAAGCGCCTGCGCAAAACTCACGCGCATCATCATCACCACCACCACGAACATCATCACCACGATCACGAACATCACCACCACGATCACGACCATCATCACCATCACGGCCCCCATGCTCACACGCACACTATCGAGGGCGACATCACCCTGGGCAGCCTCCTCGCTCTCGGCGCCAGCGGCGGACTCGTGCCTTGTGAGTCAGCGCTGGTATTGCTGCTGAGCGCGATCGCGCTGGGACGCGTCGGTTTTGGACTGATGCTGCTCACAGCTTTCAGTCTGGGTTTGGCCGTCGTGCTGGTCGCGCTGGGGATGATGGTCCTCTACGCGCGCCATCTGCTTCCGGAGCGCGCGCGGAATTCAGGGTCCGGAATCTTCCGCTGGGGGCCGGTGGCTTCGGCCGCCGCGGTTATGATTGTGGGACTGCTGATGACCGGCGTTTCGCTCGGGCTGTTAAAACCGGGCTGGCTGCTGGGGTAACTGCCTCCACGCGACATCAGCTCGCCGCGGCGAAGCGGGACAGCTTCTTAACCACGTCGGCGCGAAATTCATCGATAAACCCGGTGACATACTCCACTGGGTTCAGGCCGGGGTCGGCCACCAGCGGCGTGAGATCCATGGCGAAGCTGAGCGCGCTTTCGACGTCAGTCGCGTGCGAGGCGTAGTAGGTCGCATTCGCCAGGCGCCTGCCGGCGGTGGCCAGATCGTACCGCTTCCCTCCGGTCACCTGCGAATCGAAGACGCCGACCAGCGCCGCCGCGACATTATCGCGCGAGGAGACCGGCAGCGCCTGCTTTTTGTCGTCGCCGAGCCAGTCCAGATTCCGCCAGACCTCACAGCCGTAAACCTTCTTCGGCCGATCGGCCGCGGGCAGCCGGCGCAGCGCCGCGAGACAATGCATGGCCACGCCCACGTGCGTATCGTGCTTGTCAGCGAGGTTGTGCAGGTACACGAACTCGGCCCTGCACGCTGCGAAAATCTTCTCCAGTTCCGCGGTGACAGCGCCGTTCTTCGGATCCTTCACGGCGGCGCTGGGATACCCCAGCTGAAGCTGGCACGAGTAATCGCCGACATAAGCGGCCTTGCGTTGCTCGCGCACGCGCACCTGCTTCATTTCTTCGTCGGTATAGCGCTCGTAGATGCCCGCGCGCGGGCTGCCGGCGCCGTCCGTGACCACGACGCCGGTAAACCATTTGTCCGGCTGACCAAAGCATTCGGCGATGCCGTGGTAGGCCATGATTTCTATATCGTCCTGATGCGCTGTCACGCAAAGATGCGTGGTGCGGGCCAGCGCGGCGTCAACATCGGCGCCGTCGGGAACGAAGATGTCTGCGTTCGAGTTATTCAGTTTCATGATCTTATGCGCGGCAGTGTCGCCGCGGCGGCAGCTTGTCCGTGACGCTTGTCCTGCTCGCCGGGAAGCTGGAGCTTCACGCGCGCGGCAAGCCCGGGGAAATCGTTTTCCAGCACGCGCCGCGCCGTGTCCAGGATCACGTTCCCGCCTTCGCCGGTCGTGACCCGTCCCATCACCAGCACGTGCCGCAGGTCGTAGAAATCGGCGTAGTGCGCCACTCCATATCCGAAATACACGCCAATTGTTTCGTAAATCCGATGCGCGCGCTCGTCGCCCGCCGCCATCAGCTCCTGCGTGCGCAGAAGCCGCTCGGCGAACGGCATATCGTGCGGAACATCGATGCCCGCCTCGGGAAGCAGCCGCGCCACCGCCTGCTGCGAAAAATACTGCGCGCCCACGCCGCCGTCGCCGGACCATTCGTCCACGGGCGCGTCCACGGCGTAGTCTATGGGCGCGAACGCGAGCTCATTCAACCAATCGGTGATGTTGCCCTCGGGCGTCACATAGCCGCCTGCCTGGCTGGTGCCCATGGACAGACCCAGCACGGCGTTATCGTTCAGCGCCATGGAGCCGGCCAGCGCGGCGACATCGCCGTCGTTCACCACCACGAACGGCACGCCGCCCCAGGCCTCCTGCAGGCGGAAGAAGATCCGGCGGATGTGCTTATCGAACTGTTCCGCGCTAAGGCCGCGAAAAATGGA
>Ga0070739_10006568_pt1 | contig 12766 bp, 13 predicted proteins | sample Coa_R1_7_FD_66445 | JGI IMG/M metagenome (GOLD analysis project Ga0070739, IMG submission 66445) | Surface soil microbial communities from Centralia Pennsylvania, which are recovering from an underground coalmine fire - Coalmine... | ecosystem: Environmental > Terrestrial > Soil > Unclassified ... | reverse complement strand
GTCATGTTCTTCGCCGATCCGACGGCCGCCTTCCGCAATATCGGCGGTGCGCTGAAGCCGGGCGGGCGCCTCGTCTTCGCCTGCTGGGCGTCGCTCGCGGAAAACCGGCACTGGCTGATTTCCTACGAGATCGCGCTGCGCCATCTGGGGCCGCCGGCGCCGCGCTCCGGGCGCGAGCCCGATCCCCTCGCCTTCGCCGATCCCGATTACGTCCGCGAGATCCTCGCGGCGGCGGGGTTCGCCGAGATCGCGGTCGAGCGGGCATATCCGACGATCGTTTGCGGCAGCCCCGAGGAAGAGGCGCGGCAGGCGCTGCTGATGGGACCGACGGCGCGGCTGATCGAGGAGAAAAAGCCGGACGAAGAGACCCGCCGGACCATCGCCCGCGAGATCGAAGCGGCGTTCGCCGCGGCAGCCGCTGCCGGCCCGCTGCGGCTGCCGGCGACGATCTTTCTGGTGACCGCGCGCCGGCCGGCGTGACGAGGAGCCGCCGTCATGACCATGACCGTAAGGCCGCTGACCGAATTGTTCGGTGCCGAGATCACCGGGATCGATCTCGCCCGGCCGCTCGCCGAGGCCGAGCGACGGCGTCTCTATCGGCTGTTTGCCGAGCGCGCGGTGCTGGTGTTCCGCGACCAGACTTTCGATCCGCCGCAATTCGCCGCGGCGGCGCGCCTGTTCGGCGAGATCGTGCCCGAGCAGTTCCCAAACTATCGCCTGCCCGAATATCCGACGATCAGTTTTCTGTCGAACCGCGATCTCGAACAGACCGGCAAAAAGCGCGCGGTCCGCGGCGAGGGGTTTCACACCGACCACTCCAATTACGCCGCGCCGCCGAAGGCCACGATCCTCTATGGCATCGCCATCCCGGAGAGCGGCGGCGACACCGAATTCGTCTCGGTGCAGGCGGCCTATGACGATCTCCCGGCGGCGGACAAGGACCGCATCGCGGGCCTCAGGGCCATCCACGCCTATCGCGGGACGAAGGACGTCCACAAGGCGACGGTTCTGCTGCCCGAGCAATTGGCGCGGGCGCCGCGGGCGGCGCATCCGATCGCCCGGCTGAACCCGGACAACGGCCGGATCGGTCTCTATCTGAGCCCGAACCGCGTCATCGGCATCGAGGGTATGGCGGACGAAGCCGCCTTTACCCTGCTCGACCGCCTGCTCGCCCATGCGACGCAGGCGAAATATCTCTACCGCCACAAATGGCGCAAAGGCGACATGGTGCTGTGGGACAATCGCAGCGTCCTGCACCAGGCGACGAGCGATTACGACATGGAGGAATACCGCTATCTCTACCGCGTGCTGCTGGAAGGCGAGGTTCCGATCGACGCCGCGCGGGCCCGCGCCTGACATCCGCGGGTTTCCGGCGATTGCCCGCACGCGGCAGACGCGAACAGCATTCGAAAGGAGACGACGGTTGACGGACGAGATCAGGCGCATCGACGCGCGGCAACTGAAGGCGCAACTGCACGACGGCGGCGAAATCGCCGTACTCGACGCGCGCGAGGAGGGGGTGTTCGAGCGCCGGCATCTGCTGCTGGCCTCCTGCGTCCCGCTGAGCCGCCTCGAATTGCTGATCGACGATCTCGTGCCATGCCGCGCCGCGCGCGTCGTGTGGTGCGACGACGGCGACGGCACGGCGCTGCGCGCGGCGCAGCGTATGAGCGCGCTCGGCTACCGGGACGTCGCAGTGCTGGAAGGCGGCATCGCCGCCTGGCAGAGCGCCGGTTACCGTCTCTACAGCGGCGTGCACGTGCCCAGCAAAGCCTTTGCCGAGGTCGTCGAGCACGAGGCCGGCACGCCGTGGATCGCCGCGCCGGATCTGCAGAAGCTGATCGACAGCGGCGCCGACATCGCGATCTTCGACAGCCGTTCCTACGAGGAATACCACGACAACAGCATCCCTGGCGCGATCAGCGTCCCGGGCGCCGAACTGGTCTACCGCTTCACCGATCTGGTGCCGTCGCCGGACACGACCGTGATCGTCAATTGCGGCGGCCGCACCCGCAGCATCATCGGCGCGCAGTCGCTGATCAATGCCGGCTTCCGCAACAAGATCATGTCGCTGAAGGACGGGACGATGGCCTGGCATCTGGCCGGGCTCGGGGTCGTGCACGGCGCGGCGCGGCGGCCGCCCGAGGTCTCGCCCGCCGGCCTCGAAGCGGCGCGCGCCGCGGCGGCGCGTGTCGCGGCACGCTGCGAGATCCCCCGCATCGATCTCGCGACGCTCGCCGCCTGGCGCGCCGAAGCGGCCCGGCGCAGCCTCTACGTTCTCGACGTCCGCACGCCCGAAGAATACGAGGCGGGGCATCTGTCCGGCGCGCGGCCGGCGCCGGGCGGGCAATTGGTACAGGAAACCGATTCCTACATCGCCACCCGCGGCGCGCGCATCGTTCTGGTCGACGACAACGGCGTGCGGGCGACGATGACCGCATCCTGGCTGAAGCAGATGGGGTGGCAGCAGGTCGCGGTGCTCGCCGTCGATCCGGCGGGCACGGACCGGGTCGCGGGGCCGCATCGGCCGCGCGTGCTCGGGCTCGACGGCCTGTCGGTGCCCGGCATCGAGGCGACCGCGCTGCGCGACCGGCTGACGGCCGGCACGGCGCTGGTCGTCGATCTCGCCACCAGCCGGAATTACGTCCGCGGCCACATTCCCGGCGCCTGGTTCGCGATCCGCTCGCGTCTCGCCGAGGCGCAGAAAAGGCTTCCCAAGGCGGAGGCGATCGTGCTGACCTCGCCGGACGGCGCATTGGCGCGATTGGCCGCGGCCGAGCTGGCCGAGACCGCCGCCGCTCCGGTCATGGCCTTGTCGGGCGGCACGGAGGCCTGGCGCGCGGCCGGGTTCCCGCTCGAAAGCGGGGCGACCCATATGGCCGGCGAAGCCGACGACGTCGTCCTCTCGGCGCGCGAGCGCAACCGCGATCGGGAACAGGCGATGCGCGATTACCTCGCCTGGGAAATCAATCTCGTCAACGAGATGGCAACGGACGACGATCAGCGCTTCCGGGTCGTCGCCGGACCCTGAGCAGGCTTCGCAGGACTCATCCCCAATATCTCGCATACGCCGCCTTCATTATCACCCTCTCCCCTCGCTTGCCTAGTGTATGCACACATCTTTTCTTTGCTATACTGAAACGACTACTCGCACTCGTCATGCCCGGACTTGTTCCGGGCATCCACGCCTTTCTGCACCTCAAGTATTCGCCAACGGCGGCACCGCGTGGATGGCCGGGCCAAGCCCGGCTATGACGGCAACCCATTGATTTCGCTTTTAAAAAATGTGTGTATACGCTAGCCTCGCTTGTGGGGGGAGAGGGTGAAATTATTGTGGCTTCGCCATCAGCTTTTGCTCTTCGCCCGATCTCGGGCAACGCAAAATCCGGGCGATTGCCGCTGACCTATGGAGGCCGAGGAGGAGCGGCACTCTCGGCTGGACGCCCCGGACGTTACGTTATATCGTTTCGTGCATCGAATGCGTTCGTGTGAGACTTGCCGTTGGAGGGCCCGGGTGAAACGGCTCGCGCTGCTGGCTGTCGCCGTCTTCCTGTTGGCGGCCCCGGCCGACGCCCGGCCCGTCGCCGTCGTCGCCGCCGAGAATTTCTACGGCGACGTCGCCCGGCAGATCGGCGGGCCGGAGGTCGCGGTGACGAGCATTCTCAGCAATCCCGATGCGGATCCGCACCTGTTCGAGGTCAGCCCCTCCGTGGCGCGCGCCGTCTCCGCCGCGCGTATCGTCATCGCCAACGGCGTCGATTACGATCCGTGGATCGACAAATTGCTGGACGCGGCGCGCAGCTCCGGCCGCGAGGTCATCACTGTCGCCGATCTGGTCGGCCGAAAGCCCGGCGACAACCCGCACATCTGGTACGATCCGCAGACCATGCCGGCGCTCGCCAAAACCTTGGCCGCCGCTCTGAGCCGCGCCGATCCGGCCCACCGGGCCGAATACCGGCGGCGTCTGACGCGATTTCGGCAATCATTGCAGCCGATCGCGGCAAAGATCGCGGCATTGCGCCGACGCCTCGCCGGCACTCCGGTGACCGCGACGGAGCCGGTTTTCGGCTATATGCTCGATGCCCTCGGCATGCGGGTCCGGAACCGGCGGTTTCAGCTCGCCGTCATGAACAATACGGAGCCGAGCGCCTCCGATGTCGCCGCTTTCGAGGACGATCTCAGGACGCGCCGGGTGCGGATGCTCGTCTACAACAGCCAAGCCTCGGACCCGATCGCCGAGCATATGCGTAAGCTCGCCGAGGCTTCGCACATCCCGGTGGTCGCGGCGAGCGAGACCGAACCGCCCGGGCAGACCTACCAGGCATGGATGGCGAGCGAACTCGACAGGGTCGATCGCGTCTTGCCGAAGTGAGGGCCGATGAACGCCGTCGAATTGCGCGACGTCTCTCTGGCGCTTGGCGGTCGCGTCGTTCTGGCCGGGATCAGCCTCGACATCGCCGCGCGCGAGTTCGTCGGCGTCCTCGGAGCGAACGGGTCCGGCAAAACCACCCTGATGCGGGCCATACTCGGGCTGGTGGCGCCGAGCCGCGGGACCCTTCGTGTCCTCGGCCGGCCGGCCGGACGGGGCAACCCCGCCATCGGCTATATGCCGCAGACCCGCGGCGCCGTCGGCGGCCTGCGGCTCTCCGGCCGGGATTTCGTCGCCAGCGTCGTCAACGGCCACCGCCTCGGTCTGCCGCTTTCCGGCAAGGCCGGGCGGGCGGAAATCGATCGCGTCCTCGATCTGGTCGGAGGGGGCGAGCTGGCCCGCCGCCCGCTCGCCGAGATCTCGGGCGGCGAACGCCAGCGTCTGCATCTGGCGCAGGCGCTGATCGGCCGGCCGCGGCTGCTGCTGCTCGACGAGCCGCTGATCAGCCTCGACCCGCGCCGCGAGCGCGAGGTCGTCGCCTTGGTGAAATCGCTGCAATGCGAACTCGGGATCACCGTCCTATTCAGCGCGCACGAGCTGAACCCGCTGCTCGGCGCGCTCGACCGGGTGCTCTATCTCGGGCGCGGCCAGGCCGCGCTCGGCGCGGTCGAGGAGGTCATCACCGGCCCGGTCCTGTCGCGGCTGTACGGATCCGAGATCGAGGTCGTGCGCCTCAAGGGCCGGATCTTCGTCATGTCGGGCGGTCGTGACGTCGAGCGCGACGAACACCGGCACGAGACCGCCCCGGCCGACCGGACGGCTGCGGGACGGACGCATGCGGGCCATGTTTGAATACGATTTCATGCGCAATGCCTTTGCCGCGGCGAGCGTGGTCGCGATCGTCGCCGGCATGGTCGGCTATTTCCTGGTGTTGCGCGGCCAGACCTTTGCCGGCCACGCCCTGGCGCATGTCGGCTTCACCGGCGCCACCGGCGCGGTCCTTGTCGGCATCGCTCCGCTGTGGGGCCTCGTGGCGATGACCGTGATGGCCGGGATCGGGATGGGCGCCGTCGGCGAGCGATTGGCGCAACGGGACGTGGCGATCGGCCTCGTGCTGGCCTTTGCGCTCGGTCTCGGTCTCCTGTTCCTGCATTTCTTCACGAGTTTTGCGACGCAGGCGACCGCGCTGTTGTTCGGCAATGTATTAGCCGTCGATGTCCGCACCGTCCGGACATTGGTTGCGCTCGGCGCCGTGAGCCTCGCAGCCCTTGGAATCATCTCGCGTCCCTTATTGTTCGCCAGTCTGCAGCCGGAGCTCGCCGAGGCCAAGGGCGTCTCGCTGCGGCTCTATTCCGTGCTGTTTCTCGCGATCGTCGCCGTGACGACTGCGGAATGCGCGCAGATCGTCGGCGTCTTGCTGGTGTTCGCCTTGATGGTCGGCCCCGCCGCGGCGGCCCAGCGGCTGACGCGCAGAGTCGTGGCGGGCGCGCTGCTCTCGGCGATATTGGCGCTGTTCGAAGCCTGGCTCGGCCTCACCCTCGCCTTCTACACCGACTGGCCGAGCAGCTTCTGGATCACTGCGCTGAGCGCCGCGGTCTATCTGGGCGCCGGCGTTCCTCTTCTGATCGAGGGCAAGCGCCCGCGCCGCCGCGCCGGCCGGTGACGGCGGTTTGCCGCAAGAAAGCGCCGCCGCTACGCCGCATCGAAGCAGGCGGCGCAGGTGCCCTCGATCTCGACGACCGTGTTGTGCGCGTGAAATCCTTCGCGCTCGGCGGCGTGCTCCAGCGCCTGCGCGGCGGCATGGTCCTCGATCTCGGCCACCGTGCCGCATTGCCGGCAGATCAGGAATTGCACGGGATGCCGATGGCCGCTCTCCACGCACGGGATAAAGGCGTTCAGGCGCTCGATCTTGTGGATCAATCCCTGTTCCATCAGAAAATCGAGGGCCCGATAGACCGTCGGCGGGACGGCGCCTTTGCGGGTCTCGCGCAGGCGATCGAGGAGCTGGTAGGCCGTCAGCGGCGCTTCGGCCTCGAGGATCAGGCTCAGAACGCGCCGGCGCAGCTCGGTGAACTGGGCGCCCTGCCGCGCGCAGGCCTCTGCCGCTCTGTCGAGCTGCACCGCGATTGCGCGTCGCCCTTTCGCATTCATGATCGGCCTCGAAGCGGGCTCGGGCACGCCGCATTATAGGGCGGACCGCGTGATAATGCAGCGGGCAGCATCCGCCACGCCGCCGCGAGCGGAACGGCCGCTTATTTATTCCTCCCGTTATTTATTCCTCCTGCCGATCGACGGCCCGACGCAGGCGCTTTGTGCGGCTGCGGTCGGCTTTCTCCGCGCGGCGGCGGATGCGGGATGCCGCGGTCGGCCGCGTCGGCAGGCGCGGCCTCTCGGGCGCCGCCGCCCGCCGCACGAGTTCGATCAACCTCTGATAGGCGTCCTGCCGGTTGCGCTCCTGGGTGCGGAAGCGGCGCGCCGTGATCACGATCGTGCCGTCCGCCGTCATGCGTCGCCCGGCGAGCCGGCGCAGACGCGCGCGCACTTCCTCGTCGAGGTGCGGCGAATGTCCAGCGGCAAAGCGCAGCTGCACCGCCGTGGCGAGCTTGTTGACGTTCTGTCCGCCCGGTCCGCCGGCGCGGATGAAGACCTCCTCGATTTCGGCCTCGTCGAGGGCGATACGCTCGGTCACGGGGATCGTCGGATGTTTTCCTCTAATGCCGGATCCTAATGATAAAACATCCATGCCTGCAGAGCATCACCCCCGCCCCGACCCTCGCCGCCCCGCGAGTCTGATTAAAGGGCAGATGGCGCCGGGTAGAACGCGCCCGGCATCTTGGCGGACAGCCTTGACTTGTCCGAGCCTCCTCCTATCTTCCAGCCAACAATAGATCCGGGCCCCTCTGGCGAGGCCCCCGACACGGGGTCGGGCAACCTCGCGATGTCGGATCGCCGCGTTCTGCGCCGAGCGCTTGGAACCGGTCGATGTCGCGGGGCTCGATGATCTGACGACCCTCCCGATAAGACCGGCCGGCTCCTTCGGCGCACTACGGTGCGAACAAGAGGAGCAGCAATGCCGAACCGACACCCTCGCGGCCGGTCGGAGGTCACTCCGGCCCAAATCATGGCCGCATACCTGGAGGGCATCGAAGACGAGTTGTTCGATGCCATAGTCACAGCCGCCGCCCTGGTAGCCCAGGCCGATGGTCGGGTCGAGCCCGTGGAGACGGGTCGGCTCGCCGACTTTCTCGATCGCCGCCGGTTCCCGTCGGTCTTCACGCGCGCCGAGGTGTCCGACGCGTTCGAGCGCCGCACCCGCGAGCTGGCGGAACTCGGCGGCTCCGAAGCCGCCATGGACGGCCTCGCGCGGCAGGCGGGACGTTCGCCGGCGCGCCTCGTCATCGCCGCCGGCGAGGAGGTCGCGGCCGCAGACGGGCATGTCGATCCCCGCGAACGGCAAGCCTTGCAGCTCATTCGGGCCGCTCTCGCGGAGAGACGGCGATGAGCCCGGAAACCGAGACCGCCAATGCCGCAACGGCTTCGACCGATGCGGCTTCGCAGCATCACGATCGCCGGATCGAGCGATTGATCGCTCGCCTGCCCAATTGGCTGCAAACGGCGACCCGCTGGCTGCGCCGGCCTTCATCGCGCTGGATCCGGCTTCCGGCCGGCGTGATCCTGATCGGCGGCAGCTTTCTGAGCATCCTGCCGTTCTTCGGGCTTTGGATGCTGCCCCTCGGGCTGATGCTGCTGGCCGAGGACGTGCCGCCGCTGCGGCGGGCGCGCGAGCGCATCCTCGATTTCCTGGAGCGGCGCCGGCCCCATTGGTTCACCGGCAGCGGCGCCGAGAGCAGGACATAAGCGCCGCCGCATTCATCGTCCGGGGCCGGCGAGGCTCCGTTCGCCGGCCCCCCTCAGTAGGAGGCAATCGTGTCGTACAATTCTCCCTTCGATCGCGACTCCTGGCCGCGCCCCGTCTATGGCGGCGATGCGGGGGCCATCGATCTCGGTCTGCGGCAGTACATGCTGCGGGTCTACAACTTCATGGCGGCCGGGCTCGGCCTGACCGGTCTCGTCGCCTATGCCGCCGTGGCGACCGGCTTCTATCAGCGGATCGCGGGCACGCCCTTCATCTGGATCGTCATGCTGGCGCCGCTCGGCATCGTGCTGTTGCTGAGCTTCGGCATCGAGCGGCTGAGCGCCGGCGCGGCGCAGATGGCCTTTTGGGCCTATTCCGCATTGATGGGCCTGTCGCTCGCCGGCATCTTCCTGGTGTACACCGGCGCCAGCATTGCGCGCGTCTTCTTCATCAGCGCCGCAACCTTCGCGGCGATGAGCCTTTACGGCTACACCACGCGGCGCGACCTGTCGCGGTTCGGCTCCTTCCTGTTCATGGGTCTCGTCGGCATCGTGCTGGCCAGCCTCGTCAACATCTTCATCGGATCGAGCGCATTGCAATTCGCGATCTCGGTGATCGGCGTTATCGTCTTCACCGGCCTCACCGCCTGGGATACGCAGCGCATCAAAGAGGTCTATCTGGCGAGCGATCCGGGCGACGTGTTGACGAAGACGGCGCTGATGGGCGCGCTGACGCTCTATCTCGACTTCATCAACCTGTTCGTGATGTTGCTGCAGCTCACCGGACAGCGGCGCGAATAGGGGCGGCTCCGCGCAACCGGCAGAAAATCGAGGAGAGGACAATGGCAATCTGGTCTCCCGGAGCAATGCGGGACGCCGAGGCCCAGCCCCGAATTGCTGCCCCGGCACAGAAGCGTATCGCAGAGGTCAACAACGATTTCTACGCGACGGTGTTGACGATGGTCAGCCACGACCTGAGGCAGCCGTTGCAGGTCATCATCGGAGCCCACGACATCCTTGCCGAACGTCTCGGCGGATTGGACCGGGCCGTGCTCGCCCGCGCGGAGCGGGCTACGGCCCGGCTGGCCTCTATACTGGATGATCTCGTCGACGCGCTGCGGTATAGCAGCGGCTCGGCCATCGGCATTCGCCAACCCGTGCCCCTCGATCCTATTCTGGCCGCCCTCGCTGCCGAATGCCGGCAGCCGGCGGAGCGGAATGGGGTCCGGGTGCGCGTCGTCCGGACCTCCGCCACCGTCCTGAGCCATCCCGTTCTGCTGGGCGGCATCCTGCGCAATCTGATGCGCAATGCCGTTGCCTACACGCCGCGAGGCGGTCGGGTGCTCGTCGGCTGCCGCAGGCGCGGCCCGGAATTGCGCATCGCGATACGCGACACCGGCATCGGCATCCCCGCCAAGGATTTGCCTTTCGTTTTCAATGCCTTTCACCGGGCTGACGCGACCGGATCGGAGAGTTTGGGCCTCGGTCTGTTCATCGTGAAGAGCGCCGCCGATCTTCTCGGGCATCACATCGAGGTCCAATCGACCGTCGGGCGCGGCTCCTGCTTTACCGTTGTCGCTGAAGCCGCAGCGCTGCCGGCATCGGCGGCGGGCGCGAAGTCGGCGGCGCTTTGTCCGCGGGATTATCCATCGCGCGCGAGGTCTCACGTTTCACCCTTTTGAACACCTTGATAATCTCGGCATCCTCTTCAATCGACGAGTCTAACGGACCGGCAAGGAGAACATCATGAAGGGCTTCATCGAACGCGAAAAAGGCTTCGAGGCCGAGTTCAAGCGCAACCAGGAACTGGCCTTCCGGATCAACGCCCGCCGCAACAGGCTGTTCGGATTGTGGGCAGCCGCGCGACTGGGTCTTCCCGCGGGCGAAGAGGCGGAAGCCTATGCCAAGACGGTCGTCGCAGCCGATTTCAAAGCGCCGGGCGATGCCGACGTGATCGAGAAGGTGCGGACCGATCTTGCCGAGAGAAGCGTCGCCGCGACCGAGGCGGAGCTGCGCGCGGAACTCGCGCGCGCCGGCGCCGAGGCCCGCCGGCAGCTCTCCGAGTCCTGACGCGGGCATCTCGCAAGCTGCCGATGGAATCGCATAATCAGGTGGAGAAAAACGAACATCCCGCCGAAAAGCGGCCCCTCTCATCGGCGTCCTGCCCACAATCTTGCGCCGATGGCTTTGACCTGCCGAGTCGGTATGAGGCGGTCTCGACGCATATCGAATCGTTTTTCGAAAAGATCCTGTTCGCCAGCAGATGGCTGCTGTGTCCCCTCTACCTCGGATTGGCGCTGCTGCTGGTATTGTTCTCAATATACTTTTTTCGTGAGCTGGCCCACATAGCGATAAGGGGCGTGGCGCTGAAAGAAACCGACCTGATCGTGGGGGCGCTCACCCTGGTCGATCTGACCCTTGCGGCCGGGCTCGTCGTCATGGTCATGCTGAGCGGGTACGAAAATTTCGTGTCGAAGCTCGATGTGCGGGATGCGGAAAAGAGCATTGCGTGGCTCGGCAAGCTCGATACCGGCTCCCTCAAGCTGAAACTGTCCGCATCGATCGTCACGATTTCGGCAGTCCAGCTCCTCAAGGTGTTCATGGAGATAGATCTGGTTTCTACCACCAAACTGCTGTGGTCGGTGGTTATCCACCTCACTTTCGTTGCCTCGGCGCTGTTCCTGACGCTGATGGATCGCCTCGTCGGAACGTCCGCCAGACATTGATGCGGCCACGATTTCCGACCCGGAGCCGACCGCAGTCATGACGATCCGCCCGAGCCCGGCCGAGGCCGCGCCGCCGTGGCATATGCTGAGCGCCGAGGACGTCGCGCGGCGGTTCGGTTCCGATCTCGAAAGCGGCCTGACGGCCAATGACGCCGCGCAGCGCCTGGCGCGTGACGGGCCCAACGAGATCCGCGAGCAGGGCCGGCGCGGCCCGTTCGCCATGATCGCCGCGCAGTTCAAAGATTTCATGATCCTCGTGTTGATCGCCGCCGCGCTCGTCTCGGGCCTCGTCGGCGACGCCGAAGACACGCTCGTGATCTTGGCGATCGTGCTGCTCAATGCCGCGATCGGCTTTATTCAGGATTTCCGCGCCGAGCGCGCAGTCGCCGCGCTGAAGCGGCTCGCCGCGCCGAAGGCGACCCTCCTGCGCGACGGGCATCTGCATACGGCTCCGGCCGCGGAGATCGTTGCGGGCGACATCGTCTTGCTCGAAGCGGGCAGCGCGGTTCCCGCCGATCTGCGGTTGATCGAGGCGCCGCGTCTCAAGGTGACCGAGGCGGCGCTGACCGGCGAATCCGTGCCGGTCGACAAGTGCATGGAGGCTCTTGCGGACCCGACATTGGCGCTCGCCGACCGGAACAATATGGCCTTCAAGGGGACCACCATCGCCTACGGCCGCGCCCGCGGCATCGCGGTGGCGACCGGCATGGCGACCGAGCTCGGCAAGATCGCCGGCCTGCTGGAGGCCATACCGGCGAGCCAGACGCCGTTGCAGCGCCGCCTCGCCCAGTTCGGGCGACGATTGGCGATCGCGGTATTGGCGATCTGCGCGCTCGTCTTCGTCTTCGGGATATTGCGCGGCGCGCCGGCATTGCCGATGCTGTTGACTGCGCTGAGCCTTGCCGTCGCGGCCATTCCCGAGGCATTGCCGGCGGTGGTGACGGTGATGCTCGCCTTGGGCGCGCGCACGATGGCGCGCCGCAACGCTCTGGTGCGGCGATTGCCGGCGGTCGAGACGCTGGGGGCGGTAAGCTGCATCTGCACCGACAAGACCGGCACCTTGACCCGCAACGAGATGCATGTGGCGGATGCCTATCTCTGCGGCGAGCGGCAAGCCGCCGCCGCGCTCGATGTCGCCGAGCCCCCGGTGCGCCGGCTGATCGAGGCGGTGGCCCTGTGCAACGACGCCGGACGCGGCGAGAACGGGGCGGCTGTCGGCGATCCCACCGAAATCGCCTTATGGCGCCTCGCCGCCGAGAAGGGGCTCGAACGGGAGAGGCTCGAAGGCTCGGCGCCGCGCCTGATGGAACTGCCGTTCGACTCCGACCGCAAGCGCATGACGACGTTGCACCGCGGCGGTTCCGGCGTCGTCGCCTATACGAAGGGCGCGCCCGAAGCCGTGCTCGACCGCTGCGCGGATTTCGGGGAGCATGAAGGCGCGGAGCCGCTGCTGGCGGTTGCCGAGGCAATGGCGAGCGACGGGCTGCGCGTTCTGGCCGTAGCCGGCCGTCGCTGGGATGCGCTTCCGCACGACAAAAATCCCGAAGCGATCGAACGCGATCTCACCTTTTTCGGTTTCGTCGGCCTGTGGGACCCGCCGCGCCCGGAAGCGAAGCGGGCAGTGGCAGTGTGCCGGGCCGCCGGCATCAGGCCGGTCATGATCACAGGCGATCATCCCGTCACCGGCCGCGCCGTTGCCGCCGCGCTCGGCATGCTCAGGGCGGGCGATACCGTGATGACAGGCCGGGAGCTGCGTCGGCTGTCCGATGCGCAGCTCGCCGAACGGATCGACCGTACCCGCGTCTATGCTCGGGTC
>Ga0070739_10006567_pt1 | contig 12768 bp, 16 predicted proteins | sample Coa_R1_7_FD_66445 | JGI IMG/M metagenome (GOLD analysis project Ga0070739, IMG submission 66445) | Surface soil microbial communities from Centralia Pennsylvania, which are recovering from an underground coalmine fire - Coalmine... | ecosystem: Environmental > Terrestrial > Soil > Unclassified ... | reverse complement strand
CACGCGGCGCGGGCGCTGCGGCGGCTCGGGGTGGAACTGCGTCTCGGCAGCCCCGTCACCGGCTGCGATGCCGGCGGCGCGCAGCTCGGGACCGACCGCATCGAGAGCCGCACCCTGATCTGGGCGGCGGGGGTCGCCGCCTCGCCGGCGGCCCGCTGGACCGGCGCGGCGCACGACAATGCCGGACGGGTGCTGGTGGGGCCGGATCTGAGCCTGCCGGGGCGGCCGGAGGTTTTTGTCATCGGCGATGTCGCCCGCGTCGCCGATGCCTCTCTGCCCGGGGTCGCGCCGGTCGCGAAGCAGCAGGGCAGGTACGTCGCGCGGGTCATCGCGGCCCGGCTGGCGGGGCGGCCGGCGCCGCCCCCGTTCCGCTATCGCGACTACGGCAGCCTCGCGACGATCGGCCGCCGCGAAGCCGTCGTCGATTTCGGGCGGATCCGGCTGACCGGGCGGCTCGCGTGGTTCGTGTGGAGCGGCGCCCACATCTACTTCCTGATCGGCTTCCGCAACCGCCTCGCCGTCGCGCTCGACTGGCTGTGGTCCTACCTCACCTATCAGCGCGGCGCCCGTCTCATCGTCGGCCGCGGCGACGATCTTGGAACACGTTCCGGCCGTCTGGAATCGTCATTCCCGCGAAAGCGGGAATCCAGGGCCAACGCTCCGTCATCCGCCCCTGGCCCCCCGCTTTCGCGGGGGTGACGGTAAGAGTGCAGCTCTATCGGAAGTCGCCTCTAGAACGGCGGCCCGGCGATCTCCTTGAGGCGCCGCCATACCGGCTCGGCGATCGCGTTGCGCCAGACGCCGCCGAGCATCTTGCGGAACACCGGCTCGCGCCGCGCCGTCAGGTGCACGCGTTCGATGAAGGCGGGACCGTGCCAGGCGAGAAGGTCCTCGACTGGGCCGGCCGCAAGGTTCGCCAGAATCCCGTCGCTTTGGTCGCGCCGCCAGATCAGGTCGATGACCCGCCACGCCGCCTCGGGATCCTTCGAGACCAGGTCATGGAGCCGCTCGGACGCCCAATCGTAACGGCCCTTTTCCTTGCCTTTCGCGGATTGCAGCGCGATCCACGCCTCGACCAGGGCGAGCGTATCCGCGTCGGGCTCGGGCGGCACCGGCGAGCGGAGCCGCCGCCGTTCGGCCGGCCGCAGCCGCCAGCGGCCATCATCCGTGGCAGACAACCGTCAGCCAACCATCTGCGGGATGACGAGGAAAAGGTCGGTGTCGCCGGTTTCCTGGCCGGCGGCTGTCAGCATCGCGTGCGCCTGGCCGCGGTGATGGGTCTGGTGGTTGAAGAAATGCGTCACCAGCAGCCGCTTCGGCGCCGTCACCTCACGGTTGGCGGCGCCGCTGAACCACTTGAGGTCGGCGTCGAGCCACGCGTCGTCGACCTTCGCGGCCCAGCGCGAGATGCCGGCGTCCGCCTTCTCGCGCTCGGCGCACAGCCGGTCGAACTCTTTGACGAAATGGTCGCTCTGCTTGATCGGCGTCGTCGGCCTCTCCCAGCCGTCGAAGCGGCTCATCCACTGGTGGTCGCCCCACAGGATGTGCACCAGGGTGCCGTGGATCGAGCTCCAGAACGCGCCGTGCGGCGCCCGCCGCTCTGCATCGCTGAGCCGCGCCGCGGCGGCGTAGAGCCGGCGGTTCATCTCCGCGTTGTAGGCCGCCATCGTGCGCACATAGACCGGGGTGATCATCGTGTCCCTCACTCGCTCGCGGTGACTTCCGCTTGCCGGAAGCCGGGCGAGGGGTCAACCTTGATTCGGACAATCAAGAGGTGGCGCCATGCCCGAAGGACAACGCCCGCGGCCGCAGCCGACGCCGGAGACGCAGCATTTCTGGGACGGCACCCGCGCCGGCGAACTCCGGCTGCAGCGCTGCAACGCCTGCCGCAAGGCCTATTTCCCGCCGCGGCCGTTCTGCCCGCACTGCGCCGCGCGCGACGTGTCGGTGTTCGCGGCGAGCGGCCGCGGGCGGCTCTACAGCTACGTGATCCACCACCGGCCGGTGCCCGGGTTCACGCCGCCCTACGCGATCGCGGTCGTCGAGCTCGACGAGGGCCCGCGGATGATGACCAACATCGTCGAATGCCCGCAGACCCCGGAAGCGCTTGTACTCGACATGCCGCTCGAAGTCGCCTTCGAGAAGCTCGACGATGAGATCACCCTCCCCCTGTTCCGCCCGGCGAAGGGTTGACGTGCGCGACGCAGCATTCCCTCTCCGCCCTCAGGGGGAAGAGGGCGGGGCCCATCGTGCAGCGATGGGAGGGTGAGGTGGGTCTCTCCGCCGGCACGCTTTCTGGAATCCCCCACCTCGCCCCAGCCCTCTCCGCCCCGAGGGGTGGAGAGGGAGAACCGATCCATTTTTAGGACGAGCGACATGAAACCGAGATCGATCGCCATTGTCGGGGCCGCCGAAACGACGGAACTCGGGCGCATCCCGAACCTGTCGCAGATCGGATTGCATGCCGACGCGGCGCTCAACGCTATGAAGGACGCCGGCCTGTCGCCGAAGGATATCGACGGGGTCGCCACTGCCGGCGAGACGCCGGTGACGATCGCCCACTATCTTGGCATCACCCCGAAATGGGTGGACGGCACCGCGGTCGGCGGCTGCTCGTTCATGATCCACGTCCGCCACGCCGCCGCCGCGCTCGAAAGCGGCCTGTGCAATACGGTGCTGATCACCCACGGCGAGAGCGGCCGCTCCGGGGTCGGACGCACCCGACCGCCGGCCTCGGCGGCGAGCCTCCAGGGCCAGTTCGAGCTGCCCTACGGGCCGATGGGGCCGCCGACGCTCTTCACGATCCCGGTATTGCGCTACATGAAGACCTACGGCACCACCGAGGAGCAGCTCGCGATGGTGTCGGTCGTACAGCGCGACTGGGCGGCCAAGAACCCGCGCGCCACCTTCCGCGACCCGATCACGGTCGAGGACGTGCTGTCGTCGCGCATGATCGCCTACCCGTTCCGCCTGTTGATGTGCTGTCTCGTGACCGACGGCGGCGGCGCCCTGATCCTGACCCGCGCCGAGCGCGCCCGCGACTTCCCGCAAAAGCCGGTCTACCTGCTCGGCACCGGCGAGAGCGTCGAGACGCCGATGGTCAGCCAGATGGAGGACTTCACCTCGTCGCGCGCCTTCCGCGTCGCCGGCCCCACCGCGTTTGAGGAGGCCGGGATCGCGCACAAGGACGTGGACCACCTGATGATCTACGACGCCTTCGCGCACCTGCCGATCTACGGCCTCGAAGACCTCGGCTTCTGCGGCAAGGGCGAGGCGGCAGGTTTCATCTGGGAGCGCAACACCGCGCCCGGCGGCAGGCTGCCGCTCAACACCAACGGCGGCGGCCTCTCCTACATGCATTCCGGCATGTACGGCATGTACGCGCTGCAGGAGAGCGTGCGTCAGATGCGCGGCATCGCGCCGGCGCAGGTGCCGGGCGCGAAAATCTCCGTCTGCCACGGCGTCGGCGGCATGTTCGCCGCCTCCGGCACGATCATCATGACGAACGAATAGAAGGGCAAATTGCTGGCGTCCCCAACCGGATTCGAACCGGTGTTGCCGCCGTGAAAGGGCGGTGTCCTGGGCCTCTAGACGATGGGGACATCGCCGCCGGCGCGCGGCGTTGATCTAAGGGGATGGGCGGAATAAATCAACCGGCCGCTATTTGCGCGGCGGGGGACGGAGGCCGGCATCGCCGCACCGCCTGAGTTCGATGCCGCTTTTCGGGAACGGCTGCGCGAATTGCTGGCGTGGCGGCGCGATGTGCGCCGGTTTCGCCGCGAACCGCTGCCGGCGGGAGCGATCGAACGGCTCTTGGAGACGGCTTGTCTGGCGCCGTCGGTGGGACTGTCGCAACCCTGGCGTTTTGTGACGGTGAACGACGCCGGACGGCGCGCGGCGGTACGCCGGAACTTCGAGACCTGCAACAAAGCGGCATTGGCCGCGCAGGCCCCGGCCCGGGCGGCGCTTTATGCGCGGCTCAAGCTTGCCGGCCTCGACGACGCGCCGTGCCACCTCGCGGTGTTCGCGGACCCGGCGGCGGAGCAGGGGCATGGCCTCGGCCGCGCGACAATGCCGGAGATGATCGCGTATTCTGCGGTTGCGGCGGCGCATACGCTGTGGCTGGCGGCGCGGGCCGAAGGGATCGGCATGGGCTGGGTCTCGATCCTGAAGCCGGCCGAAATCGCCGCCGCGCTGGACGTGCCGCGGGAGTGGAAGTTGATCGGCTATTTCTGTCTCGGCTACCCGGCAGCGGAGGACGACGTGCCGGCGCTGGAGCGGATGGCGTGGGAGCGGCGGCGCCCGGCCGGCTCCTTCCTGATCCGGCGATGAGCGGCGCACCGCGCATCCGCGTCGGCATCGGCGGCTGGGTGTTCCCGCCGTGGCGCGGCACGTTCTACCCGAAAGGACTGCGGCAGGCGGACGAGCTGGCGCATGCCAGCCGGCGGGTCACGGCGATCGAGATCAACGGCACGTTTTACGGTGCCCAGAAGCCCGAGAGCTTTCGCCGCTGGCACGACGATACGCCCGACGACTTCATGTTTTCGGTGAAGGGCCCGCGTTACGCAACGCACCGGAAGGACCTCGGCGACGCCGGTTCCTCGATCGAGCGCTTCTTCAACAGCGGCGTCCTTGAATTGCGCGACAAGCTCGGTCCGGTGCTGTGGCAGTTCCCGCCGTTTCTGCGCTTCGACGAGGTCGGCTTCGCCGCCTTTCTCGACCTGCTGCCGCGGGCGATCGACAACCGGGCCATCCGCCACGTCGTCGAGGTGCGCCACGCCAGCTTCGCCGAGCCCGGATTCGCCGAATTGCTGCGCCGGCACAACGTCGCGGTCGCGTTCGTCGAAGACGAGAAAGTGCCGGCCATCGAGGCGGTCACGAGCGATTTCTTCTACGCCCGGCTGCGTCGCTGCGTCGAAGACGAGCCGACCGGCTATTCCGCTGCCGCCCTCCGCGAATGGGCCGCGCGCGCCCGCACCTGGACCGGCGCCGAGCGCGACTGCTTCGTCTACTTCATCAACGGCGCCAAAATCCGCGCCCCCGCCGCCGCCCAATCGTTGATCCGCCTGCTGCAGGAGGAATAACGGTAATGCCGGAAGCATCCGTCCCTCGGCGCGTGCGCTTGTCTTCTCCCTAAACCAACGGTGCTGGAACTGCCGTCGCGCAGCGCGTTTAATCGGAAGTGAGCGTCGCGCGCTGGCAACCCTACTACAGCGATCGGGAAGTCGAGCTCGACCGCCGCATCCACGCCCTCGGGCTGATGCTGGCGCTGATCGCAACGCCGCTGCTGCTATGCCTCGCGGCTGAGAGCAGACGGCCGGGACTGGTCCTGCCCTGCGCAATCTATGCGTTGTCGCTGCTCGGCATGCTTGCGAGCTCGTCGCTGTTTCGGCACCCGCCGCTGAGGTGGTGGCGCTACCGCTGGTTCTTCCGACGTCTCGACCACGCCGCGATCTTTTTGTTCATCGCCGGCACGTACACCCCGTTCACGGTGGCGCAGATGCGCGACGGATGGGCGATCGGCCTGACGGTCGCGGTGTGGGCAGGCGCGCTGACCGGCGCCGCCTACAAGCTCGCAATCCCTGTCGCGTTGCAGCGGCCGTCGCCGGTCGCCTTCGCGGCATTGGCATCGTTGGTGCTGTTCGGGCTGCGGCCGACGCTGATGTCAATGGCGCCATCGGCGGTGGGGCTGATTGGCGCCGGCGTTGCGTTCTACATCGTCGGGGCTGCGATCCACCACCGGGCGATGGCGTTTCACACGCCGATCTGGCACGGGTTTGTAGTGGCAGGCGTCGCCTGCCACTTTGCCGCCGTCCTTTACGGCGTAGTGCTCGCGCCTGGCTAGGGCTTTGCGGGGGTCATCGAGATGTGGACGGGGCGGTCGTAGGCGAAGCCCAGCCATTTATCGACAGTGCGGCCCTCGGCGCCGCCCACCAATACGCTGCCGGGGCTCCATTGCCGCACATAGCGGGCCTCTCGGAAGCCTTCGTGGCGGCACACGAAGGTGATGTCCTGATAGGTCGATTCGACATGGGCGGTGCCAGGCGTCGGCTTGACGGTGGCGACGACCGTGCCGCCCTGCAGAAGATCGCAGGCGGCTCCAGGCGGGTCCGTCGCGACCTCGATGTCGCGCGGGCCTGCCCCCTGCGTGCAGCAAGCGAGGAGGCCGCAGGCGGCGGCCATCCAGAGGCCGCGGCGCACGGGCTAGGCGGACCCGAGCATGCCGGGGAGTTCTGCCAGCGTGCGGATTTCGCGGTCAGGTGCCCCCGGGAGCCGCTCGCGCGGCCAACCGACCCGGTTGCACCACACGACCCGCAGCCCGAATGAGGAGGCGCCATAGGCGTCCCACCCGTTGGACGACAGGAAGGCGATCTCCTGCGCCGGCACGCCGAGGCGGTCGACGGCGAGCTGGTAGACGCTCGGGTACGGCTTGTAGATGCCGGCTTCCTCGACCGAGAGCAACGCGTCGAACATCTGTCCGAGCTGCGAGGCTTCGACCATGCTGCCCAGCATTTCCGGCGTGCCGTTCGACAGGATCGCGGTCAGGAGACCCATCTGGCGCAGCCGCCACAGGCAATCGACCGCGTCCGGGAACGGCGTCAAGGTCAGGTAGAGCTGCATCAAATGCTCGCGCAGGCCGGGGTCGCCCATGCCGAGCGCTTCCAGCGCAAAATCGAGCGCCTCGCGCGTGACCTGCCAGAAATCGGCGTGCTTGCCCTCGATCGTGCGCAGCCAGCTGTACTGCAGCTGCTTGTCCCGCCACAGCGCCGTCAGCCGGGCGTCGTTGCCGTCGAGCGACACCTGGCAGCGCGCCGTCGCCGAGGCCGGATCGAACAACGTGCCGTAAGCGTCGAAGACGCAGGCGCGAATGCCGGAAAGGGGCGCCGCGCTCATGCCGCGCCTCGGCGGCGGACGGGCTTGGGCCAGCGCATGGCGACGCGCGGCAGCACTTCGTCGATGAGCCGCCGCGTTTGCGAGATGATGTCGTCGTCGCCGCGCGCCGCCGGGCGCAGGATGAATTTCGACACCCCCGCCTCGACGTATTCGGCGATGCGCGCGACGATTGCCTCGGCGTCGCCGATCGCGAAATAGGCGGCGGGATCGCGGCTGGTGCGCTTGCGATACGCCTCGAACAGCCGGGCCAGGCCAGGATCGTCGGCGCGGCCGAAGCGGAACGGGATGCCGGCGCCGTAATGGTCGTCGTCGATGGCGCGGCCCTCGACGGCGGCGGCCGCGCGAATGGCCGCAATCACCGGCCGCGCCTGTTCCGGCGTCTCCGGCCCCGCCTGCCACCCCGTGCCGAACCGCGCCGTGCGCCGGATCGCCGCCTCTGACGAGCCGCCGATCCACATCGGCAGGTCGGACTGCACCGGCTTCGGCGAGATCGACGCCCCGATCAGGCGGTAATGCGCGCCCTCGAAATCGACCTCGTCCTCCGCCCACAGCCGGCGGATTACTTCAAGGCCTTCGTCCGTCTTGCGGCCGCGCGTCTTGGTGTCGAGGTTCAGCGTCTTCCACTCCGGCCCGAGCGGGCTGCCGATGCCAAACGCCGGCAACAGCCGCCCATTCGAGAGAAAGTCGATGGTTGCGCATTGTTTGGCAACCAAAACGGCGTCGCGCAAGGCCAGAGACAGCACGTTGACGCCGAATTTGAGACGCCGCGTGCGCCCGGCGAGCGCCGCCATGACGCTCATGCATTCGAGGATGGGTTCGCGGCTGACGATGCGGTCGGTCTGCCACAGCGAATCAATGCCCCCCGCCTCGCACAGATCGACCCAGCGCCAGAAGCCGGCGGCGCCGGTAAAGGCGAACTCCATGAATCCCACGCCGATGGCGACATTCCGCGGCATCGGTTTCTCCCCAAGTGCTTCCGCAGCCTAGCGCGCCTGCACGTTCAGGGCGAGCGGTTGTTCAATTCCAACCTGTTGCGCGGGAATGACGATCTGTGGGAACGAACAGATCTACAACTGGAGGTCACCATCTTCCGCCATACGGCACATACTGCATGGCAGGGGGTGTGGTGGCGGGGCTGGGCGCGGACGGCGTCTCGTAGGGGCCTTCGTAGGAGACGATGCGGCCGCCCTCGATGGTCGTGACCGTCACGTTGTGCCAGGCCTTCGGGTTCGAGGAGGCCCCGGTTATGCCGAGCGGGCCGTCGGTCGCGCCGATCCCGGAGGAGCGAGCCGCATTTGGATTGTCGAGCGCCGATAGTAAGGTGCTCTGAGCCATCGCTGCCGGGCTGATGAGCAGCATCGCGGCAGCGAGCGGTAGGAAGCGCATCGGTTCCTCCTGCAATATACGCAAGGAACAGGCCGGCGGCGGGAGTTGCTCCCCCGCGGCCCCCGGTGGAGGTGGCCGTGCGGCAGTCTGCCATGGTTCCGAGACCCGGGCGAGGACGAAGGGGAGGGGAGGATGCGGGTTTTCACGACGGTGCCGCAGCAGGATTTGCGGCGCGTCCCCGCCGCCGCGCGCGCCGCCGAGGCCCACGGCTACGACGGCATCGTCACGATGGAGAACCAGCACGAGCCGTTTCTCGCGCTCGCGGTGGCCGGTGCGGCGACTGACCGGATCGAATTGCACACTTCCGTCGCGATCGCCTTTGCGCGGACGCCGATGGCGGTGGCCGAGATCGGCTGGGACCTCGCCGGCGCGACCGGCGGCCGCTTCGTCGTCGGCCTCGGCTCGCAGGTGCGAGCGCACAACGAGCGGCGCTTCTCGGCGCCGTGGACGCCGCCGGCGCCGCGCATGCGCGAATACGTGCAGGTATTGCGCGCGATCTGGCGCTGCTGGAAGACCGGCGAGAAGCCCTCCTACGAGGGCCAGCACTACCGCTTCACGCTGATGACGCCGAACTTCACGCCGGAGCCGATCGAGGCGCCACCGCCGGCGGTGACGATCGCGGCGGTTGGCCCGGCGATGCTCAAGGTCGCGGCGGAGGAGTGCGACGGCGTCAAACTGCACGGGTTCTGCACCCGCAAGTACCTGACCGACGAGATCATGCCGCGTATCGAGGCTGGCCTCGCCAAGGCCGGGCGCAGCCGCGCCGAGTACGAGATCACCGGCGGCGGCTTTCTCGCCACCGGACCCGACGACGCGGCCGTCGCCAAGCGTTTCGAGTGGGTGCGGCAGCGCGTCGCCTTCTACGGCTCGACCCCGGCCTACTACCCGGTCTTCGCAGTGCACGGCCTCGAAGACCTCGGCCATAAGCTCAACGCAATGGTGCGGCAGGGCAAATGGGGCGAGCTGGCGCAGGAGGTGCCGGACGACGTGGTGCACCTGTTCGCGGCCGTCGGGCGTCACGACCAGCTCGTCGCGGCGATCGCCGCCCGCTTCGGCGGCCTCGTGGACGGCGTCACGCTCGGTCGGGAAGGGAGCGGCGAGGTGTCCCCCGATCTCGCCCAAGACATCCGCCGCATCCCGCACCAGTACCGCGGGTTGCCCAGATAGAAAGAGGCCCCATTCCCGGGTTCGACCCGCGAATCTGAGGGCGCCTCGGAGGATGGCCGGATCAAGTCAGATCAAGTCCGGCCATGACGGGGGCGTGTCAGCAGCGTTCCCGTCGTTTCGAGCGAGCGCGGGCTGCTCACTTTCCGAACACGGCGCCGATGTGAACGCCGGCGGCCCGAAGGCGTTAAGGGTGCAGCCTTGATCTTACGATATCCGGGAGGACTGCATGGGTCTCTTCGATCAGCTTGTCGGGCGGGTGCTGGAGGCCGAGCACGGCACCGGCGGGTCGTCTTCCGGGATCGGTCAGGTGCTCAGCGGCCTGCTGCAAGGTCAAGGCGGCGGGACCGGCGGCCTCGGCGACATTGTGCAGAAATTCGAGTCGGCGGGCCTCGGCCACATCGTTCAGTCCTGGATCGGTGACCAGCAGAACCTTCCGGTCAGCCCCGAGCAGTTGAAGGCTGTCTTCGGCCACGGCGAAGCGCAGACCATGGCGAACCAGGCCGGCCTCCCGCTCGATGATTTCCTCTCGCAATTGAGCAAGCACCTGCCGAACCTCGTCGACCGCATGACGCCGAACGGCGCGGTCGAGGAGCCGGGTACGATTTCAACCTGATTCAGTGGAGCAGCCCATGTCTCGCTTCGTTTCCGTGGCCGCCGCCGCGGCATTGCTCGTCTCCGCGAGCGCCTCTTTCGCGGCCCAACACCCCTCGACGCCCACCCCATCCGCCTCGGCCAACGAATTCAAGACGCAGGCCGAGGCCAAGTCGCACTGCCCGAGCGACACCGTCGTCTGGGTCAACACGCGCACGCACGTCTATCATGCGGAAAGCAGCCCGCAATTCGGGCACACCAAGCACGGCGCCTTCATGTGCCGCGCCGACGCCGACAAGACCGGTTCCTTCCGCCCGGCGAAACACGAGCAGTTTTCGACCTCGCGCTGAACGCAAACCCCTCTCTGCCCTCGGTTTGTACACGCCGGGGGCAGACAGGGGGGCGAGCCGAGAGGCTGGATTCGCTGCCGCCGTCGGGCGACAATCGCCGGCTCGCGCGCAATGTCCTCGGCGGCTCGATGACCTATCCGACGCATCTCCTGCCGACCACCGTCGTCGGCAGCTATCCGCAGCCCGATTGGCTAGTCGATCGCGGCGCTCTGGAACAGCACGGCGTGCCGCGGGTGCACGCGCGCGACATCTGGCGGATTCCGCCCGCCCATCTTCAGCAGGCGCAGGATGACGCGACCGTCGTCGCAATCGGCGAGATGGAGCGGGCCGGCATAGATATCGTCAGCGACGGCGAGATCCGCCGCGAAAGCTACTCCAACTATTTCGGCCTCGCGCTCGACGGGCTTGATACCGTCAATATCGGCTCAGTCATCGGCGCCAATGGGCGCGCCACGCCCGTGGCCCGCGTCGTCGGCACAATCCGCCGCAAAGGGCCGGTGGAGCGGCGCGACGCCGAGTTCCTGATGCGCCACGCGACGCGCGCGACCAAGATCACGGTGCCGGGCCCATTCACGTTGTCGCAACAGGTGCAGAACGAGTTCTATGCAGACGAAGCCGAACTCGCGATGGACCTCGCCGCGGCGGTGAACGAGGAATTGCGGGAGCTGAAGGCCACGGGCGTCGATGTCGTGCAGATCGACGAGCCGTGGGTGCGGGCGGCGCCCGACAAGGCGGCGCGCTATGGCGTTGCCGCGATGAATTGCGCCCTCGACGGCGTCCCCGGTCCGACGGTCGTGCACATTTGCCTCGGCTACGGCCATCTCGTGCGCAACAAGCCGAGCGGTTACGCCTTTCTGCCCCAACTCGCGGAGTCCATCGCGCAGCAAATCTCGATCGAGGCGGCGCAGCCGCGCCTCGATCTCGGGGTCCTCGGCGAACTGTCGCAGAAGACGATCCTTCTGGGGGTGCTCGATCTCGCCGACCCGGCGGTCGAGACCGCGGAACAGGTCGCCGACCGCATCCGCCGCGGTCTGGAACACGTCGCGCCGGAGCGGCTGGTGCCGGCCCCCGACTGCGGCATGAAATACCTGCCGCGCGACCGCGCCTTCGGAAAGCTGAAGGCGCTCGCCGACGGCGCCGCCATCGTGCGCCGCGAGCTGACGGGCTGACCGGCGGCATCGCCGCGTAATTGCCGATGCCCGTACCCATATTTCGCCGATGCTGAAGCCGGAGGACATCGACCTGCCCGGAAAGCCGGCTGACCACCGGGTCGTCGTCGCGATGTCGGGCGGGGTCGACTCGTCGGTAACGGCGGCGCTGCTGGCGCGCGCCGGCTACGACGTCGTCGGCGTCACCCTGCAGCTCTACGACCACGGCACCGCGAGCGGGCGCAAGGGCGCGTGCTGCGCCGGCCAGGATGTGCGCGACGCGGCGCGGGTCGCGGCGGCGCTCGGCATCCCGCATTACGTGCTCGACTACGAGGAGCGCTTCCGCGCCGCGGTCATCGAGGACTTCGCCGAAAGCTACCGGCGCGGCGAGACGCCGGTGCCGTGCATCCGCTGCAACGAGCGCATCAAGTTCCGCGATTTGCTGCAGACGGCGCGCGATCTCGGCGCCTCGGCGCTGGCGAGCGGGCACTACGTCCGTCGCCGCCGCGGCCCGGATGGGCCGCAGCTGTTGCGCGCCCGCGACGAGGCCCGCGACCAGAGCTATTTTCTGTTTGCGACCCGGCGCGACGAGCTCGACTTCCTGCGGTTTCCGCTAGGCGGGTTCGGAAAGGACGAGACCCGCGCGATGGCGCGCGAATGCGGCCTGCCGGTGTCGGAGAAGCCGGACAGCCAGGACATCTGCTTCATCCCGAGCGGCTCCTACGCAAACCTCGTCGCCAAGCTGCGGCCGGAGGCCGGCGAGCCGGGCGACATCGTCGACGAGCGCGGCCGCGTGCTCGGCCGGCACAACGGGATCGCTCACTTTACCGTCGGACAGCGGAAAGGCTTGGGCCTTGCGGCGGGAGAGCCGCTCTACGTGCTGCGGCTCGACCCGGCGCGGCGGCGGGTCGTCGTCGGGCCGCGCGCTGCGCTGGCCGAGACGCGCGTGCGGCTCGGCGGCCTGAACTGGCTCAGCGGCGATGCTCCCGCGGCGGCCGGCACGGCGCTGCGGGTCAAATTGCGCTCGGCGCAGCCGCCGGTGGCGGCGAGGCTTTATCCCGCCGGCACGCCCGACGAAGCCGAGCTCGTGCTCGACGCGCCGGCCGGCGCCGTCGCGCCCGGGCAGGCGGCGGTATTCTACGACGGCGAGCGAGTGCTCGGCGGCGGCTGGATCCGCCGGCATTAGCCCAAGGAGCCACTTTTTCTCGAACTCGTCATGGCCGGGCCTGACC
>Ga0070739_10006566_pt1 | contig 12768 bp, 10 predicted proteins | sample Coa_R1_7_FD_66445 | JGI IMG/M metagenome (GOLD analysis project Ga0070739, IMG submission 66445) | Surface soil microbial communities from Centralia Pennsylvania, which are recovering from an underground coalmine fire - Coalmine... | ecosystem: Environmental > Terrestrial > Soil > Unclassified ... | reverse complement strand
CCTCCTCGTATGTTATGTGTGCGGCGCCCAACGGCCGCGTGTTTGAGCTACCTTGGTGGTGCCAGTGCGTTGGGCTGGTACGGGCCAGGGCTGGGCCTCCTTGCGGCGAGACCGCTGCCTTAGACGGCCCCCCGCGCCCGACGAGTCCGGCTGACGCGCAAGCTGCGCCGCCCCATCGGGCCGGCCGAGAGCAGCGGTCGGAGGCAGCCCCGATGGCCCCGCGAGCGCTGATCCGAGCGAGGTTGCCGATCCCGTCGGGTCCGCCAGGGACAGCTCGCACCGCTCGGCCGCTGAGTCCCTCGTGCGGAGCGTGCTATGCTGGACACACTCCACGTCGGCATCGACGTCAGCCACCATCGCCACGATGTCTGCCTGCTGGACGAGGCGGGCACCCGGGTCAGCAAGCCGTTCACGGTCCCGAACAATGCCCCGGGGGCGGCTGAGCTGATCGCGCGGGTGGCCGCGGTCGCACCAGGCTACGAGCGGGTGCTGCTGGGGTTGGAGGCGACCGGCATCTACTGGTGGCATCTGGCGCAGGTGCTCACCCGGGCGCCGGCGTTGGCGCCGTATCAGCCCAGGCTGGTGGTCTTCAACCCGCGCCTGATCCAGGGCTTCCGGGACGCCTACGCGGCCATGGACAAGACCGATCCGGACGACGCGTTCCTGATCGCCGAACGGCTGCGCTTCGGGCGGCTGCCGGTCGGCCCGCCGCCGGACCCGCGCTATTTCCCGCTCCAGCGGCTGACCCGCTACCGCTTCCACCTGGTGCAGACCCTGGTGCGGGCCAAGGCGCATGCGCTCACGCTGCTGTTCCTGGCCGCCAGCGAGGACGACCGCCTGGAGCCGTTTGCCGACCCGTTCGGCGCCACCTCCCTCGCGGTGCTGACCGAGTTCCGGAGTCTCGACGAGCTGGCAGCCCTGCCCCTGGAGGACCTGATCGCCTTCATCGAGGAGCGGGGTCGGCATCGCTTCGCCGACCCCGCCGAGCCCGCCCGCCTGCTCAAGCAGGTCGCCGCGGACTCCTTCCGCCTGGACGAGGAGGCGGTCGAGCCCGTTCACTTCGCCCTCACCCACGCCCTGGCCCACATCCGCTTCCTCGCTCAGCAGCTCAAGCCCTTGGACCGGCGCATCGCGAAGGAACTGGAGCGCTTCCCGAACACGCTGCTCTCGGTGCCCGGGATCGGGCCGGTCTACGCGGCCGGGCTGGTGGCGGAGATCGGCGACATCGCCCGCTTCCCGGACGACGACGCGCTGGCCAAGTACGCCGGGCTGTGGTGGCCGCGCCGCCAGTCCGGCGCCTTCGAGGCGGCCGACCGGCCACTGTCCAAAGCGGGCAACGCCTACCTGCGGTACTACCTGTGTGAGGCGGCCAACTCGTTGCGGCTGCACAACGAGCCCTACCGCCGGTTCTACGAGCGCAAATACCAGGAGACGCCCAAGCATCCCCACAAGCGCGCCACGGTGCTCACCGCCCGCAAGCTGGTCCGGCTGGTCTATGCGCTGCTCCGCTCCAACCAGCTCTACGCCCAGCCCACGGCGCTGAGCCCCCAGAAGCCACCGCGGCGCCGCTAAGGCGTGGCCGGTGCCCCCCGCGGCGCGCGGCGTCTGCACGCCGTGCTTATCCCCGGCTGGCATCGTTGTGCCCGACACGCCGCTCAACATGGCCTTGACTTTTCACCGCAAGTCTACTCCTGCACGCGCCGGAAGCGGGGCAGCGTGTACTCCGGCGTCACGTCGTCGTACTGAAGCTGCACCCGGTCGCCGATCTGCACCGTCTCGGGGTCGCAGCCGACGACGTTGCTCCACAGGCGCACGCCCTCCTCCAGCTCGACCATCGACAGGTTGTAGGGCACGTCGCCCTCCCAGGCGGAGTTGGGTGGGCGGTACATGACCAGGCTGACGTAGACGCGCCCACCGCCGCCGACCGGCGTCCAGCTCGCCTCCTCGGACAGGCAGTGGGGACAGACCAGGCGCGGCGGAAACCGGAAGCGGCCGCAGCCACCGCACTGCTGCAGCGCCATCTGGTGCGCCTGGCAGCTCTTCCAGAACGGCCGCGAATCCTGGTCGGGACGGGGCAGGGGCTTGCGGTACTCGGTCATCTGCAGACACCCACTTACATCGACATTCTTACTTATTGCTCGTTACTGAGCAGGAGCGTAGCGTGACAGCTCAGGGTGGCGCCGTGGCCGCTGACGATGCCCAGCCGCGCGTTCGGCACCTGGCGCTCGGGCTCGACCTCGCCGCCGCGGAGCTGCTTGACCGCCTCCGTGATGTGGAGCATCCCTTCGACGTGCCCCTGCGAGAGCAGCCCGCCGTGGGTGTTCACCGGAAGCTGGCCGCCCAGCTCGATGCGGCCGTTCTCGACGAACGGGCCGCCCTCGCCCTTCTTGCAGAAGCCGTAATCCTCCAGAGTGATCATGGCGATGGCGGTGAAGCAGTCGTAGATCTCGGCAAAGTCCACGTCGGCCGGCCCGACGCCGGCCATGCGGTAGGCCACCGCCGACGACTGCGCGCCGCCGAGCGTGGTCAGCGTCGGCGACTCGAGCGTGTCCGGCCGGTGGCCGGTGCCGAAGCCCCAGACGTAGATCGGGCGCCGCGGCAGGTCCCGCGCCCGCTCGGCCGAGGTCACCACGACGGCGCCCGCGCCGTCCGATACCAGGCAGCAGTCGAGCAGGTGGAAGGGCTTGACGATCCAGCGCGAGTTGAGCACGTCCTCGACAGTAATCGGCGTACGCATCGTAGCCGCCGGGTTGAGGCAGGCGTGCTTGCGGAAGGCCACGGCCACCGCCGCGAGCTGGGCGCTGGTCGTGCCGTACTCGTGCATGTGCCGCGCCGCCGCCGAGGCGTGCTGGGCCGGCGCGCCGAGCAGGCCGAACGGCTCCTCGTAGTCTTCCTTGCCGTCGTGCAGCTCGCCGCGGCGCGGCTCCAGGCGGCCGGTGGCTTGCTTCTGGGCGTGGACGCAGACGACGGTGTGGCACAGGCCGGCCTCGATGGCCATGATCGCGTGCGCCACCGACGCCGCCGGCGTGGCGCCGCCCATGGCCAGGTCGGTGGCGTAGGTCACAGGAATGCCGGCGGCGTGGGCCACGGTCACGGCGTAGGCGCGCTGCGGGCTGTTGTTCGGCTGGTCACAGAGCACGCCGTCCACGTCGGTCGGCTTCAGGCCGGCGTCGGCCAGCGCGCGGTGGACCGCCTGCAGGGTCAGGCTGAAAGTCGTCATCTCGGGCAGCTTGCCGACCGCCGTCTCGCCGATGCCGACGATCGCATAGCGCCCCTTCACGTCGAGCATAGGATCTTCTCCTTTGGAATCGGGCTGGCCTGGGTTGAGGAAAGCTCGGGGACGCCCCCGCACCCCCGCCTTGACGGGACTCTACCGCCCCTTCCAGACCGGCTCGCGCTTCTCGGCGAAGGCGCGGGAGCCCTCCTTCTGGTCCTCGGTCTGCCCCAGCATCTGGGCCAGCTCGGCCTCGAGACGCAGGCCCTCCTCCAGCGGCAGCTCGAGGCCGTAGGTGATCGCCTCTTTGATCGCGATCACCGACAGGGGGGCGCCGCGGGTGATCAGCTCGGCGTAGCGCTCGGCGCCGGCCATCAGCTCGGCCGCCGGGACGACCTTGTTCACCAGGCCGATGCGGTAGGCCTCCTGGGCGTCGATCAGCTCGCCGGTCAGGCAGATCTCGAGCGCGCGGGCCTTGCCGATCAGGCGCGGCAGGCGCTGCGTGCCGCCGGCGCCGCCGAGCCGGCCGCGGCGCACCTCGAGCATGCCCAGCCGCGCGTCGTCGGCGGCCACGCGCAGGTCGCAGGCCAGCGCTAGCTCGAGGCCGCCGCCGACGGCGTAGCCGCGGATGGCGGCGATGACCGGCTTGTCGATCGCGGCGATCGCCTGGTGGTGGGAGACGATGGCGCGCCGCCGCCGCTGCCGCCGCCGCTCGAACGGCGGCACCTCGTCGTTAGTCGCCGCGCGCTCCTTGAGGTCGAGGCCGGTGCAGAACGCCCGCTCGCCGGCCCCGGTCAGGATCACGACGCGCACGTCCGGGTCGGCGACGACGCGCTCGCCGACGTCGATGATCTCGCGCGTCATCTGGTAGCTGATCGCGTTCATCACCTCCGGACGGTTGAGCGTCACGTAGGCGATGTGGTTGCGTACCTCGTAGAGGAGGGTCTCGTAGCTCATGCTCTAGCCTTTCTCGCCGGCCGCCCCCTCCGACGGCGCGAGCAGCTCCAGGAAGCGTGCCCGCACGACCTCGGTGGCGATCTTGCCCAGCTCGGTATGGGGCAGCGCGTCGACCAGCTCGACGCGCTTGGGCGCCTTGTAGGCAGCAAGCTGCGCCTTGCAGTAAGCGATGAGGTCCGGCGGGGCGACCGTCTGACCGGGCAGCGGCGCCACCATCGCCACCACCGCCTCGCCCCACTCGGCGTCAGGCACGCCGACCACCGCCGCCTCGAACACGCTCGGGTGGCTCTGCAGGACGTTCTGCACCTCGTCCGGGAAGATGCTGATACTGCCGCTCTTGATCATGTGCTTGCGGCGCCCGACGACGTACAGGTAGCCCTCGTCGTCGAAGCGGCCGAGGTCGCCGGTCAGCAGCCAGCCGTCGCGGAAGCTCGCCGCGTTGGCCTCGGGGTTCTTGTAGTAGCCGTCGCAGACCAGCGGGCCGCGGCAGACGATCTCGCCCACCTCGCCCGGCGGCAGGGGGCGGCCCGCCTCGTCGCAGATCAGCGCCTCCGCCGCCCAGATCAGCCGCCCGGACGCGCCGTAGTGGCTGAGCTGCTCCTCGGGCAGCAGCATGCTGACCGTGCCGGCGTCGGTGGAGGCGTAGGACTGGTAGATGTTGGGTGTCACGTGGGCGATGAGCCCCTCCAGCGTGCGGCGGTGGAACGGCGAGCCGGCCTTGCGCAGGCAGCGCAGCGACGAGGTGTCGTAGCGGTCGAGGTACGGGCTCTGGAGCAGGCGATCGGCCTGGACCGGCGCGATGGCGATGTAGGTGACCTGCTCGCGCTCGATCGTGGCCAGCGCCGCGTCGGGCTCGAACCGCTCCGGCAAGATGACGCTCGCGCCGAAGAACAGGTGGCCGAGCAGCGACGAGCGCCCGGAGTTGAAGCAGATCGGCGTCGCCACCAGCTCCTTGTCGTCGGCGCCCATGTGGCGGTCGATGGCGTGGTTGAGGCAGGAGTAGATGTACTTCTGGTGGGTGACCTGGCAGCCCTTCGGGAAGCCGGTCGTGCCGGAGGTGATCATGAGCAGGAACAGGTCGCGCGGGTCGACCGCCACGCCGGGCTCGGTCGCCCGCCCGGCGGTGACGAGCGCCTCGTAGGCGTGCTGCCGGGGCCCCGCGGCGGGCGGCGGCTCTCCCACCCAGACGACCGGTCCGGCCCAGTCGGGCAGCGTGTCCAGCGCGCGCCCCAGCTCCGGGGCCACGCTGCTGTCGGCGATCGCGCCGGCGATGTCGAAGAACGCGAAGGCGCCGGCGATCTCGCGGCCGCGCCACTTCGGGTCCATCGGCACGGCGACCACGCCCAACCGGGCCAGGGCGAAGATCGCCTCGACGTGCTCGGTGCGGTTGCCCATCAGCAGCGCCACGTTCGTGCGCGGCTGGATCCCGATGGCGAGCAGGCTGTTGGCCAGACTGTTCACGCGCGCGTCGAGGTCGGCGTAGGTCGTCGCGCCGCGCGCGTCGGTCACCGCCACCTTCCGCGGCGCGCGGCGTGCGTTCATTCGCAGGACGTCGCCCATGTGCATGCTCGTCGCCTCCGTCGGCCGCGGGGCCAGTCGGGTCATCCTAGGCCGCCGTCTCCGGGGGTGTCAAGCGCGAGCGAGCGATGATCGTCCGCTCGCGCCGCGGCGGGCGAGAGAGCCGTCGGCCCGGCGGCGCGGTGGGCGGCGGTGCCGCCGGCCGGCCAGCGCGCCGCGTCGGCCACTCGGCTACAATGCGGGCGGGCGATGCGGCCGGCTGGTACGGCGCGAGGCGCGGCCAGTCGGCGAGAGGCAGGGGGATGGACGCACCACGCGACGTGGCGCCCGACCTGCGCCCGCTGCTGGCGCCGCGGTCGGTAGCCGTGGTAGGCGCCTCCGAGGGCTCGCTGGGCGGACAGTGCCTGCGGAGCCTGGTCGATTTCGGCTTCGACGGCCCGCTCTACCCGGTGAATCCGCGGCGCGACGAGGTGTTCGGCCGCCGCTGCTTTCCGTCGGTCGAGGCGCTGCCCGAGCCGGTCGAGTGCGCCGCCATCTCCGTGCCCGCCGCCCAGGTGCTGCTCGTGCTCGAGCAGTGCGTGGCGCGCGGCGTGCGGGCGGCGGTGGTCAACTCGTCGGGGTTCGCCGGCGCCGCCGGCGGCGAGCGCGGCCAGCAGCTCCAGGACACCGTCGCCGCCTATGCGGCCGCGCACGGCCTGCTGCTCTGCGGTCCTAACTGCCAGGGGACGATCGCCGTCCCGCCGCGCGTGGCGCTCTATTTCGGCGCGGTCGCGAGCCTGGCCACGGCGCCGGCCGCCGGCGGCGTGGCGATCGTCTCCCACAGCGGCTCGCTGATGAGCGCGCTGCTGCGCTACGGCTCGCGGCGCGGCCTAGGGTTCACCTACCTCGTCTCCAGCGGCAACGAGATCGCGCTGACGGCGGCCGACTACCTGCAGTTCTTCCTGCGCGACGAGGCGACGCGCGTGGTCGGCGCCGTGCTCGAGCAGTTCCGCCACCCGGCGGCGTTCGCGGCGGCGGCCGACCTCGCCGCCGCGCTGGGCAAGCCGCTGCTCGTGCTCAAGGTCGGGCGGAGCGAAGCCAGCCGCCGCGCCATCCGCTCGCACACGGGCGCCCTGGCCGAGTCGGCCGCCGTCGCCGAGGCGTTCTGCCGCGACCGCGGGATCGTCCTCGTCGACAGCCTCGAGGAGCTGTGCGCCACGGCGCAGGCCTTCCTCAAGGCGGGCGCGCTGGCCGGGCCGCGCCTGGGCGTGATCAGCCCCTCGGGCGGCACGGGCTGCCTGGTCGCCGATGCCGCGACCAGCCAGGGGCTCGTCCTGCCCGCGCTGCCGCCGGCCGTGGCCGACGCCGTGCGCGAGGTGATCCTGCCGGTGGGCACCGCGGCCAACCCGGCCGACCTGTCTGGGCCGCACCTGCCCGCCCTGCAGGCCACCGCCACCCTGTTCGCCGGCAGCGGCACGCTGGACGCGGTCGTGTTCGCCCACTCCTACGCCAGCGACCAGCTCCTGGATGCGCTGCCGGCCCTCGCCGCCGCCCTCTCGCCGCCGGCGCGGCCGCTGTTCGCCCTCTTCGCCACCGACGCCGGCGTCGACGCCGCCTGGGAGCGGGCGGCGCTGGCGCCCGACCTGGTCCTGCTGCGGGGCCTGGAGCCCGGCCTGCGGGCGATCCGCGCGCTGGTGGACTATGGGGCCTGGCAGCGTGAGCGGCAATCCGGCGCGCGCCCGCCCCGCGCCTTGCCCCGCCCCCGCCCGCCCGCGGCCGCCACCCGCTTGGCGACCCTGGCCGAGCGGCAGGCGCTGCTCGAGGGGCTGGCGATCCCCGTGGCGGCGAGCGCGGTCGTCCGCGACGCGGACGAGGCGGTGGCGGCGGCGCGGCGCCTGGGCTATCCCGTAGCGCTGAAGCTCGACCTGCCGCACAAGAGCGACCTGGGCGGCCTGCGCCTCGGCCTGGCCGACGACGCCGCGGTGCGCGCTGCCTTCGCCGACCTCGCGGCGATCGGGACCGCCCAGGCCGCCGGCGGGCCGCTGGCCGCCCTGTTCGTGCAGCGGATGATCCTCGGCGCGGTCGAGCTGCTCGTCGGCGCGCACCTCGACCCTCACCTCGGGATGGTCGTGCTGTGCGGCCTCGGCGGCATCTACGCCGAGACGCTCCAGGACGTGGCGCTGGGCTTCCCGCCGCTCAGCCTCGCCGACGCCGACCGGCTGCTGCGCTCACTCCGCGGCTACCCGCTGCTGGCGGGGATCCGCGGGCGGCCGCCGGCCGACGTCGCGGCCGCCGCGGCCGCGCTGGTGGCGATCGGCCGGGCCGCCCACGAGGAGACGTTCGAGTCGCTGGACCTGAACCCGCTCCTGGTCCTGCCGCGCGGGCAGGGGGTGGTCGTCGTCGACAGCCACCTGGTCTGGCCGGCCTGAGGAGGCGCCATGCTCCGCACTCGCTCTCGCTGTTGGGCCCTCGCCGCCGCGTGCCTCGCGGCGCTGCTGGCCTGGCCCGGCTGCGCTGCCCCGGCCGCCGCGCCGGCGCCGGGCGGCGCTCCGCCGGCGCCGCGGCCGGCCGCGTCCGCACCCGCCCCGTCCGCACCTCCCGCGTCCGCGCCGGCCACGACCGCCCAGCCGCCGCCGCTCGAGCACGTGAAGATCTCCACGGCCGGCCAGAGCATGACCACGATGCCGGTCCAGATCGCCAACCTGCAGGGCTTCTTCGCCGCCGAGGGCGTCGAGGTGGAGATGGTCTACGCCGACAACACGATCGGCGTGGCCGCGCTCCAGGCCGGCGACGTCGACTTCATGACCCAGGCCGACACGGCGATTCTGGGCTACTTCCAGGGGCTGCCGCTCCGCGCCATCGCCTGGACTGCCGTCCGCCCGCCCTACGTCGTCGTCGGCCAGCCGGCGATACGCACGGCGGCGGACCTCGTCGGCAAGACGCTCGGCGTCAGCCAGATCGGCACCACGCCGCAACTGGCGATCATGGGCGCGCTGCGCGCCCAGGGCATCGATCCCGATCAGGTCATCTACCGCAACGGCGGCTCCGACAGCGGCCGGCTGACCAGCCTCACCAGCGGCCAGCTCGACGCGGCGTTCTTCGCGCCGCCGGTCCACGTCAAGGCGCTCGGCGAGGGGCGCCACGTCCTGTTCATCGCCTCCGACTACGTCGAGTACCTGGTCTCCGGCCTGGCCGCCCATGAGAAGACACTGCACGAGCGGCCGGCGATGGTGAAGAACGTGCTGCGGGCGCTGCTGAAGTCGATCCATTGGCTCAAGGCCAACCGCACCGAGACGATCGCGCTGGAGATGGCCTTCCAGGACCTCGACGAGGAGTCGGTCGCCGCGGCCTACGACATCCTGGTGAAGATCTTCCCGGACAACGGCGAGGCGTCGGAAGAGGCGATGCAGCGCCAGACCGACCTGCAGCGGGAGTTTGCCCACGTGGACCGGCCCGCTCCCTGGACCGAGGCCACCGACCTGACCCTCCTCCGCGAGGTCCAGCGCGAGCTCGGCCTGCGCTAGCGCCGCTTGTCGCGGCGAGCGCGGGCGCCGATAATAGGCCAATTCCGAGCCGGACCCACCGAGTCGCGCCTGGTGAGTAACACGCATGCTCGAGACGTTCACCCGCGTCGCGCCCGCCCTGCCCGAGTCGCTGCCCGCTGTGCTCGATATGGACGGCGTCGACGTCGTGCTGTTTCGCGTCGAGGACCGCTACTACGCCGTCAGCCGCTGGTGCCCGCACCGCGGCGCGGACCTCCAGAACGGCACCTGCCTGGGCACGAGCGTCAAGTGCCCAAACCACGGCTTCACTTTCGACCTGGACAGCGGCCAGGGTATCAGCCACCCCGGCCACGACCTGCGCGCCTACGAGGTGCGCGTCGAGGCTGACGGCGTGTACCTGCGCGAGCGGCCGGCGCGGCCGTCGGCCGCGGCCTGGGGATAAAGGGAGTGGTGGCGACGAGCTGACGAAGTCAGCTCGTCGCCACCACCAGGCTAACTAGCGAGGAGTTCGGGATGTCGAACCTGCTGCTGCGGAACGCCAGAGTTCTCGATCCTGGTCGCGGCGTCGACGGCCTGCTCGACGTCTCGATCGTCGACGGGAAGATCGCCGCGGTGGAGAAGGACCTGCCCGCGACGCCCGATACGGAGGTCCTCGACCTGAGCGGCCTGGTGGTGTCGCCGGGCTGGTTCGACGCCCACCTGCACCTCTACGGCGGGCTCGGCATGCGCCGCCCGGACTGCGTCGGCGTGGCCGCGGGCGTCACGGCCGTGCTCGACGCCGGCGGCTCGGGCCCGCTGACCTTCCGCGAGTTCGACGCGCTGGTGCCCGAGGACCAGCATACCGACGTCTTCTGCTACGTGATGATGCTGCCCTACGGCCTGCACTTCAGCAACGGCCAGCGGGGCAACATCAAGGAGCTGACGGCGCTGCCGCTGGCCGACTTCGCCGAGCTAGCGGCGGCGCGGCGCGACCGGATCGTCGGGTTCAAGGCGCTGGGCTTTGGCGACTATGGCCCCGGCCCGATCCAGGTCGCCAAGGGCGTGGCGAAGACGGCCGGCCTGCCGCTCTACCTGCACATCGGCGACTTCATGGTCCCGCCGCGCGAGGTGACCACCCCCTACCTGTTCGACCTCCTCGAGGCGGGCGACATCGCCACCCACTGCTTCACCAGCAGCTTCGGCGGCTACCTGGACGCGGAAGGCCGTGTCTACCGCCAGGCGCTGGACGCCGTGCGGCGGGGGGTGGTCATCGATGTGGCGATGGGCAGCTTCAACTTCGCCTTCGACGTCGCCGAGAAGGGCCTGGCCCAGGGGCTGATCCCGGACCTGCTCACCTCCGACATCCAGAACAACAACGTCACCGGCCCGACCTACTCGCTGGCCAACGTCATGTCGATCTTCCTCGCTCTCGGCTTCTCGCTGCCGGAGGTGATCCAGCGCGTCACGGCGAACCCGGCCCGCGCGCTCGGGCTGGCCGACCGGATCGGCAGCCTTGCCCCCGGCCGCGCCGCGGACGTCACCGTCTTCGCCGTCGACGAGGGCGACTGGAGCTTCGCCGACTGCGAGGGGCAGACGCGGCAGGGCCGCCAGCGGCTGCGGCCGGTGATGACCTTCAAGAACGGGCGCCGCTTCGACTGCGATCTCGACGCGGCGCAGCAGGAGGAGAACTGGCGGCTCCGCCCCGCCCTCGACGCGCCGCCGCCGCTGACCGCCGACTTCGACGCGGCGCAGCGGGCGTATCTGCGCCGCCTGCGCCAGCGGCTGGACGACGCGGCCTGGGAGGGACCGGTGCTGACCGAGCTGTGCCAGCAGGTGCAGCAAGAGGTCGGGCTGCCGCTGCGCGACGCGCTGCGCGCGGTCTGCGGGTCGCTGCTCGACCCGCCGTTCTCGGTGCAGGCGGGCTGGCTGCTCAAGCGCTTCGAGCGCGAGTTCGTGCTGCGGCGCCTCGACGCCGTGGCCGCGGCCTGAGCAGGGTCAGTCGGCTCGACGTCAGCCCACCTGGGGCGCCGGGTGGTCCAGATAGCGCGTAGACACCTCGATCAGGAGTAGGTGCCATGCTCGGTGTTTTCCTGCGCCTCGTCCCGCGAGCCGGCGCGCTACTGGTGGTGGCGCTCCTCGCCGCCTGCGCCAGCGCCCCGGCCGCGGCGCCGGCTGCCCCAGCCGCGCCGCCGGCCGCCGGCGCGCCTGCCGCGTCGCCCGCCGCCAGCAGTGCGCCGCGCGAGAAGACGAACGTAGTGCTGCGCCTGGGCTGGCTGGCGCGCGGCTACGACGCGCCCTACTACCTCGCGCTCGCCCGCGGCTACTACGACGAGGCCGGCCTGAACGTCGAGATCAAGGAGGGCCAGGGCTCGGGGCCGACGCTCAACCTCGTCGCCGGCGGGCAGGAGCAGTTCGGGATGGTGGACGGCGCCGTGCTGCTGATCGGCGCGGCCAAGGGCATCCAGGCGCGGATGGTCGCCGGGATCATGGAGCGCTCGCCGGCCGCGCTGATGGTCCACGCCGACAGCGGCATCGACACGCCGAAGGACCTCGCTGGCAAGACGGCGGGGATGGTGCCGGGTGCCAACACGACCCTCCTGCTGCCCAGCTACCTCGACGCCGTGGGGGTGCCGCAGGGCAGCCTCACCATCATCAACACCGACAACGCCAACAAAACGACGCTCTTCCGCCAGCACCGCTACGACGTGACCTCGTCGCTGCTCAACGACGAGGTGGTCACGCTCCAGGTCGAGGGCGAGAACATCAAGGCGCTGTCCTTCGCCGACGGCGGCGTGAACACGATCAGCGTTGGTATCGTCACGCACCCGGACCTGATCCAGAGCAACCCGGACCTCGTCCGGCGCTTCGTCGGCGCCAGCCTGCGCGGCTGGGAGGAGGCGATCAAGAGCCCCGCCGATGCCATCGACGTGCTGCTCCAGTCCTATCCGAATTACAAGCCAGAGGTCGCAACTCAGTCGCTCACCACAACGATCCCGCTCTTGCACACGAAGAACACCGAGGGCAAGCCGCTGGGCTGGATGGCGCGCGAGGACTGGCAGGAAACGCAGGACCTCCTGGCCAAGGCCGGCCTGGTCCAGGACCCCGTCAGCCTGGACAGCCTCTACACGAACGACTTCGTCCCCGGCGCGCGCTGAGGTAACCTACCCCCCCGGCCCCCCTTCCCGGCGTGGGAAGGGGGCAGACCCGCGGGACGGCTGCTGCCACGAGTCCTGCGGAGACCCGTGCCCCCCTTCTTCGCGCGGGAAGGCGGGAGCTGTTCCGGGAGACGCCCGTGGCCTACCGCGACCTGCGGCACTACCTGGCGGCGCTCGACGCGGCGGGCAAGCTGCGGCGGATCCGCCGGCCGGTCGATCCCGACTGGGAGCTGGCGGCCGTCGTGCGCCGCGTCTTCGAGCGCTACCCGGACGCCACGCGGCCGGCGCTGCTCTTCGAGCAGGTGGGCGACGGCGCCATGCCGGTCGTCGTGGGCATCCTCGGCGCCTCGCGGTCGATCTACGCCCTGGCGATGGAGACGAGCGTTGCGGACATCGCCGCCAAGTGGGTGCGCGCCCAGGCCGCGCCCCTGCCGCCGCGCGAGGTGGCGGCCGGGCTCTGCCA
>Ga0070739_10006563_pt1 | contig 12772 bp, 11 predicted proteins | sample Coa_R1_7_FD_66445 | JGI IMG/M metagenome (GOLD analysis project Ga0070739, IMG submission 66445) | Surface soil microbial communities from Centralia Pennsylvania, which are recovering from an underground coalmine fire - Coalmine... | ecosystem: Environmental > Terrestrial > Soil > Unclassified ... | reverse complement strand
TTCCCCTCGATCAGCGTCTACGCCGCCACGAAGGCAGCCGTACGATCCTTCGCTCGGACATGGACGAACGAGCTCCGCGACCGCCGCATTCGAGTCAACGCGATCAGTCCGGGCCATATCGATACGCCCATTTTCGAAGGCTGGCAGAAAGGGGAGGCGTTGAGGAACATGAAAGAAGATCTTGCGAAGGCAGTCCCACTTGGGCGAATGGGCGATCCCGACGAAATTGCGAAAGCGGTCTCGTTCCTCGCCTCCGACGATGCGAGCTACATCTCCGGTATCGAGCTCTTCGTGGATGGCGGAGTTGCCCAAATCTAATCTAAAGGACTGGCAAGAAGATGATCAACGCGAATACGCAGGCGAAAAAGGTCCTGATTACCGGTGCCAGCGGCCTGCTTGGCGTCGCCGCAACTGAGAAGTTCCTCTCAGCAGGTTGGGACGTGGTTGCGGCCTCCCGCCGAAAGCCCGAATTGCCGAGCGGGAGAAATGTTGAGTTCCTTTCCGTCGATCTCCGCGACAAAGAAGCCTCGCGGGCTGCGTTCGAGCCGCTGACTGATATCACGCACGTCGCCTATTGCGCGATATACGAAAAACCGGAGCTGGTGGCCGGCTGGTCCAGCAAAGAACAGATTGAGACGAACAATGCGATGCTCCATAACGTAGTGGAGCCCGTCCTGCACTCCGCCACGAATTTCAAGCACATCAGCATTCTGCAAGGAACGAAGGTGTACGGCGTCCATTTGCATCCGATTCCGATTCCTGCCCGCGAGCGCGATGCACGAAAAGACCACGACAACTTCTTTTTCGATCACGAAGACTACGTCCGCGATATGGGGGCTCGTTACGGCTTTAATTACACCGCGCTGCGACCCCAACTGGTGACGGGACCGACGCCCGGCGCGCTGAACGTCCTTCCGGCTATCGGTGTTTACGCCGCAATCCGACGGGAAAAAGGTGAGCCGTTCAGCTTCCCCGGCGGGCCGTCGTTCGTTTGGGAAGCCGCGGATGCGGACCTGATTGGCGACGTGATGGTTTGGGCCGCGGACTCGCCCCAAGCGGCTAACGAGGCTTTTAATATCACAAACGGCGATGTGTTCGAATGGCGGAGCGTGTGGGCAGCTCTGGCCGAAACACTCGGCGTGCAAACGGGGCCGGACGCGCCACTGAGCGTGACTGCGTACATCGAGAACAATGCGGATACCTGGCAGGAGATCGCCGTCAAGTACAACCTTCATTCCCGCCAACTGAGAGAGTTGGTCGGTCATGGAGACCAGCATGCCGACTTCGCCTTTGCTTACGGTGCTCCAGCGGGTCCTCGCGCTTTCGTGAGCACGATCAAGTTGCGCCAGGCTGGGTTCACAAAGACGATTGATACGGAGGAAGCGTTCTGCAATTCTCTGCAATCTCTAATCGATAGAAAGCTGCTGAGACCACCAGGAGACTGATCAGTTCTGTGCTGAGAACCCGGCCCGGTTGCGGACCCTCTTCGCGGTCCCTTTTGAGCCAACCTACTGGCGCAACTGCACACTTCCGCGCGTCAGGGCGGAGTCCGGCAGGGTCGGAGGTCGCAAGCTCTGCCGAACTGAACGCAGCCATTTCACGGTCGGGCAGTGGCTTCCCGAAGTGTCAACTACACGGCCGAGCGATCGGGAGGAATCCAACGGACTTAGATCTCATCTCGCTACGAACTTGGTGACTCTCACGCCACTGACGACCTGATCACAGATTATCAAACGCAATTTCGTCGGTACGCGCCATCTGAGTGTTCCGCGCAGGATCCGGTTAACTTCGGCTTCACGACTGTGGTCGCTTAAACACGAGAAGATCCCCGTGATCGCGAGGCGGAACGACATCGGTCAACTCCCAGCCGTGCTCACCCTCTCGCTTCAAGAATTAGGCCGCAGTTGCCGGAACGAATGCCGCGGGCACAGAAACCACCTTGTATTCCCATTTCTGCGTTCGTTGCAAGTCTAGTAGGTGCGTGGCCATGCGGCGGCACGCGCTTCAGGCAGTCTGCTCCAACGGGAGGTTGTCGGGCGGGCCGTGGCTGGCCTCGATGACGTCGCTGCACGAGGGCTGGCCGGGAGGCTTTCGCATCCGCCGCGGTGCAGGGAAACAGCAAGGCAAATCTGCGGGATTCCGATTCAGCGGACGCGCGATTCGGTGCTCGGAGAACCCCTTTTTGTAAACCCGTCACAACGGTACGCTTCTAGCCGGCTGACTTCCGACCAGACCGAAGGTTCGCGGCCTGCTGGTTGCCCGATGGAGAGCAGATCGCATTTGAACGGGCCATCTCACCTCATGTGGCAGCGATTATGGTGGTTCCGTTTGAAGGTGGCCCAAGCGCGAATTACTGCATCGCCGGCCAGTCCGAAAGCAAACGTGACAGCAGCACTTGAACGCCGGGCACGCGCTCATGAGGAACCGGGATTCGCACCGGCGGAGGAAATCGCCGCATTCTCGTCATGCGGAGCTTCAGTACGTCACCGGGCACGGGGGCCTGGAAGAGCTGCTGGCATATGGGGATGTCGGCCTCCCACTCGAATCCATCAATGTCATTCCAACGGAATAACCGGCCAACCCACACGATCCCGCGTTCCCGGAACTCAAGCTTGCCGCCTGCCAATGATACAAGCCAAACCATTGCAAGGAGAGCCAGGCAGACCATGACGTCAATGGACTGGGGGCGGGCGACGACACGGATCAAGTGTACAGCGCGAGTCAGGATAACAGCCAGGAATGCCAGGCCAAAGGTTGAGAGGACAACCGGGTTACGCCGCTGACTCGCATCAAACAGCAGCCGACCTGCCCATTTCGCCCGTTCCAACCACCCGACGAGAGCCGTGAAAATGCAGGCGGTGCAAAGAAAGAGAATTGCGGACGCGAGTACGGGTGCGTACTGAGACCCGACTACATCACACGGCAAAAGGACGGCGATGATCAGGGCGGGAACGTATTTACGCGAATTCAGAATGGGGCTGTTAGCGATGCGCTCTCCTATATTCGCATCTGTTGCGGCCCACCAAAATATTAGTGTGAGCACCGCGCCAAGAATGGTTACCCATCCAGTACCCGCTATGTGGATACCACCCGTTGGGAAAGTTGCGATCATGACGCCCGCGGCGACAACGGGCGTGCGGTGCTGCCCGAGCGCATTCAGGACGCGTGTAAGAGTTCGGTCGCGAGGCGTGCTGATCTGTTGGCCATCGAGATATCCTTTCACATCGTTGCTCAGCAGTCGCACCGAGCGATACCGTGCCCGCGGATTCTTCGCGAGCGCAGCATCCAGAATGTCGTCTATATCGCCACGCAGGCTACGACTGAGTTCCTCGGGTGTACACTCCCTCGCGGCAGCAACCTTCGCGGGCGCTGCTTCGATGTTTGTGCTGATGACGTGTTCCGTCGTCTGTACGACAACGCTGGGCCGTCGCGGCGATGATTCGCAAATCGCGCGAGCGATGTCATCAAACCTGAAGTTCTCGATTCGGTAGGGCCAGTGTCCCGTCACAAGTTCGTAAAGGATGACGCCGAGCGAGTAGATATCGGCAGACGGTGACACCGGTTCGCATCGAATCTGTTCAGGGCTTGGCTTGCATATGCCGGGGTCATCATCATCAGCCCGGTTGCCGTGATGGTCAGCGTCTCATCGCCGAGTGGGCGGAACATCCGGGCGATGCCAAAATCGAGAAGCTTTACTTTCCGGTCCTCTGTCACAAGAATGTTGCCGGGTTTGAGATCACGATGTACGATGCGTTGCGTGTGCAGATAATCAACTGCGGACGACAATTGCAGGAACAAGGCTAACCGATCCCGTACACTCAACCTTCGCGCGTCGCAGTATTCATTGATCGGATTGCCTTCAATGTATTCCATTACGAGGTAAGGCTGCCCGTCGGTCGTGGCTGCTGCGTCGATCAGGCGCGCAATGTTGGGGTGATCGAGGGCGGCAAGCAAGCGCGCTTCTCTGTATAACCGGTTTGGGTGGGCCGCGCCGGAAGCTTCTGCCCTGATAACTTTCAGGGCCAACCGAGGCTGCTCCGGGCACCCCGCCCGATCGGCAAGGTAAACGGTTCCCATGCCACCGTGGCCAATCTCGCGGATAAGCCGATAGGTGCCGAGAATGGTGACAAAAGGCCCAGGCGAACCTGAGGAGTTGTCGAGGCGTTGAGGTTCCGGGGTCATCCGGCGGCGACTTCGAAAAGCGTGAGAGAAGAATACCGCGCCGTCTGGCAAAAGGCAATGCCAGTACCTCCCAAGTTCCTCCAGGGGATATGACGGGCTTATAAAACGGTTTCTCCCGCCCAGCATTCATGGATCCGCTGAATCGTCCCGCAGATTTGCCTTGCTGTTTGCCGGCACCCGATTGATGAACGTCACGACCGCAACAAGCGGCAGGGAGAAACAGCCAAATGGCAGCGTTCACAATCGATTCCGAGAACAACATCGCGGCGCATGCGGAACTTCCCGCCAGCGCCGACAACCTGCAGACGTTCGCGACTGAGAAGGAACTGGGGAAGCTCAGCCCGGAGTGGCTGGGCTCGCGACTGGTCGAGATCTGGACAGCCTCGCGGGGTAACGCCCTTCGGCGAGCTGAAGCCTGTGAAGGAATTTGCCCGCCGCCGGCCCGCGGACGCCGAAGAGGCCGTCAAAGCAGCAAGGCGCGCACGACTCCTAGTCTTACTGGACACGGGCACCGAGTGCCTAATCCTGAAGTGCGCCAGGTGTCCGATGTCGGCCGATCAGGCATCCGTAAACGCAGTAACCAATGCCGGTGAATTGCAGGCGCCAGGGTTGGCTTCGTCTTGCCATCATCGGGTGTGCGCGGCTGGCCGATGTCGATGCGGTGTTCCTGCCGCAGGGCCTCGATGATGGTAATCCAGACGGTTCCCTGCCGAGCCAGTGGTTTCAACAGCATACGTCGATTCGGCGCACTAGGTCTTTCGATTGCGCTGAGGTAGCAACACTCGTGACTGCGCAGGATGCGAAGCGAAGGGCTCTATCCGCAGCACGATGGCTGTTGTAGAGCCACTCCGATCTGATATGCTGCTCTCCCCAGGCGAGCGCCTGGGAGGTTGTGAAGTCATCGGCCATGGGCCGGGAAACCGCTGGTCCACCAGTTCTTGCCCGATGGACATGGCATTGCACCCTCGCGAGAGCGCGACCTCGATGAGTTCGCGATACGGCTCGGTGGCGCTGGCGCTTCGACTTTCTGCCGGATTACACCCACAGTGGCTAAATAATAGAGACGCCCATTAAGGCGCGAAGACCAGCAGCACCCGTTCCTGCTCCACGGCCCCGGCGGTTTGCGCGTCCACAGCACCTGCCCTGATGTGAACAATGCCAGCGGTATCCCGTGAACGCTCGCGCCCGCCATCCCACCCCACCGCAACTGAGCAATCCGACCGCGCGATAAAGGTACTATACTTGCGCGAGCTCTTGACCGTATCGAGGAAATCTCCAAATCCTTCGTCACCGCGATCCCAAGCGGTGATGATTGCGGCCGTCCGTCCGGCCTATGGTACCGAGCACCCGAGTTTGCAGCTGGCCGACGAACCGGCGAATTGTTTCGATTGTCATGGAAGGCGTCTCCCGATGGCAGCGCCCGAGTCCCGGGACAGCGGCACAAGTCTGGCGGAATGATGCTGCACAAGAAAGATACCATCGCGGGAGAACACAGGCATCGGGCGCTTCACCGGAAGAATAGCGGGAAACATGAGCGGTGCGGGAACCCTCTATATTCAGCGCGCCGGAGGTGCCACGTTGAACCTGGTCTTGATAATCCTGATCCTGTTGCTGCTTTTTGGAGGCGGAGGCGGATACTACTATGGCGGCCCGGTGGTGGGCAGTAGCATCGGTGGGCTGCTGCTCATCATCCTTATCGTGTACCTTCTGATGGGCAGAAGGCGCGTTTAGCAGCCCTTGCGTCAGCTGTAGCGCTCGGCAATACCACCCGCCTTCGGTCTAACCTGTCATTTGGGTTCGGCGGCGTGATTCCTACTGTGCGATGCCACATCCCGCCGGGCGATTCGAACCGTCACCGGCTGGCGGCCGGCCCTTTGCGACCTCATCGTCCTAACCGGCGTCAAGCTGTGTTTGCGGTGATGCACAAGCGCATCTTTGTCCAGGCAGTGGAAATCCTGAGCACCTCGTCGAGTGCATTCCCTTACGCTCTTTTCAGAACGGGCGGGGGCAGCCTTCGAATCCTAAAACTCCCCTTAGGCGTACGGGCACTTTCCTGCCGGCGCCGGTGTCAAGAGCTTATGAAATGCGCTTTGCCGCTGTAACTGCTGCCCTTCTCCTCGCGGGCAATGCCCAAACGTCAGAGCCAGCTGACCGCATCCAGCCGTACCTCACCCCACAACTTGTAGTCGAGATCGCGCCCGGCCGCACCATGAACCTTGTCTGCCGTGGCCAGGGTTCACCGACCGTGATCCTCATACCGGGACTCGGCGGCTGGTCTTTCGTGTGGTCCGAGATTCAGCCCACCCTTTCCCGCAAGACTCGCGTCTGCGCCTGGGACCCCGCCGGTCTCGGCTTCAGCAGCGGCAGCCCCGAACCGCAGGACGCGCTCCACCAGACCTTCGATCTTGAAAAAACCCTCTCCAAAGCTCACATCGAAGGCCCCTTGATCGTCGCCGCGCACTCCGCCGGAGGCTTGGTGGCCTTGCTGTTGGCTGACCGTCACCCGTCTTTGGTCGTCGGCATGGTCCTGATCGATCCCTCTATCCCTGACCAGACCGCCATCCGCGAACGCGTCGCGCCCGCGTTCGCTTCTTTCGGCGAGAACGTCCCGAAAGCAGCAGCCGCGCGCTGGGCTCAATGCGCCGCCCGAATTCGCAGCGGCGAACTCAAAGACGGTACGCCCGAATTCGATCACTGCACTCGCCAGTCATTCGTGCCAGCCGAGTTCACCGGCCTGCTGGAGCGCCTCTCGCACCTGAACGCCATGGATCCCGCACGGCTCGATGCGCAAGCTTCGGCCAACCTTTCCCTCACCGCCGGCGCGATTGAGGCGATCAACCCTCGGCGTCGTTATGGCGACATGCCGCTGGTCGTGCTCACCGCCGGCCAGCACCCGATGCCCCCCAGCGTACCCCCTGATGTGCGCACCGATGCGGCGAAATTTTTCAAAGCCCTGGCAGTTGGACACAAAGCGTTAGCCGCGCTCTCAACGCGCGGACGCGAGGAACTCGTGCCCGATTCCCAGCACTTAATTCAGCTCGAAAAGCCCGGCGCGGTGCTTCGCGCTATCGACAGCGTGCTGCCAATTCCAGCGCAATAGAGCCAGGACGATTCTGTCGTCCGAACTCCATCGTCACCCCGCGATGATTCGTGTGTGCCCGCTACCCGCGCGCGGGCACCGCTCCTTTGCGCTGTCCGTAGTCCATGGTCAAATTAATAGTTGCCGCGGCGAGAAAACCATGGTTGGCCTCCCGTTTTCCGTCCGCTTCAGCGTTCAGACTTCCCGCTGTTGCAGAAGTGGCTTGCCGCGCCTCACGTGGCGGCCTGGTGGAATGCGCGCTTCGATATATCGAGTCATGAGGCAAAGTACGGACCCATTATCGATGAGAGCGCGCCAATGCACGTTTTTGTAGTCGAGGATCGAGGAGTCCCGATCGGATGGATTCAATGGTATCGATGGCGAGATTTTCAAGAGCATGCAAACCATCTCGGGGTGAACGAGAGTTCGGCCGGGATGGATCTTGCAATAGGAGAAATGGAGATGACCGGCCGTGGTCTGGGAACGGCTCTTATCCGGGAGTTCGGGAAGAAGTACATTTTCACCAACAGCGACATAACGGCGATCATCGCCGATCCGGCCACGACGAATCTGCGATCCATCAGTTCCTTCAAGAAAGCAGGCTTCGAGAGCGTCAGGACCGTGCGACTGGCCGGTGAGGCTTTCGACCGACTGGTGGTCTGCTGGAACCGCTGAATTCGAAAGGGCGTTCGGGCTACAGAGTCCGGTAACCGTGACGCTTGAAGAACCACGCTCACTCCCGCGTAATTCAACCGAGTGAATGCGTTGCAAGACAGCATTATGGAAACGGCATTGTTGGCCAGAGCCCAACCCAGCTCCCTGGGGCACAATACCGCCTCCCGGATTGGAGTTTACGATAGTGCCCACAATGCTGCTGGGACAAATGCTTCCATGCCGGACCGGCCCTTTCGGCGGACCATGTTGTTCGCCGTACCGACGGTTAAATTGATGCCAGCCCCGTTGCTGAATTGGCCGTGCTGCCGCGCACTACGCCGTCCCTGCATCGATGCCATCACCTTGGTTGTAAGTCGCTGTGCTATGCCGTGCCGCGTCGTCAGGCCCGGGCGGACGTAAAAAAAAAGGCTCGTCAAAATGCACGTCCGCGCCCGGGCAACAGTGCGCTCGCATGGCCCTTAATCCGCGGCTGCCATTTTCCAGTCGGTAGAATCGTGCGAAGCGCACGAAAGGCTGTGGACCGCGAACTCCGCGCCTCGGGCCACGCTCCAACGCGGTTCCACGGTCGAGTGGATCACGCTAACCGGTCCCTGTCCCATCCGCCCGCCGGTACTCTGACGTGAGCAGTACCATAGCTTGCCGCTGTGGCACTCTTCACACAGGCACTTCCGGCAGACCTTAAAGTGGCCTTCGCCAACAGGCATCAGCAGGGAGCCCGCAACCGCCCATTCGCACCGGTCGCACTTTCGCGCGCGCACCGGCCTACGCTGATCATCGCCCAAAGTGTAGCGCGCCTGGCAATCGTCCGCACTGCGTAACGCTCGGCAAACAGCGCGAACGGCATAGCGGGAACAACCGCACCAGAAATTCTGCGAACGTTGAAAGAAAACGTGTCTGGCATATTGCGATGTGATTGCTATCTCTTCTGTTTGCGAATGCCGCAACAGAGTGTTGCCTCTGCCCCGAGGCGGAGAGGATATCAAGGAAAGTCATCGTTTTTCCGGCGTCCTTCGCTCACGGCAGAGCAGATCGACATGAGAAGCACACAAACCGCCGTTGCGCGGGTTTGGACGTACATCAGAAGAGTATTTCGGCCTATTCGCGCGCATGGGCACAGGGTCGACACCATGAGAGCCGTGTTTCGCACCTTCCGCCAGGGGCGACCTGTTGTCATCCGCCTCGAGTGGCGAGAAACACAAGAATCGACCTTCAACGTGCCGCTTCCTGCCGCGTGACACGATGGTAAGCAACATGTCTTACGCGGCATGTACTCCGCGCAGATCAACGGTTCTTCTGAAGGTGCCTAAGAATACTCTGGCCTTGTTTACCCGCATTTGAGCGCCTCCTTACCCGCATACGCGACTTGCGGTTCGGGTGCGCGCGGCATCCACAGGTAGCGCATTCGAATGGCGAATTGCGTAAAACTACTTTGGGATCGGAGCCCCAGCCGCGCGGCATAGCCTCCGTGGACCTGCGCAATGCTCCGATCCTTTTTTTTGCCCTTTAGAGGTTACAGCATTCGGTGAACGCGCGCCCGTCACAACAGCGGAACCTGACCCATAAGGTCACAAACCGGGGCCGCGAGGAGGGCGCGGCCCCAAAGCTTAATGTAGGTGCGACGGATTGTGTCGTCACTTAGAATGGCGATTCCTGTTCAGTAGTTTCCACAAAGAACGCTTGCGCCCGCTGTGAAATGGCCACTGTGGTCGCAGGCTGTTCGCCCAGCACTTTCCCAAAGTCGCCCCGCAGTCAGGCCAGGCGCCGATCGCGTTAACCAGATCCTTCGGCTCATCGGCTACGGGCACGACGTTGTCGGCGAGCCGCATTCTTAAGCGTCTGGCTCTCAGCGTCAGCTCTGCGGATTGTAAAGAACGCGATCGTGTGCCGACCAGCCTTGTACCGTGAAACATCTCGGGGCACACGATTGGGCATGGAGATAAGGACGGAGCTATGGGACGATCCTGGTAGATACGAGCTGTGAAACGAACTCGAAATCCGTTGGCAAATCCGGACAGCGCGCGGTTTGCTCGACATGGGCGTGGACTACGAAGCTCCCGTCCCGTTCCTCCATCAATCAAGAATCATTGTCTGCCGGGGGGCAGCGCAGATTGAAGATGGCTCCGAGGCGAGGCCATTGCCTGCCCCGGTTAGAGAAAACAGCGATAATGTGTTCTGGGCCATTTCACACCGAAAACGCAGAAAGTCACTGACGACCGGCGCTGACACTTCCGGGATAAGGTCGTGCCTGAGAGTTTGCTTCCATCGGTATCTCATGCTTTAGCGATCCAGACGCCAGCTTAGCGTAATTTCGGGTCGCCCTCGGAACGCCCGCGAGACTCACGATCAGAGGACCGTGGTTCCCGAATCCCGCAGAACAACCCAAAGTGGCCTGGGTCAAGGTCGCCGTCGGGTGCCTTCCAGGGCGCCTTCAGGCTTCGCAGCCCAGCCTGCGAGGCGTAGTCCCTCTCCGGCGCGGACTGTCCGCGCTCAAAAGCCGCTTTCGAGAGGAGTCGTCGAGGGCCTGAACAATATGCCGCTTTCATGATGAACAACTGTTGCAGCTTTCGTAGCTTCTTTTTGCTCGAACTCGCGTTCGGTTGCTCACCTGGCAAGCTTATTTGAAGCCCTTATGCCCCAGTCTTGTTGGTGAGCTGGTCGGCAGATTGCTTTTTGGCCGGTGATAAATGGGAGCTTACAAGCCACGGATTCTTCGCGATCACAACGCCCAGTTTAGGGCTCTCGGGATCGGCAAGCACCACCGCTGCCTGCGAATTGGCGGTATTGCCGGCGGGCTGGAGAACCTTGCCTTTATGTGCCGCATTCGACACTGTGAGGCCAGACGTCGCTGTCGAAGCGGTAACGCCCCCGGTGAACATCCAGCGCTGGCTGTTCGGATCGTTTCCGGCGCCAGCTGTTCCGTTCGGCGGATACTTCACGTCCTGCTTGACCTTTAGGCCGGCGTCCGCCGTCAGATATAAATGGCCCGTGAAGGTTCGGAGATACCAGTAGCCATCACCCGCATCTTCGAAGCGGAACTGTTGAGCGCGGCCGGGGTTCGTATCGGCTTGCCACATCGGCGCCCCTTGCGCCAAGCTCGCATTCTGAACCTCCAAACCCTTTCCAGAATGGCCATAGACGAGCGTATAGGGGATAAACGGCAAAAACTGATTGGGACGTAGTTGGGCACCGATGACGGATGATAAGTCGTGCGCCGCGGCATACCTGGGACTGAGGTAGGGAGGCTTCTGGCCAGTCGAAAGGTTCGGGCTGATGAAGCGCCTCGCTATGGTTTTGAGAATCGAGGTGTGATCGAAGTACAGGGGCGTCATATTCACTCTTGGAGCGGTTGCGGCCAGGCCCGGGGTATTACCGCCATCACCTGGATGGTGGATCGTTGCACCGTCGTAACCCACCACCGCGCCGCCCTTGACCCACGGGGACACAATGAAAGTGGGCACCCGGCAGCCATACGTTTCGAGGGAATCAGGAGTGTTCTTGACTGCCTTCGGGGGAGGGACGTGATCGAAGAAGCCGCCGTGCTCGTCGTAGGTGATGATGAGCAGGGTCTTCTCCCATTGCGGGCTCGTGACCAGCGCCTCCACGATCTCCTGCGCGAGTTTCTGCCCTTCTTTAATATCGGCGGGCGGCTCGTCGCAACTGGCATTAGGCGGGAAATCGATGTAATGCGGATCGATGAAAGACACATTCGGCAGCTGGCCTTTTTTCGCCAGCGCCAAAAAGCCGGACACCGGATCGTCATAGGAGACGATGTTCTGCGAATCGAAGGTGTGGTTCGCTAAGTACCGCAGGAAGCAGTAACCTTGCTCGAAATACTTCCACGTAACGCCGTCCGGCAAATAGTCGAAGATTGTCCTGGTAAGGGCCGGAACGGACGGAACGCCGGCGTCGTCGATGTTCCAGGTTCCGTCCGAGTTGATGTTCAGCCTGCCGGTGGTCTCGTAGAAGCGGTTGCAGAAACTGGGGCCTGGATGACTGGCAAACCACCGGTGAGAGATGGCAAAGTCGCGAGCCAGTGCGTCATATACCGGCACGTTCTCGGCTGTATAGTAACCCATGATGCGGGGGGCGATTTCAGGGCCATCCTGGTCCGCAAAACTGGTGACGAACCCGTCCATCCTGCCGTTGTTGACCGCCTTCTGCACATGCTCAGGATCATTTGGGGTATTCGGAGAAAAGATCGTGTCTTCCGGCTCGAACGAAAACGACGGGCACTTGTTGCCATTCAGGAGATTGAACTCGTTTCCTTTCAGGCCGTCTACATCCGACCTGCCCTGTCCGCCGCTGGCAAGCGGCAGACTCAAATAGCCGAGCATCGTGTCGAAGGAACGATTCTCTTTCGTCAGAACAACGATGTGGTCGATATTGGCAAGCGTCCCGGGACTGAAATCAACTCCGGCCGGCCAGTCCGGCGGGATCGGTGTCACGTAAGTCTGGCTGGGCCCGGTGTAAGTGATTACCAGGTTATCGTCCACGTAGGTGGCGCCCTGCACGATGCAGCGATTATCACCCTCAACAAGTCCACCCAGGAGCCAGGCGTTCACGCGATCGGCGATGGTATCCGCCGGCGTTTTGTGGGTGATCTGCACGGGCGTGCCCAGGCTCGCAAACAGCTTCTCCCGCAGCGCTTTTTGAAAGGCTCCGGTCGTCACATCGTCCGGCTCAAGATGAACCTTCAGACCGCTGTTATCAATAAGCGATTCGCGGAGGACTTGCGCCGCCGCTGCGCTGGGGACGATGCCGTCCAGCTGTTTGCCAAGGAACGGGCCGCTGTAACGGAACCCGGAGCCTTCCCGATCCCACTTCAAATCGTTGATT
>Ga0070739_10006562_pt1 | contig 12772 bp, 12 predicted proteins | sample Coa_R1_7_FD_66445 | JGI IMG/M metagenome (GOLD analysis project Ga0070739, IMG submission 66445) | Surface soil microbial communities from Centralia Pennsylvania, which are recovering from an underground coalmine fire - Coalmine... | ecosystem: Environmental > Terrestrial > Soil > Unclassified ... | reverse complement strand
CAAACCAGGGGGGGTTGACCACCCCCCTCCCAATTCGAGGCCGACGACGAAACGACGACAACGGCCTCAGGGGGGCTTGCCAGGGAGGGGTGCCCGAGTTCAGAATGGCGGTTGCAGAGGTCGCCCCGCGAAGTAGGGGATTGAAACTGATCCGCGAGGGCCTCCCCTGCTCCGGGATGATCAGTTGCAGAGGTCGCCCCGCGAAGTAGGGGATTGAAACTGGTCGCGTACCTGCTCTGTCCCGCTTGCTACGAGTTGCAGAGGTCGCCCCGCGAAGTAGGGGATTGAAACCGAGGTGGTAGGGAGTGGCAGACGGAACGTAGACAAGTTGCAGAGGTCGCCCCGCGAAGTAGGGGATTGAAACCTCGATCCACCCATGCAGGCGCCCGTCGACCAGACGGAGTTGCAGAGGTCGCCCCGCGAAGTAGGGGATTGAAACCTCGATCCACCCATGCAGGCGCCCGTCGACCAGACGGAGTTGCAGAGGTCGCCCCGCGAAGTAGGGGATTGAAACTCGAGAGCAACGTCTTTCAGGCAACGGCGGCAAACCACTGTTGCAGAGGTCGCCCCGCGAAGTAGGGGATTGAAACTCTTAGCACCTCCGCCCCCGCTCCGACCGGACGTTTAGTTGCAGAGGCCGCCCCGCGAAGTAGGGGATTGAAACACGAAGAGTTCGTCGGCATCGCTCCAGGCGTGGAGCTGGTTGCAGAGGCCGCCCCGCGAAGTAGGGGATTGAAACCTCCCTCTCCTGGGGGGTGGGCTCAGTGGGCTCAGTGGGCTCAGTGGTTGCAGAGGTCGCCCCGCGAAGTAGGGATGGCCTCCGGCCGGAAGCCGTGGCGCCGGCGCTCGTTGCGACGGCCCCAGCGCTATCCCTTCAGAGGCCGCAGCACCACGATCAGCCCCGGCCGCTCCCCGTAGCGCTTGGTGGCGTGCAGCTCGGCCACCTGGGCATCGTCCCGGACCACCCCCGCCCCCACCAGCGCGTCCAGCACCGCCCGGCAGAGCTTGTCGAGGTCCGGACGGACGGCATGGCTGGCCGGGGCCGAGGGTCGGAGGCCTCGACGACCGTAGTGGCCGCGGGGCCGGGGGAAGGTGAAGGCTAGCTCCACCGCCACCGCCCCCTCCAGGGGAGGGCGGCCGTCCAGTGCCTGGCGCGCATGCCAGGTGACGGCGTCCCGCCAGGGCTGGAGACGGGGGTTGTCGGCGATGACGTGGAGGCGCCCGTTGCCGGCCCGGATGGGGCGGCCCGAGCCCTGGGAGATGGGCTCGCCCGGGACCTCGAAGCTGATCTGCCGCGCCAGCGGCGCGAGGAGAACCTCCATGGCCGCTCAGCGGGCAGGACGGAAGATCAACAGGATCAGCCCGGCCGCGATCAGGGCGAGACCGATCAGGTCCCGGACCTCCAGCCGGCGGAGTTGTCGCTTGGCCTCGACCGCCAGGGCCAGGGCTCGACGCATCGTGGCAGCGATGAGCGCGCGCATGGGCCCAGGGTCGGCGAAACGCCGGTCACCTATGGCCCTCCCACCGGTTGAGGAGCGACCGCGCGCACCAAGGCCAATGCACTCAAGGCCGGACTCCGGAGCAAGCCCTAATGGACCGTACACTATGGGCCTAACCCCGGAAAGGCGTCGCTATATCTCGGGGAGAGGACAAGCTAGCTGCCCAGCGCTCGCTCCATGGCGGCGACCTGGCTCTCGGCCCGTCGCCTGCCAGCTCGGCACCTGATCGCCTCCAGGAGCCAAGCGAAGGGGCTCGCCACTATCCCGAAGAAAACGATGGTGCTCGAGCCTCACTGCTTGCGGCTACCAGTGCCAAAGAATATCATGGCTGGGAGCTGCGTGGCCGATCTGGATCGGAATCACCGGCCTGCTCCATCGGTCTTGCCGCGGGTCGATATCGCAAATAGGCTCCGAACCATGCTCCCAGGTAGGTCAGGAGATGTGATCGTCGCTGGCCATTGGGATCCAGTTTCTCCAGGGCCCGCCCCGCCAGCTGTGCCAGGGTCACGGCCGAGATCATCGCCAACAGCAGGATCAGCAAAGGGCGTACGGCGGAAACCCCGATCCAGATCCGATGGGAGATCGCGGCGAATTGTCCTGCCAGGCCATGCCAGCGATCGGTCAGCCATCTGCCGATCTGGCCTCTCAGCGCCCAACCAGCGGCACCCGCCAGCAATAACAGGACCAGGAGCGTCTCCTGTCTCTCCTTGCTTAAAAGGGAACGGTTGGTGTTGGTGCTCATGCCACCACCTTCCTCTTCCAGCGCCGGCATAGACGCTCGTCGATTTCGACGGCATCGATGAACGGTACCTGGATCTCGTCGTGCTGAGATCCGTACAAAAAGACACCGCGGCCGGCGATGGGCGGCAGCCAGGCAGCCGAGCCATCACCCTCGCGCAGGATGACCTCGGAATCCTTGGCGTTCCTGGTGGAAAATGCCAGGCTGGCTTTGAAGTTGGCCAGCAACTGCCCCGGCAGCACCCCTGGATCGGGGCGCTGGGTGGCCACCACCAGGTGCACGCCACCGGCTCGGCCCTGGCGAGCCAGTGTGGTCAGATGATCGAGGACGGTGACGCGTAGGGCACCCTCCTGGGGGCTGACGTGCTGGATCTCCTGGAACGCCAGACTGGTGATCTCGTCGATCACCACCAGTACCCGGGGCAAAGAGCGTCCGGTCCGCTTCCGCAACTCCTGCAAGTTGCTGACGTGCAGCTGGCGCAGCAGCTCCATCCGTTCCTGGAAGTGCGCCACCAGGCCGTGGATCGCCTGGCAGCAACTTTCCAGGTCGGTGACCACCGGCGCTCCCAGATGCGGGACGCCGGAGAACACGTCGAATTCCACGCCGCCCTTGAGATCGACCAGTACCAGTTGGAACTGGTCGGGTGTGTATCGCTCCATGAGCCAGGTCAGCATCTGGCGCAGGAAAACCGATTTCCCGGTCCCGGTCTGTCCTCCGATCAGCAGATGGCAGATATCGGCCATGTCCCGCCACAAGGGACCCGATGTGGAGAGTCCTATTCCGAACACCAACTCGCCTTCCGGCGGCCGCTCTCTCCCATAGAACTCCTGGTATCGCACGGGCGGCCGGTCACCGAACAGGCGATGCCGCAACGTACCTTTCTCCGGGGGCTGCGGCAGGCGCACCGTCGAGACCTTCGCTCTCAGCATGCCAGCCCGTCCGCCGCCTTCCAGCCACACCGCCACCGGCGCTCCCAGCCCGGCGCTCAAGGTGGACTGGGAGCGGAGCACGTTGGCTGTCTGCATGGGATCTTGCAAGCGAAACCGCAACTCCCACACCCCACGGGCGGACTTGCGAGCCGAGACCAAGTACAGTCGCCGGCCCTCACCGGGCAAGAAATGCTCCATCGCCTTACGGACGCGCTCCGGGTATCCCCAGCGCCGCTGCAGCCGGGGCCAGGCCAGTCGCAAGGCAATGGCACCCAAAAGCCAGGGCCAGAGGTGACCCAGGACCACGTCCGGGATCCAGTTCCCGGCCAGCCAGACACCGAGTCCGCCCAGGAATCCCGGGATCAAGGCCCAGGGATCCAGCCACCACTTCCTCGTCATCCCTTGCGCTCCTTGTTCAGGAACGAGGACAGAAGCGAGGTCCCGAACAAATCTCGCTTCGGGGGCGGCTGCGGCCCTGATCCCCGGCGCTGGAACCAGGGCGTGGTCTGCAGCTTCTTGGTCTCGCTCCTGCCGTCCCGCCGCCAGTAGAGCAGGCAGGAGAACACCGGCAGCTGCGAAACCTGGTGTCCGAGCAAGATCGCCCGAGTCGAATGGGTTTCACCGTAGACCGCCCGCGCTGCCTCCTGGGCCTGCTCGGCCTGGGTCTGGCCGAAGTAGAGCTGCAGTGCACAGTTGCCTCGCACCTCGGCCGGCAGGTCGCGAGGGAACTGGCTGGCAAGCATCACGCTCAGCCCGAAGGCCCGCCCCTCGCGCAAGAGCGGCCCCAAGAAGGGACAGGAGCGCAATCGCCAGGCCTCGTCCAGCACCAGGGCCAGGCGCAGTTGGCCTGCAGGTACGTGCGGCAGCCGCACCAGCTCGTGGTAGAGGGCGAGCAGGAAGAGCTCGGCCGCTGCCGCCTTGGGCTCGTCTCCTGGCAGGCGAGCCAGTCGCAGCACGCCGCCAGCGGAGACCAGGCGCCCGAACCCGCTCTCGTCGCCGGGGTCGAGCAGGCCCAAATCGAAGACCTGGCTGAGGCGGCTGCGGACGGTATCGGTGGGTTTCAGCAGCTCGGCCACCTGGCTGAAGGCCGGCCAGGGCCGATCGACGGGCGCATGAGGCCCCAGCGGGATGCCGCAGCCCTGCAGCAGCTCCTTGAGCGCCTCCCGCAGGCGGGCTGCCTGCTGGTCCCCCACACCCCAGACCCGCTTGATCACGTCCACCACTCGGTGGATGTGGGCCAACGGGTCGATCTGGCCACTCTCCAGGGGAGGCACCAGCGGGTTGAAGGGTAGGGCTCCCTGGGAGGGATCGAATACCTCCAGACCCTCCCGCTCGGCGAAGGCCCCCGACCAGTCGTCCTTGGGATCGAGCGCCAGCACCGCCACCCGCTGATCCAGCAGCCCGGCTGCCAGCCCCTGCAGGGCCTGGGTCTTGCCCGCACCCGACTCGCCGCTGGCGCAGAGATGGGGATTGGCAAGCCGGCCGGGCTCCCAGACAACTTCCTGCCCGCGCTCGTCGAAACCGACGAGAACCGCCACGCCCTCGATGACGCCTCCACCGCTCAACTCGCCTCCGAAGGAGGTGTCACCTCCAGGGATCGATACCGGCTGCGGATGCAAGGGGATCTCCTCCCGCGGCTCCAAAGCATCCCAGTCACCCAGTGCCGTCGAACGCCTAGGCTCGGGCAGCCGCTCGACGATCCTGGACACGCGCTCACCACCCGGCACCTCCTGGGGCGAGAGCAGGACCACCTCCCCTCCGGGGAAGAACCGCTCACGGAGCCAGCCCAGGCCGGGCGCACCCGGCTCCGGGGAGGCAGCGAAGATCCGCTTGGGCGCGAGACCAACGAGTCGTGCCAGATCGTCGGGCTGGAGCCGGACGGCATCGTCGACCGCCACCAGGTCGGACAGGGGCAGATGGCCGTGGCGGTGGTCGATGAGCAGCCGGCCTCCGCCCGGCAGCTCCCAGCTGCGCGGCGAGGATGGCTTGCCCAGCCACTGCCTGGCCAGTTCTGGCAACCGTGACGACACGAGGCTGGGGACCACGATGAGAGCCGAGCCCTGGTTGGCGGCGCAATCCAGCGCCGCCAACAGGAGCCCGACACTCTTGCCAGCCGGCGGTCCAGTCACGAGGATCTCCTGACTCTCAGCGGTCAGCAACCGCAGCTGGCCGCTGGTCGGAGTCCAGGGCGAGTGTACTGCCAGGCGGGCGATCCTCAGCCAGTGCCTGCGCATGCAGTTCCTCCAGGCGCTCGGCGATCTCCATGGCCAGAGCCTCCGGATCCGTATCCTGCTCCCGCTTCTCGGTGTCGTAGACGCGACGCAGATCGCGTCTGAGCTCCATTGCTGCACGCCAATCCCCGGTCGCGATGGCCACCTCGACTGCCTTCTGGCAGGCCACAGAGACCGCGATCAGGCGCAACGTTCGCGCGCGTGTTAAGGCGGCCCTAAACCCGGGGTAATCCCGCAGCGCACGCTTGACTGTGCTGCGGCCCACAGACAGCAACGTGCAGATCTCCCCCAGCGAGAGGTCGTGCTTGGCCAGGGCCACGATCCAGGCCGCCACCTCGCGGGTGATCGCCGGCGGTCGGCCAGGCATCCCGCTGCGGGATGGTGGCAGCCGGGATAGCAGCTCCTTCTCCTCCGGCTCCAGCCCTAGCTGCCCCTCGACCAGGGTCCTGCGCATCAGAGAGCTGAACAGCTCCCACTCCTTCGGTGAGAGGCCCTCACCCAGTGCCTCGATCAACGCCTCACTCATGCCACCTCCGCCTGCTCAGCCAGGGGCTCCAGATCGGCCGCAGCATCGGCCGCAGCAGCGTCTCCAACCTGCCCGTCGGGCACTGCCTCCACCCGAGCGGAGTCGAGAGCCCGCAGCTCCGCCTCGGCCTGGGAGCGCACGCGCTCGTCCTCCTCGTCCGCGGCCTGCAGGGCCTGCTGGGCCTGCTCGATCATCTTCTCCCGGGCGGCCAGGCTCCTGGCCAAATGCCGCTCCTCCCGCTGCAGGATGGAGATCCGCTGGCGCAGCCGCTCCAGGTACTCATGGGCCGGAGCCAGCTGCCTACGCGCAGCTTCGAAGATCACATCGTAGTTGCCCATACCCGCAAAGGTGGGCGAAACGCGGGACAGCCCGGGTCACGAGCTTGGTGGCCCGGGCAGCTGCTCTGGCGGCTGGGGGTATCGCTTCGCAGCGACCGGCTCCTCCAACACCAACATCGCCGTGTAGAGGAGGTCCAGCTCACGGTCGCCGCGGAGGATGCCGATATACGACGGCTGCCAAAACAACCCTCGACCGACGTCGAAGTTGAGATCCCCTCTCGCCCGGACGGGAGTCACGGCGTGGCTGAACGCAACCAGATGGGCGTTGGGATGTTGATCCAAGATCTGCTCGACCCGCGTCGCCAGATCGTCGAGGCGATACGACCAGGCCCAATAGACGCGACGCACCACTACCTCAGCGTCACCGAACGCCGGCCGCGACCAGGATCGGGAGCGCAACTGCACCCAGGTGGTACCAGCTGGCAGCCAACCGTGGGCCTGGGTCGTCACCACTCCGGCCAGCACGGCCGCGATCACCGCTGCCCCCAGCGAATGCACCTCGCTCCGGTGCCAGATCACCCCTCCCGGTCGCCAGCGGCCGACCCGGCAGGGTCCCTCCCGGATCGCCGGCCAGGGCACCCGACGTCCCACGGCCGAGTCGGGAACGAGCGTCACTCATCTGATGAACCCCAGCAGGTCGGGGTCCGAGAGCGAGTCCACCCGCTGGTCCACCACCCCCAGCCCCACGTCGTTCATCTCGGCCACGGTGAAGCGGTCGCTCGCCATCGCCACCACCACCCCCACGTGCCCGTAGACGCCGTAGGCTCCACCCGCCCGCCAGACCGCGATCGCCCCCAGGCTGGGCACTCGCGACTCCGCCGCCCCCGCCACTTTGGCGTTGGCCCACCAGTCGGCGGCGTTGCCGTTCCAGCTCACCCGGTGCTGGAAGGCAGCGTAATAGGTGCACTGGCCCCAGGGGAAGGGGTCGGGGAAGCCCCCCTGGGGCACCCAGGGGAAGAGTGGCACCACCCGGGTGCCCAGCACCCGGATGGCTCCCACCGCCCCCTGCAGGGCTCCTGGGATGGCCTGCTCGCCCGCCGCCACCTGGGCGCCGGCGGCGTAGGCCGCCGCCCAGCCCAGGACCTGGGCCACGTAGCCCCGATCGTGGTTGTACTGGTAGATCGCCTGGGGCAATCTGGCGAGGTCGCCAGCGCCATCGGCGCAGAGCAGGCGGGCGGCGGCGAAGGCAGCGGCACCGAAGTCGTAGACGTCCTGGGGGTTGCCATCCCCGTACCTGGCCCAGGTGGCGGGCAGGAACTGGAAGGGCCCCTCGGCTCCGGAGGGGTTGGCGCCGGAGTGGACCCCGGGCAGGGTGGAGCGGCCGAGGTCCGACTCCACCCTGGCGATCCCGGCCAGCACCGTCCAGGAGAGACCGGGGCACTGGGCCGCTGCCCGCTCCAGGATGGCCAGATCCCCCGCAGGGATGTCCCGGAGGGCCAGGGCCGAGGGGGCGTCGAGGGCCGGGGGGACCGCGACCAGGCCCACCAGTACGGGCAGGGCCAAGGTCAGCCCGGCAGCGGCGACCAGGACAGCGAGGCAAGCCGCCATCGCCTTCACTGCCGCACCTCGTCCACCTTCCAGCCGTCGGCCTGGTGGCGCAGGAACAGTTCGGCGCCATCGGTCTCCTCTTGGCCGGAGTTGGTGTACGTCACCTCGACCCGGGCGATGAAGCCCAGGCTGCCGCCGGAGGCCAGCCCCTCCGAGGTCAGCTGGACGACCTGCCCCACCGAGGGGCCGAGGGTGCTGCAGGGCGGAGCGGCGCTCTGCGACAGCTCCGCCGCCAGCCGCTCGGTAATGTACGGCCGGAGCCGCTCCACCAGCTGCTGGTCGCTCTCGCAGCCGGGGGCCGTGGCGTAGGCAGTAAGGAAGGCGGCGGCCACCCGGGCGGCGGCGACCAGCTGGTCGGAGGGCGGCTGCCGAGTCCCCGGAACCACCGCCGGTGGACTGACCGGTGGCAGTGATACCGCCGGCGATACCGCGGGGGATGCCACAGGGGATGCGACGGGAGGTGTCACCGGAGATGTCGCGGGAGACGCCACGGGGGATGGTGGTCGAGCCCGGGTCACAGCGCTGCTCCCACCTCCTCCACAGGCGGAGAGGACGAACCCGAAGCCCAGCAACAGCACCATCAGGCGTCTCACCGCTCAACCTTTGGGACGAGATCGTCTACCAGCCGGAACCTGACGGCGTGCTTGGGCACCAGGGCAGTCCTACCCGGCTCCAGCCATCCACGGCGGCCAGCGAGCCGGGTCCGCTCCAGAGCATCGAAGACCACCGAGCACCTCATCGCATCCGCTGGTCGGTGTCCACCACCCGGGCCTCCAGCTCGGAGAGCTGGTGGCGGACCACGAAGCGGGAGCGGCCCACCCGCCAGAGGGCGCAGCCCACCGGCAGCTCCGGGATCAGCTCCCGCTCCGCCTCCCCCAGCTGGAGCAGCTCTCCCGCCCGCTCCACCTCGCTCCGGCTCTGCCGGTAGACCACCTGGGTGTCGGTGTCGGCCAGCAGCCCCCGGGCCAGCTGCACCTGCTCGGAGTCGGCGGCCCCGGCCGCGGCCAGGTCCGAGAGCCGGTGCAGCACCGCGACCACCTGCACCCCCAGGGCCCGGGCCAGCTTGACCGTGGTCGCCAGCCAGCGGGCGGTGGCCAGGTCCGAGAGCACCCGCCAGGCCTCGTCCAGGACCAGGATGCGTCGACCCCCGCCGGCCCAGAAGCTGCGCTGCAGCCAGGCCCCGGCGCAGACCATGACCAGCCGCAGCCCGTCCGAGCTCCACACCGCCGAGAGGTCCAGGCTCACCAGCGGCGCCTCCAGGTCCAGGCCCACCGTGCTCTCCCCGTCGAACATCCCGGCCAGGTCCCCCGAGCACAGCCGCTCCAGCTCGTAGCCCATCGCCCGGCCCGCCTCCCGGGCCTCCGCCAGCCCCAGCACCAGCACCTTCGCCGCCCGCGGCGAGGGATGGAGGAGGGCCCGGGCCACCTGGTTCAGGGTCGGCTCTCGGCCCTCCGCCTCGGCCGCCTCGGTGGCCGCGGTCAGGGCCGCCTCCAGCGCCGCCCGCTCCACCGGCTCCAGCTCCCGACGCAGGGCGCTGCCCACCAGCGCCCCCAGCACCTCCAGCTGGTCGCGCCGCACCCGCTCCGAGCGCCGGTAGGGGCCGGCGATGCGGCGGTCGAGCGGGTTGAGCCGCACCCGACCCCCCGGCTCCAGCCGGATGGGCTCGGTCCCGCAAGCCCCGGCCAAGGGCCAGGTCTCCCCTTTAGGGTCGAGGTAGACCAGCCGGCGCCCGAAGACCAGCTGGCGGGCACCGTAGCTCTTGACCAGGGCCGACTTGCCGCTCCCCAGCTGACCCACCACCAGCAGGTTGGGGCTGGTGATGACCCGCCGCCGGTACAGCTCCCAGGGGTCGTAGCAGAACGGCCCTCCGTACAGGGCCTGGCCGATCAGGACCCCACGGCCCCCCAGCCCCGCCTCGGCCATGAAGGGGTAGAGGGCGGCCAGGTTGCCGGTGGTGGCCTGGAAGCACGCCTCCACGGCTACCCCCGCTCCGGCAGCCCCCGGCACAGGGGCAGGGCGGCAAGGAAAGCCCGCAGCTGCTCCCCCCAGCAGCGCTGCAGCTCGATCCCGGCCAGCGCCGCCTGCTGCTCCACCTCCCGGCAGGCCGCCTCCAGCTCCCCGGCCGTGCGCCCGCTGACCGTGACCGTGATCGCGAACCGGGCCAGCACCTGCCCCATGGCCAGCTCCCGGGCCGTGGCCTCGGTCTCCTCGCCCCGCAGCTCCTCGGCCGCGCTGGCAAGGAAGCCCAGCCGGGCCTTGACCTGCCGGTTGACCTGCTCCAGGGTGCGGCGCCGCTCCACCCGCCGCAGCGATGACGCCGGCGGCCGCACGTCCACCACCACCGCCACCCGTCGGTGGCAGGCGGTCTGCAGCAGCAGCGGGGCGGCGAAGCCCGGCCCCACCGGCAAGCGGGGCAGCTCCACCGCCCGGTAGGTGCAGTGCCACCAGCCGTCCACCTCCAGGTGCCCCACCCGCTCCACCACCCGCACCGGCCAGATCCCCTCCGGGTCCGCCCCACCCTCCTGGCCCGCCCGCTCCGCTCGGGAGCGGGCCAGCCGGGCCTCGGGGTCGAAGGCCGAGCGCAGGGCCAGGGCCAGGTAGCGCGGGGAGAGCACCCCCTCCACCTGCACCTCGCCCCCCAGCTGCTCGGCCAGCACCTGCACCTGCTGCAGGAGCAGCCGCTCGGCCTCCCCCGGGCCGGCCCGGCGCAGCCGCCTCAGGTTGAGCCCCAGCGCCACCAGGGTCTCGTGCTCCATCACCGTCCCCGAGCGCTCCAGGAGCTGCAGGTAGCTGCGCAGCAAGGGGTCGGGCACCTCCGGGCGCCGCCCCGCCTCCATCAGGTAGCGCTTGGGACCATCGCCGTCCTCCGGCGCCGCCACCTCGATCCACTGCACCCGGTCGATGGGCGACGAGGCGCGGCCCAGCGCCGCCAGCGCCTCCCCCCAGCGGGCGACCTGCCGCCCCTGCTCCTCGGCGTCGCTCAAGGTGAACCCCGAGCCCCGGACCCGGAGCACGACCAGGCGCCGACGGCAGCGGCGGTCCTCGAGCAGCCCCAGGGCGGGGATCCCGGGAGCCGAGACGGAGCGCAGCTCCACCCCGCGCAGGAAGGGGGGCCGGCGCCGCCCCGGCGGGACCAGGCCCTCGGCGGTCACGGTGAAGGTCCCCACCTCCTCCCCCTCCGCCTGCCAGCGGTGTCCCCGCACCAGCCAGCCCAGGGCCGCCGGCAGCCACTCCACCAGGGCGAAGTGCCCCACCGGCAGGAAGGCCAGCACCAGCCCCAGCCCGACCACGGCCAGGGTGGCCGCCTCCTTGAGCAGCCCCCGGTCCGGGACCACCAAGAAGGCCCCCAACCCGGTCATCAAGGTGAGGGTGAGCGCGAGCAGCTGGGCCAGGCTCAGACCGAGCACCGTCTCCCGCCGGGATCGGCTCGGCAGCCGATAGCCAGGCACCCCCATCCTCAGCCCTCCTCGACTGGCGGACGCAGCACCGGCCTCGGCGACACCGGAGGCGGCCCCTCAGGGGGCCGGGGCGGCTCGATCGTGGATCGCACCAGGTGCGACCTCCCGTCCGGGAGGAGGATCTCGCCCCGTCCCGGCGTCCCGGGTCCCGGCAGCAAGATCCGGGAGACCTCCCGCCGGGACGTGGCCCCGATGGGGACCCCTTCCCCGAACGCCGGCGCGGCGCCGGACGACGGCGCCACGGCTTCTCCGCGAAGTCTGCCTCGCCGGATGCCCTCCACCCCTGCCCGCTCCCGGAGCGGCTCGATGGCGGCCCGCGTCGTCGCGCGGCCAGCTCCGACCGCAGCCGGGAGGACGCCAGCAGCAGCACTGCCGCTGCGGGCCCCGGCCAACCCCAGCTCCACCGCGCTGGCCACCACCGGCACCTTTGACCTGCCCCCGGAGTCGTCGGGCCCGCCCTCGGGTCGATGGGGAGCGTCTCCACCATCCATCGGGTCAGGCTGGCCACCCCCTCTGCGCCTCGCCAACCGGTGCAGCTGCTCCCACCAGATCTTCTGGTCCCGCCAGACCTGCGGGGCGATCAGCAGCGGATGACGGTTGATCGCCACGTGGTGGAAGTGCTCGCTGGCCGCCGCCTCCACCAGCGGGATCAGTCGCACCAGGACCCAGGGCGACATGGCCCCGATCAGGAGCAAGATCACCCCCATGAGCAGGTCGGCGATCGCCGGCTCGCCCTGGGCCGGGTGCTGGTCGGGCAGCACCGGCATCCCGGCGGCGAAGGCCACCCCGGCCATGACCAGCACCACCACCAGCACCAGCTTGCTCACCACCAGCCCCACCAGCAGCTCCAGGAGCCGCCGCACCAGCCCCCGGGCCGCCGGCCAGACCATGGCCGCGAAGGCCAGGGGCAGGAAGAGCAGGGCCAGGTAGATCAGGGCCATCCGGGCCAGCAGCTCCAGGCCGATGGCGATCACCGCCAGCAGCCCCAGCACCCCCAGCAGGGTGGCCCAGAAGCCCCACCAGCCCGGGTTCGCGGCCGCCGCCAGCGCCACCCCGGCGGCGTCGGTGAGCGTCCGCCAGACCTGGTCCCCGAGCCCTTCCAGCACGAACCCGCAGAGCTCGTCCACCACCCGCATCAGGAGCAGGGCGAAGCTCACCACCCCGGCCGTGGCCAGCACCGCCGCCGGCAGGTGCTTCAGCACCGCTTCCCCGAGCAGGGCGAGGTCCCCCCGCACCAGGGCCTGGAGCACGGCCAGCAACAGGAACAGCCCCAGGAGCCAGACCGCGATCGCGGTCATCCGCCCGTAGAGGGGCCTGAACCAGTCCCCCGGGGCCAGGGTCGGCTGCAGCACCATCGGCCGCAGCTGCTGGAGCTCATGGCCGGCGCTGGAGAGCACCCACCACTGCACCTGCTGGATGCCGACCCCGGCCAGGTCGCCCGCGGGCGGCTCCGGGGCCGAGAAGGGGGAAGGCGAGGGCGTCGGCTGCACGTCGGGCTGCTGGG
>Ga0070739_10006561_pt1 | contig 12774 bp, 10 predicted proteins | sample Coa_R1_7_FD_66445 | JGI IMG/M metagenome (GOLD analysis project Ga0070739, IMG submission 66445) | Surface soil microbial communities from Centralia Pennsylvania, which are recovering from an underground coalmine fire - Coalmine... | ecosystem: Environmental > Terrestrial > Soil > Unclassified ... | reverse complement strand
GACGCCGAGCGTTGTCGAGGAGAGCGTCAGCGAGCGGCTGACGGTCTTGCCGGCCTCCGGCGCTTCATCGCTTTCGAGGGCCTGCGGCGCTGGCAGCGGCGCATTGGGCTTGTCGACGCGTGCGTGAACGCGGCGGCCCTCGACAGTATCGCCCGTCTCCGCCCACTCGCCTTGCGTCCACATCAGGTAGGCGAGCCGCGGGCAATACGCGAACTCGTTCACCATCCGCGCGGGGATGAGCGGGGTGTCGCCGCTGACCGGCGGCGCGGGAAGGTGAAATTCGAGCTGGGTGTCAGTCATTGTGGCTGCTCCCCGAATCTCCGGCTTACCCCGCTACTTCGAACAGCCCGCCGCCGAAATGCCGGTCGCGGCCCAAGATCAAGGGGCCAGCTATCGCGGTGCGAAAGGTGAGCTGCGCACGGCCGAACAGGCCCAAACCCGGCTTTCCGAAGGTTTCAGCGACCTCGATCTGGGGCGGCGGGAAGCCTTCGCGAAGACATTCGGCGAGAATGTCTGCTTCAAGCACCGCAGCAGCATCGCGAAGCTTCGCATGCCGCGTGACGCGATAGGGCGTCACGCTCTTCCATATCGGCGATGGCCCGAAGAGCGGATCATCGGCCTGCTCGACGATCGTGGGAGCAAGAACAAGTTTCCCCGCAGGCCCCGCGCGCAATTCCTGGAAAGCAGCGACGGCATCCTCGAGCAATGGAAGATATTTTTCGCGCTCGGCCTTCGAAGCATCGCGGCGTGCAAGGATATGCGGCGCAATAATCAACAATCGTTTGTGCAGCGTATCGAATATGAATGCCAGATGCTCGTGCCGGCCCGGTCGCAGCGGCATTCCATCGGCCATGTGGCCAGTAAAGAAAGCGGGCAGCGTCTCGCGCCCGATTTTCTCCTGCACGCGCGCCATCACGGCGCGGCGCAAGGCGCGGGCAAGCGCAAGCGGCTCGGCCTGATCCGTCAATCCATCTGTGACGGCGAAAGCAAATATGCCTTCCGTGCGCCGGACCGGCGCCATCAAGCCGAGTCCCAGGTAGCGGCCATCACCGATGAGAAGCGGACCTTGGATGGCTTGCGCGAAAGCCACTTCCACGTGCCAGAACCGCTCCTTTACGAAGCGCGGCTCCTTCGCAAAGGCTTCCGCCCGCCGTCCTTTCCCCTCGAACGGCTCGCGCTGGACCTGGATCGCTTGTGCCGGCGTCTCGATGCTTGCGTGGCGCAGCGCCTGCCGCACGGCGCTCTCCGCAGCTGCATTTTCCTGTGCCCGTTCAGCGCCGCCCTTTGCTTCTTCGTACATCCGGTGAGGATCGATGCGGCGGCGCACGGCGCGCTCCGGCAGGACCGCGGCGGTGATGGTGCGCCAGAGGCGCGCCGGTGCTGCATCCTCCACGCCGTAATGCCCAAGCATCGTGCGGTCGCCGGCCGGGACCAGTTCGATGATTTCACCCGTCTCTTTATCGCTTCCGATCGCAAGGCCCGAAAATGCCCAGGCGACATCACCGGCGGCGATGGGACAATCCGGCGGGACCGTGACGAGCAAGCGCCGGATCGAGCGTTCGACTTGTGCATGGCCTATGGATGGCAGGGGCGAGATGCGGATGCGCCGCGCCTTGTCGGCTTCCACTGCATCGCGGCCGACAAAGATTTTTTCGATCCAGAGTTCGCGCTTCGGGTCTTCACGGCGCCAGGTGGAGCCTTTCAACCGCTCGGCGGCCAGATCCCGGATCGTTCCCGTCAGCGTGACAACCCGGTCGAGGGAACGGGGCGCGAAGGCATCGCCCTTTCTGATATCGAATAGAAGAAAGGTCGAAGGACTGTTATAGGGAACCTTGGCGAAGCGGGGCTTTGGCGCCTGGGAGAAGGTCTGCCCCACTTGCTTCGTTCGGGCGGGGTCCTTTTTTGTCGGTGCGGCCACCACGATAGGCGCAAAGCGGGCGGCGGCCTTTTCATGACGCTTGATCAAGCTGTCGAGCGATCCGGGGAATGGGCAGAGAAGCACGTTGCCCTGGCCGGCGCTCGCCGGCCGGTAGATCGCCCCGCCGTGTTTGCCGAGCCGCTCTTCGAGTTTCTCCGCATCTATGATCTCGCCCCACGCCCAAGCCATGTCGACGCCACGGCCGAGCTGATAGAGCCGCTCGGCCATTGCGCAGATCGTTATGGCGTGCTGCTCATGCTCCTCCCTGTGCTCGAACGGCCACGCATAGAGCAGCGGCACATGGGCATCGAACAGGAGGGGCTTGATGAGCTTGTCGGTCTTTTCCTTTCCGATGCGTTTGAGGGTTCCATTTGTGATGGTCATATCATTGTTGTTTGGAACATAGTTGGCGAAGCCCCTTGTCGCCCGAACCGAGGGGGCGGCGATGATAGGAGCTGATGCGCCTGACAGTTTTTCCAGCCAACGAAGAGCACCGGCATGCTTCTCCCCGACAGAACGACCCTGCGCCACGCCCGCAACCAAGGCCTGAAACAGCCGCGCCGGCGACGGCGGCCATTCCGGCCGGCCCGATGTATCGAGCCCGTGATAACGCCCGTCGTGAAAACGGACGGAAAGGAGAAGAGCGCGCTGCATGGAACTAAGCTGACGGGGTTTCGATCGCTTCGCTTCCAGTCTTTCGTTTTCCTTTCTTGCCGCCCTTTTGCTCATCAATCAGTTGGCGCGCCTTTTCTTTCTTAAAATGGAAGGTGCCGGGCGAACCGACCACGAATTTTTCGGCAGCAGACTTGGCATATTGAGCGGGATCAGCCCCAGCAAATTTCACTGGCTTGCGCTCGCCGGACCGATGTACTTCGTGCCAAAGAAATTGTGAATTTGGTACGAATGTTAGCAGGCAACCCTGCCGCAAGAAACCATCCTGAAGATCAGTCGCGGCCACGAGAGTCAACCCAAGAATGTATCGCCGTAGCTGTTGATGCCTTTCGTCTCCGAGCTTACGGAGCGCAATCAGATTGACAGTTACTTCTCGAATGATATCGCCCTTGGCGATAATCCCGCCAGGCATGCGCCTTTCGATATTTGGCCTACCTTCTCGATACTCCGGTATTTTGTCATTCGAGCTCCAGGTTGCTGGGGCATGTTGAAATCCAAGCGAAGATCGCGCGTCTTTCTCGGCCTTATCATCGTTGTGAGGTCCCAGCAGATCATCGGATGCAAAATCGACAGCCGGTAAATACGTTGCGGCACGGTGCAAAACGTCAATGTCCCACGCCCGGACGACAGCATTGATCAACCGTGGAAGCTTCGTGCCTTCTCCTCGCGAGTCCCATACCCCGAAAACCAGTGATGTCGGCGCAAGCTTTGCGAGGGGAGTTGGATCACCTCGGTCGTAGGATGCAAAAGCCTCTACCGCTTTGTCACCAAGGGTGTCTTCTGCAGACCGAATGAGCGCGTCGCCTAGACGATGACCGACATCCAGCAGCGAAACTGATTTCGTGTTACCTAGCTGTATATTGATCTGCGGCACGAGATGCGCGAGATCGGCCCGCTTGAAGATCGGCTCCATGCGGTTAGCCTGACTGCCGACGCTATCGATGGTAACGACCTTGGTACCGTCCGAGAGTTCGTCGATGTTGTAGCCGATGTCCGCATAGGTCGGCGGGAAGATCACCCCGCCCTCGCCTTCCACCGGGATGAGCTTTTGCTTCAGGTGCAGCGCGACCGGTCCCTGCGGGTTGTCGGCCCAATCATTGATGATGTCGTGGGTCAGCGTGATCGGCTCTGTCATGACTGGATCTCCCGTTCGGCAAAGGTGACGATCTTGTTCTTGCCCGAGGAGTCGAGCAGGAACCGGAAGCGATGCATGGGCAGCGCGGGAATGGCGCCAATGAGCGCGACGCGTGCAAGGCAGGGCGAAAGGGGGACTCCCCATGCAGCGTAACGAACCTGCCGGTCGTCGGAAACGACGGGCCGAGCATGCTCAAGCCCCCAAGCCGCGAGAAATTCAACCACAGGGGAAGCGGCAACTTGATGCTTCTGGTCATTCGGCGAATAGCCGGCGTCAATAGCCGTCCAGGCCCCGCGCGGATCAAAGTTGAAGCTGCCGCCCATCGGGGTGAGCACGTCGAACGGCTCCTTGATCAGGAGCGCGCGTGCTTCTTCCCATAATTGCGCGATACCCTTTGTCTTGGCGTCTCCGGCCTGCCCATGCCGCTTCTGGCTCTTGGACGGCTTTTTTCGCACGCCCTTCAACATCGCGCGAGCGATCATGTCCGCGGAGCGGTTGCCGGAATAGAGCTTGAAACTCTCGCGGCCGGACTCGTCGGCCCAATGGCCAAGCTCGATGAGCGGGCGATTACCGCCGCCGAGGCGGATAGGCAGTGTCATCCGATCGCCCGCCTTTGCAAGAAACGTCTCGGTGAACTCGAGCCCGGACAGGCCTGCGCCGCCCTCGTCCGCCTCATCTTGATTGTCTTCTTCTCCCTCATCATCATCATCTTCTTCGCCGCGCTTCTTGCCCTTCTTGGGCGGAGGATCGGAATAGCCGATTGGCCCGAAGCGCCTGATTTCCGTCTCCGCAAGAAACGCCAATACGGCTCCGAACGGATTTTCATCGCCCTTAGCGGTTAGGCGGAATTGAGCCTGGCTCATATCGCTCCAATCAAATCCGCCCTCGGCGTCGCCGAGCAGCACGTCGGCGGCTTCGAGAAAGCCGAGGCAGGCGAACACCTGCCCAGGATTATGAAGATCGACGGGGATCGCATGCTCGGCCATCAGTCATCCTCCCCAGGCTTCGCGCTATCGCCCTTGTCGCCGGCGTGTTCCTCGTTCTTGCGCGAAGCTTGCTGGTCGGCGGCGCGCAAAAGCGCCTCCCACCACGCGAGGCCCCACGGCCCCCACCGCTTCTGAAGCCGCGCGAAACGTAATGCGACGTCTCGGGCGCGCCCTTGGAGCGCGGAGGGCGGCGCGTCCTCGCAGCCGTCCTTCGAGATGATGGGCCGAGCGAAGCCGTGATGTGCCGCGATCAGGTGCAGGACGAGATCGCGCCAGTCTTCCGGCAGATCGTCGATCCGCTTGCGGACATCCTGTGGCAGCCTCTTTGCCCAATCATGTTCGGGTTCAAAGACCGCGAGCGATCCGAATTCGTGCCGATACCCGTCCAGCCGGTCGGGAGGTCCCTCCGTCTTAGCGAGAGGGATGGACAGCCCAAACTTCTTGGCATCGCGGGACGCCTTGAATGCCTGCTGCCAAAGACGCGCACGCTTTCCCTCGTCGTGGACGAGCGCCGCAAGCGACAGCGCTTCAACGGCGGGATTGGGAAGACCGATTTCCACGGCAATGTCCCGCGCCTTCTGCTCGGCGCAGCTTTGATGCTCGGCAAGTTCCTGCGGTCGTGACACCGAGCGAGCATCCTCCAACTGTGCCGTACTTTTGTAATGTTCGACGAGGAGCCATTCATAAGGCTGACCTTCGGCATCGCGCTTCAAGACAAACTCGTGCTCGTAACGCCAATCGTCCTCTTTGTTCTCGTCAGTCTCCGATGTCACCCGCCGCACCCGGAACCCGGCGTCTTTGTTCCAGCCGTCGTCCGCATCCGCTGTCGGGAAAATATCGCCGCCCTTCGCGTCCAACATGCCGTCGTGCAGACCCCCGAAGCGCACATCGACGATGAGAGTCTTGTTGACGAGAGTCTTGTGAAAGTCGTCCTTCGCTCCGCCTTTGCGCGGCTCGGCCAATTCCTTGAGGGTAAAGCACCGCGCAAAGCTGCCGTCGGGCAAAAGGACAAAGATGACGACATCGTCGCCGTGCAGCGGCCCCGCCTTTGGTATGGCAAGTAGCGGCTCCCCTGGCACCGTGTCGGAAGGATCGGCGTCAGAAGTTTCTGCGACGGCACCAACTTGCTCTTGAGGGACGCTTGCTTTACGCTCGCGCAAATCCTTGGCACGAGCTTGCAGCCAGTCAGCCACGCGCCAGGTTTCCGTCTCGAGCTTTTCGCTCTCATGCGGCGGCGCCGCCTCGAAGAACGCTTCGATCTCTTTCGTCTCGGCCGAGCTTCGCGGCCAGTCGGCAACGCCTTCACGCACCGGCAAGTGGGTGCGCCAGATCACGGTGGTCTGAATGTCCTCATCGATCCAGCCGCGCAGCCACGGCGCAATTTCGGGGCGTCCGGTGTGCTGTTCGAGCGAAGTCATCGACCATGCATCGACCAACGCACGCGTCAGCGCCGGGCGTAGCGGTTCCGGTGTTGTCGCTTTTTCGATTTTTTTGCTGAGCGCGTCGTCGGTCTCGGCTCGCAACTTCAGCTTGCGTAAAGCACCGGGACTTGCATCTTTTCCATCGCCGCGCTCCGGAAGCTCTTTGAGCACTGCCAGCGAGCGATAGCCGACGACCGCGCGCATCTCCTGGGCCGTCGGGGCATCGGACTTCTTTGGCTTCGGCTCGTCGCCGTGAAGGACAACGATCTTCGCGTCTCCTTTGCCACGGCGATTTACTCTGCCGAGACGCTGCACCATCCGCTCCCAGGGAACGAGATCGCAAGCCATGTGGTCCGCATCGAGATCAATACCCACTTCGCCGGCGGACGTTGCGATCAGGAACGCCGGCTTTGCCGGTTGTGACGAGCCTGCAAGGAAACCGTGATTTTGCAGCCAAGCCCGCGCATTCTCTCGCTCCCTCATCCGGCGAGCGCCAACGAACAGCTCAACTTCTGCCTTTGGCTCGCCTCCTTTCGCATCGGGCTTGGAAAGCGAGTCGAGCTTTTCTTTCGTCTTTTCCCCGACCTCGCGGCTGTCGGCGTAGACAAGACACCGGACGGGCCTTTGCCCTTCCCCAGAAAAAACCCAGGCCCGCCGCGCCAGCGCCTCGGCGAGCGCATCCTTCTCGTCGCTGATCTTAACGAGGTTGAGGGTTTTCTTCGCGAACAGGCGTTCTTGAACGATCTGGTCAGATAGATCGTCTTCTTCGAGCGAGAAGACGTCTGCTGTGGCGTCGCCACTCGATACCGGCTGCGCGCGGCCGGTTGCCGACAGCGACAACAGGACGAACGGCGGAATTAGTCTGGCATTGCCACCGCAACGGACACCGAACTCTTTGGCTCCATTCGCGATGCGGCTAAGCAGAGCCTCGAACGGCGGGACGAGATGCGCTTCGTCCAGAACGACCAACGCATCCGCGCCTAGCAAGCCCGCTTGATAGGGGCGCATCTTGCGCGAGACGCCGTAACCGGAGAACAGCAATCGCGAGCCGATCATGTCGACCGTACCGACGACGATCGCCGGAACTGCGGGATCGTCGAGCCACTCCCGGTTGTCGACATACGCGCCGCGCAATGTGGAAATCGGAAGCCGCGCTTTGTTCAGGCCAAGCGAATCCTTCAGATGCTTGGCGTCGCTTTCCAAAGCATTACGAAGCTTTTCCGCCTCTTCCGTCGCCTGATCGACCACCGCCCGCCGATCGACGACATAGATAAGGCGTCGCGGGACGGCCTTGAGGATTTCTCCGTTGGCAAGGGCGCGGGCGGTCAACCAGATCGCCATCACCGAGGTCTTCCCGAGGCCGGTCGGAAGATCGAGCGCCTGCGGGATCGCTCCATCCTTGAACTGATCGAACAGCCGCTGCTGCCACCGCATCGGCGCATAGCCGGTCAGGCGGAAAAAATTCTTAGAGAATGATGTTAGGTCCGAACTCATCCTCGCGACGCGCCAGAGTCTGTTTGGGAATTTTGCGCCAATCGTTTCGCGGCAGGAAATCGCTTGCCGGATAGGATCTCTGAGATGCGGCCCTGATTCACGTCGAATGCGGCCGCGATCTTGTGCTGAGCCTCGCCAGCAGACCGGCGATGCCAAATCTCGATCGCGTCGTGCAATGTCAAATGGCGAGAAACTGCATTTGTTCGCATCGGTAGCAGGTTCCCTTCTGTTCAGGTTGAGCTAGAGTACTCCCCCGCTTGAACTGTCCGTCTATTAGCCGCACATAATAGCCAAGTTCAAGGTGCGCCTCAAGGTATACGGCATGTCTCGGAAAACCACCGCGGCAACGCGAGACGAGCGGCTGGAAGCGCGGATCTCGCGCGATCAGAAGGCGCTGTTCCAGGCACCGCCGAGTTGCAGGGGCGCACGCTGACGGATTTGGTGATCGCTAGCGTGCATGAGGCGGCCGTGCGCGTGATCGAGGAAACGCAGACGATCCGGCTGAGCGCCAGAGACAGCCGGGCGTTCGCCGAGGCGCTGCTCAATCCGCGACAGCCCAACGCCCGGCTCAGGGCGGCCGCGCAGCGATACCTCAAGCTGACCGGTGCCTGAGTGGGCGCAGCCGCGCCGGCACTGAGCATCGAACCCCTATCGGACCGGCACGATCGACAGAGCTTCGCCAGCGGCGTCGAGCCGCTGGACATGCATCTGCGGCGGCAGGCGGGGCAGGACACACGGCGACGCGTGGCCTCGTGCTTCGTGCTAATCACCGATGGCGACCGCCCGCATGTGGATTGCGCATCGCCCATCCAACAATCTTCCTGGTGAAACGATCGAGCACGGCACCCAGATAGAGCCAGCTTTCGGGCGGAAAAGGGGGAGCAGAAGCAGGCGATCGGCCGCTCGAGAGGAGGGCGCAACACGAAGATTCATGCACTCGCAGATGCTAAAAGACGCCTTCTTGCCATCCTGTTGACCGGAGGCGAAGCGCATGACTGCCCAGTGGCCGGCCACCTTGTCCGCAAAGTGAAACCATTGAAACACATGCTTGGCGATAAGGCCTACGATAGAGCTGAATTGCGCGACGAGTTGCAGGAACGTGGAACCAAGCCAATCATTCCCAACCGGAGCTGCAGAAAACAGCCGTTCAACTTTAACAGGCGCCTTTACAAGGCGCGATGGCTCATTGAGAGCGCCTTCAACAGGTTGAAGGACTTCAGGTGCATCGCAACGCACTATGACAGACTGGTACGCAACTACCGGCCTGTGTCTGTCTCGCCGCCGTTCTGGTATGGTGGATTTAATGATTCTGGACCCTAGGTCCGCGCCCGTGGGCGGGATCGCCGCCTACGTGTTGAGGCGCCGCGGCGATCCCGCCTGGCCTGCGTCGATCATGTTGCGCCAAGCCGCAGCCGTTCAGAGGAATCCCCAGTTTTCCAGAAATCTGCCTCAACGGCTGGCCGCTGCTTAGCAAAAGCTCCAAAGCCTTTCGCTTGAATTCATCCTAATATTGACGACATGACGTGCCCATAAAACACCTTCCTGCTCCGTTTGGAGCTTAGCAAAGATGTCCACCGTTTCGGAGGAGGGTCAACTCGTTACCATGGCTTAATGTGATCAAGTGGGAGTGACCGGAGTACCCTAATTGGCAGTCATTACCTGTATCGAAGATCTCCGGCGCTTGGCCCGCAGGCGTGTGCCGCGGATGTTCTATGAATACGTGGATTGCGGATCCTGGACCGGGAGCACGTACCGCGCCAACGAACGCGATGTCGCCGCAATTTGCTTTCGCCAGCGCGTGGCGGTCAATGTCGAGAACCGGTCGCTGCGGACGGCCATGATTGGGGAAGAGGTTACGATACCGGTTGCTCTGGCACCCATCGGACTGTGCGGCATGCAATGGCCCGCTGGCGAAATTCATGCGGCGCGCGCTGCCGAAAAATTCGGCGTGCCGTTTTGCCTCTCCACCATGAGCATCTGCTCGATCGAGGAGCTGACGGCCGCTACTGCCAAACCGTTCTGGTTCCAGCTCTATGTGATGCGTGACAGAGGCTTCGTCGAGCGCCTAATCGCTCGCGCGAAAGAGGCGAAATGTCCGGCCCTCATCGCTACGCTCGACCTTCCGTTTATGGGCCAGCGGCACAACGACATCCGCAATGGCCTGGCCGTTCCTCCGAGGCTTACAATCCCCAATCTCGTTGACCTTGCGAGGAGGCCCAGATGGTGCTTGGGGATGCTGAGGGCGCGGCGCTGGAGATTTGGCAACTTTGCAGGCCATGTGAAGGGGGTTAGCGATGCGATTTCGCTTCTTGCGTGGATCGCCGGGAAATTCGATCCGAGCGTCACTTGGGATGATATCGCTTGGATACGCCGCTTGTGGCCTGGCAAACTCGTGCTGAAGGGCATTATGGATGCCGAAGATGCAAAGCGTGCCATTGAGACTGGCGCCGATGCAATCGTGGTCTCCAACCACGGCGGCCGGCAGCTCGATGGGGCGCCCTCGTCTATTTATGCGTTGCCAAGAATCGCCCAGGCTGTTGGCAGCCGGACAGAGATCTGGTTTGACGGCGGGATTAGGAGCGGACAGGATATTTTGAAGGCGCTTGCCCTCGGCGCGAAAGGGACGATGATTGGGCGCGCCTTTGTTTATGGATTAGGGGCTATGGGCGAAACAGGCGTGCGCCTCTGCCTCGATATTTTGGCAAATGAGCTCAGCGCGACGATGGCCCTTTGCGGGGTCACCAAAATCAGCCAGGTTGATTCCAGTGTTTTGGTTACTCCGCCGCGCGTTCAGATATTGAGTCCGGATGAGGTGCTGCCCCGCCGCGAGGCTGGCCATACCATCGCTCGTTGACGAGCGGAATTAACTTTGTTCTCGCTTTATGCTATGCCAATAAATCAGACTTCAGTGCCCTTGCCCCGGATCATATTTATGATGCCCGAGAAATCGGTGCTTCCCGCGCCCATTGCATTGTTAAGCGCAAAGAGCTGCGCTGCCGCGGTAGCAAGAGGCGCTGGAACACCGGCTTCGGCCGCTGTCTCCTGCGCGAGCTTTAGGTCTTTCAGCATCAGAGCCGCTCCTTCGCCGAGGGAGCAGCCGAAATCCCGTCTCTTTCGGCATTCACGCGTAAAGAATCTACGAGGTCGAAGCCGCGCACGCGGTAGCCTGCCCATGCAAGAGTGGCCGCGATCGGCCGCCCCATTTTGCCAAGGCCGATGAAGGCAATTCGGGCCATTCTATCCTCTGGGCATGGCGAATACCTTACTTTCGTTGTTGGCCCCGGCTCAAATTATCATGCTCGGCTCATCTTCGCTGCTCTCTCACGAGCCCTCCACCTCGAGCGCGGGCGCTTTCGCCTCAAACTCGTCTCGAATATCTTCAATTGTCGGCAAACGCAGCGCCCACGATTCGGCGTCCACTTTCTTCGCCGCGGCTGACGTGAGATCGCGCTCAAAATTGAGCACAAGTTCACTCGCCGACCTATACCGGCGGTAGCGGCCAATCTCCGATCGAGCGGCCGTTTGCACATGTTCGAGCTTTTTCCGTTCGCCATCGAAGCGCCCATCGGGCTTTGCCTTCATCACCGGCTCAAATGCGCGCTCAATCACAAAGTCGAGCAGTTGTTTCTTAGCGCCGGATGCCATGACCTTTTGCTCGCCGCCTGACGATTTAGATATGCCAAAACCCTGTTTAAATATGCCAAGCCCTGTGGGGATGAGCGCGGCTTCTTGCTTGCCTTGGCAAAGATGAGGCCGTTTGACGATCGCCCGTATTGGCCCCTCCGTTAGCCATAACTGCCTGCAGGCCGCAAGAGTTCTGAGCGAAGCGGGCCGGCCGCGCCGGAAATGGACCAAGTGCGGCGGCCTGGGGCTCGTGAGCTCGGCAGATTAGACCGCCGCCTCTTCACGGGCGTTTTTCAAGTGGGCGCATCGCGCCCTGATCGCGCGCCGCGAGCATGGCCGAGATCAATCTTGCTTTTGGCGCCCGTTTGGGCGATATAGGTTGCGCTGGTTTCGGCTGGTCCGGATGCGGGTGTAGCTCAGGGGTAGAGCACAACCTTGCCAAGGTTGGGGTCGAGGGTTCGAATCCCTTCGCCCGCTCCAAACTATCTCAAATATATCAGCGCGTTATCGGGAGCCGTCGAGCCCCCGATCTGCTTCCAAGTCGGCCATCGACGCTCAATGGAAGTGCAATGGAAGCCATTGATGGGAAATCGCTGGATACCGTGGCGTAGCGTCGAGCACCATGGTTTGCTGAGAACTGGATAGGATGAATCGCGCATTGCCAAGTGAAGTGGACCCACGCAGCGGGACCAGCGGAAACTGGTTTCTCAGTTGGAAGCTTGACCGCTCCTTCTTCCTTTATCATGCGGCCAAGGGCGGTGTCTGCTTTTGTCGCTGTGGACCTGTGGGCAGCGCGCATGCCTTGTCCATCATGTCCACGGCCCTCGCGCCCGCGATTTTCTCGCGCCAGAGCGGCATCGGCGCACGATAGCCGGGCGCTTGGTGTAGGCGCCGCTCATTGTAGAACTCCATCCAGGCCGCAATGCCGAGCCTTGCCTCCAGACCGTCGTCATAGCCTTTGAGATAGACGTCCTCGTGTTTCAACGATCGCCAGAGCCGCTCGATGAACACATTATCCATCCAGCGGCCGCGCCCGTCCATGGAGATCGCAACATCATGGGCCGCGAGCGCGCCGGTAAAGGCGGCGGACGTAAATTGCAAGCCCTGATCGGTGTTGAAAATATCCGGCTTGCCGAATTTCGCGAAAGCCTCCTCCAGCGCCGCGAGACAGAAGGATGTGTCCATCGTGTTGGAGAGACGCCACGAAAGAGCCGCCCGCGAAGCCCAGTCAATGATCGCCACGAGATAAAGAAAGCCGCAGCCGATCGGAATATAGGTGATGTCGGCGGCCCACACATGGTTTGCCCGTTCGATCGGCACATTGCGCAAGAGGTAGCGATAAATCTTGTGGCCGGGCGCTGGCTTGCTCGTCTTGGGCTTCGGACCGAGTGCAGCTACGCCGATCTTGCGCATGAGCCGCTGCACGCGCTTGGATTGACGCCCGAGCCGTCCTCGCGCAGCATCTTCGTGATCCGGCGCGAGCCGACAAAAAGGCCAGGCGGTAAAAAGCTCATCGATGCGGCG
>Ga0070739_10006557_pt1 | contig 12777 bp, 14 predicted proteins | sample Coa_R1_7_FD_66445 | JGI IMG/M metagenome (GOLD analysis project Ga0070739, IMG submission 66445) | Surface soil microbial communities from Centralia Pennsylvania, which are recovering from an underground coalmine fire - Coalmine... | ecosystem: Environmental > Terrestrial > Soil > Unclassified ... | reverse complement strand
CGAGAAGCGCGGGGAGGTTCGTCGGCCAGCCGCGACCCTTCTCGACGACCTCGCCGGCGACGACGAACGGGAACGTCCACCCCCAGGACACCGCGTATGCCACGCCGATGAACAGCAAGAGCACAGCCCGAGGCCCGACGGTCATTCGCATTCCGCCAGTTCAACCGCGCCGCGGCGCGTCGGCGTCCGGGCATGCGCGGAGCCGGTACGGAGAAACCCGAAGCGTGCCCCGCCGGCGTGGACGCCCGGCTAGCCCCTGAGCGCGTGCACCGCAGCGGCGGCCACGTCGTGCGGCGGCGCGGCGCCGGTCCCTCCGGCGAGGAGCACGACGATGGCGAAGAGCGCGACCACGACGACGAGCAGGCGCATGCCTGCAGCGTGCTCCCGCCACCTGAGGATTCGCTCAGAACGAGATGAGGGTTTCGTTCAGGCGAAGCGGCCGCGGCGGCCGACGGTGCGGTCGGCGAACGACGTGACGGCCCAGTTGACGATCCACACGATCACGATCACGCCGACGTAGGTCCAGAAGCCGTGCACCGTGAAGTTCGGCGCGACCCACGCGGCGAGCGCGACCATGGCGATGTTGAGGACGAGGTAGAAGAAGCCGAACGTCAGGACGATCAGCGGCAGGGTCAGCACTGCGAGCACCGGCTTCAGCACCGCGTTCGCCACCGCGAGCACTGCCGCGCCGACCAGGTACGCGCTCGCTCCGTGGATGCGCACGCCCGTGAAGAGCCCGTTCGCGATGTAGAGCGCGAGCGCGTTGATGGCCCAGGCGGCGACGAAGCGCGACAGGATCGTCACGCGAGGGACTATCGCAGGGCATCAGCCTCCGGTGCTGTAGCCCGCCGCCTTCAGCTCCGCGAGGGCGTGGTCGATCTCGGGACCGCCCTTCGGGTTGTGCCGCTGCAGGTACGCGACGAACGCCTTCAGCGACGAGGTTGGCGCCTGCAGCGTGAGGCTGCGCGTCTCGGCGCCGAGGTCGAGCTCGCCGCGGCTCAGGTCGCGGTTCGCCTTCTCGGCGGCCGGCTCGGGCGGGCGCACGGCGGCGAAGCGCCGTCCGAGCGCGGTCTCGGTGGAGGCCCACGCGAGCATCAGGCGCCTGGCGTGCGCAACGGTCGTCCTCCTCGACTGCAGCGCGTGCTCCACGGGCGTCTCGGCCTTCGTCACGTCCGCATCGGCCTGCCGCAGCAAAGCCGCGTACGCGGCGTGCGAGACGTCGCGCGCGCCGGCCGCACCGCCGACGGCGACTCCTGCGGCGAGCGCGACCGCCGCCGCTGCCAGCTTCTTCATCTCGACCCCCTCGTCTGCCAGTTGCCAGCCGTCGCGATGATAGACGCGGTGCGCATCCTGAGGCTCCCCCACCTGACGGCGGTCGCGACGGATGTCGCGGCGCTGATCGTGTTCGTGACGATCGGCCTCTTCGCGCACCACGGCGGCGTGACCGCGGGCGGCTATGCACGCACGGCGCTCCCGCTCGTTGCCTGCTGGCTCGTCGCGGGCGGTGCGTTCGACCTCTACCGCCGGCCGCGCCTGGGCGCGCTCGCGCTGACGTGGGCCTGCGCCGTCCCGGTCGCGGTGGCCATTCGCGCCCTCGTCGTCTGGCACGCCGAGACGGGGGACGCGGTGTTCCTCGGCGTCGCGCTCTGCTTCACGGCGCTGTTCGTCCTCGTCGCGCGAACCGCGGTCGCCGGCCTGCGCGCCGCCTAGACTCGGGGCGTGCTCTACGACAAGGTTCGCGACCTGCCGTTCACGATCGGCGACGTCACGATGGACGTCACCGGCGTCCGCATCTCGGAGGAGTTCGAGCGCAGGACGACGACGGTCCACCTGCGGCCCCGCATGGGCGCGCGCTACGAGCACGACGACGGCATGGGCGAGGACGTCACGTACGCCGCCGAGGAGCACGAGCCGCACCGGTTCCCGTGGATCGACCTGCGCGGCGAGTGGACGCTCGCCTCGCTCTCCAGGCACCTCGACGAGGTCGACCTGTTCCCGAGCCGCGAGCCCGACCAGCCCGCGTACCGCGACTACCGGCGCTGGGCGTTCGAGTCGGCCGCGCTGGACTACGCCCTCAAGCAGAACGGCCTCAACATCGCAACTGCGCTCGAGCGCGAGCCGGAGCCCGTGCGGTTCGTGTCGTCGACGCGCGCCGCGTCGCTCGATCCGTGGCTCGACCTCTACCCCGACCTCCGCTTCAAGCTCGACGCGACGCCGCAGTGGACGGACGACGTCGTCGCCGATCTCGCCGCGCGCGGCGTCGTCGACGTGGTCGACCTGAAGGGGCAGTACCACGGCACCGTCGTCGACAACCCCGGCGATCCGGAGCTCTACCGGCGCGTGCTCGAGGCGTTCACGGAGGCGTGGGTCGAGGACCCGCGCCTGACCGAGGAGACGCGCCCGTTGCTCGAGCCGCACGCGGCGCGCATCACGTGGGACGCGCCGATCCATTCCTGGGCCGACGTCGACGCGCTTCCGTTTCGACCGCGGTGCCTCAACTCGAAGCCCTCCCGCTTCGGCACCGTCGAGCGGCTCTTCGAGTTCTACGACCGCTGCGAGGCGGAGGGCATCCGCCTCTACGGCGGCGGCCAGTTCGAGCTCGGTGTCGGCCGAGGGCAGATCCAGGTGCTCGCGTCGCTCTTCCACGCCGACGGCCCGAACGACGTCGCGCCGGGCGGCTACAACGGCGACCCGCGGCCGGGGCTCGAGACGAGCCCGCTCGCGCCGAACCTCGAGCCGTTTGGCTTTCGGCGCGGGCTCGGCTAGCCTCCGTCGACGATGCGGACGCTCCTCGTCTCCGGCCTCGCCGCGCTCGCCCTCGCCCCGCTCGCGCACGCCGGCGCACCGTCGGCGTGCGCGCTCGTGACCGCGAGCGACGCGGGCAAGGCGCTCGGCGGCAGCGCGAAAGGGACGGCGAAGACGCTCGGCCTCTACAGGTCGTGCACGTACAAGAGCGGCCGCAAGACGCTGACCGTCCTCGTCAGGCAGATCGCGCGGGCCGACTTCGAGAAGAGCGCGAAGAAGAATCCGGGCCCCGTCTTCCCGGTGCCCGGGGTCGGCGACGAGGCGTTCTCGGCCGGCGGCGGCTCGACGCTCCTCGTCTGGCGGAAGGGCACGGAGATCACGTTCACCTTCATCGGCCTCAGCGCGACGGTGCAGACGCAGAAGGACGTCGCGAACGCGGCGGTGAAGCGCCTCTAGCCCTACTCGTACTGCAGCGCCGCCAGCACGTTCAGGCGCGACGCGCGACGCGCCGGGAAGATCGCGGCGAGGAGCCCGACGACGATCGCGGCGATGACGAAGGCGACGATCGTCCCCCAGGGCACCGCGAACGGCACCCCCCTGTTGATCGCGCGGTCGAACAGCGCCGCGAGCGCCATCCCGAGCGGGATGCCGAGCGCGGCGCCGATCAGCGCGGTCACGACCGACTCGTGCCGGATCATCCGCCGTGTCTGCCGCCGGGTCATGCCGACCGCGCGCAGCATCCCGATCTCGCGCGTGCGCTCGAACACGATCAGGACGAGCGTGTTCACGATCCCGAAGAGCGAGACGATGATCGAGAGGCCGAGCAGGATGTAGAGGAGGTTGAGGAACACGTTCAGGCCCTTCTCCTGGTTCGAGATGAACTGCTGCTCCGTCTGGACCTTCGCGTCGGGGTAGGTGCGGAGCAGAGCGGTGAGCCGCGTCGTGTTCTCCGGCGTCACGCCGCCCGGCATCTTGATGAACGCGTAGATGTTCTGCGGGTTCGGGTAGACGCGATCGAAGGCGCGCGCCGACGTCGTCACGCGGCCCAACGGCGATCCGCCGGCCGGCGGATCGAAGATCGCGGCCACCCGGAGGTGGAGGAACTTCCCGCTCGGCGTCTCCACCTGGAGCGGCGAGCCGGCCGCGAGATGATGGTTCGAGGCGTAGCTCTTGTCGACGACGGCCCCGCGAAGGCCGAGGTGATCGAGGGAGCGCACCGACCCGACCGTCCACTTGATCCGCAGCATCTGCGAGAGGCCGGGATCGACCGCGGTCAGCTGGATCGTCTTGCCGAACGCGCGAGCGTCGCCGGCGCGCACGCCTGCGACGACCGTCGCGAGGCCGCTCCTGCGAACTGCGGTCGCCGAGTCGACCGACGTGGGCAGGAAGTTGTTCTGCGACGTGATCGCGTAGTCGGCATGGAACTCGCTCTTCACCGCGTTCTCGAACGCGCCGCGAAGACCCTGGGCGAGCACGGCGACCGCGGTGACGAGCGCGAGGCCGATCATCAGGGCGGCCGCGGTCGACGCGGTGCGGCCCGGGTTCCGCATCGCGTTCGAGCGCGCGAGCGCTCCCGCGATGCCGCCGATGCGGGTGGCCGGCCAGCCGAGGACCGACGCGAGCGGCCGGACGACGCGCGGCGCAACCAGCGCGACGCCGAGGAAGAGCCCGAGGATGCCGACCGCGAGCAGCGCCAGGCGGAGGCCGGTCGCGATCCCGTGCGCGAACGCGCCGTAGCCGACGAGCGCGACGGCGATCACGATGACGACGACCGAGGCGAGCGGCCCGAAGCGCGCGAAGCGCGACGGCGGCAGGATCGAGCCCTCGCGCACGGCCGCGATCGGCGGGACGCGCGTGGCGCGAAGCGCAGGCCGGAGGCTCGCGAGCGCCGTCACCACGGTGCCGACGACGAGCGACACGACGATCGTCCTCGTCGCGAAGACGAGCCCCGCCTGCGGCAGGTCGGCGCCGAACGCCTTGAAGACCTGCACGAGCCCCTTCGCGAGCGCGAGGCCGATGAAGAGCCCGATCGCGGACGCCGCCAGCCCCGTGACCACGCCCTCTGCGAGGACGGCCGCCAGCACCTGGCGCCCCGTCGCCCCCATCGAGCGGAGCGTCGCGAACTCGCGCGTGCGCTGCGCGATCGTGATCGAGAGCGTGTTCGCGATCACGAACGACCCGACGAACAGCGCGATGCCGCCGAACGCGAGCAGGAAGTACTGCAGGAACGAGAGCTGGCTCGCGGTGTCGCTCGACGCCTTCTTCGCCTGCTGCTCGCTCGTCCGCACCTGCGTGTTCGGCGGCAGCACTGAGCGGATCTGGCTGAGCAGCGTCGACGTCGAGTAGCCGGGCTTGATCCCGACGTCGATCTGGTCGAGCTGTCCCTGCTTGTGGAAGAGCTTCTGCGCCGTCGGCAGGTCGAAGATCGCGAGCGAGGCTCCGCCGAGGGTGGAGTTGCCGAAGCGCGCGATGCCGCTGACGCGGAAGCGGAGCTCCCGGCCGCCCCGAGGAAGGATGCCGACGGTGTCGCCGACCTTGACGTGGAGCTTCGCGGCCACCGCGTCGTCGGCCGCGACCTCGTGCGGTCCGACCGGCCAGCGGCCGGAGAGGAGCTTCAGCGGGTTGAACCGCGTGTCGTTCGCGGAGACGCTGAACGCGAGGCCGGGCGCGCCGTGCAGGCTGAGCACCTTGCCGTCGCGGCCGACGTACTGCGCGAGGTCGCCGATGCCGCCCGCCGCGTCGGCGACGGACGGCAAAGCCTTGACCTTCGCCAGCGTCGACGCGGGGAACGAAGGCGCGTTCTGGTCGTTGCCGAAGGCCGCCTTGCCGGTGATGACGGCATCCGACGTCGAGTAGGCCGTCTGGAAGATCGACGTGAACGCGGCGTTGATCGTGTCGGTGAGGACGTAGGTGCCGCTGACCATGGCGACGCCGAGCACGATCGCAAGCGACGTCAAGACCAGCCTGAGCTTGCGCCCGAGCAGGTCCTTGATCGAGATGCGGATCACCGCTGGGCGAGCGTGTCGAGCTCGTTCATCGTCTGCAGCACCTCCGCCTCCGTCGAGCGCGGCCGGTCGACGACGATCTCCCCGTCTGCGAGGTACAGGATCCGGTCGGCGAAGGCGGCCGCCCGCGGGTCGTGCGTGACCATGACGATCGTCTGCCCGTAGGTTGCGCTCGAGCCCTGCAGGAGCCGGAGGATCTCGGCGCTCGACTTGGAGTCGAGGTTCCCGGTCGGCTCGTCGGCGAAGACGACGGTCGGCCTGTGGATGAGCGAGCGCGCCACGGCGACGCGCTGCTGCTGGCCTCCCGAGAGCTCGGACGGCCGGTGGTCGAGGCGGTCGGTGAGGCCGACCTCGCGCGTCAGCTCGTCGAACCACGCCTGGTCGACCTTCGCCCCGGCGACGGAGAGCGGCAGCTTCACGTTCTCCCCGGCCGTGAGCATCGGGAGGAGGTTGTAGAACTGGAACACGAAGCCGATGTGCTTGCGGCGCAGGCGCGTCAGCTCGTTGTCGCTCATGCCGGTGATCTCCTCGCCCGCGATCGTGACCGTGCCGCTCGTCGGCTTGTCGAGACCGGCGAGGATGTGCATCAGCGTCGACTTGCCAGAGCCGGACGGGCCCATCACCGCCGTCAGCTTGCCGGGCTCGACGTCGAGCGAGACGCCGCGGAGTGCGTCGACGGCCGTGTCGCCTTCGCCGTACCGGCGGGTGAGGTCGCGCGCGGTGACGACGGGCGCGGTGACGGGCTGAACGGCGGGGGCGGCGATGGGGTGAGCCTAGCTGCCGCTCGCGGCGGGATCACGACGGGCGGCGGCGCGCCTGGTACGAAAGAAGCTCGAAGGCGTTACGGACTCGTTACGGCGCGGGCCGTAGAATCGGCAGTGAGGGCGGCGGGCCGGCTCCCCACCCTGGGTGGGGGTGCGGCGTTCGGCCGGTCAGGACGCGACGCCGGCGAACTGCGGGATGACGTCGCGGCCGTAGGCCTCGAGCGTCTCTTCCTGCCCGTGCGTCATCAGGTAGATGTTGAACTGGTCGACGCCGGCCGCCTCGAGCTCGCGCAGCTTCTTCGTCGTCTCCTCGACGCTGCCGATCACGCAGAAGCGGTCGCAGATCTCGTCGGAGACGAACTCGCCGTGCTTCGCGCCGACGCGCGAGTGGTCCCTGTAGTCGTAGAACTTGCGAGTCTTCACGAAGTCGGTGAGCTCCGACGGGATGTCGGAGCTCCAGCCGTAGCGCTCGATCAGGTCCATGACGTGGTTCGACACCATCGCCGGGAACCAGCGCACCTCCTCGCGCGCCGCGGCGAGGTCGTCGGACACCTTCGCCGGCGCGCCGACGATGCACGCGAGCGCGTCGGGATCGCGGCCCTCCGCCTCCGCGGCCTTGCGCGCCACGTCCATGATCCACTCGACGATCACGGGGTCGGCGAGCTGGATGATCACGCCGTCGGACACGCGCCCGGCGACGCCGAGGGCCTTCGGCCCGTAGCCCGCCACGTACATCGGGATCTGCGGGTCGGCGAGCGCCCACTCGAGCTTCAGCTCCTTGCCGTTCCAGTCGACGGCGCGGCCGTTCATGAAGTCCTTGATCATCCGGCACGACGCTTCGAACTCCGCCATCTTGACCGGCTGCTGCCCGATCACGCGGCGCGCCGAGTCGCCGCGGCCGATGCCCATCACCATCCGGCCGCCGGAGATGACGTGCAGCGTCGCGTACGTGCTCGCGAGGACGGTCGGCTCGCGCGTCCCGGGATTCGTCACGAAGTGGCCGAGCTTCATGCGGCTCGTCCGCTCGGCCGCCATCGTCAGGAGCGGAGTCGCCTCGTGCCAGAGCACGTGCGAGTCGTAGGTCCACCCGTAGTCGAAGCCCTGCTTCTCGGCGAGCTGCAGCAGCTCCAGGAAGCGCGTGTGCGGCGGGTCGGGCAGGACGGTGACGCCGAACTCCACGGCGAGAGCCTACAGCGAGAATGGCGCCGTGAAAATCCTCTGCACCGGCCTGAACTACCTCGCGCACATCCGCGAGACGGGCCGCGAGCCGCCGCGGGAGCCCCTCCTCTTCGGCAAGTTCCCGAACACGGTGATCGGGCCCGGCGAGACGATCCTGCTGCCGCCCGAGGCCGCGCACGTGGACTCGGAGGCCGAGCTCGCCGTCGAGATCGGCCGGCGCGGGCGGCGGATCGGCGAGGACGACGCCCTCGACTTCGTCGCCGGCTACCGGTGCGCGAACGACGTCTCGGCGCGCAACCTCCAGTACGGCGACAAGCAGTGGACGCGCGGCAAGGGCTTCGACACCTTCTGTCCCGTCGGCGACCGGCTCGTGCCCGTCTCGGAGCTCGGTGACGGGAGCGGGCTCCGCGTCGTCCAGCGGCTGAACGGCGCCCTCTTCCAGGACGGGAACACCTCCGACCTCGTCTTCGGCGTCCGCCGCCTCGTCGCCTTCGCTTCGAGCTTCTGCACGCTCGAGCCGGGTGACCTGATCCTCACCGGCACGCCGTCCGGCATCGGCCACGCGCGGACGCCGCCGGTTTCGATGCGGCCGGGGGACGTCGTCGAGGTCGAGATCGACGGGATCGGCGTGCTGCGGAACCCGGTCGCGGCCGAGCCCGCCTGAGCGGCCTCAGCCGGTCCGCTCGCGCAGGTACTCCCAGTCGCGTTCGAAGCGGTACGAGTGCCGGTCCTCGGCGTGGTGATCAAACGCCGGAGCTGGGCGCGAGGCGCGCGAGCGTCTTCGACGCGAGGCGGTCGAGCGCCGCGACCGAGAGCTCGAGGTGCTCGGGCTTCGTGTCCTCGAGCTTCGTGTGCGAGAGCCCGCGCAGGCTCTGCACGAACAGCATCACGGTCGGCACGCCCGCGCGCGCGACCTCGGCGGCGTCGTGCAGCGGCCCCGACGGCAGCCGGTGCGAGCTGCCGGCCACCTCCGTGATCGCCTCGTCGGCGAGCGCGATCAGCTCGTCGTCGAAGAGGATCGGCTCGATGTTCCAGAGGCGCTCCCACTCGACGCCGACGTTCTCCTCCTCGGCGAACCGCTCCGCCGACTCCTTCGCGAGCGCGAGCAGGCGCGCGAGCTTGTCGACGTCGAGGTGGCGCTGGTCGAGCAGCTGCTCCGCGGTCTCGACGACCGAGGTGACGATGCCGGGCCGGCACACCACGCCGCCCGACGTGCACACGGCGCCGTCGCCGACCTCGCGCGCGATGTCGCGGATCGCGAGCGCGAGCTTGGCGGCGCCGGCGAGCGCGTCGCGCCGCTTGTCCATCGGCGTCGACCCTGCGTGCGCGGCCTGGCCGCGCCACGTGATGCGCGAGCGCTCGACGCCGAACGTGCCGAGCACGACGCCGAGCGGCAGCCCGAGCGACTCGAGCACCGGCCCCTGCTCGATGTGCAGCTCGAGGTACGCGCCGGCGCCTTCGAGCTGCGCGTGCGCCTGCAGCGCGCTCGCGAGCGAGACGCCGTAGCGGCCGACCGCCTCGGGCAGCGAGACGCCGTCGCGATCGCTCAGCTTCGCGAGCTCCGCCTGGTCGCGCATCGAGCCGGCCGCGGCCGACGAGCCGAAGAGCGAGCGGCCGAAGCGGGCGCCCTCCTCGTCGGCCCAGTTCACGAGCCGCACGGGCACGGGCGGCGTCCCCTCCTCCGCGATCCGGCGCAGCACTTCGACCGCGGCCATCACGTTCAGGCAGCCGTCGAGCCAGCCGCCGTTCGGCACCGAGTCGATGTGCCCGCCGAGCAGGAGCGCGTTCTCGCGGCCGTCGCCGAGCGTGAACCACTGGTTGCCGGCCTCGTCGACCTCCTCGACGGCGCCTGTTCCCGCGACCTTGTCGCGCAGCCACTCGCGCGCGCGCTCCCACGTCTCCGTCCACGCGACGCGCTGCGCGCCGTCCTCGTCGCCCGTCAGCTCCCGCAGCTCGCCCAGCTCGGAGACGGTGCGTGACGGGTCGAGCGGCATCCGAGCGATCGTAATCCGCTCAGATCCCGCCCGCGTAGCCGTCCTTGCGCGGGTCGGAGCCGCCGAGCAGCGCGTCCCCGTCGACGAGGATCGCCTGCCCGCCGCCGAAGCCGCCGACGCCCGGGTCGAGCACGACGCGGTAGCCGAGGCCCTCCAGCTCCGCGGCACTCTCCCACAACCCCTCCTCGAGCCGCAGGTCGCCGCCCTCGATGCGGAAGCGCGCGCGGTCGAGCGCGGCCTGCGGGTCGAGGCCGTCGTCGACGAGCGAGCAGACGAGCTGCACGCTCCCCTGCGCCTGGATCAGGCCGCCCATGACGCCGAACGGCCCGTGGAGGGCGCCGTTACGGGCGAGCAGGCCCGGGATGATCGTGTGGTACGGGCGCGCGCCCGGGACGACGCCGCCCTGCAGCGCGAAGCAGGCGCCGCGGTTCTGCAGCACGACGCCGGTGCCGGGCGCGACCACGCCCGAGCCGAAGCGGCCGAAGAGGCTCTGGATGAACGAGACGGCCATCCGGTCGCGGTCGACGGCGCAGAGGTAGACGGTGCCGCCGGCGGGCACGGCGGCGCCGCGCGGCTGCTCCAGGCGCCGGCGTGCGACGTACGCGGGGTCGAGCAGCCCGCCGACGTCGGCGCCGTCGCGCACGTGTGCGAAGGCATCCTCGAGCGCGAGCCCAACCGCGCGCACGCGCGCCTCGAGGCCGGACGCGCCGCCGGCGAGGAGCGCGAGCCCCTCGAGCACGGCGACGCCCTGCGTCGGCGGCGGCAGCTCGTAGACGTCGTAGCCGCGGTAGCGCGTCGTCAGCGGCGCCACCCAGCGGGCGCTGTACGCGGCAAGGTCCTCCTCCTCGAGCCAGCTCGCTTCCGCGATCGCGCGCGCGACGCGGCCGCGGTAGAACGCGTCTCCTCCGCCCTCGGCGATCGCGCGGAGCGTCCGCGCGAGCTCCGCCAGCCGCACGACCTGTCCGCGGACGGGCGGCGGCTGCAGCTCGGGCGGCACCGCCGTCGGCGGCCACATCGGGCTCGGGTCGAGGGCGCTCGCCCAGGCGTCCGCCGTCTGCTGGGCGACCGCGAAGCCGCGCTCGGCGACGTCGATCGCGTCGGCGAGGCAGACGTCGAGGCCGAGGCGGCCGAAGCGCGCGGCGAGCTCGATCCAGCCCCCGACGGCGCCCGGCACGGTCACCGACCGCGGCCCGAGCGGCGCCACCTCGGCAGCGGCGTCCGCGGAGCGCGGCGCCGGCCCGGCGGCGTCGAGCGCGACCGGCGTGCCGTCGCGCCAGACGAGGGCGAAGGCGTCGCCGCCGATGCCGGTGGACATCGGCTCGGTGACGCAGAGCATGGCGGCGGCGGCGAGGGCGGCGTCCGCCGCGTTGCCGCCGCGCTCGAGCATGCGCAGCCCGGCGCGGGTCGCGAGCGACTGGCTCGTCGCCACCATCCCCTCCGCCGCGACGGCGGGCGGGCGGCCGAATGCGAACCGGTAGGGCACTAGTGGTGGAGAATGACGCGGGCCATGCCTGACGAGCTGGACAGGATCCTCTCAGACCTGCTCGCGGAGCTCCGAGCGAGCCGCGTGACGCTGCGCCAGGACGTGCCCGGCGAGAGCGCGTTCCCGGTGACGCACGAGGCGCTCGCGCCGGGCGTCGGCTCGCTGCGCGAGGAGCGCACGATCGACCTGCGCACGCAGCCGGTCGCGCTCGAGGTTGCGGCCGGCCGCCAGGTCGTGCAGCACGACTCGGCGACGGCGTACGACGATCCCGACTTCCACCGCATGCGCGCGGCGTACGGCGGCCTGGCGGCGCAGATCGTGACGCCGGTGCAGCGCGACGGCCGCGTGGTGGGCATCGTCTCGGTGCACCAGCTCGGGGAGCCGCGGCGCTGGAGCGATGCGGAGATCGGCTCCTGCGTGGAGGCGGCGGAGCGCGTCGCGGCGCTGATCTGATGCACAACCGCTGGCATCCGGACATCGAGCCCGAGCACGAGGTCGCGCCCGGCGAGGAGCTCACGCTCGAGAGCGTGGACGGCCTCGCCGGCCAGCTCACGCGCGCGAGCACGCACGCCGACGTCGGACGCCTGAACCTCGGCCTCGGCCATCCGCTCGCCGGACCGGTGTACGTGCAGGGCGCCGAGCCCGGCGACGTGCTCGAGGTGGAGTTCCTCGCGTACGAGCCCGCCGACTTCGGCGTCACCGCGGTCATCCCGGGCTTCGGCTTCCTCGCGGATCTCTTTCCCGACCCGTACCTCGTCAAGTGGGAGATCGCGGGCGGCAGGGCGCGGGCCGAGGAGCTCCCGCAGGTCGCGCTGCCCGAGGACATGTTCGCCGGCGTCGTCGGCGTCGCGCCCTCGCGCGAGCAGCTGCAGGCGTTCCGGCGGCGCGAGGAGGCGCTGCGGGAGCGCGGCCAGCCGGTGGCCGACCCGCTGCCTGACGACGCGCAGCCGCCGTCGGCCCGCGACGGGCTGCGCACGATCCCCCCGCGCGAGACCGGCGGCAACCTCGACATCCGCCAGCTCGTCGCCGGCAGCCGGCTCTTCCTGCCGGTGGCGGTGCCCGGCGCGCTCTTCTCGATCGGCGACCTGCACTTCGCGCAGGGCGACGGCGAGGTGTGCGGCACTGCCGTCGAGGTCGCGGGCGCGGCGAGCGTCCGCTTCGCGCTCCACCGCGACCGGACGCTCCGGTTCCCGGCGTTCGAGACGCCGGCGCAGCCGGCACGACGCTCCTTCGCCACGACCGGGATCCCGGTCGACGCCGGCATGGACCTGAACGCCGCCGCGCGCGAGGCGCTGCTCGCGATGCTCGACCACCTCGAGCGCACCTACGGCTTCGAGCGCGCCGCCGCCTACGCGCTCTGCAGCGCCGCGTGCGACCTCCGCGTCTCGGAGATCGTCGACGTGCCCTACCCGATCGTGTCGGCGCTCCTGCCGCTCGACGTGCTCAGCTCCTGAGCGGCACCGCGTACGACGGCATCGGCGCACCGGTGGCACCGCGCAGCTTCATCGGGAAGCCGAGGAACGCGAACTCGTACTGCTTCTCGGCCGCGAGCTCCTCCATGTCCACGACCTCGATGATCTGCGCGCCCGCCGTCGAGAACATGTACG
>Ga0070739_10006555_pt1 | contig 12780 bp, 10 predicted proteins | sample Coa_R1_7_FD_66445 | JGI IMG/M metagenome (GOLD analysis project Ga0070739, IMG submission 66445) | Surface soil microbial communities from Centralia Pennsylvania, which are recovering from an underground coalmine fire - Coalmine... | ecosystem: Environmental > Terrestrial > Soil > Unclassified ... | reverse complement strand
CGTACAGGCAGTGAGCTGTAGTCCGGACATCACGTTCCGGGTTGCGGCGAGTGCGTTGAATTGTGGTCCACCGGGCGTCGCGTTCTAAGGACAACGCGTCCGGTCAATCAGTGACGACGACAGAGCAGCCGGGTCCGGCCCGTGCCGCAAGCGGCGCGGGCCCGGGCCTGCCAATCAGAAAGTTCGACAACCACTTTGCCGGACCAGTGTGTCACCACACGTGTTATTGACATCCACTCTTGGGAATGTTATCTATGCATAGGCTATCTTTGCATAGATTGTCATGACAAACGATAAAGGCGACCTCCTCCCCGGCACCCTCGAGATGCTCATCCTCCTGACCCTGCGCCGCGAGCCGCTGCACGGCTACGCCATCGCCCGCGAAATCCAGCAGAACTCCGGCGAACTGCTCAAGGTCGAGGAAGGCTCCCTCTATCCCGCGCTCCAGCGCATGCTCATCGAGGGCTGGATCACGGCCAAATGGGGTACGTCCGCCCGCAATCGTCGCGTGCGGACCTACTCGTTAACCGCCGCCGGCCGCAAACAACTCAGCCGCGAGAAGGAGCGCGTGGGCCGCGTCATCGACGGCCTGACCCGCGTGATGAGGCTCGGCGAAGCATGAAGCGCCTGCTGCGTTATCTGCGGGCAAAGCAGTTTGCCCGCGAGCTTGCGGAAGAAATGCAGGCTCATATCGACGATATGGCCGCCGACCTGATCGCCCGCGGCCTCCCTGCCGACCAGGCCCGCGCCGAGGCTCAGCGTCACTTCGGCAATCAGACCCGCCTCGCTGAAAGGTGCCGCGAGCGCTGGGCCTTCCTGTCCCTCGAGGAGATCGGGCAGGACCTCCGCTACGGCCTGCGGCTGCTGCGCAGGAGCCCTGTCTTCACCATCGTCGCGGCCGCGTCGCTGGCCCTCGGCATCGCCGCCAACACCGTCATCTTCAGCGCCGTGAACCACGTCGTCCTGCACTCGCTGCCATACCCCAATGCCGGGCGGCTGTATTCTGTCCGCGGCCGTTCCGCCGTGCGCGACGACGAACCCATGCAGGTCTCCGCCGCGGATTTCTACGACTGGCGGACGCAGTCGCGTGCCTTCGAATCGTTGTCGGCGTATGCGTCCTGGCCCATGAACCTGACCAACGTCGATGAGCCGGCGCGGCTCGATACGGAACTGGTCTCCGCCAACCTCTTCGCCACGCTCGGAGCGCAGGCGCGCCTCGGCCGGATTTTCCTGCCCAGCGAAGATCGCGAGGACAGCCCGCCGGTGGTGGTCATCAGCGATCATCTCTGGCGCGCGCTCGGAGCCTCGCCGTCCATCGTGGGTCGCGAGCTCACCCTGAACGGCTCGCCGGCGACGGTGGTCGGAGTAATGCCCGCCGCATTTGCCTTTCCCTCGCCGAAGACGGACGCGTGGGTTCCGCTCGCGCTTAGTGCAGCGAACCGCGCCAATCGGGACGGGCGCTGGCTCCGTGTCATCGGCCGCCTGCGGCCGGGCGTCAGCCGCAAGGACGCCGCCGCGGAGTTCGACGTGATTTCGCGCCGCCTCGGGGCGGCGTATCCCAAAACGAATCGCGGCTGGAGCGTGTCGCTGCTGCCATTGCAGGAGGAGATCGTCGGCAATACCCGCGCCATTCTCCTCACCCTTCAGGGCTGCACGCTGATGCTGCTGTTGATCGCCTGCGCCAACGTCGCCAACCTGTTGCTGGCGAGGGCGGCGTCACGGACACGCGAGATCGGCGTGCGCGCCGCCCTCGGAGCCGGGCGGGCGCGTATCGTTCGGCAGATGATCGTTGAGAGCGCGCTGCTGGCCGCCATCGGCGGCGGCGTGGGGCTCACGCTCGCCGCTCAGGGCATCGTGTTCGCAAGGAGGTTCGGCGCCGCGCTGATCCCGCGCGCGAGCGAAATCCATCTGAGCATCGGCGTCGCCCTTTTCACCGCCGGCATCACCATGGCCACCGCACTGGTCTTCGGAGTCATACCCGCGCTGCACGCTTCCCGATTCGACCTGCGCACCCAGATCGCTTCCGGCGCGCGCGGGACGCCGCGCAACGTGGAGCACAAGCGAGGTATCCTCGTAGCGGTCGAAGTCGCGCTTTGCTGCGTTCTGCTCGTCGGAGCGGCGCTGCTCGGCGAGAGCCTGGCCCGGCTGCTCTCCACCGCTCCGGGACTGCGCACCGATCACGTGCTCACGCTTCGCATCACGCTGGCCCATGCGCAATACCCGACCACCTCCGCGCAGAATGCATTCTTCCAACAATTGCTGGATCGCGTGCAGAGCCTGCCCGCCGTGGTCAGCGCAGCGGAAATCAGTGACACGCCGCTGGCCGGCAATAATCCGACTTTCGAATTCGCCATCGATGGCGTCACGCGCGGCCCATCGGATCCGCCGATCCAGGCCGGCCTCCGCGCCATCAGCGCCGGTTATCTTCAAACGGCCGGTATTCCTCTCCTTCATGGCCGCGGTTTCAGCACGCACGACGCGTCGAGCAGCATGCCCGTGGCGATCGTAAATCAGACTATGGCGCACCGATACTGGCCGGGCGCCGATCCGGTCGGCCATCGCCTGCGCTTCAAAGACGAGCAACGCTGGATCACCGTTGCCGGAGTGGCCGCCGACACGAAACACATGGGCCTTAAAGCGGACGAGGGCCCGGTGGTGTACATTCCCTATGCTCAGAAAACGCAGGACTGGCTGGCGTGGACCACTTTGTTCGTGCGCACCTCAGGGGAGCCGATGCAAATGGGTCCCGCGATACGCGGCGCCATTCGTGGGCTCGATCCGAACCAGCCCGTATCGGAGGTCGAGACGCTCGACGATGTGCTGGCCAGCTCGACCCTGCTTCCTCGCTTCACCACCGCTGTGATCTGCGGCGTTTCCGCCCTCGCGCTGCTGATCGCCATTATCGGCATCTATGGACTCCTGGCGTATGCCGTCGCGCGGCGGACGCCGGAGATCGGTGTGCGGCTGACCGTTGGCGCCGCGCCCGCGGAGGTCTGCTGGCTGCTGATCCGGGACGCCATGAGGCGCGTAGCCGCCGGCATCGCCTGCGGCCTGCTGGCCTCGTGGTGGCTTGCAAAGCTCCTCGGGAGTCTGCTCTTCGGCGTGCGTCCGCACGATCCGGCCACCTTCGCCGCCGTGTCAGGCCTGCTGATCGTTGCGGCGGCAGCCGCGGTGCTGGGCCCGGCGCGTCGAGCCATGAGAATCGATCCCATGGCCGCTCTGCGGGCCGAATGAAGCGCGTTAGCCGGCCGCGGCGGGAGCGCGGCGCTGAATGTTCCGGATCATGTTCTGCATCAGCTTCAGCCCGCAGTCCGCTTCCAGCGTGAGAATCGACTCGGGATGAAACTGGACCGCTTCAATCGGTAGTTCGCGATGGCGCACGCCCATGATCACGCCGTCCTCGGTTTCGGCGGTTACTTCGAGGCACGATGGAAACGTCTCGCGTCTCGCGAACAGCGAGTGATACCGCCCGACCTTGAAGTGTTGCGGAAGGCCTTCAAAGACGCCTCGATCGCGATGGCTCACCGGCGAAGGTTTCCCGTGCATGGGGTAATCGAGTACGCCCAGTTCGCCGCCGAATGCCTCAACAATGCCCTGCAAACCCAGGCACACGCCGAACACAGGAATACCTTCCGACGCGGCGAAGCGCACCAGTTCCGGCACGCCGAAATCCGCGGGGCGGCCCGGCCCAGGCGAGATGAGGATCACCGTGGGCGCCAGCTCGCGGATCATCTCGTGCGGAATACCCGCGCGGTACGTCACCACTTCCGCCCCGGTTTGCCGCGCGTAATTGGCGAGCGTGTGAATGAAGCAGTCGTCGTTGTCCACCAGCAGCAGGCGCACGCCTTCGCCGATGCGCTCCGGACCACCTGCGGCGGCTCCGGCTTTCCCCGCCGCGCGCAGCGAGCGGAAGAAGCCCGTGGCCTTGATGCGGCACTCCTCGTCTTCGTTCTCCGGAATTGAATCGTAGAGCAGCGTAGCCCCGGCCGCATAACGGGCGATTCCGTCGCGCAGATGAACGGTGCGGATCAGGATGCCGGTGTTGATGTCCCCGTTGAGCGAGAGCATGCCCACCGCGCCCCCGTACCAGCCGCGCGCGTCCGCCTCCAGGTCTTCGATGGCCTGCGCTGCGGCCTTCTTTGGCGCGCCGATCACCGTCACCGCCCACATGTGCGTGAGGAACGCGTCGAGCGAATCGAAGCCGGGCGCCAGCGTGCCTTCCACATGATCGACGGTGTGAAACAGACCCGCGTACGCCTCGATGAGGCGCCTACCGATCATGCGCACCGAGCCGGGGACGCACACGCGGGACTTGTCGTTGCGGTCCACGTCGGTGCACATGGTCAGCTCCGATTCGTCCTTCGTCGAATTCAACAGCTCGCGAATGCTCTCCGCGTCCCGCAGCGGATCGCCGGTGCGCCGCGTTGTGCCGGAAATGGGGCAGCTCTCGACACGCCGTCCTTCCACTCGCACGAACATCTCCGGCGACGCTCCGACTAATTGCTCGTCGCCAAGCTGGAGCAGGAATTCGTATGGGCTCGGATTGGCGTGCTGGATGCGCTCGAACAGTTCGGACGGGCTCTCGCTGTAGTTGGCGCTGAAGGTCTGGCGCAGGATGACCTCGTAGTATTCGCCCTGCCGCATGCCTTCGCGGACTTCCTCCACCTTGCGCACGTACTCGGCGGTGGTGTGGTCGGAGACGATCTCGGTGGGCTCGCGCCGCGGCGTCGGCGGGACCGGCTCGGCATCGCGCGGCAGCCCCGCCGTGGAGAGGCCATCGCGCTCGAAGTCGTACTCGAACCGCTCCACCTGTTCCTTCTTGCGGTCCACGTACCAGATCTCGTCGCATAGGAACAGGTGCAGGTCTTTCCGCTCGCCCCGCGGAAGCCGAAGCCGGATCGGGTCGAACTGGAACAGCAGATCGTAACCAAACGCGCCAATCAGCGCGAGGCGGTTGTCCTTCGGCGTGCCGAACTCGGTGACGAGGGCGCGCAGGATGGAGAAAACCGACGGCTGCTTGCTGCGCTGCTCTTCGGGGAAAAGCTTTGGGAGCGGCTTCAGCACGCCATGCAGTGCTCCAGCGGTGCGTTCCAGCGCCTCCCAGTGCGGATGCGGCGCGAGAACGGGATACAGCAGTTCGTTGAGGATCTCGCCGCGCCGGTTCAGCGGATGAAATTCAATATTGCGGCCTCGGGCGATGATTTCCAGCGGCGGGGCGAGGGCGGCGATGTCCCAGCGCGAATAGCGTTCCGGATATTCGTAGCCGGAGGAAAGATAAGCGCCGCGGCTTCGGTCGAGCTGGCGCAAAAGGCTCGTCAGGCCCTTGCGATAGGGCGCTTTGGACGCAGTTCGGTGGACAGTAATTCCGCCGGGAGTAGTGTAGCTGAGCCGGGGCACGACCTGGGTTTCTTCAGGATAACAGGAGCAGAAACCGGTCAGCCTTCGGCTTTTACATCCTTCTTGTACTCCGGATGGCGCTCGATCCACCTGCGCACGAAGGGGCAAAGCGGCACGACCTGCAGCCCCTGGCTGCGCGCGTAGTCCAGCCCCGCTCGGACCAGCGAACCCCCGAGTCCATGGCCCTCCAGCTCGGGTGGAACCTCGGTGTGAAGGAAGGTCATGGACCCGTGGTCGCGCCGATAGCTGATGTAGGCGGTCTGCCCATCACGGTTGAGCGTGAACCGCCGCCGTGCTTCGTCATGTTGAACCTCGACCTTAGGATCCGGCACCGCCACCGCCGACCTGAAAGTCGTAACAGACCCGCATCCAGCCGCCCTGATCGACGGCCGGTTTCGCGCACAGGATGTATCCTCCGGGCGAGAGCGGCGCCGCTGGACGCAACGTGTAGCTCTCTCCGGCCCCGCTTTGCGTCAGAGCAATGATGTCCCTGTGCGAGAACGGCACGTCACTGAAAAATTCGTCGCCCCACGGATTGCGGCTCGGCACGCGCAGCACCTCGATGCCGTCGCGCTCCTCGAATTTCGCGAGGACCCAGTCGCTGCCCGGTCCAAAACCCTGGACAGCGATGCTGGGCATCGCATCGCCGATGGCGATTCGTCCCTCACGGGTCACAGGCTGCAGGCGGTCTTCCCGGACAAGAGTGAACAGCGAGTAGTGCGCATCCGCCTGCGTGTACAGCAGCGACGGACGAAGCAGGATGTCGCCCTGCGGTCCGTGCCAGGCGACGGTGCGCGCAATGGGCGCGTTGGTAGTGGCCATGTCCTGGCCCCAGACAATGGCGGCCGGAGCGCAGAGAGCAAGCGAAAGAACGAGGCAGCGCAAGCGCATAGTCGGATACCCCTGTTCCCTTGATGCCATTGGCTCCAAACTGTTGCAGAAGAACAACGGTACCGGGAGTAACGGTGTAACCCTGATGAAACGCAACGCCTGATAGTCTGAAGGACGTGGACGGAGTGATTGTCGTCGACAAACCGGGTGGCTGCACTTCGCACGACGTGGTGAATCGCGTTCGCCGTATCGCCGGCACCCGTCGCGTCGGTCACCTCGGCACGCTCGATCCGCTGGCCACCGGTGTACTGCCTCTGGTCATTGGCCGCGCGACTCGTCTGGCGCAATTCTTCACGTCATCGGACAAGACCTACGATGCGTGGATTCGCTTCGGCTGGTCGACAGACACCTACGACCGCGACGGGCTCGCAATGAGCGACCCGGCCGACCCGTCGTTTTCGCGGACGGAGCTGGAAGGCGCACTGGACCGGTTTCGCGGCGCCTTCGCCATGACTCCGCCGCCGATTTCAGCGAAGAAGATCGGCGGCACTCCGGCGTACAAGCTGGCGCGCAAACAGCAGCCGGTAGAACTGGCGCCCGTGGAGGTGACCGTACATGAGCTGCGCCTGACAGAGTTTGCGCTGCCCCGTGTTCGCCTTACCATTCGCTGCAGCGCCGGCACGTACGTACGCAGCGTCGCGCACGAGCTGGGTGAGCACTTCGGATGCGGCGCTTTTCTGGATGAGTTGCGCCGCACCGCATCGGGCGATTTCACCGACTCTCAGGCGCGTACGCTCGAGGAGCTGGCGCAGCTCGCGGCGGATGGCCGCCTGAGCGAAGCACTCATTCCCGGCTCGCACCTTCTGCCGCAGTTTCCCGCCGAGCTGGTGGACAGCCTCACCGCCGGACAGATTCGGCAGGGCCGCGATTTCCGGGTCTCACCGTTTCGCGTTCGCCCGGAGACGCGCTATGTAAAGGCGGTGAGCAGCGACGGCGATCTGGTGGCCATCGGCGAAGCGCGCCTGCCGCACATCTATCATCCCGTGCTGGTGCTCTGAGCTTGCGCGCCATTGCGGCACTGCTCTTCAGCGTGGGAACGATCGCCGCGCAGGCGACCGACTCCGCCGCTTCTTCGGACCCGCAGCGCTGGAACCTTCATTTTCAAACCACCGGCGTAATGCAGGGGCACGGGCCCTTCGATTCGCCCTACGACGGCCCGCTGAGCCTGCGATCGAAGTGGGAAGCCGAGCCGTCGCTGACCGCCACGATCTACTTCGGGCTGCGGCTATGGAGCGGCGCAGCCGCGTATTTCGATGGCGAGCTGGCCGGGGGCAAGGGGCTGAGCGGGGCTTCGGGTCTGGCCGGAGTCACCAATGGCGAGATCACGCGCGTCGGCTCGCCCACTCCCAAGCCTTACGTCGCGCGCGCCTATCTGCAACAAACGATCGGGCTCGGCGCGGGCAATCCCGATCGCGTGGAAGACGACGAGAACCAGCTCGCCGGCGAGCAGCCGCCGCGCCGCTACACCTTCAATGGCGGCAAGTTCAGCGCCGAGGATTTTTTCGATAACAACACCTACAGCCACGACCCGCGCACGCAGTTCATGAACTGGACCCTGATGTACAACGGCGCGTGGGACTATCCGGCCGACGTGCGCGGGTACACGTGGGGCATGGTGCACGAAGTGACGTTCGATGCCTGGTCGGTGCGCGGCGGAGGTTTTCTCGAGCCGCGCGTGGCCAACGGGCCGAAACTCGATCTGCGGCTGGCGAACGATCATGGCGAGGCGCTGGAGATCGAACACCGGCACTCTTTCGGCGGCCGGGCAGGCAGCGTGCGAGCGCTGGTGTTCGGCAACCACGCCGATATGGGCACGTATCGCGAGGCGCTGAAGCTTGCGCCGGAACAACCGGACGTGATCGCGACGCGGCGCCTCGGGACGGTGAAGTACGGCTTCGGGCTGAATATGGATCAGGCCTTGACGACCAATGTCGGCGTGTTCGCACGGCTCGGCTGGAACGATGGAAAGACGGAGAGCTGGGCCTTCACCGAAGTGGACCGAACCGCCAGCGGCGGCATTTCGGTGAAAGGTGAGGCGTGGGGCCGGCCGCGCGACACTGCCGCTGCGGCGGTGGTGTGCAACGGCATCTCCGGCGATCATGCTTCGTATCTCGCCGCGGGAGGAGTTGGCTTTCTGCTGGGTGATGGCCGCCTGAACTACGGGGTGGAGGCGATCTTCGAGTCATATTACGCATGGAACGTGACGCGCGCGGCCACGCTGTCTTTCGACTTCCAGCACGTGAACAATCCCGGCTACAACCGCGATCGCGGGCCGGTTGCCATTTACGCGCTGCGCCTGCACATAGAGCGCTGACCTAACAGAAATTTACGCAGCTATGAACGAACTTTAATCGCACGCCTGGTGTATGTTCATTTGAGTTGCATATCATTCAAATTGTGTGGGCGGCGATCCTGAGGCTGGCGCTCGTGGCGGGGCTGTGCGGCAGTGTGCCGGTGGTTCCGCGCGTGACCGCGCAGCAATCGCAGGCGCCACCGCAGCAGCCGCAGCCGGAGTCGGAAACATTTTCGGGCACGGTTGTCGAGCTGACCGCGGCGCGATTAACGGTCTCGCGCAGCATTCTCGGAGGCGCCGCTGAACGGCGCAGCTTCGTGCTCAAACCGGACACTCGGGTCGAAGGCAAGCTGCGCGTGAAGGCGCGGGTGACGGTCGGGTTCGTCAATACCGAGGAGGGCGATGTTGCGCGGCTGATCGTGGTCAGGGAGAAGAAGAAGAGTTAGCAGCGGCGCGTATATCGCGGATCTCGAGCACCCGCTTCGGGTAACCGTTTCTCACAAGCTGCAGCATTGCTCGCCCCATCTGTTCCGTAGTCAGCACGTGGTTCGGAAAGGCGCGCCGCAGCAGCGGCAACAGCGGTCGCGTGAGCGTATAGAACACGCGATACATGCGCGTCTTCGATGTCGCCCCATGCAGCGGCTCGATGAATCCCGGGCGGAACATATAAGCTGCCGCGAAAGGCATATTGAGGAGTGCGTTTTCGGTTCTGCCTTTCACGCGCGCCCACATGATTCGACCCTTTTCCGAGATGTCGGTACCGGCGCCCGACACGTACACGAACGTCATGCGGGGATTGAGCCGCGATAAGACGGCGGCTGCGGCAACAGTGATGGCATACGTGATGCGCTCGTACTCGGCTTCGCTCATGCCGCTCGAGGAGACACCGAGACAGAAGAAGCAGGCGTTGACGCCGGAGAGTTCCGCTTCGAGACCTTCGTAGTTCGACAGGTCGGTACGAACGATCTCGCGCAATTTCGCGTGGCGCACGCCGGTGGTCGAGCGGCCGACGACCAGGACGGCGTCGACATCGGGGGCGAGCAGGCAGTCACGGAGCACGCCCTGGCCGATCATGCCGGTTGCGCCAAACAGCACGATGTTCATCTGGGCCGGGCTCTCAGCCCGCGGCGGGCACTCTGCCAGCCTGGTCGGGCGACGGCGCGTCGCCGGCAGGCGGGCAGAGTGCCGGCCGCAGGCAGAGTGCCTGCCCCACATGCTGTTTTAGTGACACGAGACGGTCCAGGCGGCGTCGTTCCAGCGCAGCTCGTTTTTAAATTCGCGAACGCGCGTGTGCTCGTCGATGAGCAGGTACTCGATGCCGGCCATATCCGCGAAGTCTTCCATGTGCTGCGCGGTGAGCGACAGGCTGAAGCCGGTGTGGTGCGCGCCGCCGGCGAGGATCCACGTTGTCGCCGCGGTTTTCAGACCAGGCCGCGGGATCCAGATCGCGCGGGCGACCGGCAGCTTCGGCAAAGGCTCCTCCGGCGCGACCACGTCCACTTCGTTTACGATCATGCGGAAGCGATTGCCCATGTCCACGATCGATGCATTGATCGCCGGGCCGGTGCGCGAGTCGAAGACCAGGCGCACCGGATGTTCTTTGCCGCCGATGGAAAGAGGATGAATCTGGAGCGACGGCCGGGACGCCGCGATGGTGGGACAAACCTCGAGCATATGCGCGCCGAGCACTTTGCCGCCATCGCGGAGATGGTAGGTATAGTCCTCCATGAATGACGTGCCGCCGTCCAGACCGGCGCTCATCACCTTCATGGCGCGCACCAGCGCGGCGGTCTTCCAGTCGCCCTCGGCGCCAAATCCGTAACCGTCGGCCATGAGCCGCTGCGCGGAAACGCCGGGCAGCTGCTTCAGCCCGTGCAGGTCTTCGAAGGTGTCGGTGAACGCGTGAAAGCCGCCATCGTCGAGGAAGTGGCGCAGCCCGAGCTCGATGCGTGCGGCATCGCGAAGTGACTCGCGCCGCGCTCCGCCCGGACGCAGCGCCTCGACCACTTCGTAGGACTGATCGTAATCGGAGACAAGCCGATTCACTTCGGCATCCGAGACCTGGCCGATGCGCGCGGCAAGATCACCGATCCCATAGCCGTTGACCGAATAGCCAAGGCGCAGCTCGGCCTCGACCTTGTCGCCTTCGGTGACGGCCACCTTGCGCATGTTGTCGCCGAAGCGCGCGACGCGCAGGTTTTGCGAATCGTGCCACGCGGCGGCGGCGCGCGACCACACGGCAAGGTCTTCCAGCACGCCGGCTTCGTGCCAGTGCCCCACGATCACCTTACGATTCCGCCGCATCCTGCTGCCGATAAATCCGAACTCGCGATCGCCGTGGGCGGACTGGTTCAGGTTCATGAAATCCATGTCGATGGTGGACCACGGCAAGTCGCGGTTGAACTGCGTATGCAGGTGCGCGAGAGGCCGGCTCAGCGCGCGCAGGCCGCCGATCCACATCTTCGCGGGCGAAAAGGTGTGCATCCACGCGATCACACCGATGCAGTTCTTCGCGTGATTGGCTTCGAGGCAGAGCTCACGGATCGCTTCCGGGGTCTTCATCACCGGCTTGCAGACGATCCGAACGGGAATGGGCGGGCGCGAAAGGCCGCGGGCGATTTCCTGGGAATGCTCAGCGACTTTGTCGAGCGTGCTTTGGCCGTACAGATCCTGGCTGCCGGTCACGAACCAGGCTTCGAGGGCGGACAGATCGATCATAGTCCGATGATAGTCAGGCGCGGCTCAAGGCGCCGAGCGGAACGGTGACGCGGGAAGACCCGCGCCGTTGAAGAGATTACAGTCGGGATTGTCGGCCCAGCCGTAACGGACTTCGGTGGGGCTGGTCACCTGAGCGCTGGAGACAACGACGGTCTCGCCATCGACGCGCGCTTCGGCGGGAACGAACTTGCCATCGCGGCCGGCGATCTCGAAGCCGCGCAGCGGGCCGCCTCCGTGCGCGGCCAAACCGGATTGCGCATGATCGAACCAGACGCGCATGGCCCCGTTTTCCGGGCGCGCGGCGCGGAACAGCGGACCGGAGTATTCCAGCTTTTCGCCATACGCTATGGCGCGCGCGGCGAGCGCAAGGCGCAGGCCCACATCCTGCTTGTCCTTCGGGTGGATGTCGTCAGGCGCACCGATGTCGATGGTGACGGCCATTCCGGTGTTGACCAGAGACAGCGTCTGCAACTGGGCCTCGCGCAGCTCGGGCCAGCCGGGTCCGCCGCCGGCTTTGAAGTTCGCGAGCTGGACGAAGAGGAAGGGGAAATCGCCCACGGCCCAGGCGCGGCGCCAGTCGGTGATCATGGTCTCGAACAGGCGCGCGTAGAGCGGCGCGCGTTCGACGGATGCGTTGCTCTCGCCCTGATACCAGATGACGCCGCGAATGGGAAACGCGGTAAGCGGCGCGATCATGCCGTTCCACAGCCCGGAGGGCATCCACTCGTTTTGCGTGTTGGCGGCCCAGGGGCGCTCGGGCGCGGGCTTGCCCTCCGCGCGGGCGCGTTCGATGGCGGCGCGGTAGTCAATTTCCCGGCGCTGCTCGTTAGCGGCATGCTCTTCGGTCATGCGCGCCCATTCAGCGAAGACGGGCATGAGGCCGGCATCGGCGGAGATGGCGCCGAGACGGGTCCACGTGTCAGCGGGCGTGCCGCCCCAGTTCGATTCGATGAGGCCGATGGGCACGTGTTGCGTATCTTCGATCTGGCGCGCGAAGAAATACGCAACAGCGGAGAAATCGGCGGCGCTGTCGGGCGTGCACTGAGCCCAGGGGTTGGCCTCGACATCGGTGGCGGGATAGAGCTCCGACCTGCGCTTCACGAGGAAGAGGCGGATACGCGGGTGAGTCGCCGCCGCGACTTCGGCCCCGCCATTCACGGCATTCTTCAGCGGGAACTCCATGTTCGACTGGCCGGACGCAACCCAGACATCACCCACGAGAACGTCACTGATGGTGATGGAATTCGCTGCGCGGGCGGTGAGCTCGAACGGACCACCGGCGTCGCCGGGAGGCAGGTACACGCTCCAGGAACCGAGGTCGTCCGCGGCAGCGGCGCGCGTTTGGCCGCGAAATGTCACGGAAACGCTTTCGCCCCGATCGGCATGGCCCCAGACGTGGACCGGCTGGCCGCGCTGGATGACCATGTGATCGGTGAAAACGGCAGGCAACGTCACTGCTGCATGCAGGCAGAGGAGCGGTG
>Ga0070739_10006553_pt1 | contig 12782 bp, 9 predicted proteins | sample Coa_R1_7_FD_66445 | JGI IMG/M metagenome (GOLD analysis project Ga0070739, IMG submission 66445) | Surface soil microbial communities from Centralia Pennsylvania, which are recovering from an underground coalmine fire - Coalmine... | ecosystem: Environmental > Terrestrial > Soil > Unclassified ... | reverse complement strand
CCGCTCGAGCCGTTGCCGTCAAAGAACGGCACCGTGAAGTTCACGCCGTCGTACTGATAGCCGAGTTCGACGTTGAGCGAACCGCGAACGGAAATGTTGTTGTTGACGTCCTGCACCGCGCCGGGCGCAGCCAGAATGAGGTTTTGCTCGTTTTCGGATTGCGTATTGCCGAGCGCCTGCGTGATGCGCGGACCGCTGATCGTGGTCGTGTCTTGGGTTTGCGTCGGCTGGTACGCGCTGTTGCGAGCACGCGAAGTGATGCGGGCGATCGTTCTGAGTTCGCGCGTCATGTGCACTTCGCCGATGCTGTTGGTCATGTCGCCGAAAACCGTTACGCCCGGTATCGACACGGGCGAGTATCCGGACTTCGAAAGATCGACGACGTACGTGTCCGGTGAAAGTCCGAGGAGCGTAAACTTTCCGCTCGCATCGGTCGAGCCGCTCAAGCGGCCCGTGGGGGCCGTCGCCGTTACGTGAACGTCGGCGATCGGTTTGTTTGTCGTGGCGTCGAGAACCGTTCCCGTGAGGTTGCCTTGAATGCCGCCCGCGGCAAACGCGGCCGGCGTCGATGAGAACGCGAGCGCGAGAATGGTGATGACGCAGAGAATTGCGCGAGATAACCGCATGTAGCTCCCTCCACATCAGAGCGACGGCGGTCCGGGTGAAGCGGCACCCTGTGATTTATCCCGATGTTGCAAGCACAGGGATCGCGACAGCTCACGCCCGGGCTGCCCAAAACGAGTATTATTTACCCGAAAACCGCTCCCTTCCCAAGCGCAGAATCGCATTTGAAACTTGCGTCACTAAATGTAAAAGGGAGCGGGCCCGAGCCGCTCCCTTGCCGTGCGGAACGTCGCCGCGTCAGTACGTTGTGTTGCCGATCGGCGACATCGTAATGTCGGCCTGGCCGTTGGATCCCGTGATCGCCGGCTTCTGCGACGTGTTCCCCGGCGGACCGGCCTCGAACGCGGGGTAGTCGTAGCCGACCGCGGCGATGAAAAGCCCGTCGCCGGCCTTCAGCGTCGGCTGCGGGCAGTTCGTTGTGCACGGACCGAGATTGGCGGGAAGCGTGTACGACACCGCGCCCGTTCCCGTCAGTGGCCCGACGGTGTAGTATTGCCCGCTTTTTTGATCGACCACGAACACTTCCGTTTCGGTGACGCCGGGAGGAACCGTGACGACCCCGGTTCCTCCGCCGTCTTTGCTCGCATCGCTTACGAACGTGACCGAGATCGGTCCGAGCGCGGCGGTCGAGCCGAGAGTTGCGTTCGCCGTGTAGGTTACCTGCGGTGCGTTCGTCGCGGGCACGAGCACGGACAAGCTGTATGCGCCCGCGACCGGCGGAAGCTCGAACACGGTGAAGCCCGGCGAGTATCCCGCGAAGCCGACCGGATACGTCCCGTTGTTGAACTGCGGGACGCCGGTCGCTCCGTTGCCGATCACGTAGTCGAACGGATCTGCGGAGAAGAACGGCAGCGGCTGCGTCGGGTCCGCCATGCCGACGGATCCCTGGAACGAGACGCCGGCGTAGTTAGACGAGAAGAATCCGTTGCCGCCCGTGTTGTTCGGATTACCGATATAGTAGCCGCCCGTGGACGAGCAGCTTTGGTCGCAGTTGAACGGCCCGAACCCGTACGTGAAGACGCCCGTGAACGTTCCCAGCGTGCTGTTGACCAGTCCCGCGTTGTTCAATGGAACTTGGGGCGAACCGCTGACGTGATTCGTTCCCGCGTCCACGTTCGGGCCGTACTTCGAGCTGGAATACGCGCCCGGCGTTCCGGCCGGCACGAGCATTCCGCTCGGAAGCGTCAGCGTGGGCTGATCGGCCAGCACGCCGGAAATCCCGTTCGCTTGCCGCAACGTCGCGACGACGTTGAGGCCGACGGTGCCGTCCTGGCCGATGTTTGCGGTGCCGACCGCGAGCTGCAGCGCGTTGTTGTTGAGATTGCCCTGCGAGACCCCCGGAAGTTGCGAACCGCCGTTGGTCGCGCAGCCCGCAACCACTGCCGCCAAAGCGAAGCAGCAGGTTCTGAGTATCGTGGCAGTGTGTCGTTTCACTCTAGAGCCTCGCTTGGACGTAGAAGTAGAAGTTGCGGCCGATGCCGTTCGGGATGGTCACCCACGGCCCGTTGGTCTTGATCATGGAGCCGTACAGCGGCCACGCGGACGGATACGTGTAATAGCCCCCGTGCTGGAAGTTGATGCTGCTGGTCGAGTACCCGGACAACGGGCCGCTGATGCCCGTGGCGATGGGCTCGTAGCGACTGCTGTAGAGCGCACCGCCGTAGACCTCGTTGAACACGTCGTCGATGTTCACGCCGTACGTGAGTTTGGAATTCGGCGGGCTATACTCGATCGTGAGATCCGTGTTCGAATCCGGCGGGCTCAGTTTTCCGCCCGGCGAGGACGTCTCCGCCGCGCCGCGGCAGCCCACGGTATTCGGATGGAAGAATGTTCCGGGATTCATCGGATCGATGAAGCACGCCGGACCCGCCGGAGAACTGCCCGCCACCGCGTTCGTGTTGGGAACGTTGTAGGCAACGCCGTTCACGTATGCCGCGGTCAGCAGACCTTGCCCCGTCGGATAGCCGATGTTGTACGTGTAGCGCGGATTGATGCGCCAGCCGCTATGCGTGCGATACGAAAGCGCGAGCGTGCTTTGGAAAGGCGAGAGGAATCCGACGCGATAGATGTTTCCGAGCGCAACCGATGCGGGTTGAATTGACGGATAGAAGTCTTCCGAACCGCTGAGCGGAATGACGCTCGAGAACTCGTTGATGTAGGTTGCGGTAAGTTGCGCGCTCAGACCGTATGCGACCTCACGAGTCAAGTTGAAGTCGATACCGTCCGCCCACTCCTTGCCTTTGTTCGTCAGCACCGGCGGCCCGAAAATCAGCGCGCCGTTGGCGAGGATAGGTTGTCCGTTGGAACCGAGCAGCGGCGATGCTTCCGAAGCGATCGTGTCGTGCTGCGTGCGGTACCACGGCGAGAGGCTCAGCGCAACGCCGCTGAGCAGACCTTTCGTGAATTGGTGGGGAAGGTGAATTCCCAGTTGTCCGACGTCGTCGGCTTCGCCGCTTGATAAGCGATGCCGTCGAAGTTTTGGTTGATCCAATAGAGCTGCTCGCCGAAGTTGCGGCACGGAACCGCGAGCGGCGGCGGCGCGGATTGTCCCGGACCGGCTTGCTGCGCCGTTCCCGGGATGCCGCACGAGCTCGTACCCGGACCGAAGGGCTCGTACGTCGGAATCATGCCGTAGAACTGCAGATATGCCGGAGCGTCGACTTGTCCGAAGTCGACGTCGGCAATCGGAACGAACTGCACGGCTTTACGGTAGGTGAGGCGGACCGAGGAGTTTTCACCCAGCCGGTAATTGATGCCGAACTGCGGTTCGAAGATCTTCGGTTTTACCGAGCTGTCGTCGAACGAGAACGTCGCCTGCGCGTTGCACTTCCAGCCGTTGGCCGCATTGAACGTCGTCGGCGGCGTCCAGGTTATGGGCAAGTACGTCGTCGTGCAGTAATACGGATCGATGGTCGGCGTCGGCATGCGGTACGTCGCCGCGTCGAGCCGCATCCCGACCTGGACGTTGAGCCGTTCGTTCGGCGTCCATTTGTCGCTCAGGTACGCTGAGTAGTCCTGACGATCGACGGTCGAGACCTGATCGAACTGCGGGAACTTCAGCTGCGTCGCGTTTGCATACGGTCCCTGATAAGCCCACCCGCAGCCCGACGCGGTGCCGTTGAAGCCGGAGCCGCTGTTGAACGGATTTTGGCAGCTCGGATCGGTCGGATTTACGAATTGCGACGGCAGCAGGTACTGCTCGGGAAAGCCGTTGACCAGGCCCAGCAGCGCGCCGTAGAACGCGAACGAGTCGGAAAGATAGGAATCGATCGGGTGCAGGTGGCTGACGTCCGCGCCGGCCTGGAACAGGTTCTTGTCGCTGAGCTGTTTCTGCAGCGATACCGTAAGCCCGTTGGTCATGCCGCCCTGCGAGGGCAAGTAGACGTCGTTGATGCCGCCTTCCGCGGACGGACCGTCGAACGTGGTGACGGAGTTCACGCGGTAGGCAAGCACCGAAAGGAACGTCGAGGGGTTGAGGTTGTTCGTGTACTCGAGCTTGAACGCCTGATTGGGCTGCCAGTACGTGAACGGAGCGCGATTGCTTTGATCGCACGTGTACGTGACGTTGTTGGGAAGGCCCGGCGGCGGCGGCCCCGACGGCGCGGGACACGACAAGTACTGGTACGTCGACGATTGTCCCGGATAGAGCGCGGAGATAGCGGCGATCTGCGAGGGCGTGATCTGCGGAAGAATATTCAGCAAACCGTTCCAGGTGTGCACGTACGCGTAATCGCAGCTGGCGTAGCACAGCCCTTGCAAGCCGCCCGCGCCCTCATAGAAATCATGCATCGCCACATCGGTGAAGAACTGCAGAGATTCATGATTGTTCGCGCCGAAGCGGAACACGAAGTTGTCCTGAAACTCGCGATCCGCGTCCATGCGCCGGCTGAAGAACCGCCCGATCTGCGCGTAGGGATAGTTGTTCTGCCCGTACGCGAAGGTGCGGTTGTCGCCGGCGAACGACGCGTAGTTCGAAAAACGGCCGTCGGGCGTAGCCCAGCTGTAATCGAACGTGGCGCGGTGATCGTACGCCGGACCGCCGACGGAAAGCCCGAGTTGTGCGTAAGCGGGATAAGAGCCGCGCTTCGCAACCACGTTCAGCGCGCCGAAGCCGCCGGAGGTTTGGGTGATGTCGCCGCCGCCCGGCGTCAGCTGTACGGAACCGATACCTTGCGTCGTGACGGCCAAGCTGTTCGTGAACTGGTTCGAATAGGCGTCGGTGTACGGGATGCCTTCGAATTCGAAACCGTTTTCGTATTCACGCGCGCCGTGAATGACGGGATATCCGGAAGAGTCGTATTCGGCCCCCGGAAGCGACGTGATGATGTTGCTTTCCGAGAAGTTGAACGAACTGCCTTGGAACTCCTGAATCTGCTGCGGCCCGATGCTTACGGTGTCGACCGTTTGCGTGGGCTGAAACGCGCTGCCCGAACTGCGCGCGTATGCTTGGGCGATGACCTTCAGCGATTTTTCCATGGTTTCGTTGACGGTGATGGACTGGTCCGCGAACACCGTAACGCCGGTCGCCGATATCGGCTGGTAGCCGGTCAGTTGAAACGAAAGATTGTAGGTGTCGGCGTACACGCCGGTCATGGTATAGAAGCCGTGCGAGTCGGTGGTCGCGTGATACGACCCCGACGGCGACGCCGCCGTCACTTTCACGTCGGCCAGCGGCTTATGGCTGGTCGCATCCGTCACCGTGCCGTTGATGACGCCTACGGTGCTTGCGGATGCGGGACTAACGAATTGAAGTAAAAAAACGCCCGTTATGGCCAATGCCACAGCGAGCCTTCCAATCGGCCTGTGCCTCATAAACGAGCCTCCACAAATTACTCGTGCCGGGGCTTGCCGCTGTACGTCCGAACGTTCGACAGCGTCCCCTAAGACAAAACGTTCCGCAACGAAACGGCGTGACCTTTTCGCAAAAACGGTTCGCTAGCGAACCAACGCGAGGTGTCTGCGCGTCAAGAGCCGCTCGATGGACGCGAGCGCGCGCTGAGCCATCGCCCGCCGTCGCTCTTTCTTGTCGCGAATCTGCGGTTCGAGGGGCGGGAAGGCCGCCCACGTGACGTTGGCCGGCTGAAAGTCGGGCGTCTGCGTGTTTTGCAGGTGCGCGACGACAGCTCCCAGCGCCGATTCCCGCGGGAAGTCGACGGCGGGCAAACCGAGGACGGCGCGCGCCGCATGGATGCCGGTCATCGCGCCGCACGCAGCCGCTTCCACGTAGCCTTCCGCGCCGGTAATTTGCCCCGCAAAGTACAGCGCGTCCGTGCCGCGCACGCGCAGGTGCGAATCCAAAATGCGCGGCGAGTCGATGAACGTGTTGCGGTGCATGACGCCGAGCCGAAGCCACTCCGCCTCGCCCAACCCCGGCAGCTTCGCAAACGCCTCCTTTTGGGCCGGCCACGTCAGCCGCGTTTGAAAACCAACCAGGTTCCAAGCCGTGCCTTCGACGTTTTCCTTGCGCAGCTGCACGACGGCGTACGGCGTTTTTCCGCTGCGCGGATCGCGTAAGCCCACCGGTTTGAGCGGGCCGAACCGCAGCACGTCGTCGCCGCGATCAGCCATCTCCTCGATCGGCAAGCAGCCCTCGAAATACTTCGCTTCCTCGAACGGCTTGGTGGGGTGGCGCGGCAGCGTGCGCAAATCGTGCAGCAACTGCAAATACTGCTCTTTGCTCAGCGGAACGTTCAGATAGTCGTCGCCGCCGCCTTTTTCGTAGCGCGATTTGCGGTACATCGGCGCCTCGTCGATCGATTCCGCGGAAACGATGGGCGATGCGGCGTCGTAGTAATGCAGGCGTCCGTGCTCGACGATGCGGTCTATTGCATTGAGTAAGTCGTCCGGTGGAAGCGGACCGCATGCGACGATGACGGGCCGCTCCAGCGGAATCTCGCGCACTTCCTCACGCCTGAGCGCGATGCGCGGGTGCGCGGTGATGCGCTGCTCCACCGCGCGCGCGAATCGATCGCGGTCCACGGCAAGCGCGCCGCCCGCGGGCACGGCCGCTTCGCGCGCGCTTTGCACGATGACGGAGTCGAGCAGCGCGAGTTCTTCTTTGAGCAGCCCGACCGCGTTCTCCAGCGCCGCGCCTCGAAAGGAGTTGCTGCACACCAGTTCCGCGAGATTTCCCGTGTGGTGCGCGGGCCCGGATTTGTACGGGCGCATCTCGTACAGGTCGACGTCCACGCCCGCCTGTGCCGCTTGCCACGCAGCTTCGCACCCGGCGAGGCCGCCGCCGATAATCGTGAGCCGCGTCACGACGACACGAGTTCCGGCTCCTCGGCGGCTTGCGCGATGCTGCTGGTGTCGTGCTCGCGGTTGGCGCTGCACTCGAACGCGACCGCGCCGCCGCGCCGCGTTTTCGCCACCACGTACGATCCGCAAACGGGGCACGGCTCGGGCACGACGCGATCCCAGGAGACGAAATCGCACTTCGGATAGTTCGCGCAGCCGTAGAAGGTGCGGCCCTTGCGCGACTTGCGCTCCACGATCATCCCGCCGTCTTTCGGGCACTTCACGCCGGTATCTTTAAGGATAGGACGCGTCGTTTTGCACTCCGGATAGCCGGTGCACGACATGAACCGCCCGAAGCGTCCGGTCTTGATCACCATGGGCCGTCCGCAATTGGGGCAGACCTCGTCGGTCGGTTCGTCTTTAAGCTCCAAGCGGGGCAGCTTCTTCTCCGCTTGCTCGAGTTCGCTCACGAACGGCCCGTAGAAGCGATCCAGAAGTTTGACCCAATCTTCGTGGCCCTCGGCCACCTTGTCGAGATCGCCTTCCATCTGCGCGGTGAAACGTAAATCGACGATGTCGGGAAAGTGCTCCGCCAGCAAATCGTTCACCGCGAAACCGATGTCGGTGGGCTGAAAACGCCGCTCCACCTGAACGACGTAGCCTCGCGCCTGAATCGTTTCCACGATCGTGCTGTAGGTGGACGGCCGCCCGATGCCGTTTTCTTCCAGCGCTTTCACAAGCGTTGCCTCGGTAAAACGCGGAGGAGGCTCGGTGAAGTGCTGCTTGGGTTCGAGTTTGCGAAGCTGCAATCGTTGGTGCGCCTGAAGTTTCGGCAAGCGCCCCTTGGAGCTCGGCGTTACGCCGGTGGGATCGGTGGCCGCTTCTTCATCGCGGCCCTCTTCGTAGAGTTTGGTGAAACCCGGAAACTTCAGCACGCTGCCGGTGGCGCGGAACGTGTAGTCGCGCGCAGCAACGTCGACGGTCGTTTGGTCGAACACCCCCGGCGCCATCTGCGAGGCGACGAAGCGGTTCCAGATGAGCGTGTACAAGCGCAACTCATCGCGCTTGAGCACGTGGGCGACTTTTTCCGGCGTGTACTTCATGGATGTCGGGCGAATCGCTTCGTGCGCGTCCTGCGCGCCTTCGCGGACCTTGTGCGCGCGGCCCGCGTGAAACTCTGCCCCGTAGGTGTGCGTGATGTAGTCGCGCGCCGCGTCCCGCGCGGCGTCCGAGATGCGCGTCGAATCCGTGCGCATGTAAGTAATCAAGCCGACGGTGCCTTCGGCGCCGAGATCCACGCCTTCATATAAAGATTGCGCGATCTGCATCGCGCGTCGGACGCGGATGCGCAGTTTGCGCGAAGCCTCCTGCTGCAGCGTAGAGGTCGTGAAGGGCGGCGGCGCGTTTCGCCGGGTTTCGCGCTGCTTTACGGATGCGACGCTGAAGTCCGCGCCGTGCAGTTCCGCCAAGACGGCATCGGCTTGCGCTTGGTTTTCAACCGCGATCTTCTCGCCGCGGTGGAGCAGCAAATCGGCGCCGAAGACCAGCGCGGGCTCGTCGGCGGAAGCGAGCATCGCGGTAATCGACCAGTACTCGCGCGGGACGAATGCCCGGATCTCGCGCTCGCGATCCACGATGAGGCGCACCGCGACCGACTGCACGCGACCCGCGGAGAGTCCGCCGCGTACCTTCGCCCACAGAAGCGGCGAAATCTTATAACCCACCAGACGGTCGAGAATGCGGCGGGCTTGCTGCGCGTTCACGCGGCCGATGTCGATGCGATGCGGATGCTTGAGAGCGGCGAGCGCCGCATCTTTCGTAATCTCGTGCAGCTCGATGCGCTTGGGCTCCTCGAGTTTGAGCAACTCGGCCAAATGCCAGGCGATCGCTTCGCCTTCGCGATCGGGGTCCGTCGCCAGATAGACGTCGCTGGCGGTTTTCACGGCGGATTTGAGATCTTTGATAATCTCGCCCTTGCCCTTGATCGTCAGATACTTGGGGGCGAATCCGTTCTCCACGTCCACGCCCAGCGTGCTCTTCGGCAAGTCCCGCACGTGTCCGACCGAAGCCTTGACGACGTATCGCGCCGGCAGAAACTTCTTTATCGTGCGGGCTTTCGTGGGCGATTCCACGATGATCAGGGGCTTTTTCACGGGGCTAAGTATACCGCCGGGGTCAAGGCCGGGGCAAACTTCGGGCCTGCGAACGCTGCTCGCCGATGCGCGCGCGCACGCGCGTTAGCGCAAATTCACGACGATCGTCAAGCCGAATTCCGGAGAAGATTTGCAATTTGCGCGAAAATTACTTATGATGCGCACAAAGCGCTATTTCGCGCTGTCCACCATCTCAAGTTCGTCCCCCGGGGGCGAAGGGAGGAAGAATGGATTCAGACATGATGCAAAACGGCGGAACGATGGGCGAAGAAGGTTCATCGCGACGCGGCGGCCGCCGAAAAGGCGGACGTAAAAAAGGCTCCGGCCGCAAATCCGCGGGCGGACGCAAGAAATCATCGGGTCGTAAATCGACCGGCGGACGCAAGAAAGGCGGACGTAAGAAGTCATCGGGTCGTAAATCGACCGGCGGACGCAAGAAGGGCGGACGTAAGAAAGCCGGACGCAAGGGCGGACGTAAGAAATCTTCAAACGGACGCAAGAAATCTTCGGGCCGCAAGAAGTCGTCGGGCGGCCGCAAGAAGGGCGGACGCAAAAAAGGCGGACGCAAATCGACGCGCAAGGCAGCCGGAGGCCGCAAAGGCGGTCGCAAGAGCGGCGGTCGCCGCAAGGGCGGACGCAAGAAGAAAGCCTAGAACAGCTTCTTCGAAACAGCGCGGTGTCGACACACCGCGCTTCTTTTTTTAAGGAACTCCTTAACGGTTTACGTTTGCGGGAGGCCGCTGCGATGCGCGGCGCACTCGCCGGGGTCCCACTCCCACATCGGGTCTTCGTGCGTTTTGCTTGCGCCGCACCCGCAGTTCCAGCGCAGGACGTTCAAGGGTTTTCCCGGCTCGCGCAAATTCGGGCGCACGTTCTCTTCCGCGGGTTCGCCGAGTTTTTCAAGCAAGTCGTGCTTGAGATAGTGCATCTTCTCTACCCGCCCCCCAGCGAGCTTGCGGCGAACGTCACGGCGATTGCGGCCATCACGCCGCCGTAGACGATATGCGCGATTGGACTTAGCCACGCCCATGCGGCTTCTCGCATCCGACGGCCGCCCGGCGTAATTTGCGCTCCCCAAAAGTTGAGCAGCCACAACGTGAGCGCATAAGCGAACGCAGTCATCCAGAACTCGTGCGTGAGTCGATCGGCGACGACGGCGAAGAGCAACCCGAACGCCGCCGAAAAAAGGAAGTGCAGCGCGGTACCGAACGCGATTGCGCCCCATCCGCCCTCGTACGCGCTCGGGCCCAGAATCACGCTTGCCAGCCGTTTCGGCATCAACCACGGGGACTGCCCGACCGCGCGGCACAGCGCCATCATTGCCAGCGCCATCGCAACGCCGGCGCAAAATCCGGCGATAGCGCCCTGCTCCGGCGTTATCCGCGCCGACTCGATGAGCACGCCGTGGTCCCACATATCTGCACTGTTCCCGCAAGCCGTGGGTACATCCCAAGCCGTGGGCCTGCCGAGAGACGTTTTCCCGATCTACCTCACCACGTTTATCGACATGCTGGGCTACACGCTGCTGATCCCGCTTTTGCCGGCAATGGCCAAGCACTACGGCGCGCATGATTGGATGGTGGGAATGCTCTTGAGCATTCCGGCGTTTTGCGCGACGATCGCGGCGCCGGTGTGGGGCAAGTTCAGCGATTTTGCCGGCCGCAAATCGATCATCCTAATCGCGCAGGTCTTTACGCTCGCGGGCTACAGCATGCTGGCACTGGCGCATTCGCTTTTTTGGATCTACATCTCGCGGCTCATTTCCGGCACGGGCGCCGGCAGCCTCGGGGCAGCGGAATCGTACATCGCCGACGTCACCGAGCAGAAGCAGCGCGACCGCGCCTACGCGATGTGGGGCGCGGCATTCGGTTCCGCATTCATCATCGGGCCGGTCGCCGCGGGATTTCTACAGCGCTACGGCCTGCAGTTTCCGTTCGTCGTCGCAGCGGGCTTGGAGATTTGCAACATCGTCATCACGTACCGCTTGTTGCCCTGGAAAACCCGAGAACGTCACGAACAAACCAGCGTGAAGAAATCGCTACGCGCCGCATGGAAACCGGGTGTGCGGCGAGTGCTCGTGCGCCAATTCCTCTTCATCTTCGCCGTGGTGTACTTGCTTGCGGATTTCGCATTGTATTTGGATCACGCCATTCACGAAACGGTGCAGCGCGCGAGCTGGCTTCTTGCGGGCGCGGGCGTGGTCGGCGGCGCCACGCTGCTCGTCGCGGTTACGCCGCTTACCAAACGGTTCGGCGAACGCGTCGTGGGGCAGATCGGCTTCGTGCTGCTCTTTGCATCATACGCACTCATTTATTTCGTGCAGTCGCTCGCGTGGTTTTTCCCCGTGCTCATCTTGTGGTCCGCCGGGGCGGCGATGGCCGAACCGACGCTCATGGCGCTCCTTGCAAAACGCGCGCCCGAATCTGAGCGCGGCGCGATTATGGGGGTCAGCGATTCCGTAAACTCCATCGCGCTGATCCTTGCGCCGGCGATCGGCACGGCGATCGTCGGCGAACAGCCGCGACTCATCGGCGTGTTGCCGGCGCTTGCCGTCGCAGCTGCATGGGGCTTGGGAAGCAGAGCGCTGCCAGCGGAGGCGTGATTCAATGGCAAAAACGGTTCAGATAAAGCGCGCATACGATCGCCCTGCCAAGGCCGACGGTTATCGCGTGCTGGTCGATCGCGTTTGGCCGCGGGGAATGCGCAAAGAGCAGCTTCGCTTGAATGAATGGGCGAAGGACCTGGCACCAAGCACGGAGCTGCGGCAATGGTTCGGCCACGATCCGCAGCGATGGACCGAATTCCGAAAGCGCTATCGCCGCGAGCTGAACGATCCGGACGTCAAGGCGGAAATCCGGCGCATAGCGGAAGCCGCGAAGGACTATCCGATGCTAACGCTGGTTTACAGCGCGAAAGACGAAAAACACAATCAGGCAGTGGTGCTTTGCGATATTTTCGCCCGCAAACTTGCAGCGCGATCCTGAACCTCGTGGTGCCGGCTCGACCCCGTCATCCCGAGCGTGTCGAGGGATGCGTGTAGCGCGCACGTGGTTCGACCAAACTCACCATGAATCAGTGGTTTGGGCTATACTAGCGTTATGTCGTTGAGAAATGCCTTCGTGGGTTTCGCATTGAGCGCGCTTCTGAGTGGATGCGGCGGCGCTTCCGCTCCCTCGTTTCCCACTGCGCCCGTGACGTTCAATTGGTCGCCGGGATTGTGCGCTCCGGGGCCGGGCTGTCAAGCCTTTACGATTACAGTTGCAACTACGGGCGCTGCTACGAAGACGATAAGCGGCTCGACTTCCACGACGGTGCAGCTTTCCGCAGCGCTAGCCACGCAAGTTCTTTCCGATGTTCGCTCTGCGCAGCCGCTTAGTGCGCTTCCTCCGCCGCCGGTCGTACCCGATGCGGGCAGTGCGACCGTAAGCGCGGGCGGACAAACCAGTCCGAATCTCGTTTCCGCCTCGAGCGGCATCGACGCAACACTCGTTGCCGACTTTAAAGCATTCAACGCCGCGTTTCCTTAGCGGCGGGGCCCGTGTTCACGAGCGACGAATCGCTGCGAAATGAGGTAATCCGCTCATGAACCTTCGCTTCACCATCGTCGCATTGGTTACCATCACCGCGGCATTGCCGCCGCCGGTGCCCGCCCAAGAGGCGCCCGCGCCGCCGGTCGTCATCAATGCGTGCGGCCCCATCCTGAACAACGGCAACACCCAAACGCTGTTCGGCGTGCCGGTTGCGTCGACCAGTTCGGGAATACAGATT
>Ga0070739_10006552_pt1 | contig 12783 bp, 11 predicted proteins | sample Coa_R1_7_FD_66445 | JGI IMG/M metagenome (GOLD analysis project Ga0070739, IMG submission 66445) | Surface soil microbial communities from Centralia Pennsylvania, which are recovering from an underground coalmine fire - Coalmine... | ecosystem: Environmental > Terrestrial > Soil > Unclassified ... | reverse complement strand
GGCGACTTTTTGTTCGGGGCTGAAGTGGCGACGTTGCTGAGTCATGGATATTCCTCCGCGAGAGTATTGCCGCTAACTCTCACGAAGGCAAATTCCTGTTTCGACTGGGGCAAAACAGAAACGCCGCCGTGGACAATTTCGGAAATCGATTCCCAATTCCGACGCGGCGACAACTCAACACGAACAGACTGGCGATCTGCTCGGCCAACACGCCTTCGCCTCTCATGCGTGTACCGAAACGCGGATCGTAGATCTCTCCGCCGCGCATGTCGCGCAGGCGGGACAACACTTTCTCGGAGCGCTCCGGATAATGCTGCCGCAACCACTGCTCGAACAGCGGTCCCAGGCCATACGGCAATCGTAGCAGAACGTAACCCGCGCCGCGCGCTCCCGCCTTTGCTGCCGCATCGAGGATGGCGGGTATCTCATGATCGTTCAGTCCCGGAATCACCGGCGCGACCAGGACGCCAACCGGCACGCCGGCCTGCGTTAGCTCTTGGATGGCGGCCAAGCGTGCGGCGGGTTGCGTGGCGCGCGGCTCCATGCGGCGAGCCAGTTCGGCGTCTAGCGTGGTGATCGATAGAAACGCCGCCGCTGCTTGGAGTTGGGCCAGTTCGGATAACAGGTCGATGTCACGGCAGACGAGGTGGTTCTTGGTGACGACGCCTACCGGATTGCGGAACTCGACGAACACTTCCAGACAACGCCGCGTCAGTTGCAGGCGGCGCTCGATCGGCTGATACGGATCGGTGACGCCGCTGAGTGCAACAACCTTCGGTTGCCATTTCGCAGCGGCCAATTCCTTACGCAGTAATGCCGGAGCATCTTCCTTGACGAGAATCTTCGTCTCGAAATCCAGACCCGCAGAAAAGCCGAGATACTCGTGGGTCGGACGTGCGAAACAATTGTGGCTCACCACGCCATTGGCGATGAAATCCCCTGTCCCGGTGGTTATATCGTAGAGGAGCATTGATCGGCCCAGAGGCTCGATAGACTCCACTCGTAAATCAGCGCTGCTCTTGACGGCTTGGCCCACGATGTCGCATTTTCGGGCGATGACGGGATGAACGAGATGGAAGAAACGCAAGTGCTCGCGCAGCCCGCCGCAGACGCGGATTGTCTTCATCGGGCGGCGCCGGTTTTTCTCTGCGGATTCGATGGCGAAGGAGAAATCGAATTCCGCAAGGCAACGAGTAATAGTATCGATTAGAATAGGATCGGTGTTACTGATTCGCAAAACACCATCACCATAACCGCCTTCCGCATCGAAGATTCCTGCCAGGAAGCCCTTTCGCCAGTTGAGGGTCGGCGAGCATGGCCAGGCGATTAGGTCGCGGATGTGCTCCACATGCCGCCGCGCGCCGGTGCGAATCCCTAGAATCCGTTTTCTGTTGGCATAAGCCTCTTGGAAGGTAAATTCTCGCGTCGGGATCTCAAAGTCCAGGAGATAACTTGCGGTTCGCTCAATGGCACTTTGATCGACCAAGGCCAAACGGAACGTATGTATGTCCCCGTTCGTGCCTCGAGGGCGTAGGTAGTGATACGAACCAAGGTGGGCGTCGCCGCGCACCATGCCGCAGAGGTAACCTATCTTGTAATCGTCATCCGCCAAGGGCGGAATAGCGAATGCGCCAATACCCATGAGCTTGTTATTAGGGGTCAGGTACGGCCGCTGTCCCTGCCCGCTCATCTTTCCCGTCACAAATTTCCACCCTCGTTCTGTCAAAAAACGGTGATCTCTCCCTGCGATAAGGCAAGTCCCATCCCGTAAACGAACCTGATAGGCCGGCTTGATTACTTTCCAGTGAGCCAGCACCTTCGTTAGCACATAGCGGAGATACCAACCTTGTCGGACCGTACCGTAAATGAGATCGCCAACGCGGAGCTGCTCAAGGGGTCGCGTGGTTCCGTCGGCCATCAAGATGAGCGTATCTCCTGCCATGCAGTACACGCATCCGTGCTCGCATCCCCGATAGGGATTGATGCTTACTTCGAAGCCGACATCGGGACTGTCATTATGGGTGAGGATAGAGCGCGCGTGATCGCGGTAAAAGTGCGTGGCGGAAGACGGCGACTCCTCCGGCGAAACGGTTTCCTCACGCTCGTAGTGAATCAACTCGAAGCGATTGGCCGGGTTGCTTGACGTGCCGCGGCCGCGGATTGGGCCTTGTTCCTCTTCCATGTCCCGTATTCTCCCAGACTTAGCGGCGCAGGGGGGTGCCTATGGATGAGATGGCGTCTGCGCGTATTGGCTGGGACATGGGAGCATTGTAATCACAACGACACAAAGAAAACAGAGCCGCGAGTATTCAGCAGCGGCTCTTACCCCGCTCCGAATGCTCGCGGCTCTATGATTTGCTTTCGATTTGTTAACGGTTGCTCGACAAATCGATCTCGATTTCGGAAATATCTACGTCGCGCTGCTCCTCCAGAGAAGCGGCCTCGTAGACATGCTCCCAGTTGCCGGCCGAACGGCGGTCGGCCCAGTCGGGATACTTCTCCATCTCGCGCTGGCAGGCGATGCACAGCGTCGTGTAGGGCAAGGCATTGAGCCGGCCTACCGGGATCTTGCAGCCGCAGCCCTCACAGATGCCGTAGGTGCCTTGCTTCAGACGTTGTAAGGCCCGCTCGATCTGGTGCAGCTCGCGCGCGTCCAACTCGGCTAGCTGGGAAGCCATCTCCTCGGTGCCGGCCTCGAAGGCTACGTCCGCCGAATCGCCGGTGGCATCCGTGTTCTTAAGGTTTCGTAATCCGTCCAGTTCGTCCGCCAGCTTCTTGCGAATGTCCGAACGACGGCTCAGCAGCGATTTATGCAGTCGCAGTAATGCGTCACGTCGTGCCATGACTGACCACCTCGCGTCAAAAGGATGAGAGACTCACTTGTTGGGCCGAGCCATAGACCCTGCCCGCTCAGACACCGCCCGCTCGCACGGACAAACCGCTCGCTCGATTCGATGGTCTGAGTCTGTGCCTCCTCTCGGTATGGGAAAGAAAAACAAACGAAATCTTCATTCCATCTTCAGCAATTGTTATGCCATATTCCCTTTTTGACCTCATTTTGCTATAATCCGCGTAACTTCCAGCTTTTTCAGCACTTCCAGCACAACCGCGTACCTGGTTCTCTCCGCTAAACGACCGACTTGGTTCATTTTTGAACACACGGCTGCCGGATTTACAGTCAACCGGATAATTATTGCGCTGGCAGGCCATAACTTCACTTTCGCCTCAGTGCGAGGCGAAAGCGAAGTAAGTATATCCGACAAAGAAACGAATGAGCGGCGTTTTCGTTTGCCGCCTTGAGTTTTTTTGCTAGCAAATCGAGATTATTGGTCCAAAAAGGCGTGCGGCAACAATTTCTCGCTTTTCTCAGCTGGCGAGAGCCTTGCCGCTTGTAGCGACACTTTGGCAGTGAAACACGTTCTTGCGGTTCAGCGCCTCGCGCCAAACGACAAACCGCAACGGCTTCTTGGCGGTCACGGCTCAGGTTTTCCCGGAGCCTCTGAATAGGAAAGGAGTTGAGGCTTTTGACCTCGCGTACAATCGAATGTGATACGCACAGGGACCGCAGCATCGTAGACCCACTGTTCCCGGTAGCGGTGGTAGAGGATCTGCCGCGCGATCTGCCTGGGAGCGCCCAGGAGTTGCCGCACCTCGTCGGGTGTCATGCCGCGCTTCAGTTTGGTGAAGTCCGGAACCGGATCATCGCTGTCCTTTTTCCCTTCTTGGACAATGCCGGAGCCGCATAGGGAGCGAGCGACGAACAGTACCAGAAACGCCAGGGCGAATCGTTGCGCTTGGCTCATGTCCTCCCTCGACAGCGTTACTCGCGCATGGCAGCGAAGAAGCCCGACAATTCGGCTCCCGGACTGAGATACCATAGCCGCGGTGCGAAGCCAGCTTGCAAGCGGGCCGGATCGAGGACAGAGCCGGTCGGCAGAGCATGGGATTCGACGCCGAAGCCCATTAAATCGGCAAGCGTGCTGGGACGCTCGTACTTGATGGCCTGGTATTCTTCGCTGAGTTTGGCCGCATCAAGAGCCGCTTGCACGGCGTCGTCCAGCGTGCCGATTTTATCGACCAATTTATACTTGAGGGCTTTCTCAGCAGTCCACACACCGCCATCGGCCAAGTAGCGCCTATATTGCTCCTGTGGCTTGTCTGCCTTGTCTTTCAAGAAGGTAGGCCCGGCCTGGATCGGCTTTAGGGTCAAGGGTTCCAGGAGTTTGCCTCCGGCCAACATGGGTCGGCCCGTCTCGACAATATGGAGAAAGTGCTGGTAAGCATCATCAACCATATCTTGCCAGACCTGCCGTTCGTGCGGCGACATTTCGGCGAACGGAGAGCCACTGTCCTTAATCTCCCCTTGCTTTATCGTGACGAGGCTAACGCCATATTTGTTGCCCAGTTCCTTGACGTTGGGGAACGACGTGTAAACGCCGATGGAGCCGGTTAGGGTGGTGCGTTCGGCGAAGATAGTCTGTCCGGGCATGGCAACGTAGTATCCGCCGGAAGCGGCCAAACCGCCCATCGAAACAATCAAGGGACGAGGAGCCTGTTCCTTCTTCGAGTTGCCGTCGCGTAGCTCGAGGAGCTTGCGATACAGATCGTCGCTGGCGGTGATACTGCCGCCGGGGCTATTGATGCGGACGACGACGGCTTTGACGTGCTTGTCCTCTGCCGCCTGTTCGATTTGCTTGTGCGGATAGGCGAGCAGCCCTTCCAGGATAATGCCGTCGAGCGTGATGATGGCCACCTTATCGGTGGCAGTACTCTTGCCGGAGTAATGCTTCTCAGCGAGGGGAACCGTGGTCGGTTTGTGCAGCAAGGAGAAGCCCAGGCAAAGCACCAGGATGACGATTCCACCGATCAGGTTGAGCGCGAACGATAGCGCGAAGGCGCAGCCAAGGAAAGAGGAGCGACTTGGCGGCAGTGGAGGCGACCGATACGGACGCGCGGCTCCGGGTCTGGACGGCGGAAAGGCGGAAGGCCCGCCGGGTGATTCAGGGACATCGCTCATGGAGAGTTTCTCCTCACAAATCTGCGGCTGCATAGGCGCATAAGTCGGCAATCATTCTATGTGTTGCCGGCCCCGCGGAGAAGCACTTGCGCCTACCGACCTTGGCAGCGGAGGGGTGTTCACAGTACGCTGGTGCAAGAAGATGAACAATGGCTTGACGGGAGGGAATGCGGCGGTGACGCTTCGGTGTGTGCTGGATGGTTTGTTACTCTATGCGACTTTGTGTTGCGAACCGCCCCGACTATTAGCCTTCGACGGCGACGAGCCATTCCAGCTGGAAGCGATCGAAGCGTTGTATTACGAGATCGTAGCAGCGACGCGGGAGGAATTGCTTGCTCTGGAGCGCGCCTGTTATCGTCTGCTCCGCCGCGCCGCCGACTTTCGGCAGGTCGAAGATGACGACGCTTCTACGAAGCGTCACTAACCATTTCTAGTGTCACGTATTCGATGCCCAGGCGTTGGCCCTCTTCCTTCGTCTGCTGCTGAAATAGATTAGCTGCCGGAACGTCAATTCCGGCACTGGCGTCCTCGACAAGCTGGACGCGAAAACCTGCTCTTCGCAGATCGCGCGCTACGAAGAAACAACAGATATTGGTAGCGATGCCGCACACGACAACAGTGGCGAGGCCGCAGGCGCGCAGAAACTCTGCAAAAGCGGGATGCTGAGCCGTCAGCGCGTATGCCTCGAAGTCTCGTTGGTATCCCTTGCGCCAGATCGTATGAAAGCGCTCGGTGCGAAGGCCGGGCAGAAAGTCGGCGCCGGGCGTACCCATGACGCAGTGCGGCGGATAGAGATTATCGCGACGGCCGAGAAAGCTGCAATGATCGGGCGGATGCCAGTCCTGACTGGCGTCGATGCGCGCCCACGGCATTGCGAGCAGGCGATTGATTTTGGGCACAACCTCCAACCCACCGGGCACGGGCAACTCTCCCGGACACAATTCGGTGAAACCGCGCTGAACATCGACTACCAGCAGACTACTCGCGGCGATTGAAATGGATTCGCTGACCATGTTCGTTCTCCTTCTGTCATTCTTGTCCTACTAGTCATGATAGGCAGCGGGACAAAAAGATATAAAGATTCGCATACTATTATTAGATTAAAAGCCAGTTTCTTCCTTGATTGTCTGCTTGCGCCGCGGCAATTCCCGCATGGAACAGGCGAACAGCACAGTTTACGGCTGACTTTTTCTCCTACGGCTGGGCTTGGCACGCTTCTTGCGTTAGAGGAAATGGGTTTTGGAAGAAGGAGGATCGACAACGGCGTGGATCATGACAAGTGACTGCTTCAGGCCAACCTCAGCAGAATCTGAGGTGTATGTTTCACCCACTTTCCTCGGAGAGGGACCGTGGCGTATTTGCGCGGACAGGGACGACAAGCCGGCCTTGGCTACCTCGCAGCTTTCGTGGCGACAGCGATCGTGCTTTTGGTGCGCCGGTTCGTCCTTGCAGATCTTTTCGGGCCTGACGCCCCGCTTTATCTCTTTCTCTTCGCGGTAGTGGCGTCGGCTTGGTTTGGCGGATTGAAAGCAGGTCTCCTAGCAACGGGCTTGAGCGCCCTCGCCGGTACCTACATTTTGATCGTTCGAGACGGCTGGTTCATCGCCGACACCGGCGACCGATTGCGGCTGATCGTATTCCTCCTCTCCGGAGTGACAATTAGCTGGTTCGCCGAGTCGATGCACCGAAGCCGGGAAGGGGCTGACCGGCAGCGCGAATCGTTGCGGATCACGCTCGACAGCATTGGCGATGCGGTCATTGCCACCGACGCCGAGGGCCGAATCACTTCCCTGAACCCCGTCGCTGAGACCCTGACGGGCTGGACGCGAGCCGAGGCGCTCGGCCGACCACTCCAGGAAGTGTTCCACATCATTAGCGAGTGGACCCACGAGCGGCTCGAAGATCCGGTCAAGCACGTGCTGGCCGAGGGCAGAATCATCGGACTGGCGAACCATACGCTTCTCATCGCACGGGACGGCACGGAACGTCCCATCGACGATAGTGCCTCTCCGATCAAGGATGCTGAGGGAACAATTCTGGGCGTCGTGCTCATCTTCCGCGACATTACCGAGCGAAAGCGAGCGGAACGGACCCGGTTGCAGTTGGCAGCAATCGTCGAATCCTCGGATGATGCCATCATCGGCATGGACTTGGAAGGCATCATCCGCAGCTGGAACCGGGGAGCCGAGCAGCTTTACGGCTACACTGCCGGAGAGGTTGTCGGCAAGCCCCTCTCTCTGCTCATTTCGCCCGATCATCCCGATGAGCTGCCGATGATCTTGGAACGTCTCCGGAGAGGGGAGCGCATCGAGCATTTTGAGACAGTTCGGGTGTGCAAAGATGGGCGGCGAGTCGATGTGTCTTTGAGCATTTCCCCGATCAAGGATGAGAGCGAGAGGATCATCGGGGTGTCCAAGATCGCCCGCGACGTCACCGAGCGCAAGCGGCTGTACGAGCAGCTCCAAGAGGCCGACCGCCGCAAAGACGAGTTCTTGGCGATCCTGGCTCATGAGCTGCGAAACCCACTGGCCCCGATCCGCAACGCGCTGCAAATCATCCGGCTAGCGGGCGACGATAAAGCGTCGGTGGAGAAGGCTGCGGTCGTCATGGATCGGCAATTGCAACAGATGGTTCGGCTGATCGACGACTTGATGGACGTGAGCCGTATCACGCGCAACAAGCTCAAGCTTCACCGAGAGCGGGTCGATTTGGCAACGGTGGTGCGAAACGCAGTGGAAACGTCGCGCCCGCTTATTGAAGCCGCCGGCCATGAACTGACGCTCAGCCTGCCGGACGAGCCGATTCTTGTAGATGCCGACTCGGCCCGGCTGAGCCAGGTCTTCGCGAACTTGCTCAACAATGCCGCTAAGTACACCGAACGGGGAGGCCGGATCTCACTAACGCTCCAGCGGGAGAGCAGCCATGCCGTGCTGAGAGTGAAGGATACGGGCATCGGCATCTCGGCCGAACACTTGCCGCATCTGTTCGAGATGTTCTCGCAAGTTGAGCGATCTTTGGAGCGCTCGCAAGGCGGGCTCGGCATCGGCTTGAACTTGGCGAAGCGTCTGACGGAGATGCAAGGCGGCATGATCGAGGCGCACAGCGAGGGGCTGAACAAGGGAAGCGAGTTTCTCGTACGTCTTCCTGCTGTCAGTGATTCTCCGACTCAACCGCACCCAGCTGCTGAGCAGGAGGACAAACCTGGGCCTCAACGCTGCAAAGTCTTGATCGTCGATGACGACGAAGACACGGTAACAAGCTTGAGCATCATGCTTCGCATCCTAGGACACGAAGTTCTCAGCGCTCACGATGGTGTTCAAGCCATCGAAGCGGCAAATTCGTTCCGACCCGATGTCGTCCTGCTTGACATTGCCCTGCCGAAGATGAACGGTTATGAGGTTGCTCGCCGCATTCGCCAGGAATCGTGGGGCGAGAGCATGAAACTTGTCGCTCTGACCGGCTGGGGGCAAGAAGAGGACAAGCGGCGGTCGATACAAGCGGGATTCAATCACCATCTGACTAAGCCGATGGAACCGACTGCGCTAGAGGTACTGCTAAAAGAACTATGTCCACGCTCGACTTAGGGGCCTACAGGGCATGGCTTTTGCAAAAGGATAAATAGGAGTGGAAGTGAGAGGAGACAAACGATGCGTATCCTCATAGCAGATGATAACCGAGACGCAGCAGACACGTTAGCGATGGTGCTTCGGTTTTGGGGCCATGAGGTCCGCGCCGTTTATGACGGAAGAGGAGCCCTCCTGACCGCTCGCAGCTTCAAGCCACATGCTGCACTCTTGGACATTCAGATGCCTCACCTCAACGGCGGGGATGTAGCTCTCGACCTACGAAAGCACTCCGAAGGAACTTTCATCATCGCCCTGACGGCAAACGATCCCGACGATCCTCGTCTGGCTCGTTACGATGGCGCATTCGACGCTTTTGTTAGCAAGCCGTGCGACCTGGACCATCTCGCCGAGCTGCTGGCTCGTCGTCGTTCTGGTTCAACCATTCGGCGTCAGCAGCTGAGCACGTCCAGTTAGCGACGCTTCTGCGAAGCGTCAATAGGCCTTGGCGAAAACCACGCGCTCCTTGGACGGCTGGCCCGTGACCATGCACTTGCCGGCTTGCTTCTTGCTATTGAACGGAATGCAGCGAATCGTCGCTTTCGTCTCGGCGGCGATTCGGTCCTCTGTTTCGCGTGTGCCGTCCCAGTGAGCCAAAAAGAAACCGCCGGGCTCTTCAATCCGCTTTTTGAACTCCTCATACGAATCGATTTCGTGCGTGTTCTCATCGCGGAACTTGCGGGCGCGCTCAAACAGGGCCGTCTGCATCGCTTTCAACATTTCACCGATGCGCTTCGCCGCCTGAGCCAACGGCACTCCCATCTCCTTCGCTTCCTTGCCCGGCAGATCGCGCCGCGCCAGCACACAAGCGCCTTTGGCGAGGTCTTTTGGTCCCAATTCGACGCGCACCGGTACGCCTTTCAGCTCCCATTCGTTGAATTTGAAGCCCGGCTGATACTGTTCACGGTCATCGACACGCACCGTCACCGGCTCGTAATTGAGCCATTCGCGCAGCGGCAAGTCCTTGATGCTCTGGGCCAGCTTGTTCGCCGCTTCCAGCACGGCGGATCGTTCCGCATCGCTCTTATAGATCGGCACTATGACGGCATGGATCGGCGCCAGCCGCGGCGGCAGCACCAAGCCCTGATCGTCGCTGTGCGTCATGATGAGGCCGCCGATCAAGCGTGTGGACACCCCCCAACTCGTCGCCCACGCGTGTTCCCGTTTTCCTTGTTTGTCCTGGAACGTCACGTCGAACGCCTTGGCGAAATTCTGGCCGAGGAAATGACTTGTTCCCGCTTGCAGAGCTTTTTTGTCCTGCATCATTGCTTCGATGCACAACGTATAAACGGCACCGGGAAACTTCTGCCCCTCGCTCTTGGGACCGACCAGCACCGGCATCGCCATCCAATCCTCGGCGAAGCTGCGGTACAATTCGACGATGCGCTGCGTCTCTTCCTCGGCTTCCTGTTGCGTGGCGTGGGCCGTGTGGCCTTCTTGCCACAAAAACTCGGCGGTGCGCAGAAACAAGCGCGTCCGCATCTCCCAGCGGACCACGTTGGCCCACTGATTGATTAACAGAGGCAAATCTCGGTAGCTCTGGACCCAGGTGCGATAGGTGTTCCAGATGATCGTCTCCGACGTGGGCCGAACGATCAACGGTTCTTCCAACTTCGATTCGGGATCGACTTCGACGCCCTGGCCGGGAATGGCTTTCAGACGATGATGCGTGATGACGGCGCACTCCTTGGCGAAACCCTCGGCCATCTGCTCTTCGCGGGCCAAAAACGATTTGGGGATAAACAGGGGGAAGTAGGCGTTGACATGGCCAGTGTCCTTGAACATGCGGTCGAGCGCTCGCTGGATTCTTTCCCAGATAGCGTAGCCGTGCGGCTTAATGACCATGCAGCCGCGCACGTCGGAGTTTTCGGCCAATTCGGCGCGGTTGACGATGTCCAGATACCACTGCGAATAATCCTTGGCTCGGCTAGTGATTTTCTCGGCGGCCATGTCGTCTCCTGTGTCCTTTGGTTCGCGTTTGTGCGATTATAGTTGATAGACACAGGAAGACCAACGGAGGTGCGCGTCGGCTTGGTCCGAGCCGCGCACGCAGCGCAGCGGAGTAAGCGGTCACATGGGGCGGCCGCTTACTCCGCTGCGCTGCGTGCGCGGCTCGGATTAAGGGTCGGCAGTTGCGGACCGCCTGCCTTGATCTCGTCGCGGAACAGATTGTAAACCTTGCGTTTGGCGATGCGGTCGGCCAAACGCGGAAAGAGACGATTGACCAGCACAATGAGCCGGCCATTGAGCGACAAGCACACTTCATTACGGCCGCGCTCCAACGCTCGCAGCGACGCCTCGGCCACTGCCTCGGCCGTCATGCCGCGCATGTGATCTAGTTGCAGCGCTGCTTTTTGTTCCAGCATGTTTTGCGAGAAGTTCGTCTGCGTCAGACCGGGACACACAAGCAGCACATCGATACCGTCCTTGGCCAGTTCGGCACGGAGGGATTCGCTGAAGCCCTGCACGGCGAACTTGCTCGCCGAGTACTCGCTGCGGGCCGGGATGCCACGCTTGCCGGCAATTGACGAGATGTTGAGGATGGCCGGAGTTGTGCCCAGGCGCAGCAGCGGCAAAAACTGCCGCGTCGTCTCAACTAGAGCGAAGAAATTCACTTCCATGATCTTGCGCAGGCGGTCGGGACTGACCTCGGCGAAATGGCCGGTTGCGCCGATGCCGGCGTTGTTGACAAGCACATCGACCCCGCCGAAGTGCCGCAACGCCGCCCCTGCCATCGCCTCGCGGTCGTCGCGCTGAGTAATGTCGGCGTGGACCGTTTCAATAACGCCGCCGGCCGCCCGGACCGTTTGGGCCAACTCGGCCAGCAGCTCGTTCGAACGCGCCGCCGCCAGCACGCGCGCTCCGCGCCGCGCTGCTGCCTCCGCCATTGCCCGGCCAATGCCCTGCGAAGCGCCGGTGATGACCATCCGTAAGCCGTTCAGGTTGCGCCGCTGCCCCATGTCTCCGCTCCTGATGGAACGACTAAGTAGGGAAGTGCGGAAAAGTCTCCGCAGCGAATCAATTGTGCAATGAAAACGACGGTAGGGCCAAACGCGGAAAGATGCGAAAGAAGGAAAACCCCGAACGGACGTAGCGACAACAACGGTTAGGACGAAAAGAGACGGCTGCTTCGTAAGTCGGGAATAGAATGGGCAACGGCGTCAGCGATCACCTGTTCAGACGAGGAGAACCTCCATGACGAAACAATTGCTGTGTGTGGTAGTCGGCATCGCCGTAGGTGCAGCGGGACTGGCTGTGGCCCAGCACAATTCGCAAGAAAAGGCACCCGGTAGGGGCAGATTCAAGCCGCTGCTGGAGCAAGTGTTGAAGGACACTCTTAATGACAAGCAGGGCAAAATCGTGGTGCTGGAACTGGAGAGCGCGCCGGGGAATGCCAGCCCGCCGCACAGGCATCCCGGTCCGGTCGTCGGCTACGTTCTGGAAGGCGAGCTGGAGGTTGCGGTCGATGACGGCCCCGTCAAGCTCTACAAGAAAGGCGAGGCCTGGTTCGAGCCGGGCCGCGCCCTGCATCGCGTCAACCGCAATCCCAGCAAGACCAAACCCGCGCGCTTTCTGGCCTTCATGCTGATGACCACGGACGATAAGCACCTCGTCCTGCCCGCAAAGGAATGAGTCTGTTTGTCGCCAATCTCTGCCCTGGAACGAGGATTAATCACTCAAGAGGCGCCGTAAGATCCAATCGTGTACCGCCGTCAGCGGTATTTCCGATACCGCTGGCGGCGGTCCTTCGCCGATCAGTAACGGGCAATCCAAGGCATCGACTGCCTGCAAGCCATGACTGCCGCGCACCAGACGAGTATCGAGCGGCACCACGTCGAACAGAGTGCGGAAGCCGAGCTTCTTTTGCAACAGCCGCCACATGGCTCGCCCTTTCGGCCACAGCAAATGTGGATCGAAAAACAGCTCGCACGGGTCGAATCCCGGCTTACGATGAATATCCACCGTGCGAGCATAGTCCGGCGCTTGCCGGTCATCGAGCCAGAAGGGATACGCGAACCAAGCATCGGCGTCGGCCAGGGCGATCAGCTCGCCGGAACGCTCGTGGCTGAGATGAACCTCATCGCGCTGGTCGCCGTCGAGAACGCGGGCCACGCCTTTAATTCCGAGCAGCACGTCACGCAC